>LNFM01017779.1_pt1 | contig 12679 bp, 9 predicted proteins | sample 596031 | NCBI WGS metagenome assembly LNFM01 (sample SAMN04254537, study PRJNA301005) | activated carbon metagenome | isolation source: dual media filters at the Ann Arbor, Michigan drinking water treatment plant | place: USA: Ann Arbor
TGTGCAGGGAACGCGCATTGACCGTCGAATAGCGCGGGTCCTTCAGCACCTCGGGCCGGCCGACGATCTCGAAGAAGTTGCGCCAGTGCTTGTCGTTGTAGGGCAGGATCGCCATCCAGCCGTCGAGCGTGCGGTAGGGCTTGCGGGTCCTGGCCAGCAGGCGGCTGTAGCCGACCTCGCCATCGTCGCTAAAGGTCCGCTCCCAGAGATGCTCGACCATTAGCCAGGCCGACATGGTCTCGAACATCGGCACCTCTACGAACTGGCCCTCGCCGGTGCGCTGGCGATGCATCAGGGCCGCCAAGGTCGAGAAGGCGAAGGTGAGCCCCACCGTCTTGTCGGCGATGATGGTCGGGGGATAGCGCGGGATGTCGTCGCCGGCGGCGCGGCCCATCAGGTCGGCGATGCCGAAGCGGGCCTGGATGGCGTCGTCGTAGGCCGGAAGTTTTCCGTAAGGACCGTCGGCCGAATAGCCATAGGCGCCGACATAGACGATGTCGGGCTTCACCTTTCGGATGTCCTTGTAGCCCAGGCCCAGCCCCTCGATCGCCTGCGGCCGCAGGGCATGGACGAAGGCGTCGGCGCCTTCGATCACCTTCAGCAGTGCCGCCCGCGCCGCCTTGTCCTTGAGGTCAAGGCAGAGCGAGCGCTTGTTGCGGTTGACGTAGAGATAGGTTGGCCCCATGCCGGGCGTCCTGGCGGGTTTGCCGATGTGACGCACCAGATCGCCTTCGGGTGCTTCGACCTTGATCACGTCCGCCCCCTGGTCGGCCAGCAGCATGGTGCCGTAGGGGCCGAGGATGATGTTGGTGAGGTCGATGATCTTGATGCCTTCGAGAGCGCCGGGCATTGAGCTGTCCTGTGATGAGGGAGGCGGCGAGACTGCCACCGTCATGGCGCCGCGTCACGAGGCAGCAGTTTATCGCGAGTCGCGCGCTGCCGCGCCCACACGAATGAGTCAAGAGGGCACCATCATTCACCGCCGCTGCCGAGTGTTATGTGACCGTTGTGCGACGCGCGCGGCCGGTGTAGCCAAGGACCAACAGAGGCGGGGGCGATGCGAAGCAACGTCGCAAAAAAGCAGCAAGAGCAAAAGTCGGCATCGAGCCCGGCATCGCCGCAGTACCGCATCGAAGAGCAAGTAGGCTACCTACTGCGTCGCGCGCACCAGCGCGCCAGCGCCATCTTCCAGGTCAGTATTGGCGATCCCAACATCACGCCGACTCAGTACTCGAGCCTGGTGAAGCTGAATGAGTACACCGAGCTGTCGCAGAATCTGCTCGGTCGCCTCGTCGGCATGGACAAGGCCACGATGCAGGGCGTGGTGCGGCGGCTGAAGGAGCGGGGTCTCGTCGATTCGCGGCCCGATCCCGGCGATGCGCGGCGCACGCTGCTCAGCCTGACGACGGAAGGCCAGCGGCTGGTGAACAAGCTCCTGATTAACGGTCCCGCGGTGTCGCGCGAGACTATGAAGCCGCTTACCGTCCAGGAACAGCGGCAGCTTCTCGAACTGCTCTCCAAGATCGTCTGAACCGGACTCAATCGTTTGACTCGCACGGCCTCTCTGGCCATCGTGCGTACACGAACGATATGGGTGAATACGTCCGTCCTTCGCGCCTGGAAGAGGCGTTATCGGCCCTCGCACGGCCGCATGTCGTGCTGGCGGGCGGCACCGACTTCTATCCGGCCCGGGTCGGCCGGACGATCGACGAAGACATCCTCGACATCAGCGCCATCGCAGCCCTACAGGGCATTTCCGCCACGGCCGAGGGCTGGCGTCTGGGCGCCACGACGAGCTGGAGCGAGCTGATCGAGGCCGATCTGCCGCCTTTGTTCGATGGCTTGAAGCAAGCTGCGCGCGAGATCGGCGGCCGGCAGATCCAGAACGCCGGAACCCTGGCCGGCAATCTCTGCAACGCCTCGCCGGCGGCCGACGGCGTGCCGGGCCTGCTGGCGCTCGAGGCCGAGGTCGAACTCGCAAGCCGGACCGCGACGCGCCGCATGCCGCTCGACCGGTTCATCACCGGCGTCCGCCGCACCGCGCTGGCCCCGGACGAACTGGTCGTCGCGATCCATATTCCGAAACCTGCACGTGAGGCGCGGAGCGCCTTCCTCAAGCTCGGCGCCCGACGCTATCTCGTGATCTCGATCGCAATGGTCGCCGCCACCCTCGAGATCGCGGACGGCCGTGTCGTCAACGCTCGCGTCGCCGTCGGCGCCTGCTCGGCCGTCGCGCAGCGTCTGCCGGCGCTTGAGGCCGCTCTGATCGGCGCGCCGGTCGATGGACGTCTGGCCGACCGGGTCGAGTTCGCCCATCTCGCGCCGCTGGCACCCATCGACGACATTCGCGGCAGCGCCGGCTACCGCAGCGATTCCGTCGTCGTGTTGCTGCGCCGCCTGCTGGCGGGGTTCGCGCCGTGAAGGTCGCGTTCACCCTGAATGGCACGGTGGCGAACTGGCGCGGCTCGCCGGTCACCCGGCTCGCCGTCGCCCTGCGCGACGATCTTGGGCTCACCGGCACCAAGGTCGGCTGCGATGCCGGCGACTGCGGTGCCTGCACCGTGCTGCTCGACGGACGGCAGGTCTGCGCCTGCCTGGTGGCTGTCGGCCAGGTCGAGGGTCGTGCGGTCGATACGGTCGAAGGTCTCGCCGATAGCGATGGCACGTTGGCGCGTTTACAGGATTCTTTCCTTGCGCACGGCGCCGCCCAGTGCGGCATCTGCACGCCGGGTATGCTGATGGCGGCCAAGGACCTGCTGTACCGGGAGGCGCAGCCGGAGCGCCACCACGTCGAGGACGCGCTGGGTGGGGTGCTGTGCCGTTGCACGGGCTACACCAAGATCGTCGATGCCGTTCTGTCCGTTTCAGAGCAGATGCCAGCGGTGGCGCCCGAGGCCGGGGCGGCTGTCGGCACCCGGCTCACGCGCATCGACGGTCACGCCAAGGTCACGGGCCGCGACGTGTTCGGGGCCGATGGCATTCCGTCCGACGCGCTCTGGATCCGGGTGGTGCGCTCGCCCTATGACCGCGCGCGTTTTGCGCTGGGTGACCTCGGTCCCCTGCGACAGCGGTTGGCCGCCGTGCTGACGGCATCGGACGTGCCGTTCAACGGCTTCGGCATATATCCCGACATAAAAGACCAGCCGGTGCTGGCCGACGGGGTCGCGCGCTATCGCGGCGAGGCGGTGCTGGCGCTGGTGGGCCCGCGTGCGGATGTATTTTCCATCCGCGACGACGAGGTGCCGATCGCTTGGACTGTCGAGCCGCCGGTGACGGGCATCGATGCGGCATCGGCAGTAGATGCGCCCCTCGTTCAGGCCGACAAGCCCAAGAACCTGCTGCTGGACGGCGGTGTGCGCCATGGCGATGCGGCGTCGGCCTTCGCTGGTTGCGCCGCCCTGGCTGAGGGCGTGTTCGAGACCGCCTTCGTCGAGCATGCCTATATCGAACCCGAGGCCGGCTGGGCCCGGCGCGTGGGCGACCGGATCGAGATCCATGTCACGACCCAGACGCCCTATATGGACCGCGACGAGATCGCCAACGTGATGCAACTGCGGCCCGAGGCTGTGCGCATTGTGCCGACCGCCTGTGGTGGCGGCTTCGGCGGCAAGCTCGATCTCTCGGTCCAGCCGCTGGTGGCGGTCGCGGCCTGGCTGCTGAGGCGGCCGGTGGCTTGTGTCTACACGAGGCCCGAGAGCATGGCCGCCACTACCAAGCGCCACCCGGCGCGAGTCACGGCCAAATTCGGCTGCGACGCCGAGGGCAAGCTGATGGCCTGCGACGTGTCGGCGACCTTCGACACCGGCGCCTATGCCTCGTGGGGACCGACCGTCGCAAATCGCGTGCCGGTGCACGCCATGGGGCCCTACGCCGTGCCCCACGTGCGGACCTGGGGCGAGGCCTTCTTCACCAACGGCCCGCCAGCCGGCGCTTTCCGCGGCTTCGGCGTGCCGCAGGTGGCGATTGCCCACGAAGCGATGATGGACGATCTGGCCGACCAGCTCGACATCGATCGGCTGGAATTCCGGCACCGCAACGCGCTCCGGGCCGGCGACAAGACGGCGACGGGCCAGGTGCTGGCCCATTCCGCCGGTCTCGCGCAATGCCTCGACGCGTTGCGGCCGCATTGGCACAAGGCGCGCGACGAGGTCGCGGCCTTCAACGACAGGGGTGGCATCAGGCGCCGCGGCATCGGTGTCGGCTGCATGTGGTACGGCATCGGCAATACGTCCATGTCCAACCCCTCGCGCATGCGCGTGGGCCTGTCGGCGGATGGCACGCTGACGCTCTACAACGGCGCGGTCGATATCGGGCAGGGCAGCAACACCATCATGACCCAGATAGCGGCCGACGCGCTGGGTCTGCCGGCGGCGCAGTTCGCCTTGGTCCAGGGCGACACTGATCTCACCGCCGACGCAGGCAAGACCTCGGCCTCGCGCCAGACCTTCGTGTCGGGCAGGGCGGCTGAAGGCGCGGGCCGGGACCTTCGCCAGCAGATACTGCGCTTGGCCAACGCCGGGCCCGACGCGGTGCTGTCGCTGGACGGAGCCGAACTCACCGTGCGCGACTGCGCCGAGGTCCGCACCATCGACCTCGCGACGACGGGGGCGCTGATGGGCGAGGGCACCTTCGATCCGCCGACCACGCCGCTCGACGCCAACGGCCAGGGCATCCCCTACGCGACCTACGCCTTTGCCGCCCAAAAAGGTGCTGCGCATCGTGGCGGCCCACGACGTCGGCAAGGCGATCAATCCGACGTTGGTCGAAGGCCAGATCGAGGGCGGCATTGCCCAAGGGCTTGGCCTCGCCCTGATGGAGGAATTTCTGCCTGGCCGCACCGAGAACCTGCACGACTATCTGATTCCGACGATCGGCGACGTGCCCCGGATCGAATGCATCCTGATCGAGGATCGCGAACCGCTCGGCCCCTCCGGCGCCAAGGGCGTGGGCGAGCCCGGGCTGGTGCCGACGGCGCCGGCCATCCTGGGCGCCGTCCATCACGCGACCGGCGTGCGCGCGCGCCGCGTTCCCCTGTTGCCGCACCGGCTGCGCGAGGCCATCGTCTCGTTGAAGGGGAAAGGGGCATGAGCGACGACATTTCGCTCACGGAGGCCGAACGCACTGCCGGCATCGTGCGCTGCGACGCCTGTCCAGTACTCTGCCGCATCCGCCCCGGCCGCGCCGGCGCCTGCGACCGCTACGCCAACGAAAATGGCAAGCTGGTGCGGGTCGATCCGCTGGTGCTGCTTGCCAAGCCCGATATCGCGCGTGTGGCCTTCGTCGAGGGCAGCGGCGCCTGGCGCGGCGAACTCGGCAAAGGCGAGGACGCGTTCGTCACCGGCATCGGCGCCACCACGACCTATCCCGACTACAAGCCGGCGCCTTTCATCGTCTCCTCGAAGCACGACGGCATCGACATGGTCACGGTCGTGACCGAAGGCATTTTCAGTTACTGCGGCGTAAAGGTGAAGATCGACACCGACCGCTTCCTTGGGCCCGAGCAGGCGGCGGTGCGGGTGAAGGGCGAAGTCGTGGGCCACGTCACCACAGCGGAATACGGCTCGCAGATGCTGTCGCTGGGCGGTGTCCATCACCTGACCGGAGGCAGCAAGAAGGAGGGCGTCGTCACCTGCGACGCGCTCCTGGCGCTCTGCAATCGCGAGGCCGTCGAACTCACGATCGACGGCGGCTCGACCGTCGTCGTGCAGGCCGAAAGGCCGCCGATCGTGAACGGCGTGATCGAAGAGCGAATGCGGGTGGGTTGCGGATCGGCCGCCATCGGCATGTTCGCGCCGCAATGGCACGGCCATGTCGACGAGGTGATCGTGGTCGACGACCACATCACCGGCGTGCTGAGCGAGCACCAGGGTGGCGCCTTCCTCGATATGAAACCCGCCGGCATCCGCGTCCGTGGCCGCCGCTCAACGCCGGGACGCTACTTCCAGGTGGCCGAACCGGGCCTCGGTTGGGGCGGCACCGATGTAAAAGATCCGCTGGAGATCATCGACCGCATCGATCCCAAGCAAGCCTGGCCAGGGCTGCGGCTGCTGATGGTCTCGACCACGGGCGAGCATTCGGCGTGGTTTGAGCTCGACAAGGAGCTGAAGCCACAACCATTGCCGATGCCGCAGCCGGTACGCCTAGTGGTCGAGCGCATCGCCGAGAATTGCGAGCCAGCGCTCTGCACCGTGCTGTTCATGGCCGGTGCCGGTGGTTCTTTGCGCGCTGGCGTCACGGAAAATCCGGTGCGGCTCACGCGGTCCGTGCGTGAGGCGCTGACCAAGGTTACCCTGGGTGGTGCGCCGGCCTTCGTCTGGCCGGGCGGCGGCATCACGCTGATGGTCGATGTGGCGCGCATGCCGGAGAAGTCGTTCGGTTATGTGCCGACGCCGGCGCTGGTGGCGCCGATCGAATTCACTCTGCGCGCCGACGACTACGCCGCCCTGGGTGGCTACAGCTCGCGCACCGTCACCCTGGAAGAGGCCATCGCCCACGCGGGCCACGTACGCCTGGGTAAGGACGAGCGATGACCTGCGCGATCGCCGCGCGCCTGCCCGACGGCCGGCTGCATCTGCAGCAGGGTCCGATCGACCTCATCATCGAGGCTTTCGGCGCGGCCGCCGAGGTCGAACGCGCCTATGCCCAGGCCGTCGAGCGCTTCGGCGACGTCCTTCCCGGCCTGGTCGGCGAACTGCCGGCGTTGAGGCAGCCGGTCGGCGAGGACTTTCCCGCACTTCAGGGCCCGGTGGCGCGGCGCATGGCCGAGGCCGTGTGGCCGCATCGCGCGGTCTACATCACGCCGATGGCGGCGGTTGCGGGCGCGGTGGCGGACGAAGTACTGGCGGCCCTCGTGCGCGGTCGCACGCTCGACAAGGCCTATGTCAACGACGGTGGCGACATCGCGATCCATCTTGCGCCGGGCCAGCAGCTGCGGGCCGGCATCGTCGCCGATCTCCAGGCGCCGCAACTATCGGGCTTCGCCACCCTGCACCACGACCGGCCGGTGCGCGGCATCGCCACGTCGGGCCGCAGTGGCCGATCCTTTTCGCTCGGCATCGCCGATTCGGCCACGGTGCTGGCGGCGACGGCGGCGGCGGCCGATGCCGCAGCGACCCTGATCGCCAACGCCGTCAACGTCGATACCCCGGCAGTACGCCGTCAACCGGCGCGCGAGATCGATCCCGACAGCGACCTTGGCGGTATTCCGGTGACGGTCGCGGTCGGCGATCTTTCGCCGGCGCTTGTCGCCGAAGCCCTGGAGCGCGGCCTGCTCGAGGCTCGACGGTTGCGCCTCTGCGGCCTGATCGACAGCGCGGCACTCTCGTTGCAGGGGCAGTGGCGCATCGATGCCGGCGGCAGAGCGCTTGCTGAGACGAGGACGGGATGAGCGATCTGGTGAAGTTGCGGAAGTATGTCGCGACAGTCGAGGAGACGCGTCACGACGGTGGGCCGGTGCTGGCGCGCCCGGTCACCAAGGCCGTGGTCGGCGGCGTCATCGCCAACCCCTATGCCGGCCGACATGTCGAAGACATCCAGCCGATGATGAAGGCGCTGGAGCCGCTCGCCGTCGATCTCACGGAGCGCGTCATGAAACTCCTGGATGCCAAGGGGTACGAGCTCGAAGCCTATGGCAAGGGCGCCATCGTCGGCCTGGCCGGTGAACTGGAGCACGCGGCGCTCTGGCATCAACCCAGCGGCTTCGGCATTCGCCATGCCATTCATCAATCCAAAGGGGACGGCGCCAAGTCGATCGTGCCCTCGACCGTGAAGGTAGCGGCGGCCGGCGCACGCATCGACATTCCCCTGCATCATGTAACGGCGGCCTATGTGCGCAGCCATTTCGATGCCATCGAGTTCTGCGTGCCCGACGGCCCCAGGCCCGACGAGATCGTGTTCATCGTCGCAGCCTCGATCGGCGGCCGCCCGCATGCGCGAAGCGGCGGACTGACACCGGCGGATATCAAACTGGGAGACGGCCAGCGATGAGCGATGCTTTGGCGACGGCGATGAGCGTCCTCGACGACTATATGGCGGCGCTCAACCGTGGCGACGAACCGGGTGTCAACGCCGCCTGCAACTTCCCGCACGTGCGGCTGGCCGGTGGCAAGGTCGTCGTCTGGCCGAACCATGGCGACTACAAGCTGCAGGACTTCGTCGCCCGAGCCGGCGACGGCTGGGACCACAGCAAATGGGACGAGCGGACCGCCATCCATGTCGGCAAGAACAAGGTCCATCTGAAGGTGAAGTTCAGCCGCTGGATGAAGGATGGTGCGCTGATCGGCCATTTCGAGACGATCTACATCGTGACCGATCAGGACGGTCACTGGGGCATACAAGCGCGGTCGAGTTTCGCCGACTGAGTGCTTGTGGGGTATGGGCCGCGCTCGCTACGCTCGGTTCAGGGAGTGTTTCCACAGTTTAACGGAGGGGGATGTCATGTTGACCCGCAATAACCTGCTCGCTGGCACCGCGGCGCTCGTCGCTCTGTCGCTGTTCGGACCGGCCGGTGCGCAGACGCCGATCAAGATCGGCGAACTCAACAGCTACAAGGTCTTCCCGGCCTTTCTCGAGCCCTACAAGAAGGGCATCGAGCTTGCCGTCGAGGAAGTGAATGCGGCAGGTGGCGCGCTCGGCCGCAAGATCGAGATCGTGAGCCGCGACGACAACGGCAATCCCGGCGATGCCGTCCGTGTCGCCGAGGAACTGCTGAGCCGCGAGCAGGTGTCGTTCCTGATCGGCACCTTCCCGTCCAACGTCGGCCTGGCCGTCGCCGATTTCGCTAAGCAGCGCAAGGTGCTGTTCATCGCGGCCGAACCGCTCAGCGACAAGATCGTCTGGGATTCGGGCAACGCCTACACTTTCCGCCTGCGCACCTCGACCTACATGCAGACGGCTATGCTCATTCCCGACGCTGCCAAGCTCAACAAGAAGCGCTGGGCGATCGTCTATCCGAACTACGAATACGGCCAGTCGGCCACGGCGGCGTTCAAGAAGCTCCTCAAGGAGAAGCAGCCCGACGTCGAGTTCGTGGTCGAGCAGGCGCCGCCCCTCGGCAAGATCGACGCCGGGGCCGTGGCCCAGGCCCTGGCCGACGCCAAGCCCGACGCGATCTTCTCCTCGCTGTTCGGTGCTGACCTCGCCAAGTTCGTGCGCGAGGGCCAGACGCGCGGCCTTTTCAAGGGCGTGGAAGTATTCAACCTGCTGGCCGGCGAGCCCGAATATCTCGACCCGCTGAAAGAGGAGGCGCCCGAGGGCTGGTACGTGACGGGCTATCCCTGGAGCGAGATCAAGACCCCGGAACACACGAAGTTCCTTAACGCCTACCAGGCCAAGTTCAAGGACTACCCGCGCCTCGGCTCGGTGGTCGGCTATGCCACGGTGATGTCAGCCGTCGAGGTGATCAAAAAAGCGGGCTCGCTCGATCAGGACAAGCTGATCGCGGCCATGAGCGGGCTGAAGCACATGACGCCGTTCGGCATGGTCGAGTATCGCGCAATCGACCATCAATCGACGATGGGCGCCTATGTCGGCCGCATCGCCGTCAAGGACGGCAAGGGCTACATGAAGGACTGGCGCTTCGTCGATGGCAAGGATGCGCTGCCGAGCGATGCCGAGGTCCTGAAGATGAGGCCGAAGAACTGACGGTGGCGTAGCCGCCGTCGTTTGACGTGACCTTCGCCTCCATCATCATCCAGCTCCTGAACGGGCTGGCAGCCGCGGCGTCTTTGTTCCTGGTGTCGGCCGGCCTGTCGCTGATCTTCGGCGTGACGCGGATCGTGAACTTCGCTCACGGTTCGCTGTATATGTTGGGGCTCTACGGCGCCTATACGCTGATCCAGGCGCTGGGCCGCACGCCTATGGGCTTCTGGAGCGCGGTCGTCCTGGCCGCCCTTGCGGTCGGGCTGGTTGGTGTGCTGATCGAGGTGCTGGTGCTGCGCCGCATCTATCGCGCGCCCGAACTGTTCCAGCTGCTGGCGACCTTCGCAGTCGTGCTGGTGATCAAGGACGCAGCACTCTTCGTCTGGGGCGCCGAGGACCTGGTCGGGCCGCGGGCGCCTGGACTTTCCACAGCCGTGGAAATCCTGGGCAAGCGCATCCCGGTCTATGACCTGCTGCTGATCGCCATCGGTCCCGTGGTATTGGGCGTCATGTGGCTGTTGCTGACCCGCACGCGTTGGGGCGCGCTGGTGCGGGCGGCCACCCAGGACCGCGAGATGGTGGGGGCGCTGGGCGTCGACCAGGCAAAGCTCTTCACCTCGGTGTTCTTCGTGGGCTCGGTGCTGGCCGGCCTGGGCGGCGCGCTACAGATCCCGCGCGAGCCCGCCAATCTCGAACTCGACCTCGCCATTATTGCCGACGCTTTCGTCATCACCGTGGTCGGCGGCCTCGGCAGCATCACAGGCGCGTTTCTGGCCGCCATCATCATCGGCGTCGCCAAGGCCTTCTGCATCGGCATCGGCACTGTTACCTGGTTCGGCTTCGAGATCTCCTTCTCAAAGCTGACCCTGGTGGTCGAGTTCCTGATCATGGCGATCGTGCTGGTGGCGCGGCCCTACGGGCTTCTCGGCAAGCCGCAGGCGGCGCAACGCATTGCCGCCGATCCCGTCCCGCCGCTCACCGCGCCGTCGTGGAAGATTGCCCTCGTCTGGGTGGTGTTGCTGCTGGTCGTCCCGCTGTTGGCCGACCGCTACATCACCATCATGCTGACCGACATCGTCTGCTTCGCGCTGTTCGCGGTCAGCCTGCATTTCATCATGGGCCCCGCCGGCATGGTGTCGTTCGGCCATGCCGCCTATTTCGGCCTCGGCGCCTATGCCGCCGGTCTCCTGTTCAAGCGGGCCGGCCTGCCCATGGAGGGCGCCCTCCTGCTGGCGCCGCTTTGCGCCGGTGCCTTCGCCGTCGTCTACGGCTGGTTCTGCGTGCGCCTTTCGGGCGTCTACCTTGCCATGCTCACCTTGGCCTTCGCGCAGATCAGCTGGTCGGTCGTCTTTCAGTGGGATTCCGTCACCGGCGGCAGCAACGGCGTGTTCGGCATCTGGCCGTCGGCCTGGCTTGCCGACAAGACGACCTACTATTATCTGGCGCTCGCCTGTTGCGGGACGGGCATTGCGCTTTTGTGGCGCGTCTTGTTCTCGCCCTTTGGCGCAGCACTCCGCGCCGGCCGCGATTCACCCTTGCGTGCCGAGGCCATCGGCATCGACCTGCGCGGCTTCCAGTGGGCGGCCTTCGTACTGGTGGGCGCGCTCGCGGGCCTCGCCGGGTCAGTCTACGCCTTCTCCAAGGGCAGCATCTCGCCCTCGACCATCTCCATCGGCCAGTCGACCGACGGGCTGATCATGGTGCTGCTGGGCGGAGTCGAGACGCTGACCGGCCCGGTAGTGGGCGCCGCCGTCTACACCTGGGTGCGCGATGCCGTCGCCCGCCACACCGAATTCTGGCGCGCCGTCATGGGCGGCATCATCCTGCTGATCGTGCTGCTGTTCCCGCAGGGACTGGTCGGCGGCCTGAAGGCGCTCTTCCTGCGCTGGAAGGAGGCTCGTGCATGAGCGATGCCGTCCTCCAGGTCGAGGGACTGCACAAGGCCTTCGGCGGCGTCCAGGCGGTGGCCGACGTCTCCTTTGCCGTGGCGGCGGGCGAGATGCTGGCGCTGATCGGACCCAACGGCGCCGGCAAGAGCACTTGCTTCAACATGCTGAACGGCCAGCTCGCGCCCGACGCCGGCATCGTGCGCCTGGCCGGCCGCGACATCGTGGGCCTGCGCCCGCGCGCCGTCTGGCGGCTGGGCGTCGGCCGCACCTTTCAGATCACCGCCACCTTTGCCTCGCTCTCGGTGCGCGAAAACGTGCAGATGGCGCTCTATTCCCACGCCGGCCGGCTGCGTTCGATGCTTCAGCGCTTCGGCGCCGCGTTCCGGACCGAGGCCGAAGCGCTGCTCGCCCAGGTCGGCATGCTCGACCAGGCCGAGCGGCCCTGCGGCGTGCTGGCCTATGGCGATCTCAAGCGCGTCGAGCTTGCCATGGCGCTCGCCAACGCGCCCAGGCTGCTGCTGATGGATGAGCCGACCGCCGGCATGGCGCCGCGGGAACGCGTTGAGTTGATGGAGCTGACAGCCACGCTGGCGCGCAAACGCAACATCGCCGTGCTGTTCACCGAGCACGACATGGACGTCGTCTTCTCACAGGCCGACCGCATCATCGTGCTCGACCGCGGCGAGCTCATTGCCGGCGGCACGCCGGCAGAAGTGCGCGCCAATCCCAAGGTGCGCGCCGTCTATCTCGGGAGCGCGCACTGATGCTCTCGGTAAAAGATCTGCATGCCTTCTACAGTCGCGCCCATATCCTTCAGGGCGTGTCGCTGGAGGCGAGGGCCGGCGAGGTCGTGGCCTTGCTGGGCCGCAACGGCGCCGGCAAGTCGACGGCCCTGAAGGCGATCATGGGGCTGGTGCCGCCGGCGCGCGGCGAGGTGACCTTCGAGGGCCAGCGCATCGAGCGGCTGCCGACCTATCGCATCGCGCAACTTGGCCTTGGCTATGTGCCCGAGGAGCGGCGAATCTTCACCGACCTCACGGTGATGGAAAACCTCGAAGTCGGCCGCCAGGGTGTGCGCGACGGCGCACCCGCTTGGACGAAAGACAAGCTCTTCGCGCTTTTCCCCAACCTCGCCGGCATGCGCGACCGGC
>LNFM01010800.1_pt1 | contig 12678 bp, 10 predicted proteins | sample 596031 | NCBI WGS metagenome assembly LNFM01 (sample SAMN04254537, study PRJNA301005) | activated carbon metagenome | isolation source: dual media filters at the Ann Arbor, Michigan drinking water treatment plant | place: USA: Ann Arbor
CCCCCCCGCGAAGCGGCGTATTGGCGGTAATCCCGCGCGTAATCTCATTCGACAGGTTGGTACCCCAAAGTTCAAACGTGAAACGCTCGTCAGGAGTCGTCAGCCCGATGCGTGCGTTCATCTTGAAATAGCTTTCCTGACGCGCAAGCGGGATCAGGATGCCGTTTGTATCCAAATCAATCGTCCGCGTCGTCCGGCTATCCGAATAATTGACACTGCCGTTTACCAGCAAGCCCCAGCCCGAACTGTTAAGTGGCCCGTCATAGGTCAAGCCCATAACACCGGTAAGCTTTGGCGCGTTGGTGAGGTCTTGCCCGCAAAGCCGGACGACCGAACCCAATGCCGAAGCAGCAACGCCTACCGCGCAGTTATTCGGATAGCGGGCATTTGCATAGGTTACGGCCAGATTACCATTCATGTAATTGCCGAAATTACCAAACAATTCGAGCTCTGCTCCGGTCGACCGCGCCGAATTGACGTTGAACGTTAGGAACTGGACACCAGTGAATTCGAGCACCTGGAAGTCGCTCATTTTCATGTCGAACAGGGCAAGATTGGCTTTGATCGGGCCGAATGTTGCTTTAACGCCGAGTTCGATTTGTTTCACCTTTTCCGATTCAAACCTCGGATCAGCATAAATCGGCGCGGCACCGGTGGTCAAAACCGCAGTCGAGTTTGTCAGGTTTGCAGCCGTCGGATCAAGGTTGAACCCACCCGATTTAAACCCACGGCTATATCCTGCATAGATCAACAGATCTTCATTGGCCTTGTAGCCAATTTGACCGGTGTAGGTGATCGCATCGTCCTTAAACGTGTTCGACCAGGCCCGGGGCAATGGCAGTTTTGAACTCGCCAGACCGCCGCCTGCTGCTGCTGGCGCGGTCAGGTTGATCGGAACTGCAAACGGGAAGCAGTTTAGCCCTACCAATCCAGGTGCGAGCGCTCCGGGAACGAGACCGGTTAGAACGCCGTTGACGCTAGCTTGGCACGCCGGATTGCTGGCGCTCAACTGGGTGAATGCCGCGTCTTTCGTTTCTTCGACATAGCGTGCGCCAAGCGTAATGCTCAATTTGTCAGTTACGTTGAAAACGTTGTGAGTGAAGAACGAATAGCTTTTGGCATCTTGTGTAAACAGATTGTTTCCGAACGAATTGTTCGAATTGACCGGCAAGCCTGGCGTCGGAACAGCCGCGGTTCCGCCCGAACCCAAGGCAGTCAAAGCAAATAGCGGGTTAACGCCAGCCACCGGGCCAAAATTGAACGCGCTATTCGCGGCCTGATAGTCGGCACCAAATGACATGGTTTGCTGTGCCGAAATATCCTCGTTTGAATAGAATCCCCCAATCAACCAATCTAAGGAATCGTTGAACGCCGTGCCTTGCAGACGCAATTCCTACGTAAAGGTTTTGATCCGGTCGCCGTTGGGCAGGACGCCCGGGGCCTGGATAGAACCACCGACACCCGTTGTGAAAATTCTCAGGCTGGTAAAATCGGATTCTGCGGTCGAACTCGATTTGAAGTCGCGGTAGGCTCCGATATATGTCAGCTTGGCTCCGCCGAAGTCCCATTTCAGTTCGCCGGACACGCCCCATTGTTCTGCGCCGTTGAAGAAACGCTGGCTGTTCGTCGCCAGATTCTGCAGCGCTGACTGACCGAACTGGTCTACTCCATCATTCGCTAGGCCGTGAAATGCTGCAAATGGCGCAAGCTCGGTTTCGCGGACAATCACCGCATCGCAGCAATGTTCATCGACTTTAGAATAATCAGCCAACAAGCGAATACTGATGTCTGCATTCGGCTCGATATAGATTTGACCTCGGATCATGTACCGATCACGGTCGTTGCTGTCGGCACCCGTCGAGCTTTTAAGATAACCATCGCGTTTGCGATAAGTACCCGCGATACGGAATGCTGCGACATCCTGAACGACGGGGACACTTACTCCGCCTTGGACATTGATAAAATCATAGTTGCCATAAGTTGCATTGGCAAAGCCTTCGACTTGCGAGAGGTTGGCGCGCTTGGTCGAAATATTCAGCGCGCCAGCAGATGTGTTGCGGCCAAATAAGGTTCCTTGCGGGCCACGCAGGATTTCGAGGCGCTCCAGGTCGACCAGGTCGCCGAGCGCAACGCCCGGACGAGATTGGTAAACGCCGTCGATGAACACCCCGACCGAGCTTTCCAAGCCGGTGTTGTTGCCCGTCGTACCCACGCCGCGAATTTTGATTGAGGTACCCTGTGTTTCGGTCTGAGAAGACTGGATGTTAAAGCTTGGGGAAATCGAGGACAAAGTCTTGATGTCCGAGACACCTTCGCGTTCAAGCGCTTCCGGTGCGACTGCGGTCACGGCAAGTGGAATGTCCTGCACGTCCATTGCGCGCAATGTTGCTGTTACGATGATCGGTTCATCGCCGCTATCTTCGTCTTCTTGGGGGGCTTCTTGCGCATAAGCTGCAGGCACTAACATCGCGCTGCACAGGGCAGCCGTAAGTATACGGTTAAATCGGCGCATTTCTCTCTCCTCCTCATCGACCTTCAAACCGCGCGACATTTTCTGTTCGTCTTGGTTGGTTGGCCATTCACAAATTCACTGGATACTAATCCTGGGGAATAAGCTTTCTCTCATCGCCTATCCTATCAACGAATTTTCACAAATCCAGCAATTTAATCGCGCGATTGAAATTGCCAATTAACTGTGGCTTTTGCATCCTGTGACGTTATTCCAACGGCCATTATGTTTGACCGACCAACGATAATCGACGAAGCATTTGTGCGCCGTGTTGCTGTGCATGACTTCCCTCCACCGCGCAGCAATATTGCAGCATTTTCGAGTCCGGCGCACAAGCTTGTCGACATATTCGACAGCCAGATCATGAGCCGCCACCTCGATTTGTGGGCGCGGCGGTCGAAGGGGAAGACTTTCTATTCGATTGGCAGTTCGGGGCACGAGGGGACCGCAGCGATGGCGGCTGCGTCACGCACGACCGACATGGCGTTCCTGCATTATCGTGACGGCGCTTTCCTGATCCAGCGCAAAAAGCAAGCTGGGGGGCTGACGCCCCTATACGATATGGCGCTGTCATTCGCTGCGTCTGCGGACGATCCTATATCGGGTGGACGACACAAGGTACTTGGCTGCGCGAACACTTTTGTGCCGCCCCAGACAAGCACGATTGCATCTCATCTGCCGAAAGCAGTCGGGGCAGCGCATTCGATTGGTATGGCGCATCGGCTGAAGCTGAATGACGCCGTTTTGCCATATGATGGCATCATCTTATGTTCGTTCGGCGATGCTTCTGCAAACCACTCGACATCGCAGGGGGCGTTCAATGCAGCTTGCTGGGCGGCATACCAGCATTTGCCGATGCCGATTGTGTTTATCTGCGAAGACAATGGAATCGGAATATCGGTGCGTACACCCGGCGGCTGGATCGAAGCCAATTTCGCGCACCGTCCGGCGCTGCATTATATCCAGTGCGACGGAGCCGATCTGAACGACGCGTTGCGTGGTTGTGAGCAGGCGGTGAAATATGCGCGTTCGCGCCGTAAACCGGTGTTCCTGCACATGCGAACGGTGCGCCTGATGGGGCATGCTGGGGCTGATGTCGAAGCAAGCTATTCGGCGCTGGCCAGTATCGAAGCCGCAGAGGCGCAGGACCCGCTGTTGCATACTGCGCGCATATTGCATGAACAGGCCGGGATGTCGGGTGAAGAGATTGTCGCGCGGTACGAAGAAATGCGCGCGCGGGTGGACCGGGTGGCGCAGGATGCATTAGCCAAGCCGCGGTTAGAAAATGCTGTCGAGGTCATGGCGTCGATTGTGCCAACTATCGGCGAGAAAAAGTCACCGCCATTGCCTGACGCGACCACCCGCAATGCACTTTTCGCCAAAGATACACGCAATCTCGCCAAGCCGGTGACGCTCGCCAAGAGCATCAATTTTGCGCTTGCCGACCTCATGCTGCAATATCCCAATATCTCGCTATTCGGCGAAGATGTCGCTCGCAAGGGTGGCGTATATGGCGTGACACAAGGGCTGCAGGACAAGTTCGGCGCGGCCCGCGTGTTTGATACTTTGCTCGACGAACAGACGATATTGGGCCTTGCCATTGGCATGGGGCATAATGGTTTTGTGCCGATCCCCGAAATCCAGTTTCTCGCCTATTTACACAATGCCGAGGATCAGATTCGCGGCGAAGCAGCCACATTGTCGTTCTTCTCGAACAAACAATATCGCAACCCGATGGTCGTCCGGATTGCTGGCCTGCCTTATCAAAAAGGTTTCGGCGGGCATTTTCATAATGACAACAGCCTCGCGGTTCTGACTGATATTCCGGGCATCATCGTCGCGTGCCCTACGAACGCTTCCGATGCGCCCGCGATGCTGCGTGAATGCGTACGCCTTGCGCACGAGGATGGGCGGGTGGTCATATTTGTCGAGCCGATAGCGCTTTATCACACTGCGGATTTGGTTTCGCCCGACGATGGGGCATGGACGGCGCATTATACCGTGCCTGACCAAACAGCAACTATCGGTCTGGGTGACATCGGTCAGCATGGCACGGGGACGCAGCTTGCGATTATAACATATGGGAATGGATACTTTCTGTCGCGACAGGCAGAGCCTGAGTTGCGTGCAACAGGGATCGATCTGCGCATTATAGACCTTCGCTGGTTGCACCCGCTTAACGACAAGGCAATAATCGCTGCAGTCGCCGATTGCCCAAACATCCTGATCGTCGACGAGAGCCGTCGTTCGGGCAGCTTGAGCGAAAAGCTTATGACATTATTGACCGAGGCCGAGCGGGGTGATGCTGTTTCGAGAATTACTGCGGAAGACTGTTTTATACCGCTCGGTCCTGCGGCAGAGCTGGTTCTACCGAGCAAAGCTTCAATCATCGATGCAGCTAAGGCGGCGGTGTCATGAAAGAAAAGGCGCTTGTCATATGTCCCGGTCGCGGAACGTACAATGCCTCCGAACTGGGTTATCTGAAAACCCATCACGCCGATCAAACCGACATGGTTGCGATGCTGGATGACCTTCGACGGTCGCAAGGGCAATTGCCGGTTTCCGAGTTGGATAGTGTGGATAAATATGCACCATCGGTGCACATGACAGGGGACAACGCATCGCTGCTGATCTACGCTTGCGCGCTTGCCGATTTCGCCGCGATTGACCGCGACCGGTATGACATAATTGCGGTTACCGGCAATTCGATGGGCTGGTATCTGGCTCTGGCTTGCGCAGGTATATTGGATTTCGAAGCCGGCGCGCGGTTGGTCAACAATATGGGTAGCTTGATGCATCGCCACGGGACCGGCGGTCAGATTGTGTGGCCGATTGTCGGTGCCGATTGGTGTATTGATTTGGAAAAAGCCAATTTGGTGAGTGCCTTGCTTACTCAAGCTAAAGACCTACCGGACATTGCTGTCCATATTTCCATCAGGTTGGGCGGAATGATCGTGTTCGCAGCGGACGAAGCTGGCCTGAAATGGTTGTCCGAACGCCTGCCCAAAGATGACCGTTTTCCACTGCGGCTGATGCATCATGCTGCGTTTCACAGCCCGTTGCTCAATCACATATTGCCGATGGCGCGCGCAGCCAATCCCGAGGACGATTTCGGCAGCGGCGCGGTAACCGCGATTGATGGGCAGGGCAAAATCTGGTCGCCGAAGGCGTTCGATCCCGGAGCGATTTATGACTACACCTTGGGCGCGCAGCTTAACGAAACTTATGATTTTACGCGCGCAGTGCAAGTGGCGGCGGCAGAATTTGCGCCTGACAAAATCATTGTGCTTGGCCCGGGAACGACCCTCGGCGCGCCGACCGCGCAATCGCTGATCGGGTCAGGTTGGCGCGGTTTGTCGGGGAAGGCGCAATTTCAGAACCGCCAAGCAGACAGCCCCGTCATCCTGTCGATGGGAATTCCAGACCAAAGGATGCTTGTCACCGGCTAAGGTGGTGCATACGAATGTTCGCTAGACGCCCGCTAAACGCGCTATAAAGCGGGCCAACCGCTGGAGACCAAGGTAAATGAGCGAGCACAGTTCCACATTATTGCTGTTCGGCGCGACGGGCGATCTTTCTCGTCGGATGCTGCTGCCGTCGCTTTATGCACTCCATGCCGACTCGTTGATCGACCCGGGCTTACGCATTTTCGGCACCGCCCGTAGCGCGTATACCGACGAAGAATTTCGCGAATTTGCGCGCGCAGCTTTATGCGAATTTCTGCCAGATGACCGCAAGGCAGAGGGCATGATGGATGCGTTTTTGCAGCGGCTACACTATCAGGCACTCGATGCTTCAAAGCCCGATGGATTTGCCGCGCTCGCCGATAAGATTGGTGATATTTCCGGCGGCCTGTCGATTTTCCTGTCGACCGCGCCTTCTCTGTTCGAACCGACCATCAAGGGCCTGGAAAATGCAGGGCTTGCGGGCGATAATGTTCGCATCGGTTTGGAAAAACCGCTCGGCAACGACTTGGCGTCTTCGTGCCAGATCAACGATGCGGTCAATGCGGTATTCCCCGAAAAGCGGACCTTCCGCATCGACCATTATCTCGGCAAGGAAACCGTCCAGAATCTGATGGCGTTGCGCTTTGCCAATATGCTGTTCGAGCCGCTATGGAATGCCAATGCCATTGAGCATGTGCAGATTACCGTCAGCGAAACAGTTGGACTTGAGGGTCGTGCAGGCTTTTACGACGACACCGGCGCGATGCGCGACATGGTTCAGAATCATATGCTTCAACTTCTGGCTTTGACCGCGATGGAGCCGCCAGCCAATCTGGACGCGACCGCCATTCGTGATGAAAAGGTGAAGGTCCTGCGCGCGCTCCGGCCTGTGGTCGAGGGCGATGTCGTCACCGGCCAATATGGCGATGGCGCAGTCAAAGGCGAGGCGGTCAAAAGCTATGACATCGATCTCGGCAAGCCGTCGGACACTGAGACTTTCGTCGCGATAAAGGCCTATGTCGACAACTGGCGCTGGCAAGGCGTGCCATTCTTCCTGCGCACAGGCAAACGCTTGCCTGAACGGCGAAGCGAGATTGTCATCCAATTCAAACCAGTGCCGCATAATGTGTTCAAACAGCGCGGCGGGCGATTGGAGGCGAATACGCTGGTGATCCGGTTGCAGCCTGAGGAATATGTGCGGTTGCTTGTCATGGCAAAGGAGCCTGGACTGGATCGTGGCGGCATCACCTTGCAGGAAGTGCCGCTCGATCTTTCGCTTACCACCGCCTTTGCAGGCTCGCGACGGCGGATCGCCTATGAACGGTTGTTGCTTGACCTGATCGAAGGAGACCAGACCCTGTTCGTTCGCCGCGATGAGGTCGAGGCGCAGTGGAAATGGGTCGATGCCATCCGCGAGCTTTGGAAAACGACGGGATTGAAGCCCAAAAATTACGGTGCAGGAAGCTGGGGGCCAAATGCGGCGATTGCGCTCGCCGAACGCGATGGAGTGAGCTGGCATGAGTAAGATGCACGCGGCCCTAGAGGCCGTTACCGCGCGCATTATCGAGCGCTCGAAACCCGGCCGTGCGGCCTATCTCGACCTCATTGCGCGGCAACGCGATGCAGGCGTCAACCGACCGACCTTGAGCTGTGGCAATCTGGCGCATGGTTTTGCGGCGAGCGGCGATGATAAAGCCGCCATTCGCGGTGGCAAGTCGATGAACATCGGCATCGTCAGCGCCTATAACGACATGCTGTCGGCGCATCAGCCGTATGGCCGATATCCCGAGCAAATGAAGATATTCGCCCGCGAGGTGGGTGCGACGGCACAGGTCGCTGGTGCGGTTCCCGCGATGTGCGACGGTGTGACGCAAGGGCAGAGCTCGATGGAACTGTCTTTGTTCAGCCGCGATGTCATCGCTATGGCGACGGCGGTGGGCCTAAGCCACGGGATGTTCGAGAGCGTTGCGATGCTTGGCATTTGCGACAAGATCGTTCCGGGACTGCTAATCGGCGCGCTGCGGTTTGGGCATTTGCCAACGATTTTGGTACCAGCCGGGCCGATGCCGTCCGGCCTTGCCAACAAAGAAAAACAACGGGTCCGCCAGTTGTATGCCGAAGGCAAAGTTGGCCGCGCCGAATTGCTCGAGGCTGAGTCCGCGTCCTATCACGGGGCAGGGACCTGCACCTTTTACGGCACGGCCAATTCGAACCAGATGATGATGGAAGTGATGGGGCTTCATATTCCCGGCGCGGCCTTCATCAACCCAGGCACAAAACTGCGCACCGAACTCACCCGCGCGGCGGTCCACCGGCTCGCCGAAATTGGCTGGGAAGGGGATGATTATCGTCCGCTCGGGCACTGCGTCGATGAAAAGGCGATTGTGAATGCCTGTGTCGGCCTGCTTGCAACCGGCGGCTCGACCAACCATGCACTTCATATCCCGGCAATTGCGCGCGCGGCAGGGATCATCATCGATTGGGAAGATCTCGACCAACTGTCATCGGCGGTGCCGCTGATCACGCGCATTTATCCCAACGGGTCGGGTGACGTGAACCATTTCCACGCGGCTGGCGGCATGGGCTATGTCATTCGCGAATTGCTCGACGCTGGATTGCTCTACCGCGATATCATGACCGTCGCCGCCGACGATCTGACGGCGTACGGACAGGAACCATTGCTCGATGGCGAGGTGCTGACATGGCGCGATGCGCCCGACGTCACCGCGGATGAAACGATGCTCCGTCCGCCCGCTAGTCCGTTCAGCCCCGATGGCGGGATGCGGCTGGTGACTGGCAATCTGGGCCGTGCAACCTTCAAGACGAGCGCGGTCGATCAGTCCAATTGGACCGTTGAAGCGCCGGTGCGCTGCTTTACCGACCAGAATGATGCGCTGGCCGCGTTTAAGGCGGGCGAGTTAGATCGCGATGTCATCGTCGTGATCCGCTTTCAGGGGCCTGCCGCGAACGGCATGCCCGAGTTGCACAAGCTCACGCCGCCGCTTGGCGTATTGCAGGACAAGGGTTTCAAGGTCGCGCTCGTCACCGATGGGCGGATGTCAGGCGCGTCGGGCAAGGTGCCTGCGGCTATCCACCTCAGCCCCGAAGCCGCGCGTGGCGGCGCGATAGCAAAGCTGCAGGACGGTGATGTCGTGCGTTTGTGCGCCAGCCGCGGCGCGCTCGATGTGCTGATTGACGAGGCCGAATGGGCAGCGCGGATGCCAGTGCCGATGCCACAACCGCATGTCGGAACGGGCCGCGAACTGTTCGCTTTGATGCGCACCACGGCAGACGAAGCGGAGAAAGGCGGTTCGGCGATGCTGGCGGCGGCTGGGCTTTGATGCAGATCGTCTCGGTCGATATCGGCGGCACCCATGCGCGCTTTGCGATTGCTGAAGTCGAGGGCGGACGCGTTGTTGATCTCGGCGAAGCGGTCACGCTGAAAACCGCTGAACATGCGAGCTTTCAAACGGCTTGGCAGGATTTCAGGCGAATTACCGGCAAGCCGCTTCCCCGCGCCGCCGCAATTGCGATTGCAGGACCCGTCGATGCCGATGTGATCAAGCTCACCAACAATCCGTGGATCATCCGCCGCTCTTTAGTGTGCGAGAAACTGGATGTTGATAGCTTCGTTATCGTAAATGACTTCGGCGCAGTCGGGCATGCAGTTGCCCAGGCCAGTTCAGAGCATTTTCTTCACCTGACCGGTCCGGACCAGCCGCTGGCTGACTCCGGAACGATCAGTATCATAGGCCCCGGAACCGGCCTTGGCGTAGCCCACGTATGGCGCAAGGGCGACAATTATCATGTGCAGGCAACCGAAGGGGGGCATATCGACTTTGCACCGCTTGATAGCATCGAGGATGCGTTGCTTGACCGCCTGCGCAAGCGATATCGCCGCGTGTCGGTCGAACGCGTGGTGTCCGGCCCCGGGCTGGTTGAAATATATGAGGCGCTTGCCGCACTCGAGGGTCGTGCGGTCCAGCAATTTGATGACAAGCAATTGTGGCAACTGGGCATGTCGGGTGAGGACAGCCTGGCCGCTGCCGCAGTCGACCGTTTCTGTCTTTCGCTCGGCAGCGCAGCGGGTGACATTACGCTCGCTCAGGGCGGCTTTGGGGGCGTCGTTATCGCTGGCGGGCTCGGGCTTCGAATCAAAGACATATTGGTCCGCTCTGGCTTTGCCGAGCGCTTCCGTGCCAAGGGCCGGTTTGAATCGCTCATGGCCGGCATCCCGGTAAAATTGATCACTCATCCGCAGCCCGGCCTGTTCGGTGCAGCGGCAGCTTATGCGCAGGAGCACGCATTATGAAGCCAGTTGAAACCGTCATGCGGACCGCGCCTGTCATTCCTGTGCTCGTTATTGAAGATGTTGCACATGCAAGGCCGATAGCAGAGGCGTTGGTTGCGGGGGGACTCCCAGTACTTGAGGTGACGCTGCGCACCGCCGCAGCACTCGACGTCATCGCCGAGATGAAAAAGGTACCTGGCGCGATTGTGGGGGCAGGGACAATCGTTGACGTTGCAGGCCTAGATAGCGCGATTGCTGCGGGGGCAGAGTTTATCGTGTCGCCTGGCCTGACCGAAAGCCTTGGCAAAGCAGCGGTCGCCAAAGGTATTCCGTTCTTGCCCGGTATCGCCAATGCAGGCGACATCATGCGGGGGCTCGATCTTGGCCTGACGCATTTCAAATTTTTCCCCGCCGAAGCCAATGGCGGATTGCCAGCGCTCAAATCGCTGATCGGTCCGTTCGGTCAGTGCAGATTCTGCCCTACGGGCGGCATCAAACAGGAAACAGCAGCAGACTGGTTGGCGGTGCCTGAAATTTTATGTGTTGGCGGAAGCTGGCTTGTTGGTAAAGGGACGCCGGACGTTGTGGCAATCGAAGCTGCAGCACGCGCCGCTGCGGCGCTCAAGCACTGACGGAGTAAAATATGGCCGAAGAAGTTGAGTGGTGGGATTTCGATGCCGCCGAAGATCTGATCGACGCGGTCGTTGGCGATGTTACCTTCATCATCGAAAGCGCACTCGATGCGCGTGGTCAGGCACTAGTTGCCTTTCCCGGCGGCTCTACGCCGAAACCGATCCTGGAAAAGCTGGCGCAAGCCAATATTCGTTGGAAGAGCGTTACCATCATCCCAACCGACGACCGGCTGGTTGCTGTTGATAATCCGTTGTCTAATGTCGCGATGATTGCGAAGATTTTCATTCCCAAAGGCGCTCGGGTGTTGCCGATTACCAGCGATGCCGCCGATCACAAGCTTGCTGGTAATGCTGCAAACGCAAGGCTTGCCGACCTGCACTGGCCGCCTGATCTCGTCTGGTTGGGCATGGGGGCCGATGGGCATACAGCCTCGATTTTTCCCGGTCCCGATCTCGACGATGCCATGAATGGCGGCAAGGACGTGCGGGCTGTTGGAGTCGCACCCGATCCATTGCCACCCGAAGCGCCGGTCAATCGTGTGACGCTTACAGCCGCGGCTATCGCCTCGGCGCGCACATCGATATTGGTGATTTCGGGAGCGAAAAAGCGCGAAGTGCTTGAAGCGGCTATCGAAGATGGCGCAAAATCGGCTTATCCCATCGGGCGAGTGATCGACAAAATTGTTGTGCCGATTGATATCTACTGCCTTGATGAAGGCTGAGCTTACAAACGGCGAAGCTTGTTGGGCGCTACCGGATTGTTGAGCTTTTTCAGATAGGTTGGGACTTCGTGCTCAGTGGTGCCCAAAGGTTTGCGGGCATCTTTGGGGTTGATCGGATGATCGAACGCGATGCCAAGGCGGCCTTCGGTAACCCATGCGACATGCCCGCTGATCCAGCCGATGCTGCGCAGACGAATTTCGACCGCTTCGCCGCGTGCAACCCGCAAAGGTGCTTCGGCCATCAGCCCGCCGGCCGACAGGTTACGAATACGGACTTCGCCTTCGTCTTTGGTTCTTGGAAAACGCAAAACTGCCTTGAGCAGCAGGCTATCTCGATCAAGCCCACGTTTGACGGACGGCGTTTCTGATTTCAACGGGTCGTTCATATCGCATTACCAAACGGCATGATTGCCATGATTTTATGCGTGATAAGTGGCACCAAAACGTGGCTAAAAGGTTAACATTGGGCTTGAAACAGGTTTTTATCGGCGGCGGATTAACCAAATTATCGAAGGTCTTAATCGTCGCGTGAAACGCGTTCCTGCCGCTCGTGGCGTTCCTGGGCCTCGAGCGTCATCGTCGCGATCGGACGCGCGCGCAGCCGCGCCAGCGAAATAGGTTCGCCTGTCACCTGACAATAACCATATTCGCCCTCTTTGATCCGGCGCATCGCTGATTCAATCTTGGCGATAAGCTTGCGCTGGCGATCACGGGTCCGCAGCTCGATGCTCCAGTCGGTTTCGCTTGATGCGCGGTCGTTAAGATCAGGCTCACGGATCGGGCCATCCTGCAGTTGGTTCAGCGTCCCTTGCGCTTCTGCCAATATGCTGTTTTTCCAGTCATTCAGCTGCTTTTCGAAAAATTTCAGCTGCCGTTCGTTCATAAACGGTTCGTCTTCGCTCGGTACATATAACGGGTCTAAATCATAGTCGAAATTGCTGATTTCGCTGGAACTCTCACGAGGTTCGGCGCTTGCGCCCATTGTAATTCCTCCACCTCTTGCAGTCCCTGCAGAAAGCGGGGAATCTGCTTAGAACCTACTCTCGGGGCGGCCTATAGACTCGGGGGTATAGCCGCA
>LNFM01010801.1_pt1 | contig 12678 bp, 14 predicted proteins | sample 596031 | NCBI WGS metagenome assembly LNFM01 (sample SAMN04254537, study PRJNA301005) | activated carbon metagenome | isolation source: dual media filters at the Ann Arbor, Michigan drinking water treatment plant | place: USA: Ann Arbor
GGCGGTGCTCGGAATCCTCACGTACCCCAAGGTACGTTCCGGTTCCTGCGCTCCGTCCGCCTAGCACTGCATCCCGCTCGCTACGCCCCGGTGGTGTGGCAACAAAAACAAAAGCCGCGTCAAGCGGCTTTTGTTTTTGTTCGACGTGAGAGGCTATTGGCCGGGTTTGATGCCCGTGGGCTGGATGTAGCCCAGCTTCCAGGCGATCAGGATGCAGACGAAGATCAGGATGGAAAAGCCCACGCGGAAGGCGAGGGCGCGGGCCATGTTGCTGGTCTTGGGTTTGCCGTCGCGGCCGTCGCGCATCATGAAGAACAGGGCCGAGCCCAGGCTGGCGATGATGGCCAGGAAGGCCAGGGCGACGAGGTATTTCATGGACAGGATTATCGCGTGAGTGAAAAAGGGCGTTTCTGGGTGGTGACACTTGCCGCGCTGCTCGGCGTGGCGGTGACGCTCGCGCTCGGGCGCTGGCAGCTCGGCCGTGCCGACGAGAAGCAGGCCCTGCAGGCCCGCATCGACGCGCGGGCCCAGCTGCCGCTGCTGGACGGTCGCAGCCTGGCCGGCGCGCCGGACGGGGAACTGCTGCACCGTCGCATCGAGGCGCTGGGGCAGTGGCTGCCGCAGCACACGGTCTTCCTGGACAACCGGCAGATGAACGGCCGACCGGGCTTTTTCGTGCTCACGCCTTTGCGCCTGGACGGCGGGGCCGTCGTGCTGGTGCAGCGCGGCTGGGTGCCGCGCAATTTCGAGGACCGGCTGCGCGTGCCTCAGATCGAGACGCCGGCCGGAGCGGTGAAAGTGCAGGGCCGCATAGCCCTTGCCCCCTCCAAGCTCTATGACATGGGCGACGCCGGCAGCGGAGCGATCCGGCAAAATCTCGATCTGGCACAGTTTCGGGCCGAAACCGGCCTGGCCCTGGTCGCGGGGTCGATCCAGCAGACCGGCGCGCCCAAGCCGGATGACGGCCTGCTGCGTGACTGGCCGCAGATCAACACCGGGGTCGACAAGCACTACGGTTACGCGTTTCAATGGTTCGGGCTGTGTGCCCTGATAACACTCCTTTATGTCTGGTTCCAAATTGTCAGAAGATACAAGCAGCGCCAAGCCTGAAGGCAGCGATCACGTTCTCGGTCTCACCGTCTACGACCTGCCCGAGCCGAGCCAGGCCCTGGCCGACGAGACCCGGCGCACCCGCATCGGTCGCTGGAAGATGATCGCCGTGCTGCTGGTCAGCGCGGCGCCGGTGATCGCCTCCTACTTCACCTATTACGTGATCCGTCCCGAAGGGCGGCGCAACTTCGGCGAGCTCATCGACCCGCAGCGTCCCCTGCCCGAGATGCTGGGCCTGGACCTGGAAGGTCGCACGCACAAGCTCGGCGAACTCAAGGGCCAGTGGTTGCTGGTGAGCGTGGGCAGCGGCAGTTGCACCGAGCTGTGTACCCAGCAGCTCTACTTCCAGCGCCAGCTGCGCGAGAGCCTGGGGAGGGAAAAAGACCGCCTGGACCGCGTCTGGCTGGTCAGCGACATGCAAGCCATCCCCGCCGAGCTGCAGCCCGGGCTGAAGGATGCCACGGTGCTGCGTGTGCCCGCCGAAGAGGTGGCGCGCTGGCTGGTACCGGCCAGCGGCCATGACATCGGCGAGCACCTGTATGTGGTGGACCCGATGGGCAACTGGATGATGCGTTTTCCCGCCCGGCTCGACATCGAGACGGCCGCCCGGGCCAAGCGCGACCTGGAGCGCCTGATGCGTGCGTCCAGCTCCTGGGACAAGGCGGGACGCTGAAGCCATGGACGCTCCCGCACTCTACGACTTCAGCCCGGTCCTGCGCCTCATGCTCATGGGCCTGGTGCTCGCGGGCGGCCCGCTGGCCTGGGTCTGGCTGCGCCAGCGCCAGGCCAGCACCACGCGCCGCCTGCAGGCCCTGACCGTGCTCACCCTTTTCCTCACCTTCGATCTGGTGCTGTTCGGCTCCTTCACCCGCCTGACCGATTCCGGCCTGGGTTGCCCGGACTGGCCGGGCTGTTACGGCAAGGCCAGCCCGGTCGGCGCCCACGCCGAAATCTCGGCGGCGCAGCAGGCCATGCCCACCGGCCCGGTCACGCATGGCAAGGCCTGGGTCGAGATGATCCATCGTTACCTCGCCACCGGTGTCGGTGTGCTCATCCTGGTGCTGGCGCTGGTCAGCTGGCGCGAGCACCTGCGCAAGGAGCGCAGCGCCGAGGGCACGCTGAGCCCCTGGTGGGCCACGCTCACGCTGGTCTGGGTCTGTGTGCAGGGCGCCTTTGGCGCACTGACCGTCACCATGAAGCTGTTCCCCGCCATCGTCACGCTGCACCTGCTGGGCGGCTTGTTTCTGCTGGCCTTGCTGAGCCTGCAGGCGGTGCGTTACGCGCAACTGCATGACGCGGGCGCCACGCGTGTGGCACCGCCCGGCTTGCGCCGCCTTCTGGGCTGGGGTTTGGGCCTGCTGACGCTGCAGATCGCCCTGGGCGGCTGGGTCAGCACCAATTACGCCGTGCTGGCCTGCACCGAGTTTCCGAGCTGCCAGGGCAGCTGGTGGCCCGAGATGAATTTTGTCCAGGGCTTCGAGCTCTGGCGCGAGCTGGGCCTGACCGGCACGGGCGAGCACATCAGCTTTGCCGCGCTCACCGCCATCCACTACGTGCACCGCCTGGCGGCCTATCTCGTCATCGCCGTGCTGCTGCTGCTGGCCTGGCGCCTGCACGCGCTGCCCTTGTGGCGGCGTGCTGCGCGCGCGCTGGCCGCCCTGTTGCTGCTGCAATTCCTCAGCGGCCTGAGCAATGTGGTGCTGGACTGGCCGCTGCTGGCCGCGGTACTGCACACCGGCGGCGCTGCCGGCCTGGTGGTGTTGCTGACCTGGAGCCTGGCGAGCAGCCAGCCGGCCCGGCAGGCCAGCCGCGTCCCCTCTGTTCCTGTTTCGAGTCCTGCCGCATGAGTGCCCCCATCACCGCCTCCACCGCCTCCGTGTTCAGCCAGTTCTATGCGCTGACCAAACCGCGGGTGGTCCAGCTCATCGTCTTCTGTGCCCTGATCGGCATGGTGCTGGCGGTGCCCGGCCTGCCGCGCTGGCCTGAGCTGCGCCTGATGATCATCGCCTGCATCGGCATCTGGCTGGTGGCAGGGGCAGCGGCGGCCTTCAACTGCATCGTCGAGCAGGGCATCGACGCCAAGATGAAACGCACCGCCTGGCGGCCCACCGCCAAGGGCGAGCTCAGCAACCTGCAGACTCTGGTTTTCTCCGCGGTGCTGTGCGCCGCGGGTTCGGCCCTGCTGTACTTCTGGATCAATCCGCTGACCATGTGGCTGACCTTCGCCACCTTCGTCGGTTATGCCGTGATCTACACCGTCATCCTCAAGCCGCTGACGCCGCAGAACATCGTGATCGGCGGGGCTTCGGGTGCCATGCCGCCGGTGCTGGGCTGGGCTGCGCTGACCAACGACGTCGGCCCCGAGGCACTGATCCTCTTCCTCATCATCTTCCTGTGGACGCCGCCGCACTTCTGGGCGCTGGCCCTGTACCGGGTGGAGGACTATCGCAAGTCCGGCCTGCCCATGCTGCCGGTCACCCACGGCAACGAGTTCACGCGCCTGCAGATCCTGCTCTACACCCTGATCCTGTTCGCAGCCTGCCTCATGCCTTTCGCCTACGGCATGAGCTCCTGGCTCTACCTGGCCACGGCGGTGCTGCTGAGCGTCGGTTTTTTCGTCTATGCCTTCAAGCTGTGGCGCAACTACTCGGACGAACTCGCCCGCAAGACCTTCCGTTTCTCGCTGATCCATCTCAGCGTGCTGTTCGCAGCCCTGCTGCTTGACCACTATCTCTTGTGAGACCTTCATGAACAAGCGCATTGCTCTTCACTCCCTCGCGGCGGGTCTGCTGGCTGCCGGGGCCCTGCTGCTGGCGGGCTGCTCCGACAGCGGCAAACCCGGCTTCAGCGCCATCGACCTGACGGGTGCCGATTACGCCCGCGATTTCGCGCTGACCGACCACAACGGCCAGGCACGCACCCTCAAGGATTTCCCGGGCAAGATCGTCGTGATGTTCTTCGGCTACACGCAGTGCCCGGACGTCTGCCCCACCTCCATGACCGAACTGGTGGCGGTGAAGAAGCTGCTGGGCCCGGACGGCGAGAAATTGCAGGGCCTGTTCGTCACCGTTGATCCCGCGCGCGACACGCCCGAGGTGATGAAGAGCTACATGGCCAACTTCGACCCGACCTTCCTGGCGCTGTATGCGCCCAGCCCCGAGCAGCTGGCCGCGGTGGCCAAGGACTACAAGGTCTATTACAAGAAGGTCGACGGCAAGACGCCCACCAGCTACACCATGGACCACTCGGCCGGCATGTACATCTACGACACCCAGGGTCGCTTGCGCCTGTACTCGCGTTACGGCAGCGGGGCCGGGGCGCTGGCCTCGGACATCCGGCAGCTCCTGCAGGAAAAGTGATCACGACGCAGTCGCAAAAAAACCCGCCGATGGCGGGTTTTTTCTTGTCTGGCCATCGTTTGGCAGCAGGCCGGGGAATCACTCCACCTTGATCGCACGGTCGCGGATGATCTTGCCCAGGGTGGCCGTATCTGCCTTGATGCGCAGGGCCAGTGCCTCGGAGGTCCCGCCGGCCACCTGCCAGCCCTGCTGGAACAGACGCTGGCGAACTTCGGGGCTGCGTGCGATCTCGCTGAAGAGCGTGGAGAGTTTGGCGACGACGGGCTTGGGCATGGAGGCCGGGCCGGCCACGGCGTTCCAGATCTCCAGTTGGAAGTCCTTCACGCCCGCCTCGGCCAGGCTGGGCACACCAGAGGCTAGGGTGCTGCGGCCGGCTGACGTCACACCCAGCAGGCGCACCTTGCCGGCAGCTGCCTGGGCCTGGGCCAGGCCGGGCGGCAGCATGGACAGCTGGATCTGTCCGCCCAGCATGGCGGTCACCACCTGCGGGTAGCCGGGGTAGGGCACATGCACCGGCGCCATGTCGGTGCGCGCCTTGAGCAATTCCATGCCGATGTGGCCCACCGTGCCGATGCCCGGCGAACCATAACTCCACTTGTCACCACTGCTGCGTGCGGCGGCCAGGAAGTCGGCGGGGGTCTTGCCCGGCGCGTCCGCCGGGGCGGCCAGCACCAGCGGCGCCGTGCCAACCAGGCTGATGGGGGCAAGGTCCTTGGCCGGGTCGTAAGGGGTTTTCGGATTGAGCAGCTTGGCGATGGTCAGGTTGCCGTTGATCATCACCCCGATGGTGTGGCCGTCGGTGGCCTTGGCCACCATATCGGCCGCGATGTTGCCGCCGGCCCCGGGTTTGTTCTCCACCACCACGGGCTGGCCCAGGGCCTTGCTCAGGGGCTCGGCCAGCGTGCGTGCCACCAGGTCGGGCGAGGTGCCTGCCGGAAAGCCGACCAGGATCTTCACCGGCTTGGTTGGCCAGGCCGCGGCCTGCTGGGCCTGGGCGCCGACACTCAAGCTCAGGAGGCCCAGCGCCAGCAGGGCGCGCCGCAGGGGGGAAGGTGTCAGTCGCATTCTTGTCTCCAAAAGAAAAAGCCCCGGACTCTTGGCAAGTCAGGGGCCTGTTGAGGCGTGCGCCAGGGAATCAGGCGTATTCTGCCAGTGCCGCCTTCATCTTCTTCATGGCGGCCACTTCGATCTGGCGGATACGCTCGGCGCTCACGCCGTATTCGGCGGCCAGCTCGTGCAGCGTCATGCCGCCCGAGCTGTCGTCGTTCACCTTGAGCCAGCGCTCCTCCACGATGCGCCGGCTACGCGCATCCAGCGCGTCCAGCGCCGTGGCAATGCCGTCGCTGGCCAGCAGGTCGCGCTGGTGCGCCTCGATCATGGCCGTGGGCTCGTGGTTGGCGTCGGCCAGGTAGGCGATGGGGCCGTAGCTGTCCTCGCCATCGTCGCCCGGGCCCGGGTCCAGCATGACGTCACCGCCCGACAGGCGGGTTTCCATCTCGATCACCTCTTCGCGCTTCACATTGAGTTCGCGCGCCATCAGGTCGATCTCGCTTTCGCTCAGTGTCTCGCGGTGGGTGCCGGCATCTGCCGCCGCAGCGTCGGCCTTGTAGCCCTGCTTCTTGGAGCGCAGGTTGAAGAAGAGCTTGCGCTGGGCCTTGGTCGTGGCGACCTTGACCATGCGCCAGTTCTTCAGGATGTATTCATGGATCTCGGCCTTGATCCAGTGCAGCGCGTAGCTCACCAGGCGCACGCCCTGGTCCGGGTCGAAGCGTTTGACGGCCTTCATCAGGCCCACATTGCCCTCCTGGATCAGGTCACCGTGGGGCAGGCCGTAGCCCAGGTACTGGCGGGACACGGACACCACCAGGCGCAGGTGAGAGAGCACCAACTTACCGGCAGCCTCAAGATCATTGGACTCACGGAATTTGCGTGCGAATTCCTGCTCTTCTTCCAGGGTGAGCATGGGCAGGCGGTTGGCGGCCGAAATATAGGCGTCCAGATTGCCCAGCGGGGGCACCAGTGCCCAGGGATTGGCGACGGTCAGCGCAGCCGGGGAAACTCCAGTGACAGTGGTCATGGCAGAACTCCTTTCGAGGTCATGTTTCTATATTAGCACTCTATGAGAGAGAGTGCTAATCCACAAGTTCCCTTCGGTAAGCGGGCTCAGCCCCGCGAACGAGAAAAAGGCATGAGGTCGTATACTGTATTTATGAACAGTATTCATGGAAAGATTTCCCCGGTGCCCTTGGCGTGGAAAAACGGTCACCTCACAAGCCAGCCGGGCTGCGGGCGATCCCGTTCGCCTGTGCCCGCCGGGGGACTGATGCGCCAGACTCGGCTTGGCATTGCCCCGGCCATGCGTCCATCGCGGAACTGATGTCGCTCACGGCCCATCCGACTGCCAACACCATGCACATTCCCGCCCGCCGCCGGCCCGAGTTCGACGAGGCCCGCATCTACGAATACCCCGAGCACCTGCGCGCCTGCGTGGAGGCCTTGCCGCAGCTGCCCGGCGTCTACACCTTCCATGGCGAGCCCGGCGACACGCTGCCGCTGTACATCGGCAAGAGCGTGAACCTGCGCGCACGCGTGCTCTCGCACCTGCGCAACCCCGATGAAGCGCGCCTGCTGCGCCAGACCCGCCTCATCACGCACCAGCGCACCGCGGGTGAGGTGGGCGCGCTGCTGCTCGAAGCCAGCCTCATCAAGCAGCAGCAACCGCTCTACAACCAGAAATTGCGCCGCAGCCGCCAGCTCTGCGCCCTGCGCCTGGACGCCGCGGGCCGCCCCGAGGTGGTGGACGCACGCAGCCACAACTTCGCCACTACACCCGATCTCTTTGGCCTCTATGGCAGCCGCCACGCTGCGCTCGACGGCCTGCGCAAGCTGGCCGATCTGCACAAGCTCTGCTACGGCGCGCTCGGCCTGGAGAAGCTCGCGCCAGGGCGCGGCTGCTTCCGTGCATCGCTGCACCAGTGCGCCGGTGTCTGCCGGGGTGACGAAACCCCGGCCGCCCACCAGTTGCGCCTGCGCGAGGCGCTCGAAACCCTGCGCCTGGCCTGCTGGCCGCACGCGGGTGCCATCGGCCTGCGCGAGCGTGATGAAGAGGGCCTGGAGCAGATCCACGTCATTCGCAACTGGTGTTACCTGGGCAGCGCCGACACGCTGGACGCCGCTCGCACGCTGGACCAGAGCGCCATCGGCTTCGATGCCGACGGCTACAAGATCCTCTGCCGCCCGCTGATCTCCGGCACGGCTGATTTGTTGCCACTCTGAAAGCGCACGATGTCCGCCGCGCTCCGTCTTGTGTTGCCCGTAGGCTCGCCCGACGAGGTCGCGGGCGTTTGGCGCGCGGACCAGTTGCACCAGGCGCCACAGGCCGTGCTGAGCAGCGGCCATGCCGAGCTGGACACCGAGCTGCCCGGTGGCGGCTGGCCCCTGGGGCGATTGACGGAGGTGCTGCAGTTGCACAGCGGCCTGTTCGAGTGGCGCCTGCTGCTGCCCGCGCTGAAACTCGCGGTCACCCATGGGCCGCTCGTGCTCATCGGCGCGCCGCTGCTGCCGCACCTGCCCGCGCTCGCGGCCGCCGGCATCCCCGCCGCGCGGCTGCTGCGCATCGACGCACGCACCCCAGCCGAGCGCCTTTGGGCCGCCGAGCAGGTGCTGCGCTGCCGGGATCTCGGTGTACTCATGGCCTGGCTGCCGCAGGCCCGGCCCGAGCAACTGCGTCGTCTGCAGTTGGCCAGCAGCCATACGCAGGCGCTGGTCTTCGCCTTCCGGCCCGAAGCGGCGCGGCACGAGTCGTCGCCCGCGCCCCTGCGCCTCACGCTACGTACCGCGCCCGATGAACAGGGTTTGAGCGTCGAACTGCTCAAGCGCCGCGGCCCCGTGAGCGATCGCCCCCTCACCCTCGCCGCGCCCTTGCCCGTGATGGCCGCGCTGCGCAAGCGACGGTCCCTCCAGGAACCCGGCCATGCTGTGGATCGCCCTGCGCCCACACGCCCCAACCGACGCCAGCTCCAGAGCGCATGAGCCCCCACCGCCCCCGCCTGAACAACAAGCCCTCGCCTGGTGGGGCTTGCGGTTCAGCCCCCGGGTCTGCGTGCTGGAAGAGGCGGTGCTGCTGGAGGCCGGGGCCAGCCTGCGCCTCTTCGGCGGCCAGCGCGTGCTGCTGCAGCGCCTGCGTGACGAGTTACCGCTAGCCGGCGGCACGGGTCTCGCCGTGGCGCCCACGGCCCTGGCCGCACTGGCCTTGCTGCGCACGCTACCGCTGGCGGATGAGGCCAAGCCTGTGCCCGCGGTGTCCTGCACCACGCGTCGCCTCAGCGCGACGCTGGACGCTCTGCCCCTCACGCTGCTCAGCGCCGCACGCGCGCATGAGGGTGTGCTCGCGCGCCTGGGCTGCCGCACCCTGGGGGATGTGCGTGCGCTGCCGCGCGGTGGCCTCTCGCGCCGTTTCGGCGCCGCGCTGCTGGAGGCGCTGGACCGCGCCTACGCCCAGCGCCCCGAGGCCTTTGAGTGGATCGAATTGCCAGAGACCTTCAGCGCGCGGCTGGAGTTCATGGGCCGCATCGAAGTGGCCGAGGGCATGCTCTTCGGCGCGCGCCGCCTGCTGCAGCAACTGGCCAGCTGGTTGTTGGCACGCCAGCGCGGCGTGCTGGCCATCACCCTGCACTGGGAGCACGACCTTGTGCGCCGTGGGGAGCTGAGCCACGGCCAATTGCCCGTGCGTACCGCCGAGGCCACACGCGACATCACGCACCTGGCCCGCCTGCTGGGCGAACACCTGGCACGCCTCACCCTGCCCGCACCCGTGCTGGCCATCCGCCTAGACGCCACCGAGACCGAGGCCCTGGAAACGACGAGCGCTAGCCTCTTACCTGAAGAGGCGCGAGAGGGCGAGCCAATGCAGCAGCTCATCGAATGCCTGTCCGTGCGCCTGGGCGCAGAGCGTGTCCTGCGCGGCCAATTGCTGGCCGATCACCGGCCCCAGCACATGCAGGCCTGGGCACCGGCGGGCGAGGGCGTGGTGAGCAGCAAGGCGCCCACATTACCCAAGCACCTGCAACTCCACCCGCCCTGGATCCTGCGTCAACCGTTGCGCCTGGCCATGCAGGGCGAGCGCCCGCTCTACCAGGGTCCGCTCCTCATGCTGGCCGGCCCCGAGCGCCTGGAGTCGGGTTGGTGGAGTCTGTTATCTGCCGCAGAGACAGAAGGCGGTGAACTGGCCCAACGCGACTATTTTGTGGCCCGCAGCCCGCAGGCGGGCTTGCTCTGGGTCTACCGGCGCCGTAGCGCGGGGGAACCGGCGTGGTTTCTGCAGGGGGTTTATGGCTGAGGCCGCAGCCAGCTCAGCAGCAGCGGCGCCATGCAGAGAAACAGCAGGCCATAGAGCAGGTAGTTGCCCGTGGCGGGGTTGAAGTCGGGCCAGAGCTTGTGCCAGGGCTTGCGCATCACGATGCGGCCTATGGCCAGGTCAAACGCCGCCATGAAGGCCGCGAGCGTGAGGCCCAGTAGCCCATGCGCCAGCGCGCCCTGCAGCTGCAGGGGCGGCACCAGCAGCCAGCAGATCACAAAGGCCAGCACCGAGCCCGTGAGCGCACTGAGCTTGAGGGCGCGTTCCTTGCCGATGCGGGGCACGATCCACACCGTGCGGGCGATACCGTGCAGCGTCTCAGCGCTAGCGAGCACGACGCAAAGAGAGAGGATGCGCAGCAGGGTGTCGACGCTCATGCGGTGCCGTGCTCAGCGTGCCCGGTCGTTGATGGCTGGCCCTGGACTGGCCGGTGGGTGCGGGACAGGTCGCGCTCAAATGCCTTGAATGATGCGAATGTCTCGATCCGCGCCATCACCGAGTGCGGCCAAAGCTGCCTGGTAGGCGGGGCTGTCGTGGGCTGCCGCCGCCTGCTCGACACTGTCAAACTCGATCAAGACGGTGCGCTGCTTCAAGCCCAGTTCATAGGTCGCAGACGGTTCACCGCGTGCCAGGAACCGACCGCCGGCTGCCGTGAGGGCGGGTCCCGCGAGCTTCGCGTAGGCGGCAACCTTTTCGGCATCCTTCACTGCGCGATACGTGCTGACCCAGTAGGCTTTGGACATTTGATCTTCCTTGTGTAGGTGAGTTGGGCTTTGTAACTCTAGCCGATCTAAAGCTCTGATATAGCGTTGTTTAACGTCTAAATTCACCGGCCTGCGCGGCTGTTTGCGCAGATCCGGTGGAATGCATTGTTAGGGCGGCGGCTGGTATGGGGCGCAATTTCAGCCAATCCTCGCCAAGGGAACCTTTACCTTCAACCGAGACTGAGAAAACCGCTGTCTGTCGAGTAAGCGCGTTATCTGGTGTTGGCGTGAAGTCACCGTGCCAACGAATGTGCATTTCCGAATGCACAACTATTCCATTCAGGCGAAAGACCATCAACATCTCAGCATCATCAGTTGATTCAGCCGTGATTGCCGACTTGCAGTCCCTAGTCGATAGCGCAAGTCGTTTGCAAACTTCGCTTGTGGGCTGATACGGGCCGAACAGGAAAAACTCATCCCATTCAAACGTTGTGATCTTGGCAAGCTCGACCCTAGTAGCCTTTCTATCTCGGAGTTCCTTTTTCAACGCCCAGCCCACCTCGCCGCTCTTGAAATAGCGGTAGATATCGCCACAGCCTGACAGGCATAGAACGAGGAAGATCGAAAGGACTGTTCGCATAGAGCCCTAACGAATGAAAGGGACTTCCCCGTCCCGAACTAGCCGCGACTTGCGGCAAACGGCAACAGAGTGCCACGATGGGAAGTGCGAACTTTTCATCAACTCACTTTCGAGAGGGGAAGTCCATGGCTATTGTCTATCTCGGCATCGATCTCGCCAAGTCCGTGTTTGCCCTGCATGGGGTGGACGAAGGCGGCAAGCCCGCGCTGGTGCGCCCCAGTGTCGCACGCGCCAAGCTGCTCGACCTCGTTGCAGCCCTGCCACCCTGCACCATCGGCATGGAGGCCTGCTCGGGCGCGCACCACTGGGCCCGGCTGTTCGCCGCCCACGGCCACACCGTACGCCTGATCGCGCCCAAGTTCGTCGTGCCCTACCGCCTCTCGGGCAAACGTGGCAAGAACGATGCGGCCGATGCCGCCGCCATCTGCGAGGCCGTGCAACGACCCAACATGCGCTTTGTTCCCATCAAGAATGTCGAGCAGCAGGGCCAGCTGTGTCTGCACCGGGTGCGCCAGGGTTTCATCGAACAGCGCACGGCCTGTATCAACCGCATCCGTGGCCTGCTCTCGGAGTTCGGCATCGTGCTGCCGCTCAAGGCCGCCACGGTACGCCGCGAGGCGATGCAGCATCTGGAGGATCTGCCGGGTTGGGCCAACACAGCCGTAGGCGACTGCTTGAGCGAGCTGCATCACCTGGACGAGCGCATTGCCCTGTACGACCGCCACTTGGCCCAGATGGCGCGTGAGGACAGCCGCGCCCGTGCGCTCATGCGTCTGTGTGGGGTGGGCGAGACCACGGCAACTGCCTTGCTGGCCATGGTGGGCAGTGGGCATGACTTCAAGAGCGGACGCCAGTTCGCTGCCTGGTTGGGCCTGGTGCCGGGGCAGTACAGCTCGGGTGGCAAGAACCGGCTGGGGCGTATCACCAAGGCGGGTGACCCTTATCTGCGCTCTCTTCTGGTACTTGGCGCCAGGGCGGTGCTCAACAGCGCCAAGAACAAGTCCGATGGAATCAGCCGCTGGGCGGTGGCCCTGGCAGAGCGACGGGGTTACTGGCGCGCCATCGTGGCCATTGCGGCCAAGAATGCCCGGCTGTGCTGGGCCATGCTGCATCGGGGCGAGAGCTTTGCGATGCCGGCTTGAGCATGGCACGTCACCCACAAACCTCAAATACCAGGAGTGAACCTCGAGTGATTTCTTCCGCCGCGTGACGGCTTGCAGTGATGGAGCAAGGTTGGACCTGCGCGGGGTGTGCCTGATCATCTCTAGGAGGCGGCAGCTGCCTTCCTCGGCTAACGAATGAGGCCCCCGCGTGCGTCTTTCATCAGGGTCCGCAGCAGTCGTGCTGCACAAATGACCGTTTGTAGTTTCGCCAGTCCGCACCTTGTGTTCCTCCCTGATCTGCAACCGCCAGGCTGTGTGTACCTGATCTGTCTTGCAGTCCATGATGACTCGCTACGCGAGTCGTCATGGGATGGTTTTGCTTGACTTGTGGGGAAGCCCTTGTAGT
>LNFM01010802.1_pt1 | contig 12677 bp, 10 predicted proteins | sample 596031 | NCBI WGS metagenome assembly LNFM01 (sample SAMN04254537, study PRJNA301005) | activated carbon metagenome | isolation source: dual media filters at the Ann Arbor, Michigan drinking water treatment plant | place: USA: Ann Arbor
CGGCGCTTCCCCCTGGCCCGGGCCGGGCAGGCGGGCGGGGCCGGGACGGCAGGCGCGGCCATCTGCCAGCCGGCCGGTGGCCGGGCAATCCGGCACGGTCAGCTGGATGTCGCGCAGGGCGAGGTGCCGCACATCGGTGACGGGGCGCAGCGCGGGCGGCAGCACGGCGCGCGGGTCGCCCACCGTGATCATGCCGGCCATGCCCGCCGTCACCTGATCGCGCGAGGTCCCATGCACATGGGCGTGGAACCAGGCCATGCCGGGCGGGTAGGGGATGCGCCCGGCCGGGCTGTCGATCACCGCGCCAGGCAGGGTGGCGGGCAGGGCGATGCGGTAATCCGCGCGCGGCATGGCCCGGCCTTCCAGCCGCCCTCCCAGTGCGAAGAGGGAAAAATCGCCGAGGTCGCAGGGCGCCGCGTTGCGGGCCGCGGTGTAGAGGCCGTGGGTGTGCAGATTGACCGCATTGCGGGCGCGGGCGGCCTCCTCGCCCTCCGCCGCTGCGACACCGGCCGAACTGTCGATCAGCCCGTTGCGCAGCGCGATGCGGGTGGCGCCGCCGGGGTCCATGCGCAGGAGATAGGGCGCATAGCGGTCCGATGCCGGCCCGCCCTGGCCATAACCCGCCAGCGGCACGGCATAGGGGCCGACATCGGGGCGCAGGGTTTCACGCAGCACCAGCCCATAGGCGCGGCCGGCACCGCAGCCGGCGGCGGGCTGTTCGCTGGCCAGCAGCGCCCTGGGCTCGCGCAGCTCGGCCGCGCCGGCGGCCAGGGCGGTCAGGGATCCCAGAAGCAGGGCGGTGCGCAGCATCATCGTGATCCCAGGCATTTGCATGCATTCGGGGTGGCGGGCGAAAACGCCAGATCAGGCCCGCCCGCCGCGCTCCACCTGGGCCTTGAACTCGTTGAAGGTCATATTGCCGGAGACCAGACGGGCGCCGAAGACAAAGCTCGGCGTGGCGCGGATCTGGAAGCGGCCCTGCGCCGCGACCCGGGCTTCCAGGATGCCGCGGCTCAGCGCCTCATCGGCGATGGTGCGGTCGAATTCGGCGCGGTTCATGCCGGCCAGGGCGGCGAGCGCCGCCAGCTCCTCCATCTGCCGTCCCTGGGCGAAGGCCCAGCGGTTCTGCGTCTGGAACAGGGTGGAGATGAAGGCCTCGTAGCGCAGCGCCGGCAGGGCGCGGGCCACCATCGCGGCGCGCAGGCCGACATCATCGAGCGGGAAATCGGTGAAGACCATGCGGATGCGCCCGGTCTCGACAAACTCGCGCTTGACCTGCGGCCAGGTGCCGGTGTGGAAGGCGGCGCAATGGCCGCAGGTCAGCGAGAAGAATTCGGTGACGACCAGCGGCGCTTCGGCCTGGCCGGAGGAGCGCTCGGCCAGGCGGGGGTCGGCCGGGGCCTGCGCCAGGGCGGGGGTGGCCAGCAGGGATAGGCCGAGAATGCGGCGGGTGACGGGCATGGCGAGATTTCCTTCACTCAGGATTCAGGCACTCAGGATTCAGGGCGTCTTTCGATAGACGCCCTGGGCGAGCTTGGCCAGCGCATCGCGCAGCGGGCCCTCGGGCATGGCGTCAAGTTTTTCCGCGACCGGGGCGGGCAGTGCCGCGTCCACCACGCGGGCCCTGGCTGCGGGCGGCGGCGCGGTCCTGGCCTGCACGAAGCGCAGCCTGGTCACCACCACGCGGCCCAGCCCGGCATTGATCCGCGCCATCACCTGCGGCGCCAGCATCGTCAGCTCCATGGCGACGGGGCCGGCACAGGCGATCGTGAGCGTGCCGCGGTCCAGCGCGCGCGGCGTGGTGCGCCCGGCCAGGCCCGGGCCGACCAGGTTTTCCCACTCCGCCATCACCTGCGCGGCACCGGGGTGCAGGCGCCTGAGCACCGGGCGGGTGAGCGGCGCCATCAGGCTGCCCAGCGGCCGGGGCGCCCCATAGCCCTTGCGGGCTTGCGCCGTGTATCCAGGCTTGGTGTCCGCCACGCATCCCTCCGCAGCCCTGCTGCTCGATTGGTACGCCCGCCAGAGAAGGACCCTGCCCTGGCGGGGCGAGGGTGATCCATACCGTATCTGGCTCTCCGAGGTCATGTTGCAACAGACCACGGTCGCGGCGGTGGGGCCGCGCTATGCCCGCTTCCTCGCGCGCTTCCCCGATGTGGCGGCGCTGGCGGCGGCCGAATGGGACGTGGTGGCGGCGGAATGGGCGGGGCTGGGGTATTATGCGCGGGCGCGAAACCTGCATGCGGCGGCCCGGGCGGTGGTGGCGGGCGGTGGTTTCCCCCGCGATGCCCAGGGGCTGCGGGCGCTGCCGGGCATCGGCGCCTATACCGCGGCGGCGGTGGCCGCCATTGCCTATGGCGAGGCGCTGGTGCCGGCCGATGGCAATGTCGAGCGCGTGACCGCCAGGCTCTTCGCCGTGACCGAGCCGCTGCCGGGTGCCAAGCAACTCCTGGCCGGCCTTGCCCAGGGTTTCATGCAGCAGCCCGCCGCGCGCGCGGCGCCGGGGGATTTCGCCCAGGCGCTGTTCGACCTGGGCGCCACCATCTGCACGCCCAGGAATCCGGCCTGCGCGTTGTGCCCCTGGATGGCCGCCTGCGCCGCGCGGCGGCAGGGCATCGCAGCGGAGCTGCCGCGCAAGGCGGCCAAGCGCCCCCGCGGCGTGCTGCACGGCGCGCATTTCCTGCTGCGCGACGCCGCAGGGCGCATCGGCGTGCGCAGCCGGCCGGCCAGCGGGCTGTTCGGCGGCATGCTGGAACTGCCGGGCACGCCCTGGCGCGAGACGCCCTGGCCCGAGGCCGAGGCCATGACCCATGCGCCCCTCGCCGGCGTGAACTGGCGCGCGGTGGCGGGCGAGGCCAGCCACCAGCTCACCCATCGCGACCTCGTGCTGCGCCTGTATGCCGGCGCGGTGCGGGTGCTGCCCGAAAACCTCTCGCCGCTCGGCGCCGCGGGTGATCTGCCGAGTGCCATGCGCAAGCTGTTGCAACTCGGCGGATGAGCCATGCAGCCGCATCATGGGCGACACGGGCCGGGCTGTGGCATGAGAGGGGCATGGGATTTTCCCCGAAACCGCAACGCCCCGCCGGCCGCCCGCCCGACGAGGCCCGGCTGCGCGAGGCGGCGCTCGCCCATCTCGCGAAATTCGCCACGACCGAGGCCGGGCTGGCCCGCGTGTTGGGCAACCGTGTCCGCCGCTGGGCCCGCGCCGCCGAGGCCGAGGGGCAGGACACCGAAGCGGCCCTGGCCGAGGGCCTGATGGCGGCCAAACGCGTCGCCGCCGCCATGGTCGCGCTGGGGGCGGTGGATGATGCGGGTTTTGCGGCGGCGCGGGCGCGGCGCCTGGCCCGCGCCGGCCGCTCCCGCCGGGCGATGGCCGGCCATCTCGCCGCCCGCGGGATCGATGCCGAAGACGCCCGGGCCGCGATGGCGGAGGCGCCAGCCGAGGCGGATGCCGCGCTGGCGCTCTGCCGCAAGCGCCGCATCGGCCCCTTCGCCCGCGAGGCAGCCGAACCCGCGCTGCGACAAAAGTGGCTGGGCATCCTGGCCCGCGCCGGTTTTTCCCGCGAGGTGGCCGAGGCGGCGCTCAATGCCGAACCGGATGAGGCCGAGCTGCGGCTGATCGCGCTGCGGCAATGAACGCGCCCGTCATCTTCACCTGGGCCGGCTTTCGCGACGGTGTGCGGCTGGTGCTGCCGGTGCTGCCCAGCTTCGCCCCCTTCGGCATGGTGGTGGGCGTGCTCTCGGCCGGCGAGGGGCTGTCGCTGCTGGAGGCCGGGCTGATGAGCGCCATGGTGTTTGCCGGCACCTCGCAGCTGGTGGCGCTCGGCGCCTGGAGCTCGCCGGTGCCGGTGCTGGCGGTGACGCTCGCGGTCTTCATCATCAACATGCGCATGGCGCCGATGTCGGCGGCCCTGGCCCCCTGGTTTCATGGGCTGTCGGGCTGGCGGCTCTGGGCCAGTCTTTTCACCGTGACGGACCATTCCTTCGCGCTCTCGGTGAACGAGATGCGGCGGGGCAAGCGCGACGCCGCGCTGCTGCTGGGCCTGGGGATTCCCACCTGGCTGTCCTGGATCGCCATGGTCTGCCTGGGGCATGTGCTGGCGGGGGTGGTGACCTTGCGCCCCGGTCATCCCCTGCTTTTCGCCGGCCTGGCCACGATGTGCGCGCTGCTGGTCACGCTCTGGCGCGGACGGGGGGATGTGCTGCCCTGGGGGGTGGCCGGGGCGGTGGGGCTGGCGGTGCAGGCGATTGGCCTGGCGCAGCCCTGGCCGGTGCTGGCCGGCGCGCTGGTCGGCAGCGCGGCCGGGGCCTGGCGGGACAGGGTTCGCGCCGGGGGGCGCGACGGAGCCCGCGCCGGAGAAGATACACCATGAACCTGCGCTGGGATGTGCTGCTGGCCCTGCTCTGCATGGCGCTGGCGACCTATGCCGCCCGCGCCGGTGGCTATGCCGTGCTGCGGCTGTGGCGGCCGCCGCGCTTTGTCGAGGCGATGCTGACGCATATGCCGGGCTGCATCTTTGTGGCTTTCATCGTGCCCTCGGTGGCGGCGGGCGGCTGGCAGCATATGGCGGCGGCGGCGGCGGCCATCATCGCCATGGCGTTCAGCCGGATGCTGACATTGTCGCTGCTGACGGGGGTCGCGGTGCTGTGGGTGCTGGTCGGCGGCTGAGCCTGGAGCGGCTTCACCCAGCGCGCGCCCGAAAACAGCAGCGCCCAAGCATGGCGCCGCTGCAGGACGGTGTGGTTGTGGCCGAGCACCGCCATCGCACGGGCATTGTCGGCATCCAGCGGCATAGCCACCTCTACTGACCTCATCCGCGCGCGGGAATCGGCCGCGCGGTCGGGCGAGCAGCCCTGGCCGATGGGCAGCGAATGCCAGCCGGCGGTGGCGGCATGCGCCGAGGCCATGGCGGGGTCCATCGCCACCACCGCGCGCAGCAGGCCGCCCGCATCCTCGAAGGCTTCGCGTTACATGCGGAAGATCAGCAGCCTGGCCTCCCGCAGCAGGTGGCAGGCGGCGCGGGGCCTTTGCCGCGCTCTGCATCGAGCCACGCGCCGCCGATCGGAATGGCCTGGTTCATGGGATGCAGGGGCCCGTCTTCGGGTCCTGTGCAGACCGGGCGCAAGCCAGCCTTGTGGTCGGCGGGATGGATAGAGGTTCATGCGCGTGCAGACACCGCTTCGGGCAAAATTCGCCGTGCCATCGGCCGCACTTCGGCGCGGCCGGCGCAGATGCGCGATTGACGCCGGACTCCCCGCTGATTCATGGTGCATCACGAATCGGGGTGCGCGGCTTGGGTGTCGAGCTGGAACTGCCGCTGGATGCGGTGCTGGAGGGGGATTGCGTGGCGGCGCTCAGGCGCCTGCCGCCCGCCTCCGTCCATGCCATCTTCGCCGACCCGCCCTATAATCTCCAGCTCAAGGGCAGCCTGCACCGGCCCGACCATTCCCTGGTCGATGCCGTGGATGATGCCTGGGACCAGTTTTCCGATTTTGCGGCCTATGACGCCTTCACCCGCGAATGGCTGTCGGAATGCCGCCGGGTGCTGCGGCGCGATGGCACGATCTGGGTGATGGGGGCCTATCACAACGTCTTCCGGCTCGGCGTGGCCTTGCAGGATCTGGGCTTCTGGGTGCTGAACGACGTGATCTGGCGCAAGGCCAATCCGATGCCGAATTTTCGTGGCCGGCGCTTCACCAATGCGCATGAGACGCTGATCTGGGCGGCGCGGGGCCCTGAGAGCAAGCACCGCTTCAACTACCAGCAGATGAAGGCGCTGAATGACGACGTGCAGATGCGCAGCGACTGGTTCATCCCGCTCTGCACCGGCCATGAGCGGCTGCGCGACGCGGCCGGCCAGAAGCTCCACCCCACGCAAAAGCCCGAGGCGCTGCTGCACCGCGTCATCCTCGCCTGCACCGCGCCGGGCGAGGTGATCCTCGACCCTTTCCTGGGCAGCGGCACCACCGCGGCGGTGGCCAGGCGGCTGGGCCGCCGCTTCATCGGCATCGAGCGCGATCCGGGCTATGCCCAGGCCGCCCGCGCCCGCGTGGCGGCGGTGGAACCGCTCAGCGAAACCGCCGCCCTCGTAGCACCCACCCGGCGAGAACAGCCCCGCATCCCCTTCGGCACGCTGGTGGAGAACGGCACCATCCCCCCCGGCTCCACGCTGACGGACAAGCAGCGCCGCTGGCGCGCGACCGTGGGCGCCGATGGTTCGATCGGCTGCGGCCGGGCGCAGGGCAGCATCCATGCCGTGGGGGCTGCGGTGCAGGAGGCGCCGTCCTGCAATGGCTGGGTGTTCTGGCATGTCGAGCAGAAGGGCGGCGCGCTGCGGCTGCTCGACCTGTTCCGGACCGAGGCGCTGGCGGCGCGATGACCGGCCTGCGGCTGGAAAACGCCTGGCTGCCCGGCGCGGTGGGCGACATCGCCGCCCTGCATGGCCGGCATTATGCCGCCAGCCACGGCATGGGCGTGGGCTTCGAGGGAAGGGTGGCCGGGGCACTCGGCGCCTTCCTGGAAAAGCTCGACGAACGCAGCCTGTTCCGCTGCGTGGTCGATGACCGGGGCCGGGTGCTCGGCAGCATCGTCATCGACGGCACGCAGACGCCGCTGGCGCAGCTGCGCTGGTTCATCCTGGCCGAAGAATTGCGCGGCCAGGGCTGGGGAAGGCGGCTGATGCGGGCGGCGATGGACCATGCCGCGGGTTTTCCTGGCGCCTATCTCTACACCATGGAGGGGCTGGATGCGGCGATCCATCTCTACTGCGACTTCGGCTTTGCCGAGACCGCCAGGGTGCCGGACGCGCAATGGAACACGCCCATCACCAATATCAGGATGGAGTGGCATCGGGGTTAGGCTCGGACCGCCGCGCCGCCCCCCGCCCGCGCGGCCTGGTTCAGACCGCCGTGCCGCCGACAGTGAGGCCCATCATCTTCAATGTCGGCTGCCCCACCCCCACCGGCACGCCCTGGCCATTCTTGCCGCAGGTGCCGATTCCGGGGTCCATCACGCTGTCATTGCCCACCATCGAGATTTTCGTCAGCGCATCCGGGCCATTGCCGATCAGGGTCGCACCCTTCACCGGCGCGCCGATCTTGCCGTCCTCGATCAGATAGGCCTCGGCCGCCGAGAAGACGAACTTTCCGCTGGTGATATCCACCTGGCCGCCGCCGAAATTCACCGCATAGAGGCCGCGCTTCACGCCGCGCAGAATCTCCTCGGGCGGGTGTTCACCGCCCAGCATGATGGTGTTGGTCATCCGCGGCATCGGCGCATGGGCGTGGGATTGCCGCCGCCCATTGCCGGTCGGCGCCACGCCCATCAGCCGGGCATTCTGCCGGTCCTGGATGAAGCCCACCAGAATGCCATCCTCGATCATCACGGTGCGGCCCGAGGGCGTGCCCTCGTCATCGACCGAGATCGAGCCGCGGCGGTCGGCGATGGTGCCGTCATCGATCACCGTCACGCCGGGGGCCGCGATCCGCTGGCCCAGCAGCCCGGAAAACGCCGAGGTCTTCTTGCGGTTGAAATCGCCTTCCAACCCATGGCCGATCGCCTCATGCAGCAGGATGCCGGGCCAGCCCGGCCCCAGTACCACCTCCATCTCGCCCGCCGGCGCGGGAATGGCGTCGAGGTTCAGCAAGGCCTGGCGCAGCGCCTCATCCACCGCCCCCTGCCAGCTCGCCTCCGACAGCACACGCGAATAGCCGAAACGCCCGCCCAGCCCGTGGCCGCCCGATTCGCGCCGGCCATCCTTTTCCACCACCACATTCACGTTCAGCCGCACCAGCGGCCTCAGGTCAGCCACCCGCACGCCATCGCCGCGCATGATCTGCACCGCCTGCCATTCCCCGGTGATCGAGGCCGAGACCTGCACGACGCGCGAATCCTTCGCCCTTGCATAGGCGTCGAGCGCCATCAGCAGCCCGGTCTTTTCGGAAAAGCCCATATCGAGCAGCGGGTTGGCATCGCTGTACAGCCTGCGATTGGTGGGCTGCGGCGCATCGGCCCAGACCCCCGTATGGCCGGTCCGCACCGCCCCCAGCGCGCCCGCGGCACGGCCCAGCGCATCCCAGGAAATCTCCCCGGCATGGGCAAAACCCGCAGCCTCGCCGGCCACCGCGCGCAGGCCAAAGCCGCGATTGGTGTCGAAACTGGCGGAGCGGATGCGCCGGTCGTCCAGGCTGATCGCCTCGCTCTCGCGATATTCCAGGAACAGCTCGCCATCATCGCAGCCGGCCATGGCCTCGGCCAGCCGGCGCTGGGCCTGGCCCTGGTCGAGCTCGCGGAAGAACAGCCGGTCAGTCTCGGCGAGGGCATCGGTCATGTGGCCTGGTTCTCTCTGATGTCCCGCGGGGTGGGCTGGGGCTCGATCAGCCGGCCCGGGGGGATGCGGATGGTGGCGGTGGTGCCCTGGCCCGGCGCGCTGGTCAGCGACAATTCAGCCCCCTGAGCCTCGGCCAGGGCGCGGGAGAGGTGCAGGCCGAGGCCGGAGCCGGCGAAGCGCCGGGTCAGCCCGCCATCGAGCTGGTTGAAGGGCTGGAAGGCGCGCGGAATATCGGCCGCGTCCATCCCGATGCCGCTGTCGGTCACCCGGATCAGCAGCGCGCCGCCAGCTTCCATCACCGCCTCCAGCCGCACATCGCCGCCGGCGGGGGTGAATTTCACCGCGTTGGAGACCAGGTTCAGCAGCACCTGGCGCAGCCGCAGCGCATCGGCGCGCACCGCCGGCAGGGAAGCGGGCAGCCGCACCGAAAGCGCCACCTCGTTGCTGTCCGCCGTCACCCGCATCACCCGGGCCACGCCCTGCAGCAGTTCCGCCACCTCAACGCTCTCCTCCTGCACGGCGATGCTGCCCTGCTCGGCGCGCGCCACATCGAGGATGTCGTTGATCAGCGAGAGGAGGTGCTGGCCGGCATCGCGGATGGATTGCAGGTACTCCGCCCTGGCTGGCGCGTCGGGGCGGGTCTGCAAGGCCTCGGCGAAGCCGATCACGGCGGTCAGCGGCGTGCGCAGCTCATGGCTCATGGTGGCGAGGAAGCGGGATTTGGCGGCATTCGCGGCCTGCGCCGCATCGCGCGCCTGTTCCAGCTCGTCGCGCACCAGGCGCTCGGGGGTGATGTCAGTATAGGTCAGGACGAAGCCGCCGCCGGGGATGGGGTCGCGCACCACCTCCAAAGTATTGCCATTGGGTCGGGCGCGGACATAGCGCCTGGGCTGGCTGAAGTCGGTGGTCAGACGCTCGGCGGCGGTGGCGGCCGCGGCCTCGCCATGGCCGAATTCGCCGCGGGCCAGCAGCTCGGCCACGATCTCGCGATGCGGCCTTCCCGGCACCGCGAGGTCGGGCGGCAAGTCCAGCAATTCGTGGAAGATGCGGTTGGCCGCCATCACATTCTGCTCGGCATCGAACATGCAGATGCCGTGGCGGATATTCTCCAACATCACGCCCAGGACCTCGGCGCGGTTGCGCGCCTCCTCCTCGGCGGCGAGCAGCTTGGTGACGTCGGAGATGGTGATGACGAAGCCGCCGCCCGGGGTGGGGTCGCTCACCACCTCCAGCACCCGGCCATCGGGGGTCTGGCGCTGGAAGGCCTGCGGCTTGCTGCGGTCGAGCTGTAGGAACCAGCGCTCCATTGCATCGGCGTTCTCGCCCGCGCCGAAGCTGCCCGCGGCCTTCTGCGCCGCCAGCACATCGGCCATGCGCATGTCGCGGCCGCGATGCAGATCGGCCACGCCGGTCAGTTCCGAGGCCAGCGCATTGGCCGCGATCAGCCTCTGGTCACGGTCATACATCACCATGCCGTGGCGGATGCTGTCGAGCATGGTCTGCAGCATGCCGGCGCGGGCCTTGGCGCGGGCCTCGGCCTCATGCAGGGCGGTGACATCGCTGATGCTGCGCACGTAGCTGCCATCGGGCAGCCGGTCGGTCACCACCTCGAGCACCAGGCCATTGGCCGCGCGGCGGATGTAGCGGCCGGTCGTCAGGCCACGGGCGCCGACCTGGGTGAGGAAGGCGTCGCGCGGGGCGCCGGCCGGGATATGCTCATGCGTCGCGATATCTTCCATGATGCTCGCGAGGCCCGTGCCGGGCTGGTAGACCGGCGCGGTGGGGCCGGTCAGCCTGCGGGTCAGGCTGTTCACGGCGACCAGCGAGCCATCGGCGCGGAACAGCGCCACGCCGTGGCGCATGCCCTCCAGCATGGTGGTGAGCTGGGTTTCGGCGCGGCGCAGTTCGGTGATGTCGCTGTAGGTGCGCACGAAGCCGCCACCGGGCACCGGGTCGGTGCGGATTTCGATGACGGTGCCATTGGGGCGGACCCGGGTGTAGCGCGCCGGGGCCTGGTCGGGGTCGGGCGCGCGGGCCTCGATGAAGGCCTGGGTCAGCGCGGCATCGCCGAATTCCCCGGACGCGACCTGGAGGGCGCGCAGATCGGCCAGGCGGACGCCCGGTGCCATCGCCTCGGGCGGCAGGCCGCACATCTCGGCGGCGAGGCGGTTGGCGGTGATGATCACGCCCTGGGCATCGAACAGCGCGATGCCGTGGCGCATGCCCTCCAGCATGGTGCGCAGGGTCTCGGCGCGTGCCACCGCCTCGGCCTGGGCGGCATGCAGGGCCGAGACGTCGGAGACGACGACGACCTGGCCGCCATCGCTCAGCGGCTCCGGCCGGAAGGCGACGATGCGGCCATCGGCCCGGCGGCGGAGGAAGGCCTTTGGCAGGTGCATGCCATCGAGGATGTCGCGGACCTGGGCTTCGGCGTCGCCGGGGCCGAATTCCCCGGCCATGGCGCGCTGGCGCAGCACATCGGCCATCGCATCGCCGACCCGAACCGGTGAGCCGGTCATGATCGCGTTGTAGGCGTCGTTGACCAGCCGGGCGCGGCGGTCGGGCCCCCAGACGACGATGCCGACGGGCAGGGCGGCCAGGATGGTGTCGAGCAGCTGGGCCCGGCGCCTGGCGTCATCCTGCGCCCCGCGCTCGGCGGTGACGTCGTGGAACTCGTAGAGCAGGCTGTCGTCGGGCATCGGCGAGATGTCGACCCGCAGGCGGGTGCCGTTGGGGCGGATGCGCTCCATGCTGTTGCGCCGGCCGGGGTCGCGCGCCGCGCGGGCGGCCAGCCATGCGGCGAGCTCCTCGGGGGTGAATTCGCCGCGCTCACTCAGCTTTCCGGCCAGCTCGGCCGCGGTCAGGCCGGGGCGCACCTGGGCGGCGGGCAGGCCGGCCAGGCGGGGATAGGCCGCGTTGTGCAGCACCAGCCGGTCATCGGCGAAGACCGCGACGCCCTGGCTGAGCTGGTCGAACACCGTCTCCAGCCGGCGCAGATCCTCCATCGCCGTCTCCAGCGGGCCGGTGAAGCTGGTCATGTCGGTCATGACGTCGATGAAGCCGCCATCGGCCATGGGCTGGGTGCGCAGCTCCAGCATGGTGCTATCCGCCATGCGGATCATCCGGCGCGAGGGCCTGGTGCGGTCGAGGCGGACCAGCTCGGCCACCTGCGCCGCCGGGTCGCCCTGGCCGAAGAGGCCGCGCATGGCGAAAAGCCGCAGGATATCGGCATGCGCGGTATTGGGCGCGAGCCAGCGCTGGTCGACGCCGGCGAGCGCCATCATGCGGGCGTTTGCCAGCACCAGCCGGTGCCGCGCGTCATAGACGATAACGGCCGAGGGGAGCGCCTGCAGGGCCAGCGTGGAGGAGCTGCCGGCCCAGTCGCTCATGCCTTTCTCGCCCCCGCGCGCAGGCCATGCAGCGCCAGCAGCCCGGTGGTGAGCACCGCCACCGCCACCGCCTGATGCAGGGTGCCGAGCGACCAGGGCACGACATGCAGCAAGGTCACGATGCCAAGCCCGTATTGCAGCAGCACCGTGGCCGCCATCAGCAGCACCGCCCGGCGGGCCGGGCCGGCGGGCAGGTGGCGCCAGGCCGCGACCGCGGCGCCGATGGCCGAGAGCAGGGCGAGGCTGGCCAGCAGCCGGTGGTTGAACTGCACGGCCGCGATGTTGCGGGTGAGATTGGCCCACCATGGCGAGAGGTCGAGATAGCCGGCCGGCACCAGCGCGCCATCCATCAGCGGCCAGGTGTTGTAGGAGAAGCCGGCGCGGATGCCGGCCACGAAGCCGCCGGCCAGCATGGTGGCCAGCGCCAGCCAAAAGGCCACGCGGACCTGCCGGCGGACCAGCGGGGCCGCGGGCGACAAGGTCGGCGCCGCGGGCCGCAGCAGCCCCAGCGCCGTCCACAGAATGGCGCCATAGAGCAGGAAGGCCATCGAGAGGTGGATCACCAGCCGATAGGGCGAGACCGCGGTGCGGCCCGCCTCGAAGCCCGAGGCCACCATGAACCAGCCGATCGCCCCCTGCATGCCGCCCAGTGCGAAGAGCAGCAGGAAGCGCGGCAGCATGGCGCGCGAGATGGCGCCGCGCGCCCAGAACCACAGGAAGGGCAGCAGATAGGCCAGCCCGATCACCCGCCCCCAGAAACGATGCGCCCATTCCAGCCAGAAGATCCGCTGGAATCCCTCCATCCCGAAGCCGGCATTGACCAGCTGGTATTGCGGAATGGCGCGGTAGAGATCGTAGAGCCGCTGCCACTCCGCTTGGGAGAGCGGCGGCAGGGTTCCCATCAGCGGCGCCCATTCCATGATGGACAGGCCCGAGCCGGTCAGCCGCGTGGCGCCGCCGA
>LNFM01010803.1_pt1 | contig 12675 bp, 10 predicted proteins | sample 596031 | NCBI WGS metagenome assembly LNFM01 (sample SAMN04254537, study PRJNA301005) | activated carbon metagenome | isolation source: dual media filters at the Ann Arbor, Michigan drinking water treatment plant | place: USA: Ann Arbor
CGCCAGCGTGCCCACTTGGCGAGGGCGCTGGCGCAAGAACCAGCGCTGCTGGTACTCGACGAACCCACCAACCACCTGGACCTGCGTGCCCGTGTCGAACTGCTGGATCTGGTGCGAGGCCTCGGCATCACAGTGGTGGCGGCGCTGCATGAGTTGTCGCTGGTGGCGGGCTTTGCCGACCGCGTGGTGGTGCTGAGCGGTGGCCGCGTGGTGGGGCAGGGCGTTCCCAACGACACCCTGACAGCTCCTTTGGTTGCGCAGGTCTTCGGCATTGCCCTGGTGCGTGCCCAGCACCCGCAAGAGCAGCGTGCTTTGTGGGTCTTTGAGAAGCTGGCCGCATGACACCACGTTGGCGCTCGTGCGCGCTATGGCTGTCCAGCCTGGGCATGGCCAGCGGCGTGCACGCCTTCCCGGTCACGGTGGACAACTGCGGCACACCGCTACGCATTAATGCGCCGCCGCAGCGCGCAGTGATCCACGACTTGAACATGACCGAGATGGCCCTGGCGCTGGGCCTGCAGGCGCAGATCGCAGGCGTCACGGGTATCACCGGTTGGTACAAGACCGACGCCAGCTTCAAAGCCGCGCTGGGCGCCATTCCCGAACTGGCCCCCAAGTACCCCACGCTTGAAAACCTGCTGGCAGCGCGCCCAGACCTGTTCTTCGCCGGCTGGTACTACGGTATGAAGCCTGGTAGTGACGTGACGCCCGCCACGTTGGCACGGCATGGCATCCCTACGCTGGTGTTGACTGAGAGCTGTGTCCACACCGGACAACAGCGCCCTCGCGCCACGATGGACCTGCTCTACAACGACATGCTGCGCCTGGGCACCGTGTTCGGCCAGCGCCTGCGCGCCGAGGCCTTGGTGACGCAGTGGCGCCAGCGTTTGCAGGCCTTGGCGCAGAGTCCCGCAGCGTTGGCAGCGCCGAACGTCACACCGCTGCGGGTATTCGTCTACGACTCTGGCGAAGACAAACCCTTTACCGCCGGTGCCGCAGCCATGGCCACGGCGCTGATCGAAGCGGCGGGCGGCCGCAACATCATGGACGACATGGGGACCAGCTGGACCCACAGTTCGTGGGAAGCAGCGGCCGCGCGCGACCCCCAGTTCTTGATCTTGCTGGATTACCAGGACGGCGCAGGCCCGAGTCGCTTGATGGCCACCTTGCAGGCACACCCGGCCATGCGCCACACCAGTGCCGTGAAGCACCAGCGCTTCATCGCCATGCGGTATGCCGAGCTCACACCCGGCCCAGCCAACATTGATGCCGTTGAGAAGCTGTCCCGCGCTTTGCGCGCGCTTGCGCCATGAAGCCCTGGCATGTTCACGCCACGTTAACGGCAGGCCTGCCGTTGTTGCTGGTGCTGGGTCTCAGCCTGGGCGGCACGCACATTGCGGCGGGCAACGTGTGGGCCAGCCTGATGTCGCCTGGCGATGCCACCTTGAACGTGGCCGAAGCCGCCACCCGCGCCATCGTGGTCGACTTACGCCTGCCTCGTGTGCTGCTGGCAGTGCTGGTGGGCGCCACTCTGGCGATGTCTGGCGCACTGTTGCAAACGGCTACGCGCAATGACTTGGCCGACCCGTTTCTGTTTGGGTTGTCTTCTGGGGCTGCTGCCGGTGCGGTGGCGGTGATTTCGCTTACGGGGGAGCGCTTCGGTGTCTGGACGCTTCCCGTGGCGGCGTTTGCTGGTGGGCTGGTGGCCGCCGGTGGCGTGCTGCTACTGGCGCAGCGCAGCGCGGGGCACGGCGCAGAGCGCATCCTGCTGGCGGGTCTGGCCATGTCATTCCTGTTCGGTGCCTTGACGCATGTTCTGGTGTTTGCTGGCGACCAGCGTGCAGCGCACTCGGTCCTTTTCTGGTCTCTGGGTGGCCTGGGCCAGGCGCGCTGGGACAACCTGCCGCTGGCCTTGGCCGGTTGCCTGTCTCTGACCCTCTTCGTGGCTGCCAAACACCGCGCGCTGGACGCCTTGCTGGCTGGTGACGAGGTGGCGCACAGCCTGGGCGTTGCGCCACAGCGCCTGCGCAGGGAGGTGCTCATCGTCACCGCATTGGCCACCGCCTGCTGCGTGGCCTTGGCGGGCGTCATCGGCTTCGTAGGGTTGATGGTGCCGCACCTCATGCGCCGCTCGGCTGGTTTGCTGCACGTCGCGCTGGTGCCCGCTTGCGCCTTGATGGGCGCGCTTCTGCTGCTGGGCAGCGACTTGCTTGCGCGCGTGCTCATGGCGCCGCAGGAGCTTCCCGTGGGCATCGTCACCGCCAGCATCGGGGCGGCCTTTGTCATCGGGCTGTTATGGCAGCGTGGCACGGCAGCCGCTTGACCGACTCAGAACTGTGCTGTCGGTCGTGTGCATCGGGCGCAGCGTGGATGTGGTGGGCGACATTGCCCGGCCTCGTCGCCAGCTTTCCCGCTGTGGCGCAAATCCGCACCGCGCAACTGCGGCTGATCTGCACTTGCCGAGGCCCTGGCACGCAATAGGCGCCACCCGCCATGGGCACTTCGATGATGGATCAACCTGATGACAAGGCACCCCAGGCGATGGACCTGCAAGCGGGCGAAGTTGCCTCGTTCAAAGGCTGCGGTTGGCCGGGCCAGCAGCATGACAGCGGCATCGTGCACCGTGCACTCCGCATCTCCGACACCGGGCTGGCGCGTCTGGTTCTGGCGCTCGATGCTGCCCGCCCATCAGCCGTGGAGCGTTGCTTATGACCACTGAGATTCTTGTTTGCGTTCTTTGCCGCCCGGCCGAATTGCCGCGAGATCATCCGCGCCCCGGGCGTGCGCTGCTCGAAGCCATCGAGAACATCGCCCTGCGCGATGACCTGGTTTTCGCCATCCGCCCCGTGGAGTGCATGAGCGGCTGTCACCGCTACTGCACCGTGGCGCTGCAGGCTCCCGGCAAGACCACCTACTTCTTCGGCGACCTGCCGGCCGATGAGGCCAGCGCCGAACAAGTATTGGCCTGCGCAGCCTTACACCAGGCCAGTGGCGATGGTTTCATGACCCGCAACGCGCGGCCCGAGCGATTACGGGAGGGGATCCTGGCTCGACTACCGGCGCCGCTGCCGACATCCCCACACGTACCAAGATGACTCTCGCCGCGAGCGCAGCTGAGCACGACAGGCAAGGGCCTGCGCACGGTGAAGGCATCACCAGCTTTCAGTTGTGGTGCGCTGGCGCAGCAAAGCGAGGTAAGCCATCCAGTTCGCGAGGTTCGAAGGCCTCGTCAAGAAAGAGCCGCGGATAGTAGAACTCCCGTAAGGCCGCATGAAAGGCTCGCACCCTGGCCTCGTAGGCCAGCGACGCCCGCACGTCGGTGCCTGCCAGTGCCTGCAGCGAGCGTTCCAGCAGCACCGGTGGCGCGGTGATGGAGAGCCATCCGGCCAGCCTGTCACGCGTCATGCGTCCAGCGGTATAGGCATCCGACAGCGCCTGCGCTTTCTGGTCGCCCACCTGCTGGAAGGCGTAGTACCACTTCCACTCGAACGGGCGTTCGACAGCGCTGTAGGCCGCCCACTGCGGATGGCGTTCAACGAAGGCCGTCATCGTGGTGCCCTTGGGCAGGTCCCAGGCGTCGTTCACTGCTTCGCGCTGGGTCATGATGATGTCTGCACCCGATGGCACGGGCACCGCACGGTCGATGGCCATGCGGCCGGCGGCCGGGACCACGACACCCAGCACAATCCACAGCGCCACCAGCGTGGCCAGGATCACTTCTCCCGTTTGCTGCCAGGCCGCCACAGCCGTGCAGACCACGGTCCAGAACAGCAGGTAGACGAACAGCAGCGCGCATGCCGCCAGCAGCGTCGGCGCGGCGGTACCGCTCAGGCCGGCGGCCACGACCAGCGGGAGCGCGGCGCAGACGAACACACCGGCGGCGCGCAGCCCGGCGCGCAGCGGCCACAGCCGTGCCTGCTGCCCTGCGGTGGACACCAGCAGGTCGTGACGTCCGGCTACACGCTCGCTGGCCCGCAGGTCGTGCAGCAGCACGATCAACACGAGCGGCAACACAAAGGCCGCGAGGAATGCGAAGTCGAATCGGCCGATCAACGCCAGCAACGGATGACCAGCATCTCGCTCATGGATCTGGCCTTCCAACGCCAGCATCCTCACGCGGTGTTTCCACGCCGCGTCATCGCGCCGACCCAGCGCCGCGAAGGCGAAGTCCGACGGCGGATCGAAAGTGAGATGGAAGCTGTAGTACGCGGCGCCGCCCCAGTCCTTCTGCGTTTTCAGGACGTTCAGGCGATCGTCTCGGTCGGCTTCGACCAGACGCGCGATCGTGGCCTTCTGCTGACGGATCTCGGACAGCCCCGCCGACACGGCCAGCACCGACAGACACAGCACGATCAACCAACAGGCCCACACCGACCGATCGCGCGCCAGGAAGGCCGTCTCGCGGCGGACTGCGGACCATGTGCCCGCGGAAGACGACGACGCCCTCATGGCGTCAGTCTTCCGCCAGCCCAGAGTCCGGCACCGACCAGGATGACGCACCAGGTGCACAGCATCAGCCACTGCGGACCCGCCTGGGCGATGCGGCTGCCCGCCGCGTCGGGGTTGAAACGAAAGCGCTCGAGCAACTGCCAGTTCGTGGCGTCCACGCGCGTGCGCTCCTCTGCCGACGCATCGCCGCTGCGGCGGACGTCGTCGCTGTAGGCCAGCTTCTCGGCGTGCACCTTGTTCAGGCCCTGCACGAAGGCGTAGCGCAGCGCTTCGGCCTCCTGCAGGAAGCGGTGGTGGTGCACGAGGTCAGTGCCGGCCACGGCGCGCGAGGCCTCGGCCACCGCGAGCAGCGGGGTGAACCAGCCTTGGCGGGCCAGCGCGGCCGCCTGCTGGATTTCTGCCGCCGCTTGTGCGCGGGCGTAGCGGTTCAGCGTCTCGGTGAGCTTTTGCTCGCCGACCTGTGCCACCACGCCGCGCAGATTCACGGGCAGGTCTTCGACACGCTGCACGCCATGTTTGGCCAGCAGATCGGCGCGCAGCTGGGCGAAGGCCGGGTCGTTGGCGTTGTGACCATCGCCCAGCTTGCGCAGGTCGGACAACATCGCCAGGTCGGTCTCGAGCTTGCCAGCCATCGGCGTGGTGTTCGATGCCCAACTGGCCGCCACGGCAGGCACCACCAGATTCAGTGCGATCCACAGCGTCACCAGGGTCGCCAACACAGCCGAGCGGCGGCGCATCAGCACAGAGGCCAGCAAGACCAGCGAGGCCCAGATGAGCAGGTACAGCAGGTACGCGCCGAACAAGGCCCAGGCAGCCAGCGCCTGCTCGCCAGCACGGACGGCCTGGCCTGCAGTGACGGCCAGTGGCATCAGCAGCAGCACCACGCAGGACAGCAGCGCCAGCGCCTTGCCCGCCACCAGCACCCGACCCGGCGTGCCTTGCGCGAGCAGGGTTGCCAGCGTCGCGGCCTCGCGTTCGCGCGCGATCAGGCCATGCCCCAGGAGGATCACCAGCAGTGGGGCAAACAGCTGGTAGACCATCGCCGGGCTGAGCCAGCTGAAGCCGCCGAGATCGGCGCTGGCGCCCGACGCCGCGAACATGGCCGTGTTCTGGCGATGTCCTTCGAGAAAGATCGACTGGCCCGTGACCGGGTCCAGTCCCGGATCGAACAGGGCCAGCGGTGCTGGCGTGCGGAAGACATAGTGGCCGTAGTGCACCATGCGGTGCGGATGGCGGGCGGGTTGCGAGAGGAAGGCCGCTTCGGCCTCGGCCTGATGGTGCGCGCGATCCGCTGTGTCGCCCTGCATGCGCAATGTGGTCAGCACCGAGGTTGCGATCAGCAGCCCGGCCAACAGCAGGGCCCCACTGAGGGCCAGGCGTGAACGCAGCCAGTAGCGCCATTCAGCGCTGGCGATGATGAACAGGCGTCTCACGCGGCCGCTTTCGCAGAAAAGGCGCGGTGCACGGTCTCGGTGTCGATGCGGCCGCCGTCGGGCGCCTCGAACTGGTCCACCAGCTGCCCGCCGCGCAGCAGGCCGATGCGGTCGGCCACCTGGCAGGCGCCGTACACATCGTGCGTCACCATCAGGATGGCCTTGCCGGCATCGGCCAGCCCGCGCACCAGGTCGTGGAATTCGTCGATGGCGGTGGGGTCCAGGCCGGATGTCGGCTCATCGAGCAGCAGGATGTCGGTGTCGCGCAGGATGGCCAGTGCGATGGCCACCTTCTGGCGCATGCCTTTGGAGTAAGCGCGCAGGTTGAGGCTGCGCGATGCAGAAGCCAGCGAGACGCGGTCCAGTGCCGCGTCGATCTCGTCCGCGGGGCGATCAACCCCCGCCAGTTGCAGAAAGTAGTGCAGGTTTTCGCGCGCATCCAGGTGTTCGTACAACGATGCGGCCTCCGGCAGATAGGCCATGGCTCGGCGGGCGGCTGTCACGTTGGCGCCAACATCGAGACCGTTGACGAGCACCCGGCCGCTGGCGGCGGGCAGGAAGCCGAGGAAGGTGGCAAGCGTCGTCGACTTGCCCGCGCCGTTGCCGCCCAGAAGCCCGTAGACCTCGCCCCCGCCCACGGCAAAGCTCATGTCCGACAGCACCTCCTTGCCGCCCCTGAGCACCCGCAACCGGTCAGCCTGCAGCTTCATGAAGTTCACCACCTCAGAACTTGATCGCTGCCGACACTCGCACGCTGCGTGGTGTGCCCGGTTGCACCCACAACGCAGAGAACGAGTTGGTGTAGTAGGTTTCGTTGAACAGGTTGTCGACGTCCAGGCGCAGGCTCATTGACTTCGTCAGCTCATAGGCCGCGAAGGTCCGCGCCACCGTGTAGGCCGGCAGCTTGAAGTTGGTAGTGAACTCGCCCGAGCGCCGGCTCACGTGGATGAGGCCGCCACCAAACTGCATGCCGCGTCCAGCCATGGCCACGGACTTCACCAGTTGCAGGCTCACGCTGTGTTTGGGCACATTGAGCAGACGCGTGCCGGCAGGCACCGGAACACCGAAGTTGGCGTCGTTGAAGGTGTTGGAGGTCTTTGCGTCGACATAGGCATAAGAGGCCCACAGGCTCAAGTCCTTGGTGATCTCGCCTTGGAGATCAATCTCCAGGCCCTGGCTTCGTGCCTTGCCGATGGCCAGCTGGGTTGCTGCGCTGGCGTCGGCGGCGACGAGGATGTTCTTCTGCTTGATCTGGAACAGGGCCACCGTGGCGTCAATGTCGCCCAGCGAGAACTTTGCGCCGACCTCGACCGAGGTGGACTGGTTGGGCTTGAATCCATTGCCCTGGGCATTCGCACCCGACAGCGGGCGGAAGTTCTCGCCGTAGGAGGCATAGAGAGACAGCGTCTCGGCAGCCTGGAAGACGATACCCAGCTGAGGGCTGACGCGCCTTTCTGTCTGCTTCGACATCTGACTGTTCGCCCGATTCTTAAGCGTCTGCTCGTAGTCATCGAAGCGCGCACCCAAGCGCAACTGCAGTTGGTCGCTCAAGTTGATCTGGTCCTGCACGAACACGCCCACCGACTTCTGCGTCTCCACCCGGTTGGTAAGCGGTGTCGGCGTGGGCAGGGTGTAGCTGCCATAGACCGGGTTGAAGATGTCGATCGCCTGCTGTTGGGCCGGCGTCGGATTGCTGGCCAGCGTGGGTGCGCGGGCGCGCAGGAAGACCTGGTCGTTTTCGAAACGGTCGGCATCGATCCCGAAGATCAAGCGGTGCTGCAGCCCTGCCAGTTGGAAGCGGCCATTGATCTCGCCCCGCAGCACCTGGTAGTCGGCGTCGTAATCGCGGAAGCGGCGCTGCCGGGTCAGCGTCCGGCCGTCCACCAGCAGCTGCTGGCGGTTGGTGGCCAGCTCTGCTTCGGTCGAGAAGCCTTCGAGCGAGGTCTTGCGCGTGGTGAAGCCCGCCAGGGCGCTCCAGTCCTTGTTGAAGTCGTGCTGGAACTCGAATTGATGGCCCTGCACGTCGGCCTTCATCGGGCCGTCACCCGGCTCGCCCAAGAATCGGCTCTTAGGGATGCGGCCCAGTTGGCCATTGATGGCCAAGACACCGCGATCGAACGGGATTTCTTGACGGCTCAGCTCCAGTTCATAGACCAGCCTGCTTTGGGGGCTGATGCGCCATGCCAGCGATGGGGTCATGCCGTACTTGCGGGTTTCGACCGTGTCGCGGAAGCTGCGTGCGTCTTCGGCAAAGCCGATCAGGCGGACGGCGACTGCATCGGACAGCGGTGTCGTCCAGTCGGCATCGGTTCGATAGGTATCGAAACTGCCGGCGGTGACACGAAACTCGCCGGCAGTCTTGAACGTAGGGCGCTTGGTCACCAGGTTGACCGTGCCGCCGGGCTCACCGCGCCCGAACAGCGCTGCGCGCGGCCCCTTGAGCACATCGACCGACTCGATTCCGGAGAGATCCCGTGGCCCACCGAAGCCACGGCCGGCATTGAAGCCGTTCACGAGGTAGTTGCTCGGCAGGTTTTCGTCGCCCACGAAGCCGCGCAGGGCGAAGGCGTTCCAGAGCCCGCCGAAGTTGTTCTGCCGGGCCACTGAAGCCGACAGGTCCAGGGCCTGCGAGAGGCTGAGCGCTCCCGAGGCGCGCAGTGTCTCTGCATCGATGGACTGCTCGGCTTGCGGTGTTTCCAGGCGATTGAAGTCACCCTGATATGCCTGGCGCGTGCCAATGATGGTGACTGTGTCCAGGTGCCCGCCTGGGCTTGCATCTTGGGCGAGGGCTGGAACGGTCCACGGTGTTGCTGAGCAGAGCATCAGCACGGCGCTTTTGTAGTAACTCAAGAGGAAACCTCGGCGAATCAGTGGTGGAAAGAGGGTGAGTTCAAGGCGGAGACAACATCCTCCACTAATGATAACGATCTATCGTAAGCAATAGAAGGACGAGATAGCCCCGTCCGATTTGCGTGCGCTCGGACTGTGTGGGCTCCACGAAGCCAGGTGTCCTCGCCGTCAGCCGGATTCGGCGAGGTGGCTATGCGACGTGGCGCTATGGCTTGGCCAACGACGAAGCGCCGCCAATTCTGGATGGGTGCGATGGTCAAAGGGCCACAGGGTCTGCCCACCAGCACGTCGTCCTTGTCGTGCGGCGCCTCGAGCATGCCGGCGCTTCGCCCTTGGTCTCACCCGTCGGGGTTGCGCAAGAGGTGACGGCTGATCCTTCGCCCGAACGGACCAGCGCCGCTTCAGACCGGATGCTCGCCAGTTCGCATCGATGAATTCCAAAGAGCGATGACCCGCCGCTGCGGGTGGCCAGCTTCGAAGCTCAGGAGGCTGAGCGATGCGGGGTCCATGGCGAAGTGTTGACCTTCGATCACCGGCAGGCCGATCCATCGCGCGGCCAACACGCGGCCGAACTGTCCGTGCGAGAAGAGTGCGATCGGGCCGGCCAGCTTGCACAGGCGGGCGATCACTTGGTCTGCGCGTGCTCCGGCCGCTTCGGGCATCTCACCGCCCGGGCAGCCGTCTTGCCAGATGTCCCAGCCCGGGTGCCGCTCATGAATCTCGGCGGTGCGGAGCCCTTCGTACTCACCATAGTCCCACTCTGCCAGGGCTGCATCGCTCTGAGCTTTCGCGCCAAGTCCAGCCAGCTCGCAGGTGCTGCGCGCGCGCAGCCGCGGGCTGGTCCACACGTGTGTGAAGGCGATGCCCGTCAGCGTGGTGGCCAGCATGCGGGCCATGGCTTCGCCATGCGGCGTCAGTGGCAGATCGGTGCGTCCGGTGTGCTGGCCCGACAGCGACCAGGCGGTTTCGCCGTGGCGGACGAGGTAGACCCGCAGCGGCGACGTCATCTCGATTCCATCGAGGCGCTGTAGCCGCCCTTCAATGCTGCGAAGTTGCAGCGCGCGCGATGCAGCAAGGCCCTTTGCGCCGCAACGCGGTGGGCATCGTTGCCGGCCCAGATCTCCAGCGCAGGATGCTGCAGCGCGCGCGCAAACGAGAACGATAAAGGCCAGGGGAGGGCGGCACGGTGTGGCGTGGTGCCGTTGCGCAGGTGCATGGCATTCAGGCGGCTGCTGGCCAGCTCGCCCGGCTGTCCACCCGACAGGAAAGCGATGCCGGGCACGGCCGCCGGCACCACGCGCAACAGGCATTGCACCGTGGCTTCTGCCACCTCGGCGGCCGTGGTCTGCGCCGTGCAGGCCAGACCGGCAGCCACCATGTTGGGCTTCAGCACCATGGCCTCCAGCACGACGCCTTGCATCGACAGCTGCTCGAAGACGCTGCGCAGCACGGCCTCGGTGACCTGCTGGCAGCGTTGCAGAGTGTGGGTTCCGTCCATCAGCACTTCGGGCTCGATGATCGGCACGAGCCCAGCCTCCTGGCACAGGGCGGCGTAACGGGCCAGCGCGTGGGCGTTGGCGGCAATGCAGGCGGGGGTGGGTAGTCGCGCACCGTCGATGGCCATCACGCCGCGCCACTTCGCAAAGCGTGCGCCCATCGCGACGTAGGCTTGCAGCCGCTCACGCAGGCCGTCCAGGCCCTCGGTCACCCTCTCGCTCGGGTGCGCTGCAAGCGGCTTCGTGCCGGTGTCCACCTTGATGCCGACCCGCAGCCCGGCATGGCGTGCCACGTCGACGAGCGGCGTTCCATCGACATCGGTCTGCCGAATGGTTTCGTCGAACAGGATCACGCCGCTGATGCACTCGCCCAGTCCCGGTGCGGTCAGCAGCAACTCGCGGTAGGCGCGCCGCATTTCCGGCGTCTGCGGGATGTTGGCACTGGCGAAGCGGCGATTGCAGGTGGCGTTGCTTTCGTCCATCGCCAGCAGGCGCTTGCCGTCGGCGACCAGCGCCCGTGCGGTTTCGATCAGCAGGGCGATGTTCACGGCCTGCCCGTTGTGGCGCGGTAGCCGCTCACGATGGCCATTGCCAGTCGCGGATCTCGGGCAGGTCCTGGCCGTGCTGGTCGATGTAGAGCTTGTGCTGGATCAACTTGTCGCGGCACAGCTGCTTCAGGCATGCACCCGGGCTGCCCAGCTGCGGCAGGCAATCGATCGCCTTTTGCACGAGATGGAAGCGATCCAGCTCGTTTTGCACCCGCATGTCGAAGGCGGTGGTGATCGTGCCTTCTTCCTGATACCCGTGGACATGCAGATTGCGATTGGCGCGGCGGTACGTCAGCTGGTGCACCAAGGCCGGGTAGCCATGGAAGCCGAAGACGATGGGCTTGTCGCGGGTGAACAGCGAGTCGAAGTCGGCTTCATTCAGACCATGTGGATGCGCGCTGGCCGACTGCAGCTTCATCAGATCGACGACGTTGACAACACGCACCTTCAGCGCCGGCAGATGCACTCGAAGCATGGACACGGCGGCCAGGATCTCCAGCGTCGGCGTGTCGCCGCAGGCGGCCATTACGATGTCGGGCTCGCCGTTCTGGTCTGCGCCACTGTCTTCGCCCGCCAGGGCGCTCCAATCATTGCTGGCCCACTTCCAGAGACCAATGCCTTCGGTGCAGTGCACGACGGCTTCGTCCATCGTCAACCACTGTGGCAGCGCATGTTTACCGGCGATCACCACGTTGACATAGTTACGGCTGCGCAGGCAGTGGTCGGTCACCGACAGCAGGCAGTTCGCATCCGGCGGCAGGTACACGCGCACGATGTCGGCCTTCTTGTTGACCACATGGTCGATGAAGCCCGGGTCCTGGTGCGTGAAGCCGTTGTGGTCCTGCTGCCAGACGTGCGAAGTCAGCAGGTAGTTCAGCGAGGCGATGGGGCGACGCCATGGCAACTCGCGCGTCACCTTGAGCCATTTCGCGTGCTGGCTGACCATCGAGTCGACGATGCGAATGAAGGCCTCGTAGCTGTTGAACAGGCCATGCCGCCCAGTCAGCAGGTAGCCCTCCAGCCAGCCCTGGCACTGGTGTTCGCTGAGCATCGAGTCAAGCACCTGGCCACTGGGTTGCAGGAACTCGTCGTTGCCCAGGGTTTCGGCATCCCATTGGCGGCTGGTGACTTCGAACACCGCACCGAGCATGTTCGAGACGGTTTCGTCGGGCCCGAAGAGGCGGAAGTTGCGCGCCGCCTGGTTGAGCTGCGCCACGTCGCGCAGGAAGCTGGCGAGTACCCGTGTGTCCTGCGCCTGATCCAAGCCCGGTGTCTGGACCTGCACCGCGTAATCGCGGAAATCGGGCAGTTGCAATTCGCGCAGTAACAGACCGCCGTTGGCGTGCGGGTTGGCGCCCATGCGCCGAACGCCGGTCGGTGCCAGCTCGGCGAGCTCGGGCGACAGCCTGCCGTCGGTGTCGAACAACTCCTCGGGTCGGTAGCTTCGCATCCATGCTTCGAGCAACTGGACATGCGCGGGGAAAGCCGGGCTCACCAGGATCGGCACCTGGTGCGAACGGAATGTGTCGGCGATCTGTACGCCGTCCACGGTGGTCGGTCCCGTCCAGCCCTTCGGTGAGCGCAGAACGATCATCGGCCAGCGGGGGCGGTCCTTCGCCTTCTGCTTCGAGCCGGTGTTCCTGGCCTCGCTCTGGATTTGCTGAATCAGCTCGATGGCCCGGTCGGTGGCGGCCGCCATCAAGCGGTGCATCGTCATCGGGTCATGCCCCTCGACAAAGATGGGCAGCCAGCCGCAGCCCAGAAAGTACTGCTCCAGTTCCTCGTGACCAATGCGCGCCAGCAGCGTCGGGTTGCTGATCTTGAAACCATTGAGGTGCAGGATGGGCAGCACGGCGCCATCCGTAGTGGCATTGAGCAGCTTGTTGGAATGCCAGGCGG
>LNFM01010804.1_pt1 | contig 12675 bp, 17 predicted proteins | sample 596031 | NCBI WGS metagenome assembly LNFM01 (sample SAMN04254537, study PRJNA301005) | activated carbon metagenome | isolation source: dual media filters at the Ann Arbor, Michigan drinking water treatment plant | place: USA: Ann Arbor
GCAACCGGAAGTCCCCACGATTCCACGTACCGGGTGGCAAGTTCCGTTTTGTATTAGCCAATCAGGTATTTGTGGATTTCTTTCACGCGAGAATACACCCGGCAGACGATCGCCAAGGATTTCGAACGCAGCTCGCTGATCTTCTCGGGGTTCGGGTATTCGAAGAATCCCATCCCTGCCCGGCTCGCCATGTGGATACTGATATACCGGTTTCGTTCAGACTCATGGTCCATCTGAGCCTCAATCGCCGCCATCCACGGCATAATCTTGACCCTCGACTTCACCATGTTCTGACCGGGAGTTCCCCGGATTGCTGATCCCCCAGCGCCAGCATTCTTCAACCACTGGATGATCTTCGGCCGTTCAGGATTGGATTCAAACTCATCCAGCAGGACGATCTTCGAGTGGATGTCGACGAACTGCCGAAGGCCTGCGGCAGTGGCATCCCCGACCGTGAGTGAGATATTTGGCCCGAAGTAATCATGAAGAAACTTAAAGAGTGTCGTCTTCCCGCAGTTGCTGGGACCGGTGATCGACACCCACGGACGCCATTGCCAGACGTCTTGTGCCCAGGTTGCGAGAGCGAGCGCCGCGAGAATGTCTGGAATCATTCCGTTCCTGTAGTTGTCCCATCGCCCGAAGATGCCAGACAGCTCACCGAAGACTGACTGTCGCCACACTGGATTGGCGGCATCGTCCAGATACTTCTCAATCTCTTTCCGGTCAAACCACTCTTCGCCGGTCTGACCAACCTGAATCACCACTTCACCTCCACTGTTCTGCGGTCCCCGGAATGATTTCAGCTTTCCATTCATCAGGAGATATTCCCCAGCGCCGACCAGCACCAGCCGCTGATCCCCGAGATACCAGATTCCCTGTCCGACTCGTCGCCGAACCTCATGAACCTTACCGGCTTCAAGACTAATGGCATTTCTTACCTGACGCATGGTCAGCCGCGGCCCGATCACCGCATCATTCTCCTCAATCTCAGACTGAGTGGATTCACCAAAATCAACGAGTGCATCCTGATATGAGTATTTCGTGATGTTGCGAATAAAAAATGTGGTGTTCCGAGAATAGTTGAACATCTCGATCGTGGTCCCGGTTCGAGAGTTCTGCTTGCAGGTCACCACTCCAATGTTCAGCCGCCGAAGAATCGCCAGCTCAGGGGTTTCCTGAGGAATCTCGTCGGCGGATTCCGGTGGTTTGCCGGTGACTTCCTCTGGAGTTTCCTCAACCAGTTTCAGAAGGTCATCGTATGTGTGACCTTCATGAATCCAGTCTTTAAGGTCTTTCCCCTTCTTGTCGGTCATCTCGTACGGAAGCTGGACGTTCTTGACTGACTTCGCCCGGCCGACCATCGCCCGCACCCAGCGTGTCGCACCTCCGGATTTGTCAGCAGCGGTCCCGAACTGCCCTGGAACATCCCGGTCGTGGATAATCACTACCCGCTTGCCGACGCAGTTTGGCGCCAGTCCCCATGCCGGCGCCCCATCATCTGTTCCAGCAGCGTTCGTGATCACTACATGTTTTGTGCGGAGATCTTCAGGGATCAGGTTCTGAAGGCAGAGCATATCGCTCAGTCCCTCAGTCTTGTAAACAACCTCAGCAGTCTCCCAGTTCTTTAGAGCGAGCTCGTTCAGGATTCCGGTTGACCCGATCGTGATCCGCTTCTCCTCCTTCATCGGGTTCCCAGCGCCGCGGAACACGTAGATTGGTTCATTAATCCCCGACTGAATCACATAAGATTCAACCGGTGCATCCATCAATGAAACTGGATCGAAGATCGGGAACGCGACAACTGTCTGTGGGTTCGGAGACTTCTTCGGATAGATCGCCAGCTTCGCGCCAGTCAGCGGAATCATTCTCACGTTGACTTTGAGTGATTCAGCAAGAGGCTTCACAAATCCCAATGGAAGGATGCCACGCACATCCAGCGTCTCTTTTGCCCGCTCCAGCTTCGCCTTCTTTGGAACCTTGTTGGCAATGCCAGCCTGCTTCGCAAGATTCCTGTGAGCATCCATCCAGTCTCCTGCATGACCATGCTTCACTGCGAAGTCGAAGATTGTGAGGCTTTCACCAGCAAAGTCTTTGTAGAACCCGGTTGTCAGATTCACGCCAGCAGATGGTGTGGAATCATCCCTGTCAACAGCGTGACACTCGGCCCAGTTCTTAGACGAAACAGACCCGGTGAATTTTACTCCCCAGGTCTCGTAAGTTTTTCTGATGTCTATATTCTGAATGATCTCTTCACGAAGAGATGACCACGGATCTTTTTTGCTCACAGATAATTTCTCCAGAGTCTTTCAAACATCCTGTACGCCCAGGTTTCAGCGACATTCCGCGAATGCGGAAACCACCATCGAACGTTCGGGCATAGCTCCTGTTGCCACGCAATAACTGACTGAATGATTGCGGTTGGATTTACCGCAGAACCATCCAAACCCCTCATGATCGAGTCGTAGCTGCACTCAACAATGAGGTATGGGTGTTCCAATGCGTTGAGTCTCGTCAACTGCTTCTCGAACCGTTCACGATCCTGAATGCAGCACTGAAAGAAATCCTCTTTGGACTTCCGCTCAATCGCTATGATGTTCTCAAAACCAGCCATTGAATAATCGCCGGTCTCCATCGCCTGATGCTTTACCTGTACGGCAACAGGAAGTCCACCGTCTTTTTTTAACTGACGGATACCAGTGAAGTTCCAGGGATTCTGTTCTCTTGTGTCTGAGAGGATCACAAACGGAGAGACAGCGAACTCAGCTTTCTTCGCCATTACACTTACTCACATGCTCGTCGACTTGTTTCAAATCCCAGATATTAAAGAACACTCGAGTCAGGTTCTGCCCACACTTCTCACATGGGACAGGCCAATTCGGTGCATTCGTGTCACTTGCTTTCAGTGGCCGGAAACAAATCCATCCGCAATAGCAGTGGTACGCCCTGCACTTCCTGAGTTCGTAGGTTGCATTCTTCATAAAGCACAATTCTGAACCTCATGCTGAATGAATTCGGAAAGGAACGTCTTTCGATATTCAATCGCAACTTTCCCGCACTGACGATACAGCGTCTGAAGCTTGCCGATAGTGACTTCAAGCTTCTTAGCTCGACTCAGCGCTGTGTAAACAAGCGAGCGGTCAACGTTGTGAGCATCGTCAATCATGTAGATATTTACAGGCCATCCACCACCCTGAGCTTTGTGTGTGGTGATCGCATACGCCAGCGTGCATTCAGACTCCCATTGACCAGCGGCAAACTGAATGATCTTAGAACCATCAAAGATCACGCTGACATGCTTCTTTGCAACGGCAGTGCAGATTCCAATCTCACCATTGGCAATGTACGCCTGACTTTCGGCGAACCCATGCTTGTCGTAGGTCTTTCGTGTTCCATTAGACAGGCACATAATCTTGTCGCCGACGCGATACGGAACACCTTCTATTCGCTCTCCGGTTGGATTCAGAAGTCCCTGCAATCTATTGTTCAGATCCATCCGGTTCACACCACCCTTTTCGTTTCGGCAGCAAACCACTTGAACATCCCGGTGAAGATCGAACCCCTTCTCCTTAATGAGTGGCAGCGCCCTCTGAAGAGCATTCAGAGATTCTTCAGGTGTCGCACGCTCGATGTGCCGGAAATTCTCAGGCCCAAACTCACCTGCATTCGGATCAAGATTCAATACCGGACTTGGAGCCCATCGCTCATCCGCCTTAATCGCTTTGCACGCATGTGCGATTCGCCCGGCAAACCGATGCACATGTGTTAGGTGTGCGTGAGGAACCTGTTTACTTGTAATCAGGTCACGAAGGAATGCGCCCGCAGAAACTGGTGGCAACTGATCCGGATCACCAATCATGATGATTTTTGCATCATGTCTCAGTGACTGAAGCAGGGACCATGCAAGTGAGTTATCCAGCATCGACACTTCATCAACAACAACAGTCCTCCATGGCAATCGGTTGTACTTGTTGTATTCGAATGTCCAACCCTTCTTGTCGTGACCATTCCTTGCTGGAATCAGAAGTGAATGAATCGTTCTGGCCTTCACTCCTTTAAGTCCAGCCTCTTCCAATGCCTCACCCATTCTCTGCGCTGCGCGACCAGTCGGAGCACAGTACACGGTATCCATCGGCTTCAGTGTTTTTGCATACTGAGCGAGTGTGGTTGTCTTTCCAGTTCCGGGCCCACCCGTCAGTAAGCTGATTCGACCAGCGCCAAGCATCTCAGCAGCTTTCGACTGTTCCTCTGTCAATTCAATCTTCATCATCTCCAAGTTCCCCTATAAACCCTTGAGCCGATTCTCTGTCAATGAACGCTCGTATTACTTTGTCATCTGTCTTGAATCCGCTTTCACCAACAAGCGTCCTGAGTCGCTCAAACCCCAATCCTTTAAGCTCGAGCACAACAGATTTCGCGGTTATCTGTCCTTTCTCCCAAGTCCTGAACCGCTCGTACATGCAGATGTCGCGAATCAAATCCGCCGAAATGTCCGGCATCATCTCGCAGATTTCGTGTATCTGATTCATTCGGTCATACCTGAGCAGCCGAACTCTCAGGACAATCCTGACGATGTGTTGCGCGTACCGCGAAACAAACATGTCGTTATCACTCTGTGAACGGGGGCCAGTCATCCGCAGCCTCCTTCTTCTCTTCCACCTCTGTCCCCGTCAGCATTGCCGCAAGCTTCTGGGACATAAGTCGTTCAGTGACGGACTCTTCATAGACAGCGATCCACAGCGTGTTGTTCTGGTCACGTCGTGACGCCAGCCACTTTGCCCGGATGCCAATCTGAATTGAACGCTTTGGATCTGTGCGAGTCGTGATTATGCGAGCAAGATTTTGCACCATCTGGCGAGCATCAAACCAAATGCTTCCATTACCCTCCTTCATGGTGTGCCAAAGATAGATTACCTCCCGTTTCCGCTTCTCCCGCGGCTTGCCGACATGCCCCAGCGATTCATAGAGCTGATTGACTCTAATGAACCCACATCCCGGCAAGCCGCGGACCAACAGTGTGAATGGGTTTCTCTTAATGCAGTCAACCGCATTCACGCCAAAGATGTCGATACACTTTTCGATTGTCGCCTGGGGAAATCCACGACCATCGAACAGCTGACCCAGCTGAATTCGAGTCGACTCAAACTTCTCGATTGACTTCAGCAGCTCAGAAGCTTTCTTAGCCTTTTCGAGTTCAATCCCACAGAACTCAGAGACCTCAACAGGATTCTCTTTCACCATGGGAATCACTCGTTCCGGACCCCATTTAGCGATCATCTTCCGAATACGAACCGCACCAATTCCGCACCCCTTAGATGCAAGATGCTTCTCGAGATAGGAAATGATTGCATCCGGGGTGATCGGTATTGCCTGTGTGTATGAGAAGAATCGGAACTGCTGGCCGTACTTACTCTCTTCCCATTTCCCTCCGAATGTGTACTCAACGCCACGGATGAACACTTCGGATCGACCATTGCCGGCAACCTTGCGACCGTCGCGAAGAACACCAAAGAAGAATGTTCCGTCTTCGTTCTGCCAGCTGATACGCTCGAAGACTCCGGTGATCTCTTCTGTTCTTCGAGACTTGTCTCGCTCCTGAGCTACTGTGTTCAACTTACACCTCCACGTATCGCCGAACGATGTTAAACATGTTCCGTTCAACGAACACATCGGAAGCAGAGTAGTCACGTAAAACTGACCACTGCTGGCTGCGAACAAGATCAAACACCTGATCCCCGCGGATGTCACCAGCAGGAATCGTAATGCCAAGAATCTGAGCCATATCTTTGCATGGCATTGCAGTTCCTGTCCCATACAGAGCATCCATCAACTCGAACCGATCCGGATTGTTCCATCGCTTCATGTTGAGTGGTTTTGATGTATGGATGTTTCGCAGCATGAACCGAGCGGCGACAACACGATCATCAAAATTGATGATGTTGTACCCAACTCGCCGACACTTCGATGTCAACTTCGCGAGTACGTTCAGGATCACCATCTCATCATCAAGGTTCTCAGCTGTGATCGTCTGAATTCCTGTGTCAAGGAATGCGAATGACAGAGCAACTATCCGGCATTTGTACGGTTCAAGCGCCAAGTGCTTCCATGAATCAAGATCGCTGTCCAAGTCTTTGAATGCTTTTTTGATGTTGTCGATCACAGTCTTTCTTGGCTTCTTACTGGCACCTTCCAAATCCATCAGCTCAGACAACTGAGAGTCCGAAAGAATCCCAAGAACCTTGTTGACATCGTCGGCAGTCTTGCCAACCAAAACCTTGACGTCCACATCTGCATCTGGACGTTCAGCCAAGACAGGTTCGGGGAACCGCGTCTCATCAGGGACAGTCTCAAGATCGTAGATGAACCACTGTCCTTCATGACTGTCGATCATCTCATCCAGTGTTTGCAGGAGCGTAACATCACCAGACTCGTCAGATTGATTTACATCAGCCTGTTCACAGATCTCATTCACAGCAGACTCATCCGGAACCGTTGATCCACATGAAGAAAATTCATCCTCGAACTCGTCTTCAAAATCATTCAGCATTTCATTTCTTTCTGAAATAAAGTCGTAAAAAAACAGAGCAGGCGAGTCCCCTCATTCCTGCTCTGTCATCGGCTACCGGGCCTCCGTCCCAACAACAGTCAATCCATTCTCACAGCTCGTCCAAGTCATCCGCAGACTGATCACCAGTTCGGTAAACAACATCCGAAGCAAGGTCATGATCCTTTGGGACATCAGCAACCTTCTCTTCATTGAGTCGGTACACCTGATTGTTCCATTGAATTCGATGCTCGTCGTTTCCTTTCTTCATCACCTGATCTTTCTTGTCGAAGTATTCGTTACCTTTCACGAGCGATACTTCAACAATCGCCTGACAGTTCACAAGCCGTTCATAGTCAGACTTTGAAAGCCTGACTTTATCCTTATTGAACACAGAGTCAGTGAGGACTCCGAACCCATAAAGGAACGACACGAACCCTTTGAACACATCCGGATCCACATCAATCAGCTTGCCGGATTTCTTCTCTTTGTTTTCCCATGTTTTTGGGAAGATGCGATGGTAGATTTTTCTGGTCTTCTGGTCTTCGTGTGTTCCGGCAAGAACAACCATCGTGATCTTAATGAACGGAAGCGCGTTCTCTTTTGATTCAAAGTCAACGCTTCCAACCTGAACGTGATAGAATCCTGGCTTATCAACAGCTTTGCCGCCGCCCTTGTGCCTCGAATCCTCGTTAAACCCTTCGGTTGAACCAGCTGATGAGAAGAAATCATTCTCTTCGCTCATAACACTTTTTCCTCAATCGGATTAAATCCTGACCATCGTCAAGGACCATTAACAGTGGATACCCGAGGAACTCAACCGCGAGCGCCTCAACAAATTCTGAACCAAACTCAGCAACCAATTCTGCTACGGTTGCTGGTCTTACTTTTTTGCGAGACCTCGCTTTGTCAGCGTGCTCCAGCATGACCGACGCAGGTCTTCCAGCTGATCATCGTTCAGGTCTTCGAGAACCTTTCCGCCACGCTTCTTAATGGCGTTCGACTGAACTTCCGAAGTCGCTTCCAGCTGCTGGAACTGATCTCGAATCGTTGCCAGTAACTGCTCACGATCAAGCTTCACTGGCTTCTCTGGATCTGTCTGCGATTGTGCTGGCTTTGCTTCTTCCTTTGGGGCTTCCTGCTTCGGTGGATCTGGCTTCTTATCTTCCTTCGGCTTCTCGACCGGCTTCTCAGTCGAAGTAGACTCCGAGACCTTCTCTGTCTCTCGCCGAGCATTCTTGCTTTCGATCTCCTTCCGATAATCTTCAGCACGCTCCTTGATCTCGAGACGGATTCGCTCTGTCTCAAGATTATTGGCGGCAATCTCTGATTCCAGCAACAGCCGGTCCTCAGCTGTCATGTGATCGATCTGAGCGAGTTCCGACTTCTTCAGCTTTGCGAAGTCTGGTGGTTTCGCCACATACTCACGAAGCTTCTCCCAGGTGAAAGGCTCCACCCGCGGCGGAAGAATCGCCTGAACTTCCACGACTCCATCCGGACGGACAACAGTGTGTGCCAATCTTGATTTGCCGTGCGGAAGACACGTGTGACCGATCGGAGCTGCCGGCTGTTTCCCCGAGGCAGGATCAACCGGACGAGACAGGTGAACGTACAGGGAAGCGAGTTCCCGGAATACGTCCAAACCCTTCGCCTTCTCTTTACCAGCAACAGGCTTGCCGTCTTTCCAGACAGTCCCCATGTGCGCGGTGAAGATCAGGCACTCTACCTTCTTGGACATTCGCCCGAGCAGAATCTTTACGAACGACTTCACGTCTCCCCACAGAAGTCCGCTGGCCTTTTCATACTGAGCTCTGGTCTTTCCAAACTTCTCAGGATGTGCTTCAACCCAATCCACCATTCCCTGCTGAATGTCTGTGATCGGATCAATAAACAGAATCCTGGTGTCGATCTTTGGCAGGATATCCTGAAACCACTCGAAGCATTCCATTGGAGTCGGAATGCCATCCTTGGCTTTTGCTTTCACTTCTGAATACATGCTATACCGCTTTGCAAGCGGCAGATGGTATGTCACACCGGAATCTTCCAGCCCGATCTCAGTTGTCTCAGACGGGCTTAACGTAAGCCCGGCAAGAGTCTTTCCTGATCCATATCCGCCAGAGAAGCCGATCACTGGGATCACCAGTTCCTTGCCACCAACCAGCCCGAACAGTGGCTTTCGCTCACTCATATCAACAGTTCCTTTCGAAAGAACCAACGGTCTACCTTGCCAGTTGTTTGGGTACGTACATGACAACACTCTGAGGTCGAATGGTGGTACGTGGTACAGCCGTTTGCGACACTGGCACGTAGCCGCGGCCGACTGATTGAGCCCGAGTGGACACTCAGGCAGAATTGCGTCTAGAAGAATTGCCGATCTGCTGTAAGTGCATAGCTGCATCGGCTTCCTCCATGATCTCTTCTCGAATCACCCGCACATGAGATGGGGCTTCGATTCCAATTCGAGCGCGTCCCTGCTGAGCATCAGTCACCATAATCGTGACGCCAACTTCGGGCAGGAAAATCTTTTCGTTGCGCTTCCGTGACAAAACAAGCATTGCATACTCCTAAGAAAAAAGGGGCGTCTTGCCCAGGCTTCCATGCAGCCACTATCAGGTTCGACCAGCGGCTTCCGTTGGTTTCGACATTACGCGCCAATTAAGCTGGTGGTGCAGTACCCGAACTCATTAACATTATCTGTCACCATACACCCAGGAACAAAAACCATCCCGACCTCACATCGAACCACCATTCCAGTCGGCACATTCATAGCTTCAGTCGAAAAGCCAAGATGCTTCCAAATCAAATCTTCAGATTTGATTGCCGGAGAAACTGTTTCTCCGGCAACTGAGGCAAGGTCTTGCAGAGAGTCTTTTGCATCATGCCCTTGAACTTCGCTCACCTCTGCTACCAACGGATCACTTTGACTATCGCCCGAAAGATCTGAACTCACTTTGAATCTCCCTAAACTTGAAAGGTAAAAACCATGGCTCCGGCAGGATTCGAACCTGCGATCTCAGGGATGTGAGCCCTGCGAGAACGACCGCTTCTCTACGGAGCGAGGGGACTAACGAACTTTTCCAAAGAGCACTGGCGTAGACTCGTCGGAGATTTCACTATCCATCAACGCCTTCTTGATGGCATTGCGAATATCCAGACGCAGCTGATCCATCTCGCCGGGGCGTGGAATGAGACGCAATCCAGCCCGAATGCTGTCAGCAAACACAGCACACCTTACTGTTGACTTGAGCGACACTTCCTTCAGTCCTGGTAGAGGATTGAAGGTTATGGATACCTCTTCAGGAATCTGAGCTGTTCCAGTAACTTTCGATATTGCAGACTTGCTGATTGAGCTGTCGCCAACTCCAGAGAGCTCACTTTGAGTGCTGGATGCAGACTCAAACTTCACAGACTGAACAATGTTGATGAAGCCCTCTGGGCCGAACGAAACTCCATACAGATCATTCTTCAGCATCGCAAGAAAGTCAGCATGTGAACGCCACGATTCAAGGCAAAGCCTTTGAAGCTTATCCACAGCGTGGTGCAGCGTGATCGGCATGACGCACGCAGGAGCTTTTCGATTCGTGTCAATGAAGGCAAATACCTGTGTGTCGTCAATCCAGATCGACTTCAAACACTCACTGTCATTCTCATGGAAAACATACGGGCTCAACGGTGTTTCTAATCTCCCGATAAACGTCCAGATGTCATCAAGTGTTTTCACCTCCGCAGTGACCGGAGCAGGAATCGAGTAGTATTCCTTTGTCTGGCCCGTCGACGGATTGAACGCATAAGTGACGTCATCCTGACGAGGATCGCCGTGCATCTTCCATTCGGTTCTCAGCAGGTTGTCACGCAACTCTTGAATGAATTCCTTCAACATCAGATGTCATCTCCATCATTATCAATACCGTTCAGTCGCCGCTGATCACTGCTGTGATCAATTGAATCGGTGTCTGAATCAAAGCCAAACCCTTTGCTTCTCGCCACGTGCTTCAGCTGACGAGAGATTTCTGCATGCGGCAACTTTGCGGCTGGGACTTTGAAGTCCACATTCACAGCCACAAGTGGATCTTCTCCGGTTGGAGTGATCGCAATCTGAATCGTGAGTGTGCGGGCTTTCTCAAGCCTTGGACGGTCAACGCAATCGGCATGAATGCGAGCCAGTTCCTGATTGATCGTCTCTGCAAGGAGACCATCGCGAATCTTATGTAGGGATTCCAGGCGCAGTATTTCCATCTGAATTCTCCATCGGCGCGCAGCACCGGTTGAGGGAAGAACAAGCGGGGAGCGACGAAGAGAATCAATCGTCGGGATGCTGACTCGCGAACAGTGCGACCAGTGACTTAATAGCCACGGCAAGAGAGGTCAGCAGGAAAGCAAGAGCCAGGCCAAAGCCGACTCCATAACCGAAAGCGCTATCGAGAAAACCCGAGTCATGGCGCGTAAAAGCAAGGGAATCCATTCTTAACCTCCACGAAGATAAGCACGCCAATTTGGCTGTGCAACCTTTTCCATGCCAAGCAGGTGGTTTCTAAGCACTTGCTTGGCGACTCGCAAAGATTACCAACGGCGATAAAAGTGTCAAGAGATGTTCTGAAGTTCTTTTTGCTTTTTTTTCCGAAGCTTTTTTCGGCTTCTCAGGCAAGCATCCTGTATCTTCGGAATCAACTCACGTGAAATCACACGTAGTGTTCCGATAAGAAATCCGAAATCATTCTGTCGGCAAATCTGACGAATGCGAGATTCTTCAACCTCACACATTTGCGAAAGTTCATCCATGGAAACGAAATACTGATAGTAGTCGTCTGGCGTCAGAACCGCTTTCAGATCTGGCTTTCGCTGGTTCTTTTTGTTGTCTTGTTTCATCCTCATGTTCCTATTTTACACTTGCAAGGAATTACCGCAAGGGAGAATAATATCGACGGATGTAGAAACCAGCAGGAGGTCATCGCTGTGGCTGAGCGTTGCCGCAAAGCCCATCCGTCGATTGCGCAAGAGAGGACTTGAACCTCCACGAGTGTTACCTCACTAGCTCCTGAAGCTAGTGCTGTGGGTTTTCCTGCAAAAGCATTTGTGAAATTTTGCTGTATGTTTTTTTGGCATTGGCAATATGAATGTGGAGACAAGAATGAACCTCGTTGAGTTTGCAGAAACCTATGTATCCGATCGGAATCTCGCCAAGACCCCTGTCTATTCGGCTAGGCGATTCGAAAAGCTGATGGGTTCAATTGATGTTTCAGAGGTGTCTCGAAAAGATATCGAGAAGTTTGTTGCGAAATGCCAGGAAGAGAAGCTGTCGGCGTGGACGGTTGCCGGTGGAGTCAAGGATCTGAGAACGCTGATCATTGCTGCAACTGGAAACGACCCTGGGATAGTTAGTGTCAAGACACCTGATCCGAATCCTCAGGCTGTTCCGATTGAGACAATTGATTGCTGCTGGCCTCACATGGAACCGTGGTGCCGGCAGTGGGTTGTCCTGTCGTACTGGACTGGACTCAGGCTCGGAGACTCTGTTCGGTTACAGGTTGCGAAGATTCCATCTGACCAAATTGTCTGGATTGCAAACAAGACGGGACGAATCCACCGTGTCCCGGTTCCGGTCTGGATGCGTAAGCACTGTGATCCGGTAGACCTTCCATATGGGAAAAATCAGGATCACAATTCCAGGGTGGTCCGAAACGGGATTGAATCAGCGTGCCGAAAAGCGGATGTCCCTGTATTCCTGCCATGCCACCTGAGAGACAGATCACTCACAGAATGGATGAAAGCGGATGGAACTGTCGGCAAGATGATGCACGGCTGTGGTCTGGGAGTGCTTGACCATTATGTGTGCAAGTCGGATTTGATCCTGCATGCGGGAGAAAGGCTTGTCATGCCCGCCAGTTTCGGAGCATCGACGGACACCTCTGAATCTATGATGAAGACATTCAAACGACTGGACGCGGCCGGGCAAAAGTTGATTGCCGAAACCGCGTCCAGAATGGTGAGGGTTGGGTGATCAGAATCCGTACATAGCCTGATTCGTTGTCATCGCAGAAGGTTGCGAGATAATCAGGTTGATGATGTTCTGGATTTCTTTCGGGTTGTTGATGTCGCTCAGCGAAATTGAATTGATGAGCCTCTTCTGTTCGTCG
>LNFM01021512.1_pt1 | contig 12675 bp, 10 predicted proteins | sample 596031 | NCBI WGS metagenome assembly LNFM01 (sample SAMN04254537, study PRJNA301005) | activated carbon metagenome | isolation source: dual media filters at the Ann Arbor, Michigan drinking water treatment plant | place: USA: Ann Arbor
CGCGTCGCGCCGAGATCGTCGACCAGCTGTGCAGCTACCAGCCGCCGCGCAAGCACGGGCTGCGCGACAACTTCATCGCCTGGATGGTGATGCTGGGCGGCGCCATGGTGTTCAACTGGCTCGATCTGCCGGGCTGGATGGGCTTTCTGCTCGGATTGATTGGCCTGGTGGTGGTAGCTCGCGTGCTGATGCTGCGGGTGCTGCGCTGGCGGCTGGGACAGCTGCTGAACGAAGGTGGGGCACTTGGTACGGAGTAGATGGGCGACTATCGTCGACAGGTCTGCCCATCCGCTGAAGGAGCGGCGCTTGCCGAAGGCTGTGACTTTGTCCGTGATCTCTGTCGCCGCCGCGTTGGCGGTGGTGGCTGCCGTCTACGTTCTCGTGGGCATCAAGGGGGACCACGGCGTCGAGGCGGCGGGCGGTATGGCGGCACCTGCTTTGCCGACGACGTCTCAAGGCGTGCAAGGCGAGAGTCGACACGACGCAACGACGGCAATGTCGGTGACTGTGCCGGTCGAGCCGGCCGTATCCCGGATTCGCCAGGAGTTCCTGACCTCGACCGACTTGCGAGTCCTTCACGACCGCTTGATGTTGTCGAAGGAGCCCGGGGCCCAGTTGTACGCGGCCGCGGCGATCGGGGAGTGCGCAAAACTGAATGGGCACTTTGGTATCGGATCGGACGCATGGACTAGGTTTCATAAGCTCGTGCCCGAAGCGGCGCCTGATCGCGCCCAGCGCGTGGATCTGTTCCGCTCGATGCAGGCTCGCTGCCGAGGCTTTGCACAATCGGGGACCAGACTGGCGCTCGACGCCCTTGCGGTCCTTTTCCGAAAGCAGTCTGCCGGTGATCCCTACGTGGACAGTCTGGCGATGATGACGAAGTTCGGTCTGCGCGACCGTGCCGTCGACCACGCGTCGCTCGTTGCATCCATCGACCTTGCACTGTCGACCCAGGATCCCGAGCTTCTGTCGGGGCTGGCCGGCGCGTGGAGCCGATCGGAGCCACCGACGGGTGTGCTGCGGGTGGACGAGGAGGCGCTTGCCTATGCGCTCGGCTGGACGCTCGCGATCCAACGCGTTACCGGGAGCACGCCGTCAAGTTTCATGCAGTTGCAGCACGAGGTGTGCATCGCCGGGAAGGGATGCGGGCCGGCCACGGTGACCGAGGTTTACCGCCGCTATCTGTCGGATCGACCCGTTGAGCGGGTCGGCGCCATCATCGCCATGGGCGAGGCCAAGGCGCCGGCATTCGAGTCGATGATCCGCGACAAGCAGATCGGTCCGTTCCTAAGCTGGCGCGGATAGCGCGTCTTGCGCCACGACGGCGTCGAGTTGCTTGCGCATCGTGATGCTGGTGGCCCGGCTGAACCCCGGGTGCATCGACTCGCTGACCTTGACGAAGCCCATGGCCTCGAAAGCGCGGTGGTTTTCCTGCAGTTCGACCCGCGTCTGCAGTTCCAGCGCCGCGCGCCCCTGTTGCTGCGCGATCAGCGCTGCCGCGTCCACCAGCCGCCGCGCCAAGCGTCGTCTACCGCCAGCTTGCCGAGGTATATGCAATGCGGCCGCACGGCAGCGAAGACACCGCCGATAAGTCGTGCCGTGTCAGGCGTGACATGGTGCGCGCAGGTGTTCGCCTTGCGCCTTGGCTTGCATCACCGCAGCGTCCAAAAGCGTCAGCGAGGACCGCGGATCGATGCGTCCGTCCATAAAGGCGAACGCACGCTGCAGCAGCGCAAGTAGATCCGCCCATTGGGCGAAGTCCGGGGTCGCATGTGCCAGGTGGACATGAGCCGGATTCAAGTGGGTCACCCCCCGTTGGTCTTCGCGGTCGGGGAAGTCACTGGGACGCCGCGGAGGCAGGCACGTCTTGGTCACGCCAATCGGCCAAGCCACTCGGTCAGGCCGCCCGATCACGTTGCAGGAAGCGCGGGATCTGCAGCGCGCCGAGCAGGCGGCCGAGGCCGCCAAGCGTGCTGCGAGCTGGCGGTGCGGCCGCTCGTGCAGCAGCAACCGGGTCCGACGGGGCAGGTACCGCCCGCGGTTTCAATGGCGGCATCGCGGGCGCGCGCGCCGCGCCGCCGCCGTCAGGCGGACGATGCATGTCATTGCGCCTCGGCGCCGGCGGTGACTCTGTCGCGTGCCGGCTGAGAAACGCGGGGACGGCGACCGATGGCACGCGCGACGGCGTTGGCGCCGTGGCGGCTGTGCTGGCAGGCGCCGTGCGGTCGGGGGCGGCAGCTCGATGCGCCAAAGGCATCGGCGCGCTGGCTGGCGCGCCAACTTGCGTGCCGGCCACCGCGGCGGCTGGGCGCACCGCGGACAATGCGTCTGCCACCCACTCCAGGATCGGCGCCCACTGCGCCAGATCGGCCTGCACGTCCTTGGCGGGCAGATCGAACAGCGTCAGGCCGTCTTCGATGCAGCGCACGTAGGCCTGCGCTTCGCGCAAAGACAGGTCGATGCCGCGCGCCCAATTGGCCAGCGTGTCGGCGCCGCGCGTGCGGCCGTCGACGCGCATGCCGATCGCGGCGAGGCGGCAGCGGCCGGAGGCCACGCGGGGCAGGGTCAGCAGCTCGGCATGGCAGGCGGCGGCAGACTCGCGATCGAACGCGGAGTTGCATACCGGCATCAGGATCGCGTCGGCATACATGACCACGCGCGCGAGCTCGAATCCGCGCAGCCCGCCCGGCGTGTCGAGCACCACGGCGCCGGCGCCGGCCGGCGGCCGCACCATGGCCTTCGGGTCGACCGGCCAGCCGAGCACACCGCCGCGCTGCGCATCGCTACGGCGGCGCAGCCAGCCCTGTGTCGAGTATTGGTGATCGACGTCGCCGAGCAGCACCGGGGAACCGGCCGTGGCCAGATGCACGGCCAGGTGGGTGGCGAGGGTGCTCTTGCCACTTCCTCCCTTGCGGTTGACGACAGCGATGACAGGCATGCGCGGGCCGCGGGCAGCGGCACAGAGGGGCGACGACCGATTACAACACCCCGGCGCCCGCGGCGCACCCATGAAAACGGCTGGCAGCGCAGGGAAACGCCGGCACTTCGGGCGATGCCCCGGTTTGCGGGAGGCTGCGTGCGGCACAACCTGTGAGGCGAGGCGGTCGGCGGCGTCGGCCCGGCAGCCGCTCGTTTGCACGCGTGCACGTTTCTTAACGGCGCCCTTACGCGGCCGCTTCTAAAGTGGGTTTACGCGGGCGCTGGCGCGTGTCGAGGTCGACGCGCACATCGTCCTCGCCAACCGGTGCGGCAGAGGCGCCAGGCCGGCTCTTCCCCGCTCTGGAGACGTCTTGTCGGCGCTCACGCGATCGGCAGCCCCGGTCCTGCACGTGCTCGGCGCCATCATCATGATCTTCTCGATCGCGATGCTGGTGCCGCTGGCGTTCGCGCTGTTCGGCGGCGATGCCGGGCGATCCCGATCACGCTGGGGGCCGGTGCGGTGCTGTTCGGCGTGACGCGGCGGTTTACCCGCGAACTGCTCCCGCGCGATGGTTTCCTGCTGGTGACGCTGGTGTGGACCAGCCTGCCCGCGTTCGCCACGCTGCCGCTGCTGCTGCACTTGCCTGCGCTGACCTTCACGCGTGCCTACTTCGAGTGCGTCTCGGCGATGACGACCACCGGCTCGACCGTCATCGTCGGTCTCGATGCGCTGCCGCTGTCGATCAACGTCTGGCGCCACTTCCTGCAGTGGATCGGCGGCATGGGCATCCTGGTGCTCGCGGTGGCGATCTTGCCGATGCTGGGCGTCGGCGGTGCCCAGGTGTTCAAGGCCGAGACCGCGGGGCCGTTCAAGGAGGCCAAGCTCACGCCGCGCATTGCCGACACCGCCAAGGCGCTCTACCTGCTGTACTTCGCGCTGTCGCTGGCCTGCCTTCTCGCCTACCGCTGGGGCGGCATGGGTTGGGCGGACGCCTTCATGCACATGTGCGCCACGCTGTCGCTGGGCGGCTTTTCGTCGCACGACGCCAGCTTCGGCCACTTTGACTCGGCGCGGCTGGAGTGGATCGCGGTGCTGTTCATGGCGCTGTCCGGGTTCAACTTCTCGATGCACTTTCTGGCGTGGCGACACCGGTCGTTGCGCGTGTACCTGGCGGACACCGAGAGCAAGTGCTACGTGGTGCTGCTGACCACCGCCTGCGTCGGTGTGGCGGCGTTCCTGCTGGCACACGGTGTCTATCCGGACTGGAGCACGGCGCTGCGCTATGCCGCCTTCAACGTGGTGTCGATCGCCACCACCACCGGATTCGCGAGCGTGGACTATTCGCAGTGGCCGGCCTTCGTGCCGGTGCTGATGCTTCTGCTGGGTGGCTGCACTACCGCAGCCGGCTCGACCGGCGGTGGCATCAAGATGATCCGGCTCGTGATCCTGGGCAAGCAGGCGATGCGCGAACTGACGCGGATCATGCATCCGCGCGTCGTCAATCCGCTGCTGATCGATGGCCGCAAGATCGACAACAACGTCGTCTACTCGGTGCTCGCCTTCATGCTGATCTACGGCGCCACGGTCACCGCCTGCACGATGCTGCTGCTGATATCTGGCATGGATGTGGTGACGGCGTTCTCCGCCGTGGTGGCATCGATCAACTGCATCGGCCCCGGCCTGAACGAGGTCGGGCCCGCCGGCAACTACGCCGGCCTGAACGACTTCCAGCTGTGGGTCTGCGCGCTGGCGATGCTGCTCGGCCGGCTCGAACTGATGTCGGTGCTGGTGCTGTTCACCCCGGTGTTCTGGCGCCGATGACGTACAGTTTGTTCGCGATCGTGGGCCTGCCCGGCGGCACCGCCGGCGCGCCGTCTGCACCCGCAAACCTGCCGATGAACAAGAGTCGCACTGGGCGAGATCCGGGGGTCACCGCAGGGCCCGCGCCGCCGCGTGTTCGCCGCGGCGCGCTGACCATTTTCTTCGGCGCCGGTGGCGACGCCGGGCGGGCGCGCGCCATGCTGGAAGCCGGTCGCCGCCGCAAGGCCGAGGGCGCAGACGCAGTGATCGGCGCGATCGCGTTGCCGGGCCTGGCCGATGATGCACGCACCTGGCGCGGCCTGGAGCGGATCGGCAGCGGCGCGCCCACGCAGGCGCCACGGCACACGGGCGAGTTCGACCTGGATGCGGCGCTGGCGCGGCGACCGCAGCTGATGCTGATCGAGCATCTCGCGCACGTGAATGATGGCAGCGGCCGCCATGCGATGCGCTGGCAGGACGTGGAAGAACTGCGCGACGCGGGCACCGATGTCTTTGCCACGCTCGACGTGGGTCAACTCGACAGCCTGGCTGACATCGTTGCCGGTGTGATGGGGGCCGCACCGGTCGCGACCGTGCCCGATGCGGTGTTCGAGTCGGCAGACGAAGTGGTGCTGGTCGATCTGCCGCCGGCGCTGGCGGCTGATGCGGCGCTGCCGGTGGGCACGCTCAACGCGTTGCGCGAACTGGCCGCACGCAAGGCGGGCGAACGGCTGAACGGTATCGTCGAGCGCGGGCGCGCGTCGAGCGAGGCCGCCCCACCGTGGCTGACCTCGGAACGTGTGATGGTGGCGATCGGCCCGGCCAGCGATGGCGAGAACCTGATCCGTGCCGGCCGCCGACTGGCGATGGCCTTGCGCGCGCCATGGCTGGTCGTATACGTCGAGACGCCCGATCTTCTGCGCCTGCCCGACGCCCAGCGCGACCAGCGCGTGCAGTGGCTGCGGCTGGCCGAGTCGCTTGGTGCCGAGGCGGTGACGCTGGGCGGTGCATCGGCCAGTGACGAGCTGGTCGCGTATGCGCGCACGCGCCATGTGTCGCGCCTGCTGCTCGGCGCGCCGCGACGGCGCGGCTGGCGCTGGCTGCGGCCGTCGACGGTCGAGCAGGTGCTCAGGCACGCGCGGGGCATCGATGTCACCGTGGTGCAGACCACCGAGGCGCAGCGCGTGGCGCGTGGTTCGCTGCTGCTGCGCAGCCGGGCGTTCCTGATGCCGGCGAGGCCGGGCCGCGTGCGCTTGGCGCCGTATGCCTGGAGTGCATTGGCGGTGGCGATGGCGGGTGCTGTGGGCGTGATTGCCGAGCCGCTGCTGAGCGAGACCAACCGCGTGCTGCTGTTTGTCGCCGGCGTCGTGATGGTGGCGTGGCGATTCGGTCGCGGTCCGTCGGTGCTGGCGTCGGCGGCGTCGGTGCTGGCGTTCAACTACCTGTTCGTCGAGCCGCGCTACACGTTCGATGTTGCCCATGGTCATTACCTTGTCACCTTCTCGGTGATGATGGCGGTCGGCCTGCTGGTGGGCCAGCTGATGCAGAGCGTGCGGCTGCAGGCACGCGTAGCCGGCGAGCGCGAGCGGCGCACGGCGCTGCTGTACGCGATGAGCCGCGAGCTCGCCACCGGCCGCGGCGCCGACAAGCTCGCGCGCGTGGCAACGCGCCACATCGGCGAGGTGTTCGACGCCCAGGTGCTGCTGCTGCTGCCCGATGCGCGTGGGCGCAGCGTGATGCCGCGCGGTGAGCCGGAGCCGGCATCGCTGCGCGAGGTCGACCTCGCGGTGGCGCAATGGGTGCAGGACCATGGGCAGCCGGCCGGCCTGGGCGCGGCCACCTCGGCGCGGGCAGCGGCGCGCTACCTGCCGCTGGCCGGCACGCGTGACGGCGTCGACGTCACCCTCGGCGTGATCGCGGTGCTGCCTGCCAATGCACGCCGGGTGCTGCTGCCCGAGCAGGCGCACCTGCTCGACACATTCGTCAGCCAGGTGGCGCTCGCGCTGGAGCGCGTGAACCTGGCGGTGCAGGCGCAGTCGGCCCAGGTCAACGCCGAAACGGAGTCGGTGCGCAACAGCCTGCTGGCGGCGATCTCGCACGACATGCGCACGCCGCTGGCGGTGATCGGCGGCGCCGCCAGCAGCCTCGCTGATCCGGCGTCGCGCCTGAACGAGCCGGCCCGCCAGCAGCTGGCCAGGACGATCGTCGACGAGACGACGCAGATGACGCAGCTCATCACCAACGTCCTCGACATGACGCGGCTGGAGTCCGGTCGCACGGTGCTGCGGCTGGAGTGGGTGTCGATCGAGGAGCTGATCGGCTCGGCGCTGCATCGACTGGCCGCGGCGTTGCGCGGTTTTACCGTCAGCACGCACCTGGAGGCGGCGCCGGCACTGATCCGAGCCGACGCCGTGCTGCTGGAGCAACTCATCTTCAACCTGATCGAGAACGTGACCCGACACGCGCCGGCCGGCACGCACATCGGCGTGAGCGCGCGACGCGAGGCAGACACGGTCGATGTGCTGGTGGCCGACGACGGTCCCGGCTTTCCGGCAGGCATCGAACCCAATGACCTGTTCGAGAAGTTCCGGCGCGGCCGCAGCGAAGGCGTGCTCGGTGGCGTCGGCCTCGGGCTTGCGATCTGCCGCGCGATTGCCCGCGTGCACGGCGGCGAGATCCGCGCGGAGCGGATTCCGGCCGGCGGCGCGCTGTTCATCGTCACCTTGCCGCTGCAGGACGAGATGCCCGTCGTGCCCGCCGAGGAGCAGGGCGCATGACGACCGCCGCGCACGCGGTGCTGGTGGTCGATGACGAGCCGCAACTGCGGCGGCTGCTGCGCGCCGCGCTGAGCGCGGAGGGCTTTCGCGTGATCGAGGCCGCCACCGCCGAGCGCGGGCTGATCGAAGCGTCCAGCCACAAGCCGGATCTGGTGATCCTCGACTTGGGGCTGCCCGATGCCGACGGCGAATCGGTGGTGCGCGGTATCCGCGCCTGGTCGCCGATGCCGATCGTCGTGCTGTCGGCGCGCATCGACGAGCGACAGAAGATCAAGGCGCTCGACGCCGGCGCCGACGACTATGTCACCAAGCCATTCACCACCGGCGAACTGCTGGCCCGCGTACGGGCGGCGCTGCGGCGTGCCGCCAGCCGGCACGACCCGAGCCGACAGCTGCGCCTGGGCGACGTGCTGATCGATCTGGCCGCGCGTACTGCGACCGGTCCGGCCGGGCCGATCCACTTCACGCCGGTGGAGTTCCGCCTGCTCGCGGCGCTCGGCAACCAGCGCGGTGCGGTGGCGACGCAGCGGCGGCTGCTGGTCGAGGTCTGGGGCCCCGACCATATCGACGACGCACACTACCTGCGCGTCTACATGAAGCAGCTGCGCGACAAGATCGAGGTGGATCCGGCGCAGCCGGTCTATCTGCTGACCGAAGTCGGCGTCGGCTATCGCCTGGTCACGAGCAGCAATGCGGTGCCGGAGGCGCCGCACTGAGCGGGTCTGCGCTGATCAGGGCGGCCGTTGTTGCGCAACTGAGTGCGCAAATGAGTGCGCAACTGAGTTTCCCAATGACTTCTCGGACGAGTCCGTCGATCAGCGCGCGCGAAAGCGCTTGAGCAGCAGCGAGTTCGTCACCACGCTGACGCTGGAGAACGCCATCGCCGCGCCGGCCACCACCGGCGACAGCAGGCCGAATGCGGCGAGCGGAATGCCGACCACGTTGTAGATGAACGCCCAGAACAGGTTCTGGCGGATCTTGCGCACGGTGGCGCGCGACAGGGCGATCGCCTCGGCCACGAGGCGCGGGTCGCCGCGCATCAGCGTGACGCCGGCCGCATGCATCGCGATGTCGGTGCCCGAGCCCATCGCGATGCCCAGGTCGGCCGCGGCCAGCGCCGGTGCGTCGTTGATGCCGTCGCCCACCATGGCCACACGGCGGCCACCTTCCTTGTAGGCAGCGACTGCGGCGGCCTTGTCCTTGGGCAGCACCTGCGCGCGCACCTCGTCGATGCCCAGCATCTGTGCCACGTGCGCGGCGCTGCCGGCGTTGTCGCCGGTGACGAGCGCGGTGCGGATGCCGGCGCGGTGCAGCGCCTGCACCGCCTCGCGCGCCTCGCGCTTGGGCGCATCGGCGAAGGCAATCAGCGCCAGCGCCTGCCAGCCGGTGTCGGTCCTGCGAGCCAGCCAGGAGACGGTGTGGCCCTCGGCCTGCAGCGCCTCGGCGCGGGCCTGCAGCGGGCCGCGGTCCAGCGCCAGTTCGTCCATCCAGCGCGCCTGGCCAAACACGTGCTCGACGCCATCGAGGGTGGCGCTGACACCGCGTCCGGCCACGACCTTGGCTTGGGTCACGTTGCCGGTGGCGGCCGCACCCGCGTGGCGGCGCAACGCGTCGGCGAGCGGGTGCGTGCTGGCGCTGTTGACGGCGATCGCCAGGCGCAGCACGCCGTCCGGCTCCAGATTGTTCGCCCTGTCTGCCGGTTCGATCGCCGCCACCTGCGGCTTGCCTTCGGTCAGCGTGCCGGTCTTGTCGAACACCACCAGCGTCACGTCGCGCGCGACCTCGAGCGCCTCGGCGTCCTTGATCAGGATGCCGCGCTGTGCCGCCACGCCGGTACCAACGATGATCGCCGCCGGTGTGGCCAACCCCAGCGCGCACGGACAGGCGATCACCAGCACGCTGACCGCGTTGATCAGCGCCGTCTCCACGCCGGCGCCGGCCAGCAGCCAGCCGATGACGGTGACCGCAGCGATCACCAGCACCACCGGCACGAACACCGCGGCAATGCGGTCGACCGTGCGCTGGATCGGCGCCTTCGCGCTCTGCGCGTCTTCGACCAGGCGGATGATCTTCGCCAGCATCGTCTCGGCGCCGAGCGCGGTGGTCTCGATCTCGATACGGCCGCTGGTGTTGAGCGCGCCCGCCACGACCTTGTCACCGACGTCCTTCTCCACCGGCAGGCTTTCGCCGGTCAGCATCGACTCGTCGATCGCACTGGCGCCGGCGCGGATCACGCCATCGACCGCAATGCGCTCGCCGCTCAAGGCCACCACGCGGTCGCCATGCTTCACCTGCTCGATCGCCACCTCGACCTCGGCGCCATCGCGCATCACGCGCGCCACCGCCGGCCGCAGCTGGCCAAGCAGGCGGATCGCGGCCGAGGTCTGCCGTTTGGCGCGCGCTTCGAGCCACTTGCCCAACAGCACCAGCGCGATCACTACCGCCGCGGCTTCAAAGTACAAGTGCGGCGTGTGCCCGACATGACCCGCACTGGCCCACCACAGGTATAGCGACAGACCGTAGGCAGCCGAGGCCATGTTGCCGGTGCCGGCGCGCACCGCCTTGTATGCAGCGATGTAGAAGCGTCGCGCCAGCCAGAACTGCACCGGCGTGGCGAGCAGCCATTGCAGCCACGCTGGCAGCATCCAGTCGCCGCCTCCCGGCAACAGCGCGCCGAGCATTGGCGCGACCAGCGGCGCGGCGAGCAGCAGCGCCAGCAGCGCATCGCGGCGCAGCGCGGCGACCGGGTCGGCGCGCGCACTGTCGGCGGCAGCGGGCGTCGTGCCGTCCCCAGCAGCGCGCGCCGCATAGCCGGCACGCTCCACCGCTGCGAACAAGGCGGCGGCTGGCACGGTGGCGAGCGCATCCACGCTCGCCGTCTCGTTCGCCAGGTTGACGGTCGCGCCGATCACGCCGGGCACTGCGCGCAGTGCCTTTTCCACCCGCGCCACGCAACTGGCGCAGGTCATGCCCTCGATCGCCAACCGCTGCGTGCGGGTGGGCACCTCGTAGCCGGCCCGGTCCACCGCCGCGCGCAGCGCGCCGACATCGAGCGCAGCGCCTTCGACCGCGGCCGATTCGGTGGCCAGGTTGACGGCGACCTTTGCCACGCCGGGAACCTTGGCGAGGGCCTTCTCCACATGGGCCACGCAGGAGGCGCAGGTCATGCCGTGCACCGGCAGCACCACACGCGCGGTGGCATCGGCCGCGGTGGCGGGCGTTGGTTTCAAAGCAAGTTCGGTCGACATCGGTTCGTTGGCAGCGGCCGGCGGATGCTCAGGGCAGCGCCGCGAGCCTACTGCGTCCTTCAGTTGATGGGCAGATGGCGTGCACCATAGACTCCGTACCAGGGTACGGAGTCAAGTGGTCATTGATCCGGCGATCGATCAGGCCACCGACCTTGATCGACGTGTCAGCCTTTCCCGCATGAAGCAAGGAGCAGTCATGGCAGCAGCAGCCTCCCGAACGCGCGGTGCGCAGAACGGAGCGGCCCGCGCGCGCGCGCCGAATGCGCGCCCCGCAACGGCCGCGGCGGTGATCCGTGCGGTCGCAGCTGTCGATGGGCCGGCCCCCGACACCGCGATGACGATCGGTCGCCTGGCGCAGGCCGCCGAGGTCAGCGTGGAGACCGTGCGCTACTACCAGCGGCGCGGCCTGCTGCCGCAGCCGCAACCCACGCGCGGCGCCTATCGCCATTACCCGCCGGAGGTCGCAGCACGCCTGCGCTTCATCCGCCGTGCGCAGCAGCTCGGCTTCACGCTCGACGAGATTGCCAGCCTGCTGCAGCTGTCCGACGGCACCGATCGCCGCTCCATCCGCCGCATCACTGCCGCCCGCCTGGCGCAGCTGCAGGAGCGCATGGCCGACATGCAGAAGATGGCCGACGTGCTGCAGCACCTGCTGCATGCATGCGAGCACGCCGGTGGCGCCACGCGCTGCCCGATCATCGAGTCGATCGGCGCGCTGCCGCGGGTGTCGGACCATGGCGCATCGGCATGACCGCCGGCGTGCGTTGCTGGCCCTGTTCGTGGCCGGCACGATGTGTCGGCCGGGGACGGCGATGAACGCGGTCGACCTGACTACCGATGCGGTGCCGTGGCAGGTGGTCAACGACAACGTCATGGGCGGCGTGTCGACGTCGCAGATCGCCGCCGCGGCTGACGGCGTGCGTTTCAGCGGCATGGTGCGCACCGAGTACAACGGCGGCTTTGCCTCCGCGCGCCGTGCGGTCGACGCGGGGGATGTTGCAGCCGACCCGCACGCCTTTGCGCTGCGCGTGCGCGGCGATGGCCACCGCTACCGCCTGACCGTGTACGTGCGTGCCGCGGGCGGTGGCCTGCAGTCGGCCTCGTACTACGCCGAGTTCGACACGGTTGCGCAGGCCGACGTCGATCGCACGTTGGCGCTGGCGGACTTTCGCGCCACCTTTCGCGGCCGGCCGGTGCCGGATGCGCCGCCGCTGCGCTGGCGCGACGTGGCCGGCGTCGGCCTGATGCTGACCAAGGCCGGCCACCTGCAGGGCCGCGGGGCGTTCAGCCTGCATCTGCTGAGTCTGCGGCCTGTGCCCTAGCAACCCCTTATTGCGCAGCGGGTGCCGCAGGCAGCGGCATCAGGTGCGGCATCACCACCGGCACGCGGATCGCGAACGTAGGCTGCATGGCGCGTGCCGGCAGCAGGCCGAGCTTGGCCAGTTCCGCCGCTTCGTCGCGGCGTTGGGCACCGGTGAGCTTGGCTATCGCGCGCTCCAGGCGGCGCCACAACTGCACTTCCTCCACGGGTTGAGGAAGTTCGTCAGCACGCAGTAGTGCGTGTCGCGTGTGCCTTGATGGTGGCGGCTGTGGTGGCGTGCTGTCTGCAGCAGGAGCATGCGCTGCAGCGTGCCGATCACCGCGCCGTTCTCATCGCGGGTGCGGTGCGTCCACTTGTGCACCTGGTTGGCATTGGCCACCAGGACCGCGAACAGCGCCACGTGCCAGCTGAAGACGCCGAGTGCCGCGCTCGCCGCTACTGCGATTGCGCCGAGCAGCCACAGGTCCCAGCTGCTCGCCCAGTAACCCTTGGCCAGGAACTCGCGTGGTCGCGCGTGGTGGCGCAGGTTGTCGATGGCGACCTGCTTGAACGGACCGCCATCAAGCTTGGCGTAGCTGTCTTCCCACCAGTGAACGACGCCGGAGACCA
>LNFM01010805.1_pt1 | contig 12674 bp, 11 predicted proteins | sample 596031 | NCBI WGS metagenome assembly LNFM01 (sample SAMN04254537, study PRJNA301005) | activated carbon metagenome | isolation source: dual media filters at the Ann Arbor, Michigan drinking water treatment plant | place: USA: Ann Arbor
TCCGGCGGCGCCGCCGGTGGCCGAACCGAGCGATGCCCCGGACGATGCGGACGATGATGACGACGAGAGCCAGGCCTGATGCCCGAGGGCGATAGCATCTGGAAGGTCGCGCAGAAGCTCGCTCCGGCGCTGATCGGCAAGAAGCTCGAGCGCGTCACCACGCAGGGCCTCGAGCGCGACATCGCCGGTCGCACGGTCACGTCCGTCGCCCCCCACGGCAAGCACCTCACGATCACCCTCGACGATGGCGCCTATATCCGCTGTCACCTCGGGATGAACGGCCGCGTGCGGACCTACGATCTGCCCGATGGGAAGGCTGCGCTCTCGCGCCTCTCGCCCGGGCGCGTCTCGCTCGCGCTCCACACGGACGCGGGGATCTACCTCTGGCTCACCACGCCGACCGTCGAGATCTCTCACCGCCGCGCTCCCCATCGCGGCCAGGCGGTGGCGACGCTCGGCCCCGACGTCCTCGCCGACGACTTCGATCCGACCCACGCCGCGGCCCGCGCGGCCGCCGCAGATACCGCGCGCTCGATCGCCGACTGCCTCCTCGACCAGCGGGTCTCCGCGGGCATCGGCAACGTCTACAAGTCGGAGATCCTCTTCCTGCGCGGCGTCGATCCGCGCACGCCGGTCCGCGACGTCTCTGCGAAGGCGCTCGTCGGCCTCTTCACCACGGCGCGCGAGCTCATGCTCGACAATCTCGGGCCCGGCCCGCGCACGACCCGCGAGCGCCTCGCCGGAGATCGCCCGGGCGACGAGCGCTACTTCGTCTACGGGCGCACCGGCAAGCCGTGTCGCCGGTGTGGCGCCCTCATCGAGGCCTACCAGCTGGGCGCGCCCACGATCCGCTGGACCTGGTCGTGCCCGACCTGCCAACCGCGTCCCGAATCGCGCCACAAACCGGGTGGGACCAACAGTGGGGCCAACGGTTAGCGGCGTGATCGGCGGCCGGCGGCTAGCCCGGTAGCCGACGAATGCCGGCCTGAATAGCACTCAACTAGCCGAAACCTGGTCGGGCACGACTGGTACGGCGGCTGCTCTAGGGGAAAGGCGAAAGGACGTATTCCCATGGTCGCCACCGCGCTCGCCATCAACCCCGTTGTCAGCCCCCTCACCAGCGAAGTCTCCACGACGCTGACGGTGGGCGCGAACGCGGCCTACGAGGTGTTTGCTGACGCGGTCGAGATCCCGCGCTGGTTACCCCTGGTCCAGACCGCCAAGGTCCTGGGGCGGCACATCGATGGCCGTCCGGCCCGGGTCGCCTTCACGCGCAAGCTCGAGCGTGGCTCCCTGGGGTACACGCTGGAGTACCAGTACAACGTCAAGGAGCTCGCGGTGACGTGGACCACGCCCCAGAGCTCCCAGCTCGTGCTCGCCGGTGAGGCGCGCTTCATTCCGCTCTCCTCGCGCGCCTGCCTGATGATGTATCGGCTCGTGCTGGATCTTCCGATCGTCGACGATGCCTCCGACATGGAGCGCCATCCCGCCTCGCTCGTCGTGGCAGAGTTCCGCGAGCATCTGCGCCGCCTCTGCTAATGCTGGTAAGCTCGCGGGCAGATGTCCGTCGAGCTGCAGTTGCTCGAAGAGAAGCTCGATCGGTGCATGGCCGCACTGACGATGCACTTCCAGCCGATCGTGCACGCCCAGGGGCGCAAGCGCTTCGGCTATGAGGCGCTGCTCCGTTCGGGCGACAAGTCGCTGCCGCACCCCGGCGCGATCCTCGATGCGGCCGAGCGCCTCGAACGCATCCCGCTCCTCGGTCGCGCCGTCCGCGCGAACTGCGCGAAGGTCATCTCCGAGGCGCCACCGGAGCGCGGCTCCGCCTACTTCATCAACCTCCACCTGCTCGACCTCTTCGACAAGCAGCTCACGTCGCCGTTCTCGCCGCTGACGAAGGTCGCGCAGCGCGTGGTCCTCGAGATCACGGAGCGCACCTCGCTCGAGGGCGCGTCGGATGTGAACTACCGCGTCGCCGAGCTGCGCGAGCTCGGCTTTCGCATCGCCATCGATGACCTCGGCGGCGGCCACGCCCGCATGGGCACGTTCAGCCCCGTCGACATGGACTTCGTGAAGCTCGACATGTCGCTCGTGCGCGACGTCGAGAAGTACCCGATGAAGCAGCGGCTGATCCGCTCGGTCACCGAGCTGTGCCGCGAGCACGACACGAAGGTCATCGGCGAAGGCGTCGAGACCGAAGCCGAGGCGGCCGTCCTCGTCGAGCTCGGCTGCGATCTGCTGCAGGGCTATCTGATCGCCCGCCCGACCGCGCCCTTCGCCGACCCTTTGTAAGTTCGTGGTCGCTCGCTCGCTCGCTCGCTTCGTTCGGCCCCCAGAATTTTCACCGCCGAGGCGCAGAGGACGCCAAGGCCAGAGGAGATTTAATTGGGCGCTTCGCGCCGCAGAGTCGCCCGCCCTCCCACGAACACGCAGCCGACCACCGTGGACACGCACGCGGACGACACGCGCAGCTTCCGGGGCACCAGCCCTGACGGCGCGAAGCGCCCTTGACCTCCGACCTTGGCGTCTTGGCGTTGAGGTTCCGGAGCACGGGCGCAACCGCGCGAGAACGAGAACGCCTACTCGAGGTCGAACGCGTACAGGATGCCGCGGTTCGACATCACGAACAGGCGGCCATCGCCGGTGATCGTCGGCGGCGCGGAGATGCCATCGCCCGGATCGAAGTACTCGAGCGTCTCGCCCGTCTTCTTGTCGGCGATGAACATGCCGTCCGTGGCGAGCGAGTACACGAGCAGTTCGTCGGAGATCACGGGCTCGGCGGGCTCGCCGCCCCCCTTGGCGCCGACGCGCCAGAGCACGTTGCCGCCGAGGTCGATCGCGTACGTGCCGAGGTCGGCCACGCTGACGTAGATCGCGTCGCCGTCGCTCGCGAGACCGCCGATGTTGCCCGTCGCGCTCGGGGCGGCGGCGTCATAGAACGGCAGGCGCCAGCGGACGAGCCCGGTGGCCTTGTCGAGGGCGTAGACGCCGCCCGAGGATGACGTCGCGTAGACGCGGTCCTTCACCACGATGGGCGTCGCGTCGACGTCGATGAAGCGGTCGGCCTCGGCCTTGAGCGAGGTGCTCCAGGCCAGCGTGCCCGTGTCCTTGCGGAGGGCGACGAGGGTTCCGTTCGAGAAGCCGGTGTAGATCAGCGCGCCGTCGATGGCGACGCCGGCGTGACCGCGCAGCGTGTACTCCTCGGGCGTCTCGCTCTTGTACTGCCACTTGAAGCGCCCCGTGATGCCGTCGAGGGCGACGATCTGATCGGCCTCGTTGGCGAAGACGACGAGATCGAGCGTGACCTTCGGCGGCTGTTCGACGGGGCCGCGCGATTGATAGCGCCACCGCTCGGCTCCAGTCTGGGAGTCGAGGCACATGAGAATGCCGTCGGCCGTACCGATGTAGACCATCGTTCCGACGACGACAGGCTGGCTCGTGACCGCGCCGATCTGCTTCTTCCACCGCACGTGGCCGTCGAGGAGGCCAAGCGCGAAGAACCAGCCGGCCTGCGAGCCGACGAACACGGTGTCACCCGCGACGGCGGCCTGGGCGAACTCCTGCGGATCGATCTCGGTCCGGCGATCATCGGTGGCGAAGCGCCACTTGAGCGACAGCCGATCCTCGCCGAGCGGCTCGGGGGGCACGGCGCTCATCGCGTCCGCGTGCTGCAGCGAGACACTCGTGCACCCAGCGAGGGTGCTGACGAGACCCACGACGGCAGCGGACGCTCGGATCACGAGGCTCCGAGAGCGGTCAGACGCTGCTCGATGAGCTCGGGCAGGCCGGTGAACTGCTGGATCAGCTGCTGGTACTGCTCGCTATCGAGGCGACCCATCTCGAGCATCTGCTGGACCTTGCCGCGGTTGATCGCGTTCTCGGGATCGACGGGCGCCTCGGCCTTGGCCTTCTCGAACATGGCCTTCGCCTCGTCCTTCTTGCCCATGCGATCGAGGACGCGGCCCTGGTGATAGAGCGCGTACGCGTGGCGCTCACCCTCGGGCTCCGGCTGCATCGAGGCGTACGCCGCGAGCGCGGCCTCGTAGTTGGCCTTCTTGACCTCGGGCGACGCATCGACCTTCGTCGCCAGCGCCTCGTGAGCAATGCCCAGGCCTTCGCGGCAGAGGACGCCCTCGATGCCGGAGGCGTCCGTGCCACGCTTGTACTCGGCGATCGCTTCCTCGATCTTGCCCGCGTCGAGCAGGTAGCCGGCGCGGTACGCGTGACCGACACTCGCGTCCTGCTTGCCGAGCTCGGCGAGAACGCTGCCCGCACGCTCGGTGAGCGTCGGGTAGGTCGGGTTCTCGGCCTTCTGGCGCGCCTCGAGCTTCTTCTGGTCCTCGGACTTGGGCTCGTTCGGGTCGTCAGGCGTCACGGGCTCGATGCCACGCACCGCAAGCTTGTTCACCGCGACGAACTTGGCCGTCTCGTCGGCCTGGCGACCCCGCTTCACGGCGCGGTAGCCGAAGTACGCCGAGAGGATCACGGCGAGGCTCACGGCCCCGATCATGATCTTCTTGAGGTGCGGCAGCAGGCGATCGGCAAGCGATTCACCACCGATGTGGACCGGCTTGGGGCCCACAGCGGCCGGGGGTTGTGCTGAAACGTCGACGTCGTCCTCGGCCATTGGAGTGCGGGCGGATGTAGCATGCTCTGACTCCCATGGGGGCGCTCCAGTTGCCCGGAAAGCTCGCGCGCGGCGCGGCTATCATCGTCGGTCTTGGCGTCGGCCTCGGCATGGCGGCGGGGACGGCGCGCGCCGACGACGAACGGACCGCTTCGGTGGGGCTCGGCTGGGCCTGGTTCTCGACCCTTGGCAAGCCCGCCGAGGAGGGCCAGGAGCCCCCTGCCCTGTCCCCGGACGCGGGCGGCAGCCTGACCCTCGCCCACGAGCGAATGATCGGCACGGACGTCGGCCTGCGCGGGGAGGCCACGGCCGGGCTCTTCTACGGCGGCAATCAGGAGATGCAGTCGAAGGCGAGCTACGCGGTGCTCGCCGACGTCGGCCTGGTGTTCAAGCTCGACGTGCTGCGCTTCGTGCCCTACGGGTTCGCCGGCGTGGGCGGCGTGATCTCCTGGGGCGGGCCGATCGACAACGGGCTCGACCTCGTGGTCGTGCTCGGCGGCGGCGTCGACTGGCTCACGTCACGCAAGCGATCGATCGGCCTCGAGGCGCGCGTGGCGAGCTTTGGCGGTGACGTGACCGTCTTGACCGTGGGCCTCCGCGGCTCGGTCCGCTGGGGCCTGTTCTAGCTAGTCCGCGCCCTCTTTGTGTCGGTCCTTGCGGGCCTTCACCACGACGCGGATCGGCGTCCCCCGGAACCCATAGCGCTCGCGCAGCCGGTTCGAGACGAAGCGGCGGTACTGCGGGGCGAGGCCGTCTTCCTTGTTCGTCATCAGGACGAAGGTCGGCGGCTTGATCGTCGCCTGCGTGATGTAGGTGACGCGGACCGTGCGCCCGTTGTAGAGCGGCGGCGGCATCTCCTCGATGACCTCGGCGAAGAAGCGGTTGAGCTCGCCGGTGGTGATGCGGCGGCGCGCTTCCTTGTGCACCTGGTCGACGAGGTCCAGCAGGCGGTCGACGCCATCGCCGCGCTGCGCGGAGATGAGCGTGGTGGGAGCCCAGGTGAGGAAGTGAAACGTGTCCTTGGTCAGCTCCCGGAGCGTGCTCTTGGCCGTGTCGCCGCTGATGCGGTCCGACTTGTTGAGCGCGATGACGAGCGCGCGGCCGGACTCCTCGACCATGCCCGCGATGCGAGCATCCTGCTCGGCGGGTCCGATCTCGGCGTCGATGACGAGCACGACGACGTCGGCGCGCTCGATCTGGCTGAGCGCCATCGTCACCGATAGCTTCTCGATATCGGCGTCGATCTTTGCCTTGCGCCGAATGCCGGCGGTGTCGACGAGCACGTAGTCGCGACCGCCGATCGAGAACGGCGTGTCGACCGGATCCGTCGTGGTGCCGGCCTCGTGGTGGACCAGGGACCGCTCCTCGCCAATGAGGCGGTTCGTCAGCGAGGACTTGCCGGCGTTCGGCCGGCCGACGAAGGCGACCCGTAGCGGCTGACTCGCTTCGTGCGGATCGGGCGCGGGGCTCTCCTCGGGCGCATCGTCCTCGTCGCCGAGGTACGAGGTGATGTCGTCCTCGTCCTTCTGCGGCGCGGGCACCGTGCGATTCGGATCGATCACGTTCGCGATCGCCTCGAGCAGGGCATCGATGCCGCGGCCGTGTGCCGCGGAGATCGGATATGCCTCGCCAAACCCCAGACGATGAAAGTCGTGGACCATGTGGTCGCGCGTCTGGTGGTCGATCTTGTTCACCGCGAGGAACACCGGCTTGCCGGTCGCGCGGAGCTGCTTGGCGAGGTCATGGTCGACAGCCGTCAGGCCCGTCGTGCCGTCGACGACGAGGAGCAGCGCGTCCGCCTCGTCGATGGCCCGCAGCGCCTGGCGATGAATGCCGGCGCCGATCACGTCCCGCTGCGCCTCGAGGTCGAGGCCGCCCGTGTCGACGATGCGCATCTCCGTGCCGAAGTACTCGGCCTCGCCGTAGCGACGATCGCGGGTCAGCCCGGGCGTGTCGTGCACGAGCGCGGGGCGCCCGCCGACGATGCGATTGAACAGCGTCGACTTGCCGACGTTGGGACGGCCGATGACGGCCAGGAGCGGAGCGGTCATGCGTCACCTCCGGTGTATCCGAAGCGCTTCAGCGCGGCCTCGCCACTGCTCCAGGACTCGAGGACCTTCACGAACAGGTTCAGGTGCACGGTCGTCTTCAGTGCCTGGCTCACCACCTGCCGCGCGGCGATGCCGAGCTCGCGAATGCGATTGCCGCCGCGCCCGACGACGATCGCCTTCTGCGAGTCGCGCTCCACGACGATGACGGCGCTGATCGCGAGATCGCCGTTCGGCCGCTCGCTCCACGCCTCGATCTGCACCGCGCACGCGTAGGGAAGTTCCTTGCCGAGCTGGTGGTAGAGCTGCTCGCGAATCAGCTCCTGCGCGATGAACTGCGCCGAGCGATCCGTGACCATGTCATCGGGGAACAGCTGCGGCCCGACCGGGAGCAGCTTGGCGATCACGCGCTCGAGGACGTCGACGCTGTCACCGGTCTGCGCCGAGATGGGCACGATGTCGGTCCCCGGCAGGGCCTTCGCCCACGCCTCGATGACGGGCAGGAGCTCGGGCTTGCCGACGCGGTCCACCTTGTTGAGACCGATGACCATCGGGTGCTTGCGGCTCGCGTCGCGCAGCCCGGCCGCGTCCTCGTAGTCGAGGCGGTCGGGCATGCGGCCCCGGCGATCCGTCCCGTCGATGATCACGCACACGACATCGGCGTCGTTCGCGGCCGCCAGGGCGCCGTTCTGCATGTACCGGCGGAGCGGCCCCTTCCCATCCTGGACGCCGGGCGTGTCGACGTAGGCGATCTGCGCGCGGCTGGGCAGCTCGTCGGGCAGCGTGATGGCGTGGATCCCGAGGATCCGGTCGCGCGTCGTCTGGGGCTTCGCCGACACGGCGGACAGGTGTTGGCCCAAAATCCGGTTGAGGAGCGTGGACTTACCGACGTTCGGCAGCCCCACGATGGCGCAGAAGCCGGCGCGCCAGGCGGTGGCCGGGTCGACCTGCTCGGTACCCGGCGCGGGGACCTGTCCCTGCTCGGGTTCGTGCTCGGGGATCGACTCGTCGGACATAGGCGCGCCAATTAGCACAAAACTGGAGCCGGCGCGCCCCGCCGCTTAGCGTCGAGGCGTGGCCCGCCTTGCACTCGCGTTTGCGGCCCTGGGACTGGTGGCCGTCCTCGTGGCCGCCCCGGGGCAATACGTGGCCATGGGGCTGGGCATCGCGGCCGTCGGAGCGGGCCGGATCGCCTACCAGCGCCGGACCGCGCCAGGCATGCACCGGCTCGCGGGAGCCGCCGCCATGACCATGGGCGGCATGAGCCTCCTCCTCGGCGCGGTTCGCGTGGTGCTGGCCCTCGCGGCCCTCTCGCACCTCGAGCGCCTGCTGGGCTGACCGGTCAGATGTTCGCGAGGACCCACCACGTGAACGAGCCTACCGCCGCGAGGGTCACCACGATCACGGCGAGGCCGCGCGCGAGCTTCCAGCGGTCGACGCTGCCCAGGATCTCGCGCAGCTCCATGATCCGGCGGTCCACCGTGCCGAGCTCGACGTCGATGGCATCGATGGGCGCGAGCTCGTACCGCAGATCATCGGGCCGATCGACGTAGAGCTGCTCGCCGAGCGCCGTCATCAGCTTGTCGCGCAGCGCCTCGGCGTCGTTGCTCGCCCGATCCACGACGACCCGCTTGGCGCCGATCGCTGTCATCAGCTCCTCCGCGCGTTTCTTGTCGCTGATCTCCTCGGAGTCGAGCTCCGCGCGCCGTTTCTTCGCGTCGCTGCGCCGCGCTTCGAGGGCCGCGATCCGCGGGTTGATCGCATCGAGCTCGCTCGCGATCACCGGCTCGTCGCGCTGCACGGCGACGCGGTCCGCCTTCAGCGTTGCGATCTCCGCATGCACGCCATCGCGATCCAGCTTCTGGCCCTTCACCGAGTGCAGGCTCGTCTGCGCCTCGGCGATCTGCTGATCGAGGCGTGCGAGGGACTCGCGCAGCTCCGTCGCGCGCTTGCCGATCGAGGCGACCTCCTTCTCGAGCGGCTCGAGCTTCTTTGCCACGTCCCCGAGCTCGGCGTCGAGCCGAGCCACGGCCGTCGCGTAGGCCGCGGCCGCCTCGGCGCGATCGGTCCGCACCCGCATCAGCTCGCTATCCGCGGCCTGTACCTGCGCGGCGTGCTGGGAGCGTTCGTCCTCGATCTCCGCGAGCTCCTCGCGGGCCTTGCCCAGCGCCGGGTGCTCGAGGTCCTCCGCGCTGACGGCCGCGCGTCCCAGCGTGAGCAGGTGGCGCTTGCGCGAGACCTGCAGGGTCGTCTGGCGCCCCTCGAGCGTCGTCAGCTCGCCCCTCGCACGCCGCACGCCGAACAGCGCCGTGGCGACGTACCGCACGTCGCCGAACACGCCACGCTTCCGCCGCAGCTGCGCCCCGGACCGCAGGCGCGCGCCCGCGTTGACGAGCTCCGTGCGCCCCCCGATCTCCGTGATGTCCGGGCGGTCGAAGCCCAGCTCCGTCGGCTCGGGCAGCTCATCATCGACTACGACCACGGCCCGCTTGGGTCGTGACTCGTTGAGCGGATCCGCGATCCCCAGGATCGCGTGCGCGGGATCGCGCTTGATCGTCCGCTGCTCGTGCGCGGCCCGGAGCGCGTCGGGCTCCACGGACGTCTCCTGTGCGCCCCCGAACTCGCCCATGGGGACGGCCAGCTTCGCGACCGAGTCGCTGCCGGTCCCGATCGTCGTCGGGTCGGCGGAGCGCACGGCCGGGACCGCATCGCGTCCGGTGCCGAGCGTCGTCGGATCGGCGCGGCCACCATCATCGGGCTCGAGCTCGGCCTCCATCGTCTCGATGCGCGGATGCGATCGATTCGGCGGGGGCACGGCCGGCGGCGCCGGCAACGGCATCGGCGGCGGTACCGCCGACGGCGGACCCGACACGTCGGTCGAATCGCGACGCTCAGCGGTCGTCGCGGCGATCGCGACCGGGGGCAACGGCGGCGGTCGTGTTGTCGAGCCGGCGCGCGCGATCGGCGATGCCACGTCCGGCGGCCGCGTGATGCTCGCGGCACGCATCGCCGTCCCGGGCGGACGCGTCGGGCTCGGCACGGGGCGTCCGCCGGGCGGACGCGTCGGGCTCGGGAGCGCGCGCCCGCTCGCGGACACGCCGCCACTGCCTGGCGACGGTGTGCCGGTCGGTCCCGACTGGCTCGCCACGCCGAGAGCCCCGGGCGCACCGAACAGGCCCACCGGAGCGGCCGGCCGCTCGACGGGCGGTTCGACGGCCACGCTCGAGAACGGGGCCGCGCTGATCGGCGACGGCGCGCCCGTCGGTCGGGACCGCGTCGGTCCCGAAAACGCCGATGGGGCTGGCCCGGATGGGCTCGCCCCGCCCGCCGATGGCGGTGTCGCGAGAGGATCGAGGGGCGGTGTCGACGGGCCGCGGTCGATCGACCCGCTGACGTCGACGGTGCCGGTCTCCGTCGGCCCGCTCTTGACGCCCTTCGGTCGACCCGGTGGTGGCGCCGTGGGGGGCTTCGTTCGCGGAGCCACGAGGGGCGCCGGCGCGCTCGCGCCAATGATCGGATTTGCACCCGTGACGCGCCCCGGGCGCGCCGGGGGCGGCGGTGGCGGGACCGAGGTCGCTCCGCTGCGCGTGCTCGGCGCTGGGGCGAGGACGGGATTGGCCCCCGTCACCCGGCCCGCGCGCCCTGGTGGCGGCGGCGGAGGTGAGGTAGTGGGGGCCGAGCGCGGCGTGCTCGCCGTGGCGGTCGGCACGCCACTCGTGGTCCGCCCCGATGCGGGCCCCGCCAGCGGACGCGCCGGCGCAGCCGAGGTCGCGCGCGCGGCACCGTCGTGGTCGGTCTCGGCGTCGGCCGACGGCAGCTCCCAGCCTGCCGAAAGCTGAGCGACGCGCGCGCGGGTGTCGTCGGCAGGCGACCTGGTCGCGGGCGGTCGCTGCGGACCGGCTGGAGCGTCGGTACCGGACGCCGGATCCGGGGCATCCCATCCGGAGGCCAGGTCCGCGACTCGGGCCTTGGTTTCATCGCCCATCCGCCGTCGATTACGGTCGTCGTCCGGCGGCGGTGCCACGTGACCACCCTATCACACCCGGCGTTACCGTCGAAAATCGCCACCTGCTGCCAATTGCGTTGACACACGTCGGCAACTCCGTTGACATGCGCGAATGGCCGCGTCGACGCCAAACCCGTCGCTGATCGAGGGGCGCTACCGGCTCGTGGCGCAGGTCGGGGCTGGCTCGTTCGGACGGGTGCTCCACGTCATCGACGTCACGTCGGGCGAGGCGCGCGCCATGAAGGTCGTGCCGACGGGGCCCCACGAGACGATGTTGCTCGCCGAGTTCGCACAGCTCGCGAGGCTTGCCCATCCGGCGCTGCCACGTGTGTACGAGGTCGGCCGCCTCACGCGCCCCCTCGTCGGCGCGGAGTCGGCGGCGGCGCTCGCGGTCGGATCGCCGTACTTCATCGCGGAGTGGATCGACGGGACGCGGCTCGATGCGCCGAACCTCCTCGAGATCGCGGGCGCAGGCGGCGATCACACCCGGCTCGCCTGGAGCGTGCTCGCGGATGTGGCGGGCGCGCTCGCGACGATGCATGGCGCCGGCATCGTGCACGCGGACGTGGCGCCGCAGAACGTGCTCGTCACCGGCGAGCGCGCGGTGCTCGTCGACCTCGGGCTCGCAGCGGCGACCGGCTCGGGGGCCGCCCGCGGCACGCCCGCGTACATGGCGCCCGAGGCCTTCGTCGGCGCGGTCGAGCCGCGGAGTGATCTGTACGGGCTCGGCGCCTGCGTCGTGCGGTTCGTGACCGGCCGTCCCCTCGTCGAGGCGGCCACGCTCGGAGAGCTCGTGCAGCGGATCGTCGGAGGCGTCCCCGTACGCGAGCTTCCGGGGCTACCCGCGCCGCTGGCGGATCTCGTGCGCCGGCTGGTTGTCCGCGATCCGGACAGCCGACCCGGGAGCGCGACGGCCGTGCTGGAGGAGCTCGCACAGATCGCACCACTGATCACGGGGAAGCGGGCGGCGACGGTGTCGCGGACAGCGCGGGGGATCGGGCCGGCGCCGGCCGCCGCCAGCTGGCCCGGGTCGAACGCACGGATCGCGCAGCTGATGGCGGTCGACTTCGCGGTGGTGGCGGGGCCGCGCGCAGCGGGCGGCGCGGCGCTGGTCGAGGTCGCACTGCAGCGGCGGCAGCTCGCGGCGGTGGCAGCGGGGGCGGCCCCGCGCGCGGCCATCACGGGGACGATCGATCGCGTGGCGGCGTTGCTCGGCGTCAGCGAAGGCGCGCAAGCGTCGTCATATATCGAGCGCCTCGCCCGGGCCGCCCGTGGCGCCGATGCGCCCGTGGCCATCGACGCCCACGGGGATCCGCGGGCACGCGACCTGGTGCTGGCGCTCGGTCGGGCCGCGCGTCGGGGCCAGCCGGTGATCGTGCTGGCGGACACGGCGGTGCCGGGCGCGACGGTGATCGCGGCGCCGGTGTTCGAGCTCGCCGAGACGGAGGCCCTCGCCGCGACCATGCTCGGGGGAACGCCGAGGCGCGCGTGGACCGAGGCCCTGCACGCGGCCTCGGCGGGGTTGCCGTGCGCGGTGATCGAGATCGTGCGCTCGCTCGCGACGGAGGCCGATCCGCTGGCAGTCGATCTGCGCGCGCGGAGTGTGAAGGGGCTGACCGAGCTGCGCACGCATGCGTTGCGGGCATTGACGGCGGGTGCGCTCGCGGCCGCGACGGTCCTGGCGGCGTGGGGCGGAACGGCCGAGCGAGCGGACCTGACAGCCTCGGGGACGCCCCCCGGTTCCAGCGCCGGAGTCGAGCTCGCACACCTCGTCGAGCTGGAGCGTGCGGGGCTCGTGCGTGCGAGCGGGACCCGGTTGGTCGCCGACCGGCCGGTCCTCGACGCCCTCGCCTCGCTTGTCGGAGCGCAGGCGATCGGAGACACCGCGACCGCGATCGAACGCACCCTCGGGACTATGCAAAGCGTCCGGACGGCGGACGACGTGGCCGGGCTGTACGAGCATGCCGCCCTCACGGATGACGCGGCGGAGCGG
>LNFM01010807.1_pt1 | contig 12674 bp, 13 predicted proteins | sample 596031 | NCBI WGS metagenome assembly LNFM01 (sample SAMN04254537, study PRJNA301005) | activated carbon metagenome | isolation source: dual media filters at the Ann Arbor, Michigan drinking water treatment plant | place: USA: Ann Arbor
GATGAGGTCGGCGGCGCCGATGCCGGCCCCCAGCCGCGCCGCACCCGCCACGCCTCCCGCCGGGCCGGAACCCACCGCGAAGACCGGTCGCTCCCGCGCCGCATCGAGACCGATCATCCCGCCATTGGAGGCCATCACCTGCACCGGCGCGGTGACGCCGATCGCCGCCAGCCGCGCCTGCAAGCGCGAGAGGTAGCCGCGCATGGCGGGCAGGATATAGGCGTTCACCACGGCGGTGCTGGTGCGCTCATACTCCTTGATCTCGGGCAGCACCTCGCAGGAGGCGGTGACGAGCAAGCTGGGGGCTGCCCCGCGCAGGATGGCAGCCGCGCGGCGCTCATGCGCGTCATTCACATAGGAGTTGATGAAGCAGATCGCGACCGCCTCGACGCCTTCCTGCAAGAAGAAACGTGCCGTCTCCAGCAGGCCGGCCTCATCGAGGAGTGTCACGATGCCGCCATCGGCCGCGATGCGCTCCATCGCCTCGCGGCGCCAGCGGCGCGGGACCAAAGGCTCTGGCTTGCGCCAGGCCATGTCGAACATGCCCGGCGTGCGGATGCGGCCGATTTCCAGCACATCGCGGAAACCCTGCGTGGTGATCAGGCCGGTGCGGGCGCCCGCCTTCTGCAGGATGGTATTGGAAGCGACAGTGGTGCCGTGCACCACCTCGGCGATCGCGGAAGGGGGCAGCCCCGCCTCGGCGATGACGGCGGCGATGCCCGCGGCCACGGCCTCGCCCGGATCGGCCGGCGTGGTGGTGGTCTTGTTCACGACGAGGCGGCCGCCGGGCAGCGCCAGCACGACATCGGTGAAGGTGCCGCCGACATCCACGCCAATTCGCGCCGCGCCTGTTCGCGCCACGCCTGTTCGCGCCTGCATCCCAAGCCCCCAAAATCAGTTGACCATTCGGTCAATAGTCGGGATCATCGCGCGCATCATGCCCCAGCGTCAACGACGAATCCGCGGCACACGCGATGCGGAAGCCGCCAAGGCCGCGATCCTCGCCGCGGCCGTGCAGGAATTCACGGAAAAGGGCCTGGCCGGCGCGCGGATGGAGGCGGTGGCCCAGGGCGCCGAGGTCGCAAAGGGGCTGGTCTTCCATCACTTCGGGTCGAAGGAAGGCCTGTGGGTCGCCGCGCTGGAGCATGTCTATGGCCTGCTGCGCGCCGGGCAGGATGCGGCGGGGCTGGAGGCCCTGGGCCCGGTCGAGGGCATGCGCCGCCTGGCGCAGGACACGTTTCGCCTGTTCCGCGCGCATCCCGAGATCGTGGCGCTGATGAATGAGGAGAATTTGCACCGCGCCCGGCATTTGCGTGCCGCGGAAGGCATTCCCAGGCTCTACAACCCGCTCTTCCACGCGATGGAGGGGCTTCTGCGGGAAGGCCATGCGCAAGGCCTGTTTCGAACCGGCGTGGATGCCACGGCGCTCTATGTGGCGCTGTCGGGGCTTGGATATTTCTACTGCGCCAATCGCTGGACGCTCTCAGCCGCCTTCGCCGGCGACCTTTTCGCGCCTGATCGCCTGGCCCGTTATGAGGCGATGCTGGGGGACATGGTGGTTGCGTATCTGCTGCATCCGGGCGCGACCGGGGAAGACGCGCAAGGCGGAGCAAATACCTAGGCCAGGTGTCGCAATCCAGCGCCATGCATGATTTAGATTTGCCTTCAATTTAGCCTCCGAGACGCAGTAAGATCGGCCGGGAAGCTCCTGATTTTATGCAAATTCTGCATCGATCGCCTCATTCTACATGCAAGGAAAATCAAATTAAATTAAGAAATGCGGAGAAAAAACCTAATTCCGCTTGCAAGGATGCGCGGAAGTAGCATTATTCACTCATAGGTTGTGTTTTTTCCCAGGGGGCTCGCCCATGATTGCGGAGGCCAAACGCATGCAAGCGGAATCGCTGGACCAGAAGGTCCGCAAAAGTCTTGGCCAATGGCCGCAGCGTCCGCCAGGCCTGGAGCCGTCCTTCAAGCAACCTGGCACCTGGCTGCGGGGGCGGCCCGATCTCGAGAGGAAGGTCACCCAGCCCTATCTCAAATTCCCCGGCGCCGACCGGCTGAAGACCCTGCCGGACGGCCTCTATCTCCATTTCAGCACGCGGACGGAGGAGCCCTATGTGGACATCCTCTGTATCGAGGCCTGTGGCAGCTATCAGAATCTGCTCGACAAGCGGTCCCGCTTCGCGCCCAGTACCGGCTCCCTGCTGGCGGTCTGCCCGGTGGACTGGCTGTTGCAGCCCGGCATGCCCGGCAACAATATCCCGCGCTGGCGGCTGATCCGCATGCTCAAGCGGGAACCGCGCGAGGATCTGGTCCTGCCGGTGCGGGATGCACGCGTGCTGTTTGCGCTGAAACCCTCGCATTTCCGGGGCTTCATGGCGACGCAGACGGCGCATGCGCATGAGTTCTTCTGCCCGATGGATGCGCTGACGGACGGCGATGCCGCCAAGAACCCTGCACTGCGCGCCTTGCTCGCCCGCGCCGCTGCCGCCTCGAACTACATGGAGATGCCGGATGGTCCTTCTCCCCGGCGCCGGCCCTCGGGTGGCGGAGCCTGAGGAAGCGGCACTGGCCGCGTAGCGCCTAATCGAAGGGAAGGATCGAATGGTGGGCGCGACAGGGATTGAACCTGTGGCCCCTGCCGTGTGAAGGCAGTGCTCTACCGCTGAGCTACGCGCCCATCCGACGGGCTGTCCTTTGCGGCGGGACGGCCCGCCTGTCAAGACGCTTGCGCCGGGTGCCCATCGGTCCCATCTCCCAAGGATGTTCGCACGTGCCACCCTGGCCCTGTTGCTCCTCGCGGCCCCCGCTTCGGCCGAGCGCTGGCGCGCGACCTATGTGGTGACCGCCGCCGGCGTCACCGTCGCCGATGCCGAGGTTCGCTTCAGCCTGGGCCCCAATGGGGCGCCCTATGACATCGAAACACGCAGCCGATCCCGTGGCCTGGCCTCCTGGCTGATGCGTTCGCAGAGCGAGGCCCGCAGCGAGGGTGTCCTGCGCGCGGGCGCCCCCCTGCCGCGGCGCTACCAGAGCGAGGGCCAGTGGCGCGGCATCAACCGGCGTACCGTGCTCGACTATGCGCCGGACGGCGCGTCCCGCGTCACCACGCTGGAACCGTTGCAGGATATGGAGCGTACGCCGGTCCCTGATGACGCGCGCCGCGGCAACATAGACCCGCTTTCGGCGCTGGTGCTGCTCACCGCCAAGGTGCGGGACACGGCGCGCTGCGAAAGCCAGATCCGCACCTTCGACGGCCGACGCGTCGTGCATTTCGAGGTGACCACCCACCCGGTCGTCCAGGTGGCGGATCGTGGACTGCTGCGCTGCAATGTGGAAATCCGGCCCATCGCCGGCGTGGCGCTGGACCGGCCGATCGAGGATGCCATGCGGCCCACCCGCAGCACCCTCCTCTTCGGGGTGGCCCAGCCCGGCGCGCCGGCCATTCCGGTGCAGATCGAAATCGCCAGCCGGTGGTGGGGCACCATCCAGGCGAGCCTGGTCGAAATGGCCTCAGCCGATTAGGGCGGGCAGCGCGGCCGGTTCGGCCGCGCTGAGATCGGCACCGGCGCCATCGCCATAGCCCCAGGCGGCAAAGACACTGCGCACCCCGGCCCCACGCGCAGCCCGGATGTCATTCTGGTGGTCGCCGATCATCACCGCCTCGGCGGCCGGGACACCGAGCCCCTCCAGCACGCCCCGCACATGGCCGGGGTCGGGCTTCTTCACCGCCAGGCTGTCCCCCCCCAGCACCAGGGCGAAATGCCGGGCGAGGTCGAGCTCGGCCAGCAGGGCGCGCGTCGCGGCGATGGGCTTGTTGGTGCAGACGGCATGCCGCCAGCCGCGGGCCGAAAGCGCCTCCAGCGCTGCCACCATGCCCGGATAGGGCCGCGTCAGCACGGCGGAATTGGCCTCCAGGTCGGTGAGGAAGCCGGGCAGCAGCGCCTCGTCGAAGGCGGTGCCACGGGCGGAAAAGGCCTTGGCCAGCAGGGCGCGGGCGCCATCGCCGATCATCGCCGCCACTTCCGGCAGTGGGAAGGGCGCCAGCCCCTCAGCCAGCATCAGCCGGTTGAGGGCGGCGCGGAGGTCGGGCGCGCTGTCCACCAGCGTGCCGTCGAGGTCGAAGATCGCGAGGGGCATGGCAGCGTGTTACGGCATCTCGGGGACCAGGGCGAGGCTTGCGGGCGAGGGGGCGGCGGGGCTACGCCTTGCACATGCGCGCAGCCATCATCCTCGCCGCGGGTCAGGGCACCCGCATGAAGTCCGCCATGCCCAAGGTGATGCACCGCATCGCCGGGCGGCCGATGATCAGCCACCTCATCGCCGCCTGCGAGACGGTGTTCGAGCGGGTGATCGTGGTGGCCGGCCCCGGCATGCCGGAATTGCAGAAGGCGGTGCTGCCCCATGCCAGCGTGGTGCAGGACGAGCGCCTGGGCACCGGCCACGCCGCCCGCATGGCCGCCCCCCTGCTGGAAGGCTTCACCGGCGATGTGGCGGTGCTCTATGGCGACAACCCGCTGATCTCGCCCGCCACGCTCGAACGCCTGGTCGCGGCGCGCGAAAGCGCCGACCTCGCCATGCTCGCGATGCGCCCGGCCGACCCCGCGAAATACGGCCGCGTGGTGCAGGATGCGGCCGGCGATGTGGAGCGCATCGTCGAATGGGCCGATGCGAGCGAGGAAGAGCGCGCCATCGGCCTCTGCAATGCCGGCGTGGTCTGCGCCGCCTGGCCTGATCTCTCGCGCTGGCTCGCGGGGCTGAAAAACGACAACCGCCAGGGCGAATTCTACCTGACCGATGTGGTGGGCGCCGCTCGCGCCGAGGGCCGCCGCAACCGCGCCGTAGAAGCGCCCGAGGCCGAGCTGCGCGGCATCAACAGCCGCGTGGAGCTCGCCGCCGCCGAGGCCGAAATCCAGTCGCAGCTGCGCCTCGCGGCCATGCTCGGCGGTGCCACGCTCACCCTGCCCGAGACGGTCTGCTTCGCCTGGGACACACATCTCGGCCGCGATGTGGTGGTGGAACCGCATGTGGTCTTCGCCCCCGGGGTCACCGTGGAGGAGGGCGTGCAGATCCGCGCCTTCTCCCATCTGGAGCAATGCGTGGTCCGCAAGGGCGCGATCATCGGCCCCTATGCGCGGCTGCGCCCGGGGACCGAGGTGGGCGAGGCCGCGCATGTCGGCAATTTCGTGGAGCTGAAGGCCGCCAGCCTCGGCCCGGGCGCCAAGGCCAATCACCTGAGCTATCTGGGCGATGTGACCATTGGCGCGGGCTCCAACATCGGCGCGGGCACCATCACCTGCAATTATGACGGCGTGAACAAGCACCGCACGGTGATCGGCGCCGGGGCCTTCATCGGCAGCGACACGGCGCTGGTGGCGCCCGTCCGCGTGGGGGATCGCGCGCTGGTGGCGGCAGGCTCCGTCATCACCGAGGATGTGCCGGATGATGCGCTGGGCATCGCCCGCGGGCGCCAGGCGAACAAGCCGGGGCGTGGTTTCAAAGGGAAGTAATATCTCCCTGGCGATTTTCCCCTGGCGCATCACATACTCGCCGCAGCCAGAGGAGATCGCCATGCGCACCCGTTACCGCATCCAACGCCGGGCCCTGCTGGGCGGTGGCGCTGCCTTCGCCCTCGCCGCCGTGCCGGGCGCCCGCGTGGCGGTGCCGCAAAGCCTGGACCGCGTCTCCTTCCACACCAATTGGCGCGCCCAGGCCGAGCATGGCGGCTATTACCAGGCCATGGCCGCCGGGCTTTATCGCCGCGCCGGTCTTGAAGTGGACCTCCGCCAGGGTGGCCCGAACCTGGACCCCGTGCGCCTCATGGTCGCGGGGCGGGTGGACATGATCATGTCCAACGGCTTCCAGGCGCTGACCTATGTGCGCGAGAACGTGCCCGCGCTGACCATTGCCGCCATGATGCAGAAGGACCCGCAGGTCCTGATGACGCATGAGGGCAATGGCATCAACAGCTTCGAGGATATGCGCGGCCGGCCCATCCTCGTGGGCTCGGGCGGGCGCGTCACCTATTGGCCCTTCCTCAAGGCGCGCTTCGGCTTCACCGATGACCAGGTGCGGCCCTACACCTTCAACATCCAGCCCTGGCTGGTGGACCGCATGGCGATCCAGCAGGGGTTTCTCTCCTCCGAGCCGCTTTCTGCCATCCAGGCCGGCGCGCGCCCCAAGGTCTTCCTCATCGCCGATGCCGGCTATGAGAACTACCAGACGACCGTGGACACCATGCGCTCCCAGATGGAGGCCCGCCCGGATGTGGTGCAGCGCTTCATCAACGCCAGCGCCGAGGGCTGGACGCAATACATGCGCGGCCAGGACATCGCCGCCGCCAACCGCCTCATCATCCGCGACAACCCCGAGATGAACGAAGAACGCATCGCCTATGCCATCCGCGTGATGAATGAGCAGGGCATCGTCCTCTCGGGCGATGCGAACACCATGGGCGTGGGTGCGATGACCGATGCGCGCTGGGAGCGTTTCTACAACACGATGCGCGATGCCGGGATCTATCCGGCGGGCCTGGACTTCAAGCGCGGCTATGACCTGCGCTTCGTGAACAAGCGGGTCGGGCTCTGAGCCCTGGGCTGCTGACGCTGGGCGCCGTCGGGAAGCGCTTCCCGACCGGCGTCACGGCCGTCGAAGATGTGTCCCTCACCATCGCCGAGGGCGATTTCCTCGCGCTGCTCGGCCCTTCAGGCTGCGGGAAATCCACGCTGCTGCGGATGATCGCGGGGCTGATGGAGCCGAGCGCCGGGCGCCTCGACTGGCAGGCCGACGTCACGGGCAAGATCGGCTTCGTCTTCCAGGAACCCACGCTGATGCCCTGGGCGACGGCGCTTCGCAATGTGGCCCTGCCGCTGGAACTGACCGGCACCTCCCGCGGCGAGGCCGAGCGCCGCGCGCGGGAATCGCTGGCCCGTGTGGACCTGACCGGCTTTGAAGCCGCCTATCCGCGCCAGCTCTCGGGCGGCATGAAGATGCGCGTCTCCATCGCACGCGCCCTGGTCACGCAGCCCCGGCTGCTGCTGATGGACGAGCCCTTCGCCGCGCTGGATGAGATCACCCGCCACCGCCTCAACGAGGATCTCCTGCGCCTGTGGCAGGATGAGCGCTTCACCGCCATCTTCGTCACCCACTCCACCTTCGAGAGCGTGTTTCTCGCCGAACGCATCACCGTCATGTCGCCGCGCCCGGGCCGCATCACGGCGGAGCTGCGCATCCCCCCCGAGGACCGCGCCACGCCGGAATTCCGCACCTCCGACATCTATGCCGCGCATTGCCGCGCCGTCTCCCACGCGCTTTCCGCCGCCATGGCCGCATGAACCAGGCGCTGCGCATCGCCGCACCCAGCCTGGTGGGCGCGTTCTTCCTGCTGGGCTGGGAATGGCTGGTGCAGGCCCGCGGCATCCCGCCCTATGTGCTGCCGGGCCCCTGGCTCATCGCGCAGACCCTGGTGCGGGACTGGACCTCGCTGCTGCCCTCCCTCGTCATCACCGCGCAGATCACCTTCGCGGCCCTCTTCGTCGCGGCCACGCTGGGGCTGGCGCTGGCCATCCTGTTCGCGCAATCCCGCGTGATCGAGATGTCGCTCTACCCCTATGCGGTGATCCTGCAGGTGACGCCCATCGTCGCCATCGCGCCCCTCATCATCATCTGGGCCGACAATCTCTGGCTCGCGCTCCTGATCTGCGCCTGGATCGTCGCCTTCTTCCCCATCCTCTCCAACACCACCACCGGGCTGAACAGCGTGGACCCCCATCTGCGGGACCTGTTCCGGCTCTACCGCGCCAATCGCTGGCAAGTGCTGCTTCGCCTGCAACTGCCCACCGCCCTGCCCTATTTCCTGGCGGGGCTGCGTATTTCGGGCGGCCTGTCGCTGATCGGCGCCATCGTCGCGGAATTCGTGGCGGGGACGGGCGGCTCCTCGTCGGGGCTCGCCTCGCGCATCCTGGAGACCGGCTATCAACTGCAAATCCCGCGCATGTTCGCGGCGCTGGTGCTGGTCTCGGGGTTCGGAATCCTGATCTTTCTGGCGCTATCGCTCGTTTCGCACCTGCTGCTGCGGAGGTGGCATGACGAGAACAAGTAAGGGGCGCCGCCCCTTGGACAAGCTGTTGCGCAAGGGGCGCCGCCCCTTGGACCCCGGCAAAGGACTCGTCCTTTGCAATCCCTTTTGATTCCGCGACCGACAGGCAGGAGCCTCTGGCTGCGGGATGCCCGCGCCCCGGCCTGCCTGCTCGACGCGCCGCCGGGGCCATCGGATCGCGAAGGGCTGACACGCCTTGACCTGAAAGTGGAAGACGGCCGCATCGCCGCCATCGCACCCCCCGGCACCGCGCCGCCCGACGAACCACGCCTGGATGGCGGGCAAGTCTGGCCCTGTTTCGTGGATGCCCATACCCATCTCGACAAGGGGCATATCTGGCAGCGCGCGCCCAACCCCGATGGCGACTTCGCCGGCGCCGTCAGCTCCGTCATGGCCGACCGCGAGGCCCACTGGGCCGAGGCCGAGATGGAAGCCCGCGCCGATTTTGCCCTGCGCTCAGCCTACGCCCACGGCACCACCGCTATCCGCACCCATCTGGACAGCTACCTGCCGCTGGCCCGCATGACCTGGCCGCTCTTTGCCCGGCTGCGTGAGGCCTGGGCCGGGCGGATCACGCTGCAGCTCTGCTCCATCGCGCCGATGGAGCGCTTCCTCGGCGATGAGGGGGAGGCCCTGGCCGACATCGTGGCGCAATCGGGCGGCGTGCTCGGCATGGTGACCCGCCTAGGCGGCGATTTCGCCGCACCCCTGCCCGCCGATTTCCAGCCCATGCTGGACCATGTCTTCGCGCTGGCCGAGGCGCGCGGCCTCGACCTCGACCTGCATGTGGATGAGAGCGGCGAGACGGGCGCGCGGGCGCTGCGCGAAATCGCCGCCACGGCGCTGCGCCGGCGCTTCAAGGGCCGCATCCAGGTCGGCCATTGCTGCGCGCTGACCCTCCAGCCCGAGGCGCATCAGCGCGAGACCATGGCGCTCATGGCCGAGGCCGGGATGCGCGTCGTCGTGCTGCCCATGTGCAACATGTATCTCCAGGACCGGGTGGCGGGCCGCACGCCGCGCTGGCGGGGGGTGACGCTGGTGCAGGAAATGCGCGCGGCGGGCATTGCCGTCTCGCTCGCCTCGGACAACACGCGGGACGGCTTCCACGCCTATGGCGATCTGGACATGCTGGAGGTGTATCGGGAAGCGACGCGCATCCTGCATCTCGACCATCCCTTCGGCGCCTGGCCGCGCGCGGTGACGGCCGAGCCCGCAGCCGCCATGGGGATCGACGCCGGGCGCTTGCGCGTGGGCGCGCCGGCCGACCTCGTCCTGTTTTCAGCGCGCCACATGACGGAGCTGCTCTCCCGCCCGCAATCCGACCGCGTGGTGCTGCGCGGCGGGCGGGTCAGCACCGCCACCCTGCCCGATTGGCGCGAGCTGGATGCCTGGCTTACGCCCGGGCAGGCGTGACCTCGAAGGGATGGGCGGCGAGATAGGCCGCCCCCGCGCGCAGCACCAACGCATCCGCGAGGCGCGGCCCGGCAAATTGCAGCCCGACCGGCAGGCCCTCGCGGCTCAGGCCGCAGGGCACCGAGATGGCCGGGCCATGCGAGAGATCGAAGGGGTAGGAGAATTCCGCCCAGACCAGCCAATCCCAGGCGTGTTGCGGCCAATGCGCCGGGATCTGCCGGCCGACATCGAAGGCCGCGACCGAGGCGCTGGGGGTCACCAGCAGGTCATACCCCGCCTCCTCGAACCAGGCATTCACCTGGGCCGCATAGGCGATGCGGCGGCCTTGCGCCGCATGGGCGTCCATGAAGCCATAGTCGCGATAGGCCTCGGTGCAGGCGACCAGGCCGGGATCCATCTGAGCCGCTTCCTCCGGCGTCTTCGCCAGGAAGGGGCGCATGCCGAAGCCCCACATGTCGCGCTCCAGGGCCGGGCCCGTCGGGCCCCAGGGCGGCGTCACCTGCTCGACGATGGCGCCCAGCGCCTCCAGGCGACGCATGGCGGTGGCGCAGGCTTCCGCCACGTCCGGGTCCACCCGCGCATGGCCGAGATCGGGGCTGTAGGCGATCCGCAGGCCCGTGAGGCCGCCCGGCTCGACCGTCGACGCGAAGCGGTCCGGCAGGGTGGTGTGGTCCAGCGCATGGGGACCCGCGATGACGGAGAACATCAGCGCCGCATCCTCGACGCTGCGCGTGATGGGCCCCGCATGGGAGAGCGCGCCATTGTTCGGCACGGGCACATAGGGCACGCGCCCGTAGCTCGGCTTGAAGCCCACGACGCCGCAGAAATGCGCGGGAATGCGGATGGAGCCCGCGCCATCGGTGCCGAGATGCAGTGGCCCGCAGCCGGCCCCGCAAAGTGCGGCCGCTCCGGAGGAGGAGCCACCCGCCGTGCGGCCATGCATCCAGGGGTTATGCGTGGCTCCGGTCAGCGGGCTGTCGCTCACCGCCGTCCATCCCTGCTCGGTGCTGGTGGTCTTGCCGAGCAGGATGGCGCCCGCCGCGCGCATCCGCGCCGAGACGGGGGAATCCGCGCGGGCCGGAGCGGGGTCCGTCAGGCGCGAGCCGCGCCGCGTCGGCAGGCCCGCGATGGATTGCACATCCTTGATCGTCGCCGGCACGCCATGCAGCGGGCCGAGCGCGTCGCCGCGCACCACGGCTTCCTCGGCCGCGCGGGCGGCGGCGCGCGCGCCTTCCTCATCCAGCGCGGCGAAGGCGTTCAGCGCCGGGTTCTTCGTGGCGATGCGGGCCAGCACCGCCTCGGTGATCTCGACAGGCGAGGCGCGCTTGCCGCGCACCAGCGCCGCGAGTTCGACCGCCGAGGCGGTGGCCAGATCCGTCACAGCGTCAGCCCGCCATCCACCACGATGGTCTGGCCCGTCACCATGGCCGCACCCGCCAGCAGGAAGACCATCACCTCGGCCAGGTCCTCCGGCTCGCAGCGGCGCTTGAGCACGGCGGAGTCGATGGAGCTGGCGCGCTCCTCATTGCTCCATTCCACCGTCCAGCTGGAATTCACGGCACCTGGCGCGATCGCGTTCACGCGCACCTCCGGCCCCAGCCCGCGCGCCAGGTTCTTCGTCAGCGAAATCACCCCCGCCTTGGTCGCGCCATAGGCCATCGAGGAACCGGCGGAGTTGATGCCGGCGATGGAAGCGACCGAGACGATGGCGCCACGCGTCTTTTTCAGATGCGGTGCGGCCGCCTTGGCGCAGCGGAACACGCCCAGCAGATTCACCTCGATGACAGAGGCCCAGAGCTCCTCCGTCAGGCGATCCAGCTCGGTCGGCTTGATGGTGGTGCGGGTGCCGGGCGTGCCGGCATTGTTCACGAGGAAGTCGAGCCGGCCGAGGTCGCGCGCCGCCTGGTCCACCATGCGCGGGCCATCCTCGGCATCGCCCACATTGCCGGGCGCGGAAATCACGTCGAAGCCCTCGGCGGTGAGTGCGGCCACCTGCTCCATCCCGCGCGGATCATCGGCGAGATGGTTGATCGCGACCTTGCAGCCATTCGCCGCCAGCATCCGCACCGTGGCGAGGCCGATGCCGGAAGCCCCGCCGGTGACCAGCGCGGTCTTGCCCTTCAGGTCATAGCGGATCATGCCTTGTTCGCCTTCACGTCGAAGCCCGCCATGTAGCCAATCTTCCGCAGGCTCTGCTTCAAGGCGATGAGCTTGCGGTCGCGCTCCTCGAAAAGCTCGGCCGGGGGGCGGCCTTCCCAGTCGTAATAGCCGCGTCCGTCCATGACGCCGCCCATGCCCTTGGCCACCAGCGCGTCCATGCTGGCACTGCCGCCCTTGTCCTCCGGCGGCGTGTACATCTTGTTGCGGGCCGCGTGCTGCAGCATGGGCAGCCCGGTGAAATCCGCCTTGGCCATGACGCCGATGATGTTGAGGCGCAGACCGATGCCGTGCAGCACCGCCGCGTCCACCTCCTGCGCGGTCGCATAGCCCTCATCGATGAGCATCTGCACCTCGGCCTGGACGGCGGCCTGGATGCGGTTGGCGATATAGCCGGGGATGAACTTCCGCATGACGATCGGCACCTTGCCCATCGCCTCCACGACCGACTTCACCTCCTGCAGCACCGCCTCATCCGTCTCGGCGTGGGGGACGAGGTCCACGAGGTCCACGAGATAGGGCGGCGTGTACCAATGCGCGATCAGCGCGCGCTTCAGGCGATGCGCTGGCATCAGCGGGAAGACGTCGAGATAGCTGGTGTTGCTGGCCCAGATGGCGCCGGACGGCGCGCAGGCATCGAGGCGCGCGTAGAGGTCGCGCTTGGCCTCGGGGTTCTCCACGATGGCTTCGACGATGAGTTCCGCGCCCTCGACGCATTCCTCCAGCGTCGCGTGGCGGGTGCAGGCCTGCGCGAGTTGCGCGCTGCCCCAGCCCTTGGGGGCCTCGCCCGCCTCTTCCAGCGTGGCCAGGGCCTTTTCCATCAGGGTCTGCGCGCGGGCCAGCGTGGCTTCGCTGGCGTCGGTGAGGCGGACCTGGTGGCCGCCCATGGCGAAGACCAGGGCGAGCGCATGGCCCATGGTGCCGGCGCCGATGACGGCGACGCGGAGTTGCTTGCTCATGGGGTTCCTCTCCCGGTGTCAGCGTTTCCGGAGAAGATAGCGCTGCC
>LNFM01010809.1_pt1 | contig 12673 bp, 11 predicted proteins | sample 596031 | NCBI WGS metagenome assembly LNFM01 (sample SAMN04254537, study PRJNA301005) | activated carbon metagenome | isolation source: dual media filters at the Ann Arbor, Michigan drinking water treatment plant | place: USA: Ann Arbor
CGACCCCGAGGCGCTCGGCCCCCTGCTCTCCGCCGCCCTCGAAGCCGCGGGCCCACGCACCCTGACCGAGCTGGCCGACCTCTGCGAGCGGGTCGGCCTGGCCCGGCTTTCCGCCGCCTGGCGACTCGAAGCCGCCCGCGAGTAGCACCTCCCGAAAAATAGGCTCAAGTTCGATCCGACCCCCGTCCGATTGTAGGGAACATGCCGGATGGGCGGCTCGCGCCGCCGCGCGCGTTTCGGGGTTGTTCTTGAACGGAGGGGGCGGGCGTATGGCCGACGCCGACTGGTGGCGTTACAAGCAGGTCCGGGGCGAGCCGCTCCCCGAGTCGGCCGCGCTCCTGGGCGCGGACTACCGCCTGGAACACGTCCTCAAGCGCGACTTCTACGCGGCGGTCGGGGTTTACGTCCGGTCCGAGGCGGCCGGGGCCGCCGCCGACGCAGCCCCCCCCGAACGGGTGCTTTACAAGGTCTACCACACCGACGGCGTGGGGTTCGACGCCCCCCCCTGGCGCTGGCTCGGCCGGGCCCTCCGGGACCGCGAGGCGCATTACTTCGCGACGCTCGACGGCGTCCCGGGCGTCCCCCGGCTCTGGGCGGTGGAAGGCGAGTCGGCACTGGTCCGCGAATACGTCCCGGGGCGGAACCTCCGGGAGTTCATCCGGGCCGGCGGCGTCCCCGACGCCGACTTCTTCCCCAGGCTCCGCGCGACGCTCGACGCCGTCCACGCCCGGGGGGTCGCGCACAACGACCTGAGCAAGCCGGAGAACCTCCTCGTCACCGACGACGGCGCCCCGGTCCTGATCGACTTCCAGATCGCCGTCAGGGCCGTCGCGCAGCGGTGGCCCGGCCTCGGCCGGCTGAGCCGGCTGATCCTCCGGTACTTCCAGCGGGTGGACCGTTACCACCTTTCGAAGCAGCACCGCCGCCGCCGGCCGCTCGACTTCAGCGCCGGGCAGCACGATGACCTCCGGCGGAAGGGGTGGCTCCTGACCCTCCACGGCCGGTTCGTCCGCCGCCCGTACCGGGCCGTCCGGCACGCCGTCCTCGACCGCTACCTGACCCGTTCCGACGCGCAGGCCGCAAAGGGCCCGCACGTCGGCGTCGGGGCGTCGCGCGGGGAAAAGGCGGGGCGCCGCCGCTGACCCCGGTCCGGTTCAGGGGCCGAAGCCCTTCAGGGGCAAGGGCGCGGGTCCCCCCTCGCGGAGCAGGTAGCCCGCCCCTGCGTCGAGATCCTTGTGGACGTCGACCCGGCCGGAAGGCCAGCGGACCTCGACCGAGTCGACCCGCTCCGCCCCCCCCAACCCGAAATGGAGGCGGGGGTCTCCGGCCGACTGGAAACTCCCCCCGCCGACGCGCAGGGAGACCGCGCGTCGACCCCCCGCCTCGACGGTCAGCCTGGCCCCGACGCCGTCGCGGTTGGACCCCTCCCCTTCGAGCCCGAAGGTGACGTGCCGGCCCGCGGCCGTCCGGTTCTGAAAGAGGGCGACGGGGCCGTCGTGGGGGAGGAGGATCAGGTCGGGCCGGCCGTCGTTGTCGAGGTCCCCGGCCGCGAGCGCCCGGCCGACCCTGGGCGTCGTGAACGGTTCGCCGGCCTCGCCGGTCACGTCCACGAGCTTGCCCGAGGGGGTGCCGGCAAGGAGGGTCGCGGGCATCGCGAACGGGAACTTCGGCCGCATGTCGTTGACGTGGCCGTTGGCCGTCGCCACGTCGAGCCGGCCGTCGTTGTTGTAGTCGAACAGGGAGATCCCGAAGCCGAGGAGGAAGCGGCTGGGCGCGGCCAGGCCGATCGCCGCGGTCCGGTCGGTGAAGAACTCGCCGCCGAGGTTGTGGTAGAAGGTGGTCGACTCGCCGTAAAAGTTGGTGACGAGCAGGTCGGGCCGGCCGTCGGCGTCGAGGTCGCCGCAGGCCACCCCCATCCCCGCCTGGTAGCCGCCGTTGATTCCGGCGGCGACCCCGGCGGCCAGGCCGGTCTCCTCGAACCGGAGGCCGCCGAGGTTGCGGAAGAGGAAGTTCGCGGTGGTGTCGTTCGCCACGTAGAGGTCGACGAGCCCGTCGCCGTCGACGTCGGCCGCGACCACGCCGAACCCCCGGCCGTCGGTGTCGGCCGCCGTGATGCCGGCCGCGTCGGAGACGTCGACGAACCGGCCGCCGTCGTTCCGGAAGAGGTGGTCGGGGAGCGCGGGGAACGGGTTCGGGTTGCAGTAGTCGAAGGGGCTGCCGTCGGGCGCGAGGTCGGGCACCCCCTCGCGCTGTCTCGGGCAGGTGGCGGGCTGTTTCTCGTCCCAGACGGCGTAGTGGCAGACGTAGAGGTCGAGGTCGCCGTCGTTGTCGAGGTCGGCGAAGGCGGCCGAGGTGGGCCAGCCGCGGTCGCCCCCCAGCCCGGCCGGGCCGGTGGCGTCCCCGAAGGTGCCGTCGCCGTTGTTGCGGAGCAAGACGTAGGAGCGCCAGCGGGTGAGGAAGAGGTCGGGCCTGCCGTCGTTGTCGACGTCGCCCACGGTCACGCCGTGGCCGTAGCCGCGCACGAGGCCGGCGACGCCCGACCGCTCGGTGACGTCCTCGAAGGTGCCGTCGCCCCGGTTGCGGAAGAGGCGGTCCCCCGACGGCCGGGAGGGGTCGGGGTCGGGCGGGAAGACGCCCCCTTGCACGAGGTAAACGTCGAGCCAGCCGTCGCCGTCGTAGTCGATCAGGCCGACCCCCCCGCCGCTCGTCTCGGGGAGCTGCCGGAGCCGCGACCGGCCGTTGTTGTAGGTGAATTGGAGGCCGGCGCTCCGGGCACCGTCCTCGAACCGGGGCGCGGGGCCGGTGTCGCCGTCGGCCAGTGTCACGGCCGTCGGGGCGGTCGCGGCGGGCCGGTCTCGCAGGGCGTCTGCGAGGTTCCGGCCCGGTTCCGGGTCGGGCCCGTCCCCTTCCCCGTCTTCGTCCTTGAGCCGGGCGAGGGCCTGGGAATAGGTCTCGTCGGAGCGGTCGGCGAGGAGGGCGAGGGTCCACCAGCCTCTGGCCTCGAACCGCCTGCCGAGGGACTCGGCGAGCCCGCCGAGTTCGGCGAACTGGTCGGGGCGGGTCGGCCTGGGGCCGTCTTCGATGACGCGCATGTAGCGCTCGCCGGCGGCGTCGGCGTCCGCCTTGCGCTTGCGGTATTCGGCGGCGCGTTCGGGTTCCCCCGCCTCGGCGGCCAGCACGGCGAGTTGTTCGAGCGCCTCGGTCGCGCCCGGTTCGAGCGCGACGAGTCGTTCGAGCGCCTTCCGCTGGTCGGCGGTTCTCCCCTCGCGGGCCGCCAGCCAGGCGCGGAGGTCGAGCCGTTCGGCGGGGGTGAAGCGGTCGGCCGGCAGGTGTTTCAGGGCCTCTCGGGCGTCGCCGAGTTCGTCGAAGGTCCTGGCCCAGCGCAACCGGAGCCGCCAGGCGGCGGGGTCTTCCGGCCGACTGTCGAGGCAGGCCCGCAGCAGGGCCCCGGCCTCGTCCTTCCGGCCGGTGAGGAGGGCGACGTGGGCCCTCGCCAGGCGGACCCGGTCGTCGTCCGGTGCGAGCGCCGCGGCGCGTTCGACCTCGCCCCGCAGCTCGTCGAGCGAGACGGCGGCGGTGTCGATCCGCCAGAGGTCCCGTAATTCGTTGATGCGGTCGGCGGCGCGCGACCAGCCCCCTTCCAGGAGCCGCCGCATCTCGTCGAGCCTGCCCTGGTAGAACGCGAGTTGGGAGAGGGCGTGGCGGGCGACCCTCGCCTCGTCCCCCTTGCCGCGGAGTGCGGTCTCGAAGAGGGGCTCGGCCTCGGCGAACCGGCCGAAGTCGCCGACGAGCGTTTGAGCCCTCGCGAGGGCGGCCCGGGGGCCCCAGGGCGAGTCGGGGGGGACGCGGGCCCAGGCCTCGACCGCACCGGCGGGGTCCCCCGTCGCGTGCCGGCAGACCCCCAGGAGGTAGGCGACCTCCGGGTCGCCCGGGCGCGACGCGGACCGGCCGGCCAACCAGGGGAGCGCCTGGTCGAACCGGCCTTCGGAGACGAGTCCCCGGGAGCGGGCCAGGCCCGCCTCGTGACGCCAAGCGGAGACCGCCAGGAACCCCAGGGAGCCCGCCGCGACGAGGACGGCGGCCGCGGCCGCGGCGGGCAGGAGGCGTCGGCGGGGGGCGCCCGTCATCGGGTCGCCGGCGCGGGGCCCCCGGCGGGCCGCCGCCCGGCCGCCGCCCGGGTCACTTCGGCTGCTCCTTCTCGGCCGCCTTCTTCTTGTTGGTGTCGAGGGAGTCGCCGTGCATGTTCGACATCATGTCGGCCGAGGCCGCGCCGAAGTTCGGGTCGTTGGCGTCGGTGCCGATCACCGCGGCGGCGTCGGGGTTGCCCCCCTCGCCGCCGCCGCCGCCGCAACCGACGAGGCCGACGCCCAGCAACAACGCGGCGGGGCAAAGCACGGACAGTTTACGCGCGATGGTCATAAGTTCCTTTTCCGTTCTCGTCTCGTGTGAGTCCGCGGGGCGCGGGGTCGCGCCCCGCGGGGGTGATTCCGCCGGCCCCGGAGGGTTTACAGGGAGTCGGCGCTGACGATCTCGCTGCCGTCCCGGGTGCCGATCGCCCACCAGGTTTGCATGTTGATGGTGTCCTTGATGAACCGGACGGAGCCGTCGCCGAAGGCGAGGTTAACGCCGCCGGGGTGGAAGCTGGTCGGGGTGATCGCGTCGTACCAGCTCCCCGGAGGGCCGCCGGGCCCGTTCGCCGCGTGGCACGAGAGCTTGTTGGGGGTGTTCACGTGGGTGTACGCGTTGAAGTGGAGCGTCCCCGCGTGGCTGCCGTGCCAGACGGCCCCGGTCCACTGGCTCGGCGTGTAGGACGGGGTGGTTCCGGGGAGGCTGTTGCACCCCTGGATGAACGCCAGGCTGGTCGCCGGGTCGCCCGAGTCCGCCGTGATTCTGAACGTCGTGACGTAGATCGCGCGCTTGGCGTCGGGCGAACTCAGGGGGATGACGGCGCTGCCGCCGATGGCCACGATCTTCTCGCTGAAGATCGCCGTGTTGGTCGTCCCGTCGGTGATCGACGCGAGGGAGAGGGGGCCGAGGTTGTTCGCGGGGCTGGCGTTGGTCTGGCCGGGGACGTTGCCCGGGTCACTCCGGAGCGGCACGATCGTCCCGCTCCAGGTCTTCACCGAGGCGGGGCCGCCGATGTTGGCGTGGTAGTTCGTCCAGGTGTTGAGCTGCCAGGGGCCGACCTGCCGGCTCTCCGACGGGCAGATGTAGGCGGAGACCCGGGTGAGGGCGACCGTCCGGTTCATCAAGGACACCATCAACATGCAAACCTGGTGGGCGATCGGCACCCGGGGGGGGGCCGCCCCGGTTCGAGTAGTTCCCGTGCAGGAACGGCATCGACTGGTTGACGTCGAGGTAGTTATGGACCGCCAGGCCGAGTTGCTTGATGTTGTTGATGCACTGCGCCCGGCGGGCGGCCTCGCGGGCCGACTGCACCGCCGGGAGGAGCAAGGCGATCAGGACGGCGATGATGGCGATCACCACCAGAAGCTCGATCAGCGTGAATCCGCGTCTGGAACGCATAAGGCAGATCTCCTTGACGATTAGGGGGAACGAGGCCGGATGGTACGCCGAGTGCGCCCCGTGGGAGGCGGCACCGCCACGGCCGGGGCGTTCCGGGGCGGGTGTGTCGACCGCCCCGGCGTCCGGCCCACGGGGGGCGGGTGCGGGGGCGGGCCGTGTCTCAAAAAATTACGCCCCGCGCCGCGGCGCCGGCAGGCCCTTCATCGCGAAGACCGAGACGCCCAGGGCGACGGCCATCCGCGCCGCGAAGCGTGACTCCGCCGTCGCCGAGATCGGCAGCGTCGTCTTGTCCAGCGCGAAGAAGCTCGCCCCGGCGAACTCGAAGGCGACCGCCCCGACGACCGCCCCGATCAGCCCGCCGACCGCCGCGTGGACCGCCGACCGCCGGTCCCCCCCGGCGCCGTAGCCCAGGGCGAGGCCCCCTGCGACGCCCGCCCCCGCCCAGCAGACCGCGTGCGTCGCCAGCGGGACCATCAATTCGCCCGACAGGGGCGACTCGCCGAAATAGTTCCAGTACCCGATCAGGGCGGGCACGGTCAGCAGGCCCGTCAGGACGACCCCCGCGGCCGCGCCGATCAGGCCGCCGAGCAACCCCCGACGGATCTGGCCGACCCAGGCACCCCCCGCGAGCCCCAGCGCGACGCCCAGGGCGGCCGCCGACGCGCCGTATGCCGCCGTGGCGTTCTTGATGTTCGCCGCCATCAGGGCGTCCGGCGTGGCCCTGAACGAGATGTAACCCATCATCGAAACCCGGGACATCGGCGCCCGGAAGAACCCGTAGAGCCCCTCGCCGGCTAGCCAGCCCGCGACCCCGGCCGCCGCCCCCGCCAGCAGGACGACCGTCCAGAATCTCCAAGCCGTGCCCGCCGATCGCCCGGGACCCGGTTGGCGGCCGACCCCCTCGTGTTCCGGTCCAGACATGCCGTTCGGTTCTCCACACCCCCACGGCCGGGAAGGCCGTGCCGCGTTACGGCCCCGCGGCCCTCGAACAAAATAAGGGGTGCGGGCGCGACGCGGAGCCGGAAGGACACGCCCGCGGGCCGATTGGGCCCGCTCGCACGAGCGGTATCGATCATCCTTGGCTTATAGGGATTTTCCGTTGGATCATCTTCCGTACGTTGGGGTTTTTCAAGAAGAATCGGTGCAGGGCGGCCTGGAATGGGGGGGGCGGGCAAGGGTCGGAGAAACGAATTTCGTTCGAACTCTACTTCCTTCAGTGGTTTGCGGCAGTGGTGAGTCGCACGGGCCGTGTCCCGGAAAGGCGATGGCGCCGCACCGGGCACGGCCGACGGTCGATTCGCCCTACGTCCCCTGTCGGGTCACCCCTGGTTCGTGGACGTCAGCTTGAGGCCGACGATCCCGGCGAGGATCAGGCCGATGCAGGCGAGCCTGCGGGCGTCGCCGGACTCGCCGAGCAGGGCGATGCCGAGGACGACCGTCCCCACGGCCCCGATGCCCGTCCAGACCGTGTAGGCCGTCCCGAGCGGGAGCGACTTCAGGGCGACCCCCAGCAGGTAGACGCTCCCCCCCATGCAGAGGGCGAACCCGAGGGTCGGCCAGGGGCGGCTGAACCCCTCGGTATACTTCAGGCAGACCGCCCAGCCCACTTCGAGCAGGCCGGCGAACAGCAGGATGACCCAGGCCATCGTTTCCCATCCGGGGGGTTTGGCGGGGGTCGTCCCCGCGGCCGGTTCCGCGCCCCGCGATTCGTCACGAGGGCGGCGGGGTCGTCCCCGCTCTTCTCCCTCATCATAGAAAGAGAAGGCGGGTGTTCAATTGATCGGGTCGGCGGCCGGGGGGGCGGTTGGGGTTGCCCGGCCGGGACAAAGGAGATAAACCACCCGCCATGGACACTCCAAACGCAGGGCGGACACGGACGTTCGGGATCGGGCTCGACTGGCCCTGGGCGCTGCTGGCGGGACTGGCCGCCACGGCGGTCGGACTACTGGTCGTGGGCGAGACGGGACTCGACGGGGAATTCCCGGCGGTGGTCCGCCCCACGTTCAGCCGGTACTCCCCGGCCGCCTACCGGCTGGCCGAGCCGGGTGACACGCTGGACCGGGTCGGGGTTTACCTCTCGGCCGGTGCGGCGGTCGTCGCGGGGCTGGCGGCGGTCAGGCTGGGGAGGGCCGGGGGCCGGGGCTGGCTGGGGGCGTTCGCGGTCTCGGCGGCGGCGTTCTGGTACTCGTCGAACCCCGGGCCGACGTTCGACGGCTGGCACGGCTGGAACTTCGACGCCCTGGCGGACCCGGCGGCCCCCCCGCCCCTCCGCCTGGCGCTGGGGGCCTGGGGCCTGCTCCTGGCGGCCGTCGCCGTCTGGGGGGGGCTCGGCCTCTTCCGGGCCGGGGGCCTTCGGCGGACCTGGGCGTACCTCCGCGAGCGACGCGCGGGGGGGCTGGCCGTGGCCGCGATGGTACTGGCGGCCGTCCGCCTGGCGGAGTGGCCCGACCCCGAGCCCTCGGGCTACTGGCCCCGCTGGGCCTGGGTGGTCGGCCTGTCGGCCTGGGCGGTGCTCGTCGGCCGGCTCGCCCTGCGGGCCGCCCGCGAGCGGGCCGAGGCGCTGGGCCGGCCCGTCACCCGGCCCCGCCGGCTCGCGGCGCTGGGCATCGCGGCGGCGGGCTGGGCGGGGGTCTCGGCCCTGGGGCTGACGCTCGTCTGGTATCACCGGCCGCTCGACCGCCTCCGGACCGTCGAGCCGGGCAAGATCTACATCAGCGCGATCCCCACTTATGACGGCCTGAAGGTCGCCCACGCCCGGCACGGGTTCAGGACGATCATCAACCTCTTCCCCGAGCGGACCCCCCTGCGGAGCCCGCTGTTCGACGACGAACTCCGGTTCGCCCGGGAGCACGGCATCCGGCTGATCGAGAACCCGCACGTCGACGAGCGCGCCGGCGGGTTCATCGACGAGACCCTCCGGGTGGCGCAGGACCCCGAGTCCTGGCCGTTACTGGTCCACTGCCACGCCTGCATGGACCGGACCCCCGCCTGGATGGGGATGTACCGGTTCCTGGTCCAGGGGGTGCCGCTGGACGACGTCTTCCGGGAGATCGAGCAGCACCGGGGCTGCCGGCCGAAGGCGTCGGTGACACTTCTTTATACCTATTTTCTGCCGTCACGCGCCGGCGGCCGGTTCGAGGCCGACCCGACCGGCCCGCTCCTCCGCGAGGTCTCGGGCGACACCCTCAAGGTGTTCGAGCGGCTGAAGCCCGCCGACCTCGCCCCCAGGATCGGCGCGAGGCCGGGGGCGGACGTCGAGTGAACGCGACCCCGGGGAAACGCGCGGCGCCGACGCTGCTCGAACGGCTCCGGTGGTGGGCCGAGGTCCGGAAGGTCCGGCCGGTCGAGGAGGACCCGGGCGTGGCCGGCGGTCGCGAGGCCGAGGACCTGCTCGCCCGGCTCGTCGGCTCGTCTTACGAGTTCAAGGGGGCGCGCCTGTTCGGCGGGCGTCGTATCCCCTCCCGGCGGCAGGGCCGCCGGCGCGAGATCGACCTGATCGTTTGCACGCCGAGGCGGGTCCACCTCATCGAGGTCAAGAACTGGTCGGGCCGGCTGGACGTCGCCGGCGGCTCCTGGCGGCAGACCCGACGCGGCGGCGACATGGTCGACCACGGCGACCTGACCCGCGAGGGGGCCCTGAGGCGCGAGGCCGTCGCCGAGTACCTCGAGGACTGCGGCGTCTCGCTCGGCGGCGGGCCCGCCCGCGACTACATCGTCCCCGAAATCATGTTCATGAACCCCCGGCTCGAACTCGACCCCGGGGTCGAGGCCCGGCCCGACGTTTTCTCCAGGCGCGAGCTGGACGCTTACCTCGGCCGGCACGCCCGGCGCGGGGCGGCCGAGGGACTCTTCTCCTCGTTGATTGACTACTTCCTCGACGCGGAGTCGAAGCGCGACGCCCCCGCCGACACGCCCCCCGCCGCGACGTATGAAAAAATCGTCGACTGCCTGGCGAGGGCCCCGACCTGGGACCGGGCCGCCCTCCACGGCACCAGGGTCGTCACGGGGGACGTGATCCATCTGAGGGTCGGCGGCCGGACCTACCGCAGGGCCGAGCTGGCGGAACTCGCCGCGGGGACGCCCGTCGCGGTCCGACGCGCGAAGAACCCGGCGTATGGGCTCTTCCTGGCGGTCACGGGCCTCTGGCCGGTCGTGACGGCCCGGCTCGGAGCGCTCCGGCTGGGAGTCGGTCCCGAGGATTCGCTGTTCTTCCACGCCGTCGGCGACCGCGAGCCGTCGCCCGTCCGGCTCGTCGAACTCGACCGGATCGAGCTGGGCTGAGGTGACGTGCCGCCAAATTGCGGGCGCGGGCCCGCTCGACGTCCGGGGGCCGTCCTGTGACAATGGGGGGAGAGGCGGCTCCCGAGTCCGCGAGGGGTTTAACGCGATGGCCACCGTCACGACGACCGCGCCCCGCCTGACGGTCGAGGAGTTCGCCCGGCTCCCCGACCGCGGCCAGCCGATGGAACTGGTCCGAGGGGAGCTGATCCGGATGAACCCCCCCAAGCCGTACCACGGCTACGTCTGCTCGCGAGTTGATCGGATCCTCGGGACATACGTCGAGGCCCACGACCTCGGGTACGTGATGAGCAACGACTCCGGGGTCGTCACGGGTCGGAACCCCGACACGCTCCGCGGCGCCGACGTGGCGTACTACGGCTACGCCAAGCTCCCCAAGGGGTCGCTGCGGCCCCGCGGGCCGTACCTCGACGTGGCGCCCGACCTCGTCGTGGAGGTCCGGTCCCCCGACGACCGCTGGCCGTCGGTGCTGGAGAAGGTGGCGGACTACCTCAACGCGGGGGTGCCTGTTGTCGTGCTGGTCGACCCGGAGGGGCGGAACGCGCACGTGTATTCGTCGGAGTCCCCCGTCCGGCTGGTCGCCGAGGGGGAGGAGTTGACGGTCCCCGAGGTCCTCCCCGGGTTCGCCGTCACGGTGGGCCGGTTCTTCGACTGACCCGACGGCTCGGGGTGCGGGGCGGGGTTGGATTGTCCGAGGGCCCGGCGCACAATGGGGGCCTCGGGTCGTCCGTGACGGCCGCGGGGACGGCTCCCCGCGGGGCCGGCGGCGCCCCCCCCCTCCGATCGAGGTGTTTTCGTGCTCCGAGACGTTCTGGCGATCGTGCTGGCCGGCGGCCGGGGGAGCCGGCTCGAACCACTGACGCGCGACCGGGCGAAGCCCGCGGTCCCCTTCGGCGGCGTCTACCGGATTATCGACTTCACGCTCTCGAACTGCATCAACTCGGACATCCGCAAGGTCCTGGTCCTGACGCAGTACAAGGCGATCAGCCTGAACCGGCACATCGACCAGGGCTGGAGGTTCCTCTCCCGGGAACTGGACGAGTACATCGAGGTGATCCCACCCCAGCAGCGGATCGCCGAACACTGGTACCAGGGGACGGCCGACGCCATTTACCAGAACGTCTACACGATCGAACAGTCCGCCCCACGCGACACGTTGATCCTCGCCGGCGACCACATCTACAAGATGGACTACTCCCGGATGATCGAGACCCACCGGGAGAACCGGGCCGACCTGACGATCGCCTGCCTCCCCGTCCCCAGGGCCTCGGCGAGTGACTTCGGCGTGATGCACGTCGACGAGGCCGACCGGGTCGCCCACTTCTTCGAGAAGCCGAAGGACCCGCCGCCGATGCCGGGCCGCCCCGACACGGCCCTCGCTTCGATGGGGATCTACGTGTTCAACACCGACGCGATGTACGAGCTGCTCTTCCAGGACGCGGCGCGCAAGGAATCGAGCGGCCACGACTTCGGCAGGGACATCATCCCCAGGATGCTCGGCTCGCACCGGGTCTTCGCCTACCCGTTCCGGGACGAGAACGGTAAGGAGGCGGCCTACTGGCGCGACGTCGGGACGCTCGACGCCTACTTCCAGACGACGATGGACCTCATCCAGATCGAGCCGATCCTCAACCTCTATGACCGGAACTGGCCGATCCACACGTTCCAGCCGCCGTACCCCCCCCCGAAGTTCGTCCACAGCGACCCCGACCGCCGGGGGATGGCGCTGAACTCGGTGGTCTGCCAGGGGGCGATCGTCTCCGGCGGTCAGGCGCACCGGAGCATCCTCTCGCCGGGGGTCCGCCTCAACAGCTATGCGCTGGTGGAAGACTCGATCCTGTTCGAGAACGTCGACGTCGGCCGGCACGCCCGGGTCCGCAAGGCGATCGTCGACAAGGACGTGAAAATTCCGGCGGGGTTCGCCGTCGGCTGGGACCGCGCGGCCGACCTCGCCCGGGGCCTGACCGTGACCGGGGACGGCGTGACCGTCGTCGCCAAGGGGGAGGACCTGGAACGGTTCTCCCGGCCCTGACGGCCGCCGGAGGGGCCGGGTCAACCGGGGCCGAGCCGCCGATAAGCCCAGAGCGCCCCGGCGGCGACCACCAGAGCGACCAGCGGCCGACGTTCGATCTCCGAGGCACCGGCCGCCGCCCCGACCGAAACGGCCGCGAGTGATGCGAACCCGATCGCGCCCCGCCAGGCCCTTAACCGGGGATTCCCCCGGGCAGAGACCCCGGCAAACCCTGCCGCCACCGCGAGCGCGCCTGAGACCACCCAGGCCGCCCAGGTGAACGCGCCGAAGGCCCCGCCCCGGGGCCAGCGGCCCGGCGAGAGGGGGCCGAACGGGCCGGAAACAAGAAACATAACCAGCGACCCGGTAAGCAAATAGGGCCAGATTCCCGGGGCCGTCCGCCGCCCCCGCGTTCCGCCTCTTTCGCCCATCAGGTCTCCCCCCTGGCCGCTTTCGTTCCGGTTTCCGTCCGCCGTTTCCGCCGCCGTGTTGTTTTTTGGAAATGATCTACAAGGGCCAACACAACGATTCCCGAACAATTCCCTTGAACAGTACCGTGTTGGATGCGTATAGTCATGTCCGCCCGGAGTAAGTTCCGGGTCCTTCGCGACAACCGCGCGCCGTCGTCTCGAACGTCGGCACACCCGGGGCCGGGTGTTGCGGGCGGTCCCCCCGACCGACCGACGGAACCCACTAGGGGGTTTCACGGACCGTTCGGTCGGAACCCACGAAGCGAGTCTTGGAATTGTTGAGGGGCGTCGATGATCACGTCGTACGAGATCATTTCGCCCCTTTCAGGAAATCGCACCGAGGAGTCTTGACGCATGCGACGGTATG
>LNFM01010810.1_pt1 | contig 12673 bp, 10 predicted proteins | sample 596031 | NCBI WGS metagenome assembly LNFM01 (sample SAMN04254537, study PRJNA301005) | activated carbon metagenome | isolation source: dual media filters at the Ann Arbor, Michigan drinking water treatment plant | place: USA: Ann Arbor
AGGAATCCACCGACATGACACTTTTTGCCCCGCCAGCGAGCGCATGCAGCGTGAAGCCGCCGGTATAGCAGAAGCAGTTCAGCACATCCTTCCCGGCCGCGAGCCGCCCGACCCGGGCGCGATTGTCGCGCTGGTCGAGATAGAAGCCGGTCTTGTGGCCGCGCTCGACGTCGACTCTGAAGCGGATGTCGCCTTCGCGGATATCGACCACGGTCGATGCCAGCGTGCCGCGGACCAGGCCGGTGCGCGGCGGCAGGCCTTCGAGTTCGAGCACGTCGGCGTCGGAGCGCTCGTAGATCGCGCGCGCACCGGTGAGGTCCTGCAACGCATCCGCGATCGCATCGCGCCAGCGGTCGCAGCCGGCGCTGGAAATCTGCATCACCACCACATCGGCGTAGCGGTCGACGATCAGGCCCGGCAGGCCATCGGATTCACCATGCACAAGGCGCACGCCGGCCTCCGCTGCCCCGATTGCGAGCGCGTCGCGCATGCGCACTGCTGCGGCAATACGGGCCTGGAAAAAAACGGCGTCGATCACGGCATCGCCGTCCCAGGCCCAGACCCGCGCGGAAATGCTCGACTGCGGGTTGTAGGCGGCGACCGCCAGCGCCCGTCCGTCGGCGGCGACCACGCGAACCGTGTCCCCAGCTTCGGGCGAGCCCTCCACGCGCGCGATCGCGCCGGAAAATACCCACGGATGCCTGCGCAGCAACGATTTCTCGCGACCTTGTTTTAGTATTAGCTTGTTCAATTTTCGAAGTCGAATAACCACAGAGACACAGAGACACAGAGGCACGGAGAGCTGCTACGACTTGTTCAGCTTGAAAGTCAGCCGGAACCAGGCTGGATTCCCTTCTGTTCGCGCCTTTGGACCTTCTATTTGGTCTTCTCTGTGCCTCTGTGGTTCACAGTTTGGGTGATTTGCGTTTCGCCCGCGGATGGGCCTGGTCGTAGACCTTGGCCAGGTACTGGAAATCCAGGTGCGTGTACACCTGCGTGGTGGAGATGCTGGCGTGGCCGAGCATCTCCTGGACCGCGCGCAGGTCGCCGCTGGACTGCAGCAGGTGTGAGGCGAACGAATGGCGCAGCATGTGCGGATGCACGTTGCCAGGCAAGCCCTGCCGCGCCGCCCACATTTTCAGGCGCTGCTGGATTACCCGCGCGCTCAGCGCGCTGCCGCGCGGATTGACGAACAGGACGGCGCTCGTGTCCTTGACCAGACCGGAACGCAGGTGCATCCATTCCTGCAGCGCCTGCAACGCATGGCGCCCCACCGGAACCACACGGGTCTTGGCGCCCTTGCCGAGTACCCGCACGGTGGCGTCGGTGAAGTCGAGGTCGGAAGGCCGCAGCGCGGTAAGCTCGGACAGGCGCAATCCGGAGGAATAGAACAACTCGAAGATTGCCCGGTCGCGCACGGCGGCTGGATCGTCGCCCGGAATGCTGACCAACCGGGTGGCTTCATCGGGCGAGAGTGCGTTCGGCAGCGACTTCGGTGATTTGGGTGCGCGCATACCGGCGCAGGGGTTGCGGGAAAAGCCGTGATCGCGCGTGAGGTACTGGAAGAAGCCACGCCATGCCGACAGCAGGCGCGCAAGCGAGCGTCCGCCCAGACCCCGGCCGTGCAGCTGCGCGACGAAGCGCCGGATCTGGTGGACCTGCAGGTCTCCGAGCGGCGTTGTCCCGGCGAGCTCGAGCAGTTTGCGCACGTCGCGGGCATAGCCCTCGACGGTGTGCACCGAGAGACGGCGCTCCTGCTGCAACTGCGCCAGGAATCCAGAAAGGTAAGGGTGCTCCGGCGCGGAGGCCGCCCTGTCTGGCGAGGCGGTTTCCGGCACGGTCATCAGAGTTGGCGGGACAAGGCCGCGCCGATGATTTCACCCAGGCGCTTGAGATAAAGCGTACCCATGTCCGGATAGAAGCGGGTGGCGTCTTCGCTGCCGAGCGCGAGCAGGCCGAACACCTGGTCCGCCTGCAACGGGACGTAGGCGAAGGACTTGAGGCTCTCGCCGGATTCGCCGAACCAACCGGCGCTGTCGAACATTGCCTTGGTGCAACAGTAAGGGTTGCTCAGGCTCTCGGCGAACACCCGGGTTTCGCTGCTGACGGTTTCGAATTCCGGGGCGGCGGCGTGATCCCATTCGACCCACACACGCAGCGCGACGTGCGGTACCGAAAAATCCTCCCGCAGGTTGTAATAGATCACCTGCAGCAAGGGCTCCAGGCCGGGGGCGCGGATCATCGCCAGGGTGGCGCGATGCAGTTTCTCGCTGATGGCGTCGTTCTCTTCGCCGAACTGCACCAGTTCGCGCAGCTTGGACTCCAGCACCCGGTTCTTTTCCCGCAGGCTGACGATCTGGCGTTCCGAGATCGGAATGGCTCGGCCGCCATGCGGATGCGGGATATGGATTTCGGCCAGCGTGTCCGCGTGCTCCTCAAAAAACTCCGGATGGTCCTGCAGGTAGCGGGCAACGTCTTCTGATCTCATTCTTTTTCCCAGTTAAAGCGTTTCACCACAGAGACACAGAGAAAACCAAAACCGGACATCGATCGTGCATGAAGCGGCCCGGCGCGCCAAAGCAACCGGTCGTTCAGTATATTTCGATTCCCTCTGTGCCTCTGTGCCTATGTGGTTCAGCTAATTAAATCTCGATTTCACCTTCGAACACGCTTGCCGCCGGTCCGGTCATCATGACCGGCAAGTCCTTTCCTTGCCACGCAATCCTCAGTTCGCCGCCGCGGGTGGCGACGCGCACCGGGGAGTCGAGCAGGCCGCGCGTGATGCCGCTCACTACCGCCGCACAGGCGCCGGTGCCGCAGGCGAGCGTTTCGCCGGCGCCGCGCTCGTAGACCCGCAGGCGGATGCTGCCCCGATCGACAATCTGCATGTAGCCGGCATTCACCCGTTCCGGGAAGCGCTGGTGGCGCTCGATCAGCGGCCCCTCGGTCAGAACCGGCGCGGCGTCGACGTCGGCCACTACTTGTACTGCATGCGGATTGCCCATCGACAGGGCCCCGATCTCGATTTGCCTGCCGGCAACGTCCAGCCTGTAGGTCCCGGACCGCTGCTCGGCCTGGAATGGAATCCGGGCCGGCTCGAACTCCGGGACGCCCATGTTCACCGTTACCCGGCCGTCGGCCTCGAGCTTTGGCTCGATCACCCCTGAGCGGGTTTCCACCCGGATCGCCGGTTTCGACGACAGGCCATGGTCGTGGACGAAACGCACAAAACAGCGTGCGCCGTTGCCGCATTGCGCGACTTCCCCGCCGTCGGCATTGAAAATCCGATAATAGAAGTCGGTGCCCGGCGTGCGCGCCGGCTCCACCACCAGCATCTGGTCGAAGCCGACGCCGAAATGGCGGTCGGCCAGCCGGCGAATCGCTTCAGGCTTGAGGTTGAGCGGCACGCGCGTGGCGTCGATCACCACGAAGTCGTTCCCTGCTCCCTGCATTTTTGTGAACTTGATGCGCATGGAAAGCCGGATGATACCGTCAAGACGGTGGCGCGTCGGCGGCGTCGCTGAAACGCAGTGGTTTCGCCACTCGCGGTCGCATTGTCCGGGAACGGATCAATAGATGCGTTCCGCGCCCGGCGGGCGCGTCTTGAAACGCTTGTGTACCCAGTAATACTGTTCAGGCGCCTCGCGGACGCAGTCCTCGACGAATTCGTTCATGCGCCGGGTATCTGTGGCGATGTCGCTGCCCGGAAAATTCTCCCAGGCGGGGTGAAACCGGATCCGGTAACCCTGGTTGGCAGCCATCTGGATGATGGTCACCGGCACTACCGCCGCGCCGGTGATCGCTGCCAGGCGGGATAACGCGGAAATGGTTGCGGCCGGCACGCCGAAAAAAGGAACGAAGATCGCATCCCGCGCGCCGTAATCCATGTCCGGCAGGAAGAACAGCGGCAGGCCTTCGCGCAGTCCGCGGATCACCGGCTTGATGCCGTCCTGGCGCGATGCCAAGCGGATCGGGCGGAACCGGGTTCGCCGGCTGACAAGAAAGCGGTCGAAGACCGGATCCTTCTGGTGGCCGTACATCGACACCGCATCGATATCGATCGACAGCCGTACGGCGAGAATATCGACGCCTACGGAATGCGGGGTCAGCATGATGACCGGACGGTTCTTGATGGCACGCAGATGTTCCCATCCCTCGACGGAAGCCAGTTTGCACACCCGATTCGCTCCGGACCACCAGGCAACGGAGGTATCCGCGAGCGCCCGCCCGAGCGCCATGAAGTGGCGTCGCTGGAGTTGCCGGCGGGCCGGCTCCGGCAAGTCTGGAAAGCACAGCCGCAGATTGGTTTGCACGACGTTGCGGCGCTCGCGTCCGAATTGCATCAGCAGCAGCCCCATGCCGGCTCCCAACATGGCGCGCACCTGCGCCGGCAGCAGATGGATCAGCCACAGGATGCCGAGCCCGATTCCGGTCAACATGGAACCGCATCCCGAGCCCTGAATGCCTCGCGCCTCACGCCTTACACCTCACGTGTCTTTTCCTTCCCCGCCGCCAGGCTCGCCTACCCCCGCCGGCACTTTGTAGCGGTTATAGCTCCACAGGTACTGCGCCGGGTTGAGCGCCACCATGCGCTCTACCGCGGCATTGAGCGCCTGCGGCCCCTGCGGACCAGTCAGGCCGGCGTCGACCGCGGAGAAGCGCAGCCGGAATCCGCGGCCGCCGGCGAGGCGCTCCGCGATCACCATGATCGGCGTGGCACCGGTGGCTTCCAGCAACCTTCCGACCAGCGTCATGGTGTAGGCCGGTCGGCGAAAAAAATCCGCCCACATGCCTTCGCCGAAGCTGGGCACCTGGTCGGGCAGGATGCCGAGCGCTTCGCCGCGCCTGAGTGTCTTGAGCAGCAGGCGCACGCCGCCAAAGTTCGCCGGCGCCAGCGTCACCCGGTCGCGGCCGCGCCCGGCTTCGATCAACGGCTGCAGCCATTGTAGTTTCGGCGGGCGATAGAGCACGGTAATCGGCGTGCGTTGCGCCACCCACAAGGCAGCCAGGTCGAAGCAGCCCAGGTGCGGCGTAAGATAGATGATGCCTTTGCCCAGGTGCTCGGCCTGCTCGACGCAATCCAGGCCGTCGCAGCCGGCGATCAGGCGCAGCGATTCCGGCACCGGGCGAAACCAGGCCGCCGCCAGTTCAGTTCCGGACTTGCCGTTTTCCGCAATGTTCTGGTGCAGCAGGCGCTGATACTCGTTTTCGTCGCGCCACAGGCGGCTTTGCAGCAAATTTTCACGCAGAAGCGACGCGTAGGAAGGGGAAACCAGATAGGTGAGCCAGCCCAACATCCCGCCGATTGCGTGCAATGCCGCCAAAGGCAGCCGGGCCACCAGCCGCAATAACCCTGTCAGCAGTACGTTCAGGGAGGCTGGCTTTTGTTCTTTGGGCGGGGTTTTGCTATCCTGACTCACTATCCTGATCAAATGCAGAGTGTCCGAATGAGCGATTTTCTTTTTACTTCAGAGTCCGTTTCCGAGGGTCATCCGGACAAGGTGGCGGACCAGATTTCCGACGCCGTCCTGGATGCCATCTTAACCCAGGACAAATACTCCCGCGTCGCCGCGGAAACGCTGGTGAACACCGGGCTGGTGGTCATGGCCGGCGAGATCACCACCACTGCGGTGGTTGATTTCCAGCAGATTGCGCGCGAGACAATAAAACGCATCGGATACGACCACACCGACTACGGCATCGACTACAAGGGTTGCGCGGTCCTGGTGGCCTACGACAAGCAGAGCCCTGACATCAAGCAGGGCGTGGATACCGCGCATGACGATCCACTTAACCAGGGTGCCGGGGACCAGGGCCTGATGTTCGGCTACGCCTGTGACGAAACGTCGGTGTTGATGCCTGCGCCGATCTACTACGCGCACCGACTGGTGGAGCGCCAGTCGGAACTCCGCCGCGATGGGCGTCTGCCCTGGCTGCGTCCCGATGCGAAGAGCCAGGTCTCAATTCGCTATGTCGATGGCCGTCCGCACAGTGTCGACACGGTGGTGCTGTCCAGCCAGCACGCGCCGGAAATGAGTCTCGGCAACAAGATGAAGCCTGAATTCCTGGAGGCGGTGCGTGAAGAGATCATCAAGAAGGTGCTGCCGAAGGAATGGTTGACCAAGGACACAAAATACCTGATCAATCCCACCGGCCGTTTTGTCGTCGGCGGACCGCAGGGTGACTGCGGACTCACCGGCCGCAAGATCATCGTCGACACCTACGGCGGCACCGCCCACCACGGCGGCGGTGCCTTCTCCGGCAAGGATCCTTCGAAGGTCGATCGCTCGGCCGCGTATGCCGCGCGTTATGTCGCCAAGAACATCGTTGCCGCGGGCCTCGCCAGCAAATGCGAGATCCAGGTGTCCTACGCCATCGGCGTGGCCAAACCCACCAGCGTGATGGTCACCACTTTCGGCACCGGGCGTATTTCCGACGAAAAAATTGCTGCGCTGGTGCAGAAGCATTTCGACCTGCGGCCGAAAGGCATCGTGCAGATGCTGGATCTGCTCAGGCCGATCTACGAGAAGACCGCCGCCTACGGCCACTTTGGCCGCGACGAGCCGGAATTCACTTGGGAAGCGATGGACAAGGTCGAAGCTTTGAAAGCCGACGCCGGCCTGAAACAAGCGGCGGCCTGACCGGGCCGCGTCAACGCCTACAAGGCTGACAGGGGCCACTTTCCAGGAACAGCAGGTCAGCCTATAATGCCGGCCTGCCGAGGAGCGTTGCGACTCCGTCCAGTACAGAGCCAGGCTCGGCAAAGGTTCCAACGGCGCTCACAAACCCGTCATCAAGGTTTGGAGCGCCGTTCTCATTTGGCGCTCCGTTAGATATCCAAGGAGCGTAACCATGTCTGCTGTTCTCAATACCCCGAAATCGGGCGATTTCCACGTCGCCGACCTGTCGCTTGCCGACTGGGGTCGCAAGGAAATCCGCATCGCCGAAACCGAAATGCCCGGACTGATGGCGATCCGCGAGGAGTTTGCCAATACCCAGCCGCTGCGCGGCGCCCGCATCACCGGCTCGCTGCACATGACCATCCAGACCGCGGTGCTGATCGAGACGCTGCAGGCGCTCGGCGCGGAAGTACGCTGGGCCTCGTGCAACATCTATTCGACCCAGGATCATGCTGCGGCCGCGATCGCCGCCACCGGCACGCCGGTGTTCGCCTACAAGGGCGAGACCTTGGCCGAGTACTGGGACTACACCCATCGGATTTTCGATTGGCCGGACGGCGGCTACTCCAACATGATTCTGGACGACGGCGGTGATGCGACGCTGCTGCTGCACCTTGGCACCCGCGCGGAAAGCGACGCTTCGCTGCTCAAGCACCCGGGCAGCGAGGAAGAAACCTTCCTGTTCGCCGCGATCAAGGCCAAGCTGGCACAGGATCCCAAGTGGTACTCGACCCGTCTGGCGAAAATCAAGGGCGTGACCGAGGAAACTACCACCGGCGTCAAGCGCCTGTACCAGATGGCCAAGGACGGCCTGCTCAAGTTCCCGGCGATCAACGTCAATGATTCGGTCACCAAATCGAAGTTCGACAACCTCTACGGTTGCCGCGAATCCCTGGTTGATGGCATCAAGCGCGCCACCGACGTGATGATCGCCGGCAAGATCGCGCTGGTGGCAGGCTACGGTGATGTCGGCAAAGGCTCGGCGCAAGCGCTGCGCGCGTTGTCGGCACAGGTCTGGGTCACGGAGGTCGATCCGATCTGCGCGTTGCAGGCGGCGATGGAAGGCTATCGCGTGGTGACCATGGACTATGCCGCCGACAAGGCAGACATTTTCGTCACGGCCACTGGTAATTTTCACGTGATTACCCACGATCACATGAGGAAAATGAAGAACCAGGCGATCGTCTGCAACATCGGCCACTTCGACAACGAGATCGACGTTGCCGGCGTCAAGAAGTACAAGTGGGAGAACATCAAGCCCCAGGTCGACCACATCATTTTCCCGGACGGCAAGCGCATCATCCTGCTGGCGGAAGGCCGGCTGGTGAACCTGGGCTGCGGCACCGGACATCCGAGTTACGTGATGTCGTCCTCGTTCGCGAACCAGACCATCGCGCAGATCGAGCTGTTCAACAATCCGGAAAAGTATCCGGTCGGCGTCTACGTGCTGCCGAAACACCTGGATGAGAAGGTGGCCCGCCTGCAATTGAAAAAGCTGGCGGCGGAACTGACTGTACTGACCGACACCCAGGCGCAGTACATCGGCGTTGCCAAGGAAGGGCCGTACAAGCCGGATCATTATCGTTACTGATCTTCCGGGCTAACCACAGAGGCACAGAGACACAGAGGGAAGCGGGAGCAAGGGTAGTCAAGAGATCGGCGGCGCCTGCGACCGCTCGCGACAGGCTTCGACCGGTTGCCCTGTGTTCTCTAGTCAGCGTCTTTCAGTATTTCTTGTGCCGCTGTGTACCCCTCAAGGGGGTATAGAAGTGAATCTCTGTGGTGAAGCAAATGCAAAATTCCCGAATCTACTCTTTTGAATTTTTCCCTCCTAAGACACCGGAGGGCAAGGACAAGCTGCGCGCAACCTGGCAGCAGCTGGCTCGGCTCAGGCCGCGATTTTTCTCGGTAACCTTCGGCGCCGGCGGGTCGACCCAGCAGGGCACGCTGGATACGGTCATGGAGATCCGCGCCGCCGGATACGAAGCCGCGCCGCACCTGTCCTGCGTGGCGTCGAGCAAGGCCGAGATCGCCGATATCCTGGCCCGCTACAAGGCCGGCGGCATCCGCCATATCGTTGCGCTGCGGGGGGACCTGCCATCCGGGCTGGCGTCCAGCGGCGAGCTGCGTTATGCCAACGAGCTGGTGGCCTTCATCCGCGAAACCACCGGAGACTGGTTCGAGATCGAGGTTGCCTGCTATCCGGAATACCATCCGCAGACCCGCAATGCCGCCGATGAAGTGAAGAACTTCAAGCGCAAGGTCGAGGCCGGCGCCAACTCGGCGATCACACAGTACTTCTACAACACCGACGCTTATTTCCGTTTCGTCGACGAATGCCATGTCGCCGGCATCGGCATACCGATCGTTCCGGGCATCATGCCGATCGGCAATTTTTCCCAGCTGGCGCGCTTCTCCGACGCCTGCGGGGCGGAGATCCCGCGCTGGATGCGGATCAAGCTCGAGAGCTTCCGCGACGACAGTGCCTCGATCCGGGCCTTCGGACTCGACGTGGTCACGGCGCTGTGCGAGAAGCTGCTCGCCGGCGGCGCGCCCGGCCTGCATTTCTACACCTTGAATCAGTCCGCGCCGGTCACGGCGATCTGGCAGCGTCTTGGCTTGTAGGCGCTAACGGCTGGCGCCACCTGCTGCAAACCACCAAACCACCAAGACACCAAGACACCAAGTGATCCAGTATCGAAGACCCTGAGCTTTTCTTGGTGTCTTGGTGCCTTGGTGGTTCGATTCTCGACCTTTTGGCGAGCTCGTTGTCATTGCCACGCCCATTCCGTAGACTGCGCCGGTGCCCAAACTCCCGGTCAAACCGCTAACCGTCCTGCTTGCCTTCCTGGCCGCGGCGGCGGTTCTCGAACTGTCCTGGCTGAACTGGCTGCGGGCACCGGAAGCTCGCTTTTCCGATCTCTTCGTCGCCGCGCAATCCCGTAATCTGGCGCCCGATCCGGACATCGTGGTGGTGGACGTGGACGAAGGCAGCCTTGCCGCGATGGCCGCCGATGCCGGCCGCTGGCCCTGGCCGCGCTCGCTGCACGGCGAGCTGGTGCAGGGCATCGCCGCGCAGCAGCCGCGCGCAGTGGTGTTCGACATCCTGTTCTCCGAGCCGGACATCTTCCGGCCCGACGCCGATCAGTACTTCAACGAAACGGTGCGCGAGCTCCGCAACGTGTATTTCCCGGTGGCGCGCCAGGATCCCGCCGGCGATGCCTACGGCCTGCCGCTGGCTGAACTGGCGGAGGCGCTGGGCGCGATTCGCAGCGGCACCAGCCAGGCCGATGCGCTGATCGATCTCACCCTGCCGCATGCGCTGGCGCCGGAGAACTGGCGCCTCGGCACCATCAACTTCCTCGCCGATGCGGATGGCGTCGGCCGCCGCTACCACGTCTACCAGGATGCCTACGGCTGGCGCATCCCCTCGCTGCCTGCCCGGGTGGTACAGGATCTCGGTCTCGGCGTTCCCGATGCGGCGTCGGTGGTGCTGAGCTGGCCCGGAGGACGGAGGGGACACCGGCATATTCCGTATTACGAGCTAGTGGAGGATTTCAACCGCGAAAGCCGCAGCCGTCCGCAGGATGAGTTCCGCGACAAGATCGTCGTGATCGGCGTGACTGCAACCGGCTTGCACGACATCCGCGCCACGCCGATCAACGGCCTGCACAACGGCGTGGATATCCTCGCCACTGCAATCGACAACCTCAAGAACGGCAATTACCTGCGCCAGGCGCCGGCCGCATCGGCGTTGATGCTGACGCTGGCGCTGCTGGCGTTGCTGTATGCCGGCTTCCGGACACGGGTTAACACGCTCAGGATCGGCGCGGCACTGGCCGGCGTTTCGGTACTGCTGCTGATCGGACATTACATCGCGCTCGGCAAGCTGCTGCTGGTACCGGTGCTGCGGCCATTGCTGTTCGGCTGGGCTTTCTATTTCATTGCCGCGCTCACCGAGTACCTGCGCGAGCGGCGCCAGCGCGAACAGGCGGTGCGGGAGTTTTCGCGCTTCGTCAATCCGCATGTGGTGCGCGAGTTGATGGCGCATGGCGGACTATCGCGAGAAGGCGAAAGCCGGCAGGTGAGCGTGCTGTTCTCCGACATCCGCGGCTTCACCACGCTTTCGGAGATGCGCACGCCGCAACAGGTGGTGGAGCTGCTCAACGGCTATTTCGGCCGCCAGGTCGAGGTGATCTTCCGTCACAACGGCGCGCTCGACAAATTCATTGGCGACGCCATCATGGCGATCTGGGGCGCGCCGCTGGACGATCCGAAGCATGCGGAGAACGCGATCCGCTGCGCGCTCGACATGGCTGATGCGCTGGAAGCTTTCCGCAGGGATCTCGGCGATACCAGCGCGGAATTCGATATCGGCATCGGCATCCATTCCGGGCCGGCGGTCGTTGGATTGATCGGCTCGGCGCAGCGCCGCGAATACACCGCGATCGGCGACACGGTCAATCTCGCCAGCCGGATCGAAGGCTTGACCAAGGGCGTGGCCCGCATCCTGGTTTCCGAGGACACCAAACGGTTGTGTCCGGACGCCTTTGACTTTGTTCCACGCGGACTCTATAAAGTGAAGGGCCGCACCCAGGAGGTGGAATTGTTCGAACCGAAACGGAGATCCGCATGAAACGCCACGCCTGGCTGATGGCCCTGCTGCTGGCTTGTGTTTCTGCCGCCCACGCCGCCGAGTCCGGCTACACCTATCGCGCCACCGAAGTCCGGGCCCGGCCGTTTCTGGATGCGCCGGTTGCCACCACGCTGCCGGAGCGCACCGCGGTCGAAGTGCTCAATCGCCAGGGCGCGTGGATGCAGATCAAGACCAAGGGCGGCCAGCAGGGCTGGGTGCGGATGCTGTCGGTGCGGCTCGGCAACCCGAACCAGAAGCCGCAGGGCGGCAATCTGTTGTCCTCGATCGGCATTGCGACCCGGCCGCGGCCTGCGACTACGGCCACGGTGACCACCGGCGTGCGCGGCTTCTCCGCGGAAGACCTGGCCAAGGCCGAGCCAAACCCGGCCGAGGCAGAGAAGATGAAGGGTTTTGCCGCCAAGCCGGCGGACGCCAGGGCCTTTGCGGAAAGCGGCAAACTCGCCGCCAGGACGCTCGCCTACTTCGATGAAGACGGCAAGCCGCTGAAGGAGAAGAAATGAGCGCGTTCAGGGCCGCGATGGCGGCGATGATCCTGCTGACGTCGGCGATTGTGCTCACTGCCTGCCAGTCCGGCGGCGGCTTCAATATCCAGAACGTCGATTTCGGTACCGTGGCCAGAAGCCTGGGCGATCTGAAGCCGGTGCAGGAGCCCGAGGAGATCCAGATCGGCGAAGGCGTGCTGGAAACGCTGCTCGGCGCACGGCCGTTGCTTGATGATCCCGAACTGCAGCGTTACGTGAATACCGTCGGCCGCTGGGTGGCGCAGCAATCGGATCGTCCGGACCTGCCCTGGCATTTCGGTGTCAACGATTCCGACCACATCAATGCCTTTGCCGCACCTGGCGGCTTCATCATCGTCACCAAGGGCATGATGCGGCAGTTGCGCAACGAGGCCGAACTCGCCGGTGTGCTCGGCCACGAGATCGCACACGTGACCCAGAAGCATCATCTCAAGGCGTTGCGGAAGTCGGCGGTGGTAAACCTGCTCGGCGAAGGTGTGGCCGCAGCCTCCGGAGAAGGCAGCCAGGCCGAGATCGTGCGGAAGCTGGTCGGACCGACCAAGGAACTCTATGCGCGCGGCCTCGACAAGTCCGACGAATACGAGGCCGACCGTATCGGCACGGTGCTGGCGGCGCGCGCCGGTTATGACCCTTACGGATTGCCGGCGGTACTGACCACGCTTGCAGCCGGAGACCCGAAGGACAATTTTCTGTCGCTGCTATACAAGACCCACCCGCTGCCGCAGGCGCGGCTTGATACCCTGGCGCCCGGTTTGGCGACGCTGGAGAGCATCACCGCGCCGCAGAACGAGACTCGCTTCCAGCAGTACACCCGG
>LNFM01001713.1_pt1 | contig 12671 bp, 9 predicted proteins | sample 596031 | NCBI WGS metagenome assembly LNFM01 (sample SAMN04254537, study PRJNA301005) | activated carbon metagenome | isolation source: dual media filters at the Ann Arbor, Michigan drinking water treatment plant | place: USA: Ann Arbor
TCCATAACGAGCAAGCCCGGCCGCCCGAGGAGCGGCATTTCATCCCAGTGAGCCCCCGAGGAGATCGCGAAAGCACCGCAGTCCTGGGCGTGGGGCTGTTCACCAACGGGGTGTGGGACATGCTCTCGTTGGTGGTGCCGCTCTACGCCGTCGCCGTCGGTCTCAGTCCCGCCGAAATCGGGCTGATCGTCGCTGCACGGTCCGTTTTGCCGGCGTTGCTGTCCATTCATGGCGGCATCCTGATGGACCAGCTCGGCACGCGGCGCGTGCTGAGGTGGATGGCATTGGGCAGCGCCGCGCTGCCGCTGCTGTTTCCCTTCTCGGGATGGTTCACGGTGCTGGTGCTGCTGCAACTGATGCTCGGACTCGCCTCCGGCATCGCCATGGCGGCATCGCAGACGTGGAGCCTGCAGACGAGCCGCGGCATGACCGATCTGCTGGCTCGCTACAGCATCGCCTCGCGCATCGGCACCTTCATCGGTCCGGTCGTCGTGGGCGCGGCTTGGGATCTGTTCGGTGCCTGGGTCGCATTCGCCTGCGTCTCCATCTGCGGCGCCGGAACCATCGCGTTGCTGGCGTTCGGCGGAACGACATCGGCCGTGACCGAACCGGCGCACCCGGCGCCGCCGCTGTCGGTGCTCGTGCCTCGCTGGCAACCCCACAAAGAGGCGCTGCTGCTGGTGCTGCTTCCCGCGGTTGCCTTCGTGCTGACGGCGAGTTTCCTGCGCAGCGCATCGGGAGCCATTCAAAGCTCGCTCTACGTGGTCTACCTCGGCGGCATCGGATTGAGCGGCACGCTGATCGGCCTTCTCGTTGCAGTGGTCGAACTGTCCGGCGTGCTGGGCTCGCTCGTCGCGGCACGCATGGAGCGGCGCATGGGCGGCAACCGGCTCGTGCTCGCCTGCATCGTGGTGTCGATCGTATCGATCACCGTCACGCCGCTGATCGGTCAGTTCGTCTCCCTGCTGTTCCTTGCGTGCATCGTGCGCGGCATCGCACAGGGACTGAGCCAACCCTTGATGTTCGCGATCCTGAGCGTGGGGGTGCCGCAGAACCGACAAGGTTCGAGCGTCGGCCTGCGCAATGCCGTGATACGCCTGTCGTCGATCGTGACTCCGGCAGTCATGGGCATGATCGCCGAAGCCTGGAGCATCGAGGCGAGCTTCTACGCGATCGGCGCGGCGTTTCTGGTTGCGACCATCGTGCTCGGCTTCGCCGGACGACGCCTCGTCTGAGCGCTCCATGCCGAACCGCAAACCGCACGCGCCCTTGCTACACCCCGACGAGAAGTCGCGATGCAGGCGCTGACGAGAATCAGCACAAGCCATCCGGCGATCGTGTTGATCGCCTGGCTGGCCGCGATGCTGCTCTCCGGCGCGTCGATCGTTCACCACGCCGCAAGCGCGTTCACGACCACGGTGCAGCGCTACGACGGGTCGGATTCGGCACGAGCCGAAGCCCTGCTGCGTCAGCATTTTCCCGAACGCAGCACGCTCGACCAGCCGAACGAGATTCTGATCGTCGGCTCGGACACGCTCACGGTCGACGACGACGCCTTCCGCGAGCAAGTGCAGGCACTGGGACAAAAGCTGCTGGCCCTCGGGACCGAGGTGATCGCCGGAGGCTCGAGCTACTACCTCAGCGGCGACCCGGCGCTCGTCTCGGCCGATCGGCGCACCACCCTGATTCCCTTGGTCGTGCGGACACCGGAGACGAACATCGGCAAGGTGCGCGCCGTGGTACGCGAAGCGGCAGCCACCCAAGGCTTGCGCGTGCATCTGGTCGGACGCGCGAGCGTCGGCAGCGACTTCAAGGCGCTCGCCGAGGCGGATCTGCGAGCGGAGTTGCGCATCGGGCTGCCGGCGGCGCTCGTGGTTCTGCTGCTGGTGTTCGCGACCGTCGTTGCCGCGCTGGTGCCGCTCCTGATCGCGCTTGCCTCCATCACCATCACCTTGGCGATCGTGACGGTCGCCGGCGCGCACGTCCAAGCCTACTTTCTCGTGACCAACATGATCGTCATGATGGGACTCGCAGTGGGCATCGATTATTCGCTGTTCTTTCTCTCGCGTTACCGTGACGAGCGCCAGGCCGGTCGCCTGGGTGCGGCCGCGATCGCGATGGCGGCGTCGACCGCCGGGCGTGCGATTCTCTACAGCGGGGCCACGGTCGTTCTGGCCTTGCTCGGCCTGCTGTTGATTCCGACCAACGTGTTTCGCAGTCTGGCAGCCGGGGCCATACTCGTCGTCCTGGTCTCGATGGCCGCCTGCTTTACTCTGCTGCCGGCCAGCATCGCGCTCCTCGGCGATCGGCTGGAAGCCCTGCGCCTGCCGCGACTGCGAGGCGGATTTTCCGGCGCGGGTGGGGCCTGGATGGCGCGCCTGGTCGCTCGTCGCCCTCTGCTGAGCCTCGTCGTCTCGGCAACGCTGCTGGCTGCATGCGCCGCACCGACGCTGCGCATGCACATCGGCTTCGCCGGCATCGAGACGCTGCCTGATCGAATCGAGTCCAAGCGCGGGTTCACCATTCTGCAGGAGCAGTTCGCGATCGGGGTGATCTCGGAGGCGGTCGTGGTCATCGACGCCGATGCGGCGACAGCAGCCGGGCCGGTGGCACGCTTGCGCTCGTCGCTCGTCGACGATCGAGCATTCATTGCGTCCAAGGCCCGGCTGCAGACCAATGCGGCGGGCACACTCACCGTGCTGGCCGTGCCCATGCCGGGAGATGCCGAGAGTGCGAGTGCCCAGGCGGGCATCGAAAGGCTCAGAGATCGACACATACCGGCGGCATTCGATGGCACGAACGCCATTGCGCTCGTCACCGGCAGCGCCGCGGGCTACATCGATTTCTTCCGACTCACCGAACGCTACACGCCGATCGTCTTCGCCCTCGTCCTGGGCCTGAGCTGGGTGCTGCTCACGCTCGCCTTCCGCTCGGTGATCGTGCCGCTCAAGGCGATCGTCATGAACCTGCTCTCCGTCGGTGCCGCCTATGGCTTGATGGTGCTCGTATTCCAGGAGGGCGTCGGTGCGACGCTGCTCGGCTTCACGCAAGTCGCGCAGATCGAGGCCTGGATACCGCTGTTCCTGTTCACCATTCTCTACGGTCTGTCGATGGACTACCACGTGCTGCTGCTAAGCCGCATCCGTGAGCGCTACGACGCGACCGGCGACAATGCGGAGGCGGTCGGCTACGGCTTGCGCACCACCGCCGGCATCATCACCGGTGCGGCCCTGATCATGGTCGCGATCTTCGCCGGCTTCGCCAGCGGAGAACTGGTGATGTTCCAGCAAGTCGGTTTCGGCCTCGCGGTCGCCATCCTGATCGATGCGACGATCGTACGCTCGGTGATCGTGCCCGCCGCCATGACGCTGCTCGGAGATCGCAACTGGTATCTGCCCGAATGGCTCGGCTGGCTGCCCCGACGCTAGCCGGCCGGCCGAATGCGCGGATCGTTCTTGTCCGGGGGACGCTCGACCGGGCGGATCAGCGCGGCCAATGCTGCGCGAGGAAGCGCTCGACATGCGGCTTCCAGGCAGCCGCATTGCGGGTGAAGCTGCCGTGCCCATCGTCGCCGATCGCGGGCAACTGGATGAACTCGGCACGGCCGCCAGCCGCCCTGAATCGCTCGAACCAGCGCTTGGGATGCTCCGCGCCCCAGAATCGATCGTTCTCGCTGTAGAGCCACAACATCGGCGTGCGTGCGGTCCGGCCGTAATCGGCGTAGACCTGCGCCAGGGCAGCTTCGGAGCACGGATTGCCCGGCCGCGTCTCGGGATTGCCGCCGCTGCCGCCGGCGAAGTTGAGCACCGCCGCAATGCCCTCGAGATTTTTCGCCGCCAGTGCCGTCGCCGTGGCGCCGCCATAGCTCTGGCCCACGATCACACCGCGCGACGGCTCGACATACGGCCGAGTTCTGGCGAAATCGATGACGGCTGCCGACTGCGCCGCAGCGGCCGCGAAGCCGCGCGCATGATCTCGCTGCTCGCACGGCCCGGTGTTCTCGATATCCGGTCCGCCGGTGACCCCATATCCGATGCGCGTCGGCACGAATACGGCAAATCCGAGACCGACGAAGTAAGCTGAATTGGCGGAGTAGCGCGCCCGCCCGAGCCGCGCTCGTCCTTCCGCGGTGCCCGAGCGGCCATGATTGATGAGCAGCAACGGCGAGCGCTCGCGGACCTCGTCGCGAAAGACGGTCACGGTGATCGCCTGCGCGTGCGGACGCCCGTATCTGTCCACGACCTCGACCGGAATCTGCACGACTTCTTCGACATGCGCGGCCGACGCAGTCAGGGGGCCCGATAGCACCAGGGCAAACACGCCTTGGAGCAGCGCGCGTCTCACCGGCACTCGCGCTGCACGAATCGGGGCAATCGACACCTCGGCGACCCGTTCTGGGCGCGGCTAGGCTTCGGCCGCCAGCGCCTGGAGCGTGCGCCGGCGACCGATCTCGGGATACGGGTACAGCATGTTGAGCGCGATGCTCTGATCGGCGCTCTGCACGATGCGCACATGCTCCCGGCGCAACTCGCGCGCGTGGTGCAGGCCGCACGAGTGCGCGATCATGTCCAGTTCCTTGTTCATGTTGCGGCAGTAGTTGGCGACGCGCAGATACTTCTCCTCCACCACCAAGCCCCGCTGCAAGCGGCGATTGTGCGTGGTGACGCCGGTCGGGCAGGTATTCTGATGACAACGCAGCGCCTGGATGCAGCCGAGCGCGAACATGAACCCGCGCGCGGTATTGACGAAATCGGCGCCCGCGCACAGCGCCCAAGCCGCTTTCGCCGACGTCACCAGCTTGCCGGACGCCACGACCCGCACACGGTTCTTCAAGTCGGCCTCGAGCAATGCGTCCACCACTCGCGGCAACGCCTCCGCGATGGGCAAGCTGACGTGATCGGCCAGGGTCTGCGGCGCAGCCCCTGAACCACCCTCGCCGCCGTCGATGACGATGAAATCGGGTGCGTACTCGAGACCGCGCCTGAGCACCTGCTCGCACAAGTCGTTGATGAATTCCCAGCCGCCGATGGCCGTCTTGATGCCGACCGGGCGGCCGGTGAGGTTGCGCACATACGCCACCTGATCGAGCAACTCGGTCATGTTGGCGATGTCGGTGTGGCGGTTCGGACTGATCGAATCCACCCCGACCGGAATGCCTCGGATGCGAGCGATCTCTTCGGTCACCTTGGCAGCGGGCAGCACGCCACCCTTGCCGGGTTTGGCGCCTTGCGAAAGCTTGATCTCGAAGGCGGCAACGACCTTGGCGAGTTCCTTGGCCTTCTGCGGCGAGAACTCGCCCGTATCGGTGCGGATGCCGTATTTCGCCGTGCCGATCTGCATGATGACATCGCAGCCGCCTTCCAGGTGATAAGGCGACAAGCCGCCCTCGCCCGTATCCATCCAGCAACCGGCCTCGGCGGCACCCTTGGAAAGCGCGCGCACCGCAGGCTCGGAAATCGCCCCGAAACTCATGCCGCTTACATTGACGATGGAGCGCGCTCGAAACGGCTGCTCGCAATAGCCCGTGCCGATCGTCAATGGCAGGCTGCACTGCTGGTCCGACTCGAGCACGGGAAACGGCGCGTTGACGAAAATGATGGCGCCGGGCTCGCGCAAGTCGTAGGTAGACCCGAAGCCGATCATGCCGCCTTCGTCCTTGCATTCGCGATAGACCCAGCCGCGTGTCGCCCGATTGAAGGGCATTTCCTCCCGGTCGCCCATGAAGAAGTACTGGCGAAAGTATTCGCCCTGGCGCTCGAAGAAGTAGCGCAGCCGGCCGATCACCGGATAGTTCCTCAGTACCGTGTGCTTCTTCTGCGTGACATCCTGGACGAACCAGAAGATCAACAGGCCGATGATCAGAAATCCGATCACGGTTCCTAGACCATACGAGACCACGCTCATCATGACGGCACACCCTCCCTCAGGGAAACCTGCCCAGCTCGACCAGGCAAGCCTCGACCTACCCAGCTCTCGTGAATGCGAACGCCATCCGCCCCGCGATTGCTGCTGCCTGCCACGATCGTACCGTCATGCGGATCGGCATGAAAGCGCGAATAGCCGCGCGAAATCGATGCTGGCGCGGGCTCGGCCGACATTCGGCGGCACGCCACTCGATTCGGGGTCTGCGCTCCGCACGCACGCCTAGCCGTGCGTCGTACGTATCGCCGCCCTGCGCAGCTCACGGCGGTACACTTCCGGTCGACCACTCGGATGGAAAGCACGCAGATGACAACCACCAATCACCCGGGACCGCTCACCGGCGGCGATCTCAACCAGTCTTTCCGGGGAGGCGGCCGCGCGGTCGAGTTTCTCGATCGCATCAACAAGGCCTCGATCGTCATGCTGGACGAAACCGGCCTCGTACCGCCGGAGCTCGCGGGGCGCATCGCCCGAGGAATCGCACGGGTACTGGCGAACGACCGCGAGGGGCCGCCGCCGCGCTCGGCCGACTACCTCGACTACGAGCCGCGCCTGATCGCCGCGGCCGGGCCGGACGCAAGCCGACTCCATACCGGCCGCAGCCGCCAAGACATTGCCGGCACGATCGCACGCATGAATCTGCGTGACGGGCTGCTGCGCGAAGGCATGGCGCTCGTCAGCGCCCGCGAGCGCCTCGTCGCGCTGGCCGAACGCCATCGCGACACCATCGTCCCGGCCTACACGCATGGCGTACAGGCGCAGCCGACCACCTTCGCGCACTACCTGCTCGCGCTCTGCGCCGCACTGACCCGCGCGACCGAACGCTTGCGCCAAGCCTACGTCCGGGTGAATCTGAGCCCGCTAGGGACGGCCGCACTCGCCACTTCGAGCTTTCCCCTGGACCGTCCGCGGCTGGCCGCGCTGCTCGGCTTCGACGGCCTGCTCGAGAATGCGTACGACGCCAATCATCTCGCGCCCGTGGATTGCGCGCTCGACGTCGCCAGCGCTCTTGCGATTGCCGCGGTGCAGATCGGACAGTTCGCGCAGGATCTGCACGCGCACTACGCAGCGCCATCGCCATGGTGCCTGCTCGGTGCGAGCGCGTTGACCGGATCGAGCAGCATCATGCCGCAGAAGCGCAACCCCGCCGCCATCGAACAGTTGCGCGCCCAGGCGAGCATGCTGCTGGGCGACATGCAGACCGTATTCCTCGTCTCTCACAACGTGCGCACCGGCATGTTCGACTACCGCAGCTACGACCCCGTGCCTTGCACGCGGCCGCTGCAGGTGCTGACACTGCTCGGAGAGATCGTCGACGGCCTTGTCGTCGATCCGGCGCGCGCCCTGGACGAAGTAAGAGCCGACTACTCGACCACCACCGAGATCGCCGACGCCTTGTTGCAGCGCGCCGAGATCCCGTTTCGCATCGGCCATCACTTCGCCTCCAAGCTCACCGACCATGGCCGCTCGCGGGGCCTGCGCCTGCACGAGATCACGTATGCCGAGGTCGCACGCATCTACGCGCACGAAACGCAGCAGAACTTCCCGCTCGCCGAACACGCCTATCGCGAGGTGATCAGCCCCGAATACATGGTGGCAGGCCGGCGCGGAAGGGGCGGCCCGCAGCCGGCTGAAGTCGAACGCATGCTCGGTGACGAGCAGGCTGCAGCGGCGACGGACCGGCACGGGTTCGAAGCGGGCAGCGCTGCGCTTGCTCGGGCGGATACGATGCTCGAAGCGGCCTTCCAGACGCTGGTTGCGCGCTCTGCCTGACACCCGGCCCTTGCGCCACCGCGCCGTCGGGGGCGAAGATGCACCTTTGACCCACGGAGCGCGCCGCCAGATGAGCATCTGCGGTCCGGCACGACAACCGAAACTCGTCACGCCGCGCCTCGGCGAAATGTTCGGCCCCGTGCACTTGCGTGGCGAAGCCGACATCGGGATGCGACGACCTGCCGAGTTGCTGCCGGTTGCGGACAGCGAGATCGTCGAACCGCAGCCGCCTGAACGGCGCCGGACGATCGAGTACGGCGCTGCCATGATCGATGGTTCGCCGCAAAGCGACGGCGACCGGACGCTCCCGGCTTGCATGCGTTCGGCGGCCGCACGCGAGGTTCGGGGCAGAACGGGACTCGATCCCGTGTAGCGCCCCCGCTCGTCTTACACTCACCGATCCGGAGGAGGAATCGACATGGCAAAGCTGAATATCGAGCCGTTGCACCCCGAGCTCGGCGCTCGAATCACGGGTCTCGACCTGCGCAAGGACCTCGCAGGCGACGTCTTGGAAAGCGTCCGCGAGGCGATCGACACCTATTCGCTGCTGCTCTTCGAGAACCAGTCGTTCGACGATGCGAGCCAGCTCGAACTCACCCGCACCATCGGCGAGCCGGAGCCTAGCCATGTCGCGCGCGGCGAAGGCAAGCTCGAATACTTCGGCACCATAGGCAACGTGCAGCCGGACGGCAGCGTCGTCGGCAACAGTCACAAGAAGACGATCTTCCTCACCGGCAACAACATGTGGCACTCGGATGCCTCCTTCAAGGAGACGCCGGCGTTTCTGTCGATCATGTGCGCTTACGAGACGCCGGCCGAGGGCGGAGAAACACTGTTCGTGAGCACGCGCCGCGCCTACGAGCGCCTCCCCGAGCCTCGCAAGGCGGAACTCGATTCTCTGATCGTCATCCACGATTACGTCTATTCGCGCTCCAAGGTGGCTCCCGACGCGGTCTCCCCACAGCTCGCTGCAAGCTTGCCGCCGGTCCGCCAGAAGCTCGTGCGCCGCAATCCGCGCAACGGCAAGCGCAGTCTCTTCGTCGGTTCGCACGCGCGAGCGATCGAGGGTTGGAGCGATGCGCGCAGCCGCGCATTGCTCGACGAGCTCGTGGATGAGGCAGTCGCCGAAACCCACGTCTATACCCACCGCTGGCAGCCCGGACAAGTCGTGTTCTGGGACAACCGCTGCCTGATCCACCGAGGCGCCGGCTACGACGCCGATCGCTTCCGCCGCTACATGCGTCAGACTCGTGTGCGGGGTTCGGGTCCGACGCTGGCGGAGTAGCGCCGCCGGTCGGCGCTCGGGGCTAAGCGGCAGCGCCCGCAGGCCAGTACAGCCTCGCGCACGAAACCGCACTGGACGATCAACCCGTGTGTGCGCTCGACCTGCAGCCGGTGCCCGCAAACGACCGCCGAGGGCGGCCGTGTCAGCTGCCCGCTTGCGTCACACGCAGGACGAGTTCGGTCTTGTTGTTGACAGCGAGCTTGCGAAAGCAGCGCGCGATGTGGTTTCGTACGGTCGCCGGGGACAAACCGAGGGCGAGCGCGATTTCACCGTAGGTTTCACCGCTGGCGTAGCGCAGCGCGATCTCGCGTTCTCTGCCGGAAAGCCGGTCGAGCACGCTTTCCGCCACGACCTCCACATATCGGAACTCGCCCTTGGAAACGATCTGCAGCCGCAGGCCGGGCATGCCGAACGTGTCGGCCGCTCGTACGCTGTCGAGCATCTCCGAGGGCAGACGGCTGCCCTGCCAATGCGGCCAACGGCGACGCAGTTCGTGTATGAACCCCGGGCTCGCCTCACGCAGATAGCCGCGCACATCGGCCACGGCCCAGCGATCCTGACGCGCGCCTTCACCGCCGAGCACCGCGCGCAAGCGGGCGTTGCGGTGGGCATCGACCAGGTGAGGCATCAAGAGCTCCTTCGTTCTACGCTCGTTTTCGGAGAAGGGCTTGGTGCCATCGTGGCGCCATAGCGTCAGGAACTCGTAGAGCGATGACACCGGCTCCACCATGAGCGTGCCCAGGGACCATTCGATGCGATAGCGCCGACCGACTTCGCGGTAGAGCGCAGTGCGCACGAACTTGCCGCGGGTGATGAGATCCGCCATGTTGATGGTTCGTCCGGGGTTCGCGATCAGCGCGTCCCGGAAGAAATCCTGATCCATGTAGGGTTCGTAGTCGGCCAGGATGGTCGAGGGGCAATTGTGCAAGTGCAGGCGGTGAATCTCGACCGGGTCAGCCGCTGCGTTTCCCCACCACGCGGAGTCGAACGCAACGACGGATTGGATCAACTCCAGCGCTGTCGCCTGAAACTGGCCATAGGGTGCTTCGCGGCCCGCGCGATGCAGTTCGAGAAGCACCTGGCTCAACGTGCGCACGTCGCCGTTTGGCGTCGTCTTGTCCTGAAGATCGGGCATCGTCGCTTCGATTTCCGCGAAAAACACTTACTCGAACCCGGGCTGACGGCCGTGCCGCCGTGTCGCCCGGTCTAGCCCCGGCGTCTGGTCGTCGACTCATCGTTCCCCTGCAACAAAGGCTTCAGGCTCACGACGTCAGCCGGCGAGGGTATAGCGAAGCCCGCAGCTCGAAGTCTGCTCGGGAAATCCGTCACCTGCCGGCCCACAAGATGGCTTGCCTGCGCTTACTTTGGTCGCGGAACGCATTCGGTCTGCCGCCTGATTCCCTTGCTCTTGTTGCCGCCGGTGATCTTGACGACCATGCCCGCGTCGCAGCGACCATCGTTCTCGACGTAGACCGATTGGCCGGCGGTCAATGTCTGGTCGTCGGGCATCTTCGGCAAGACGGTCGCCCCAAGGGCAAGTCCCGCACCGCAGGACAAAAGCATTCCGATCGTGCCGAAGCACACCACGCGTTCTTTCGTCATGTTGCGCCTTCCAACCCAAAGTCGGCACTCGACCGAATCATGACACGAAGATACCTCCTCGGACAGCCTTTCCGAGGATGGCATGGCCGCCGCCTGTCGTGTCATGGCGTGCCACACGTGGGGGCTCGACCATGGAAGCGGGTCCGTGACGAACCGCACGAGGCTTCGTCTCCAGGCAGCGTCCCGTCCGCAAGCAGGCGTTTTGCAGACCAAGGAAGTCTTCGGCGCCGGAACCGTACCTCGCGTGGATGGGCGCTTCTTCCAAGACGAGCTGGGAACCTCACCCAACCCTCATGGAGCCGTTGCCGGATCGGTACGAAATCGTCTCCAGACTTGAAGAGGCTTCGGTTTGACGCCGCTCACGGCGGGCGCTAGAGTCACCGACACGAAGATCGCGGTGACTCTCTCCGAGGCTGCCCCGACGCACGTTGGCAGCGCGACCGGGCTAGGATGAAAACAATGGCGGGCTGGGACGATTTCCTGACGGAACAGGACAGGCAGCACCTCGCAGTGTGGGGCAAACGCGCGCCGGACGGCTTCGGCAAGCGGCCCGTCCTGCTGATGGTCGATTTCTTTTACGCGGCACTCGGCCACGAGCGCAAGCCCATCCTGGAGTCGATCCGGGATTGGCCGATGAGCTGCGGCCTCGAGGGCTGGGCGGCTGTCGATCGCACAGTGCCTCTGCTCGCGGCGGCACGCAAGCACAAAATCCCGGTGATTTACGCGCGTGGCATGAAAGGTTTTCCGAGCGACTGGTTCCGCCGCGGCGACGTCACTGCGGGGCGCAATCGCAGTCTGGAGCAGCTGCCGCCCGAGTTGCGCGCCATGTCGAACGAAATCGTGGCCGAGCTTGCGCCAGCGCCGGGCGAACTGGTCATCGAGAAGGCGGCGGCGAGCATGTTCTCCGGCACGCCGCTGCTGTTCCATCTGCGCGGCATCGAGGCCGACACGGTCATCATCTGCGGCGAGACGACCAGCGGTTGCGTGCGCGCCGCGACCGTCGACGCGGCGACCTACCGGTTTCGAGTCGGCGTGGTGGGCGAGTGCTGCTTCGACCGCACCCAGGCCTCGCACCACGTCAACCTGTTCGACATACACCAGAAATACGGCGACGTGATCGACGCGCGCACGGCGGTCGACTATTTCGGCACCGTCGCAGGCTGGCACACCCCTCGCTGAGCCGCTCCTGCGACACCAGGAACACAGACCGACATCGATCATCCGGTTGTAGTGCGGCCGCGTGCGATCGTCGCCTAGAACACACCGCTTCCTTCAGGGTTGGCGGCCCGCATCCGAGCCAGGAAACTGTCGAACTCCAGGCCCCATCGCTCCTGCGATTCAACGACACGCAGGGATGCCGCCGCGACGTCCGGGCGGCGCGCGAACGCGTTCACCACGATATTGCGATGTTCTGGCACCGGCAGACACAGCGTGCGCATCGGAAACGCAGTGCGCACCGCAGTGATCGCCCGGGCGAACGTATCCGCTCCGTCGACGAGCAGGTTCAGCGTCAGAACGCCGTTGCGCGTGAGCGCATCGCGACAGCGCCCGAGAAACGTCGCCGAATACGCCCACTGCGGCGTCAGGCCATCCTGCTCGAGGTCGACCAGGATGAGATCCCAGCGGTGACTCGTCAGGCCGGCGTCGTGTCGGATGTCACCGATGGTCAGTTCCCAGCCCGCGGTGGCAGGAAAATCGAAGTACTGCCGTGCGAGCCGCGCGATGGCTGGATCGATTTCGACCGCCCGCCCTCGCATCCCCGGGGCACGGGCATGGAACCACCGGGCGATCGCACCCCCGCCGCATCCAGCCATCAACATGCTCGACGGCGCGGGACCGAACATCAGGTGCGCAAGCATCGCCCGATTGGCCGCTTGCGGAAGATCTCCCGGCCGTTCGACGAAGATTTCGGACTGCAGCATCGGCCCGTCGACCCAGAGACTGCGCGCCGCACCGGAGGATCTGACCTCGATCCAGCCGCCCGCCTCGCGCTCGATGCGCGCAATCAGTGTCTCGGGCCGGTCTATGCGCATGCAATCGTCTTGTGGTTCGACCGATGAGATTGTCGAGGTCGCCCGAGCGGCTGTCC
>LNFM01017633.1_pt1 | contig 12671 bp, 11 predicted proteins | sample 596031 | NCBI WGS metagenome assembly LNFM01 (sample SAMN04254537, study PRJNA301005) | activated carbon metagenome | isolation source: dual media filters at the Ann Arbor, Michigan drinking water treatment plant | place: USA: Ann Arbor
TACAGTTCAAGGATGCGCTCCTTGGTCAGGTGGTGCTCGAGCGATCGAGTGATCAAGGCCTCGCGTGTTTTTCGAATCAGCGAACGCTCTGAAGACAAGTACAGGTTTTTAGCCAATTGCTGTGTAATCGTGCTACCGCCTCGTTTCATTTCCCCTGCTTCAAAATTATGGAGCGCAGCCTCTCGAATGCCCTCCCAATCGAATCCTTCATGGGTAAAGAACGAGGCATCTTCTGCCGCTATAACAGCCCGTTGCAGGTGGGAAGAGATCCGCGACAAGGGCACCCAGGACCATTGCTTCGGGACGGAGCGGTTCTCTTTAGCCGCCTTCTCCGCCCGGCTATCCATGAGAGCAGTCGATGTTGGGTTGTGCCGGGCGAGCGCGCCCACATCGGGCAAGGTGGCCAGCCAGGTCAGCGCCAGTATGCCGAGCGGAAGTCCCACAATCAGGATGCTCCAGAGGAGCAGGCGAATGAGTATCGGGCGTTTGGTTGACATCAGTATGTGGGGTGCGTATGTGTAGCAGCGTGAGATAAGCGCGGAGCGACCAATCGGTTGTCCTGAATCCCGTGCGTCTGTCTGGGAACTGTATGAAAATCGTTACTGCTGAGTTTATCAGAAGCTGTGTTGATCCAGAACAATTTCCTCCCGGCGACTTTCGTGAGATTGCTGTGGTCGGGCGTTCCAATGTGGGCAAATCTTCTTTGATCAATTCACTGCTGAATCGGCGGGATCTGGCGAAGGTCAGCCGGACACCGGGGAAAACGAGGGCGGTGAATCTGTTTCGGGTGGCGACCTCCGACCCGGATTTGGCACAGTTCTATCTGGTGGACCTGCCGGGATATGGATTTGCCAAGGTCTCCCGGTCGATCCGGGCCGAGTGGGCGCCGTTGCTCGAAGCCTATCTGACCGATCGACCTCCGTTACTCGGTGTGGTGCTGCTGGTTGAGAGCCGCGTGGTGACCGATCAAGATCGCCAAACCCTCGCCTGGCTCCGTTCCGTCGGGCACAATCCACTCGTCGTTGCCACCAAGGCCGACAAGCTCAAGCCCAGTGAACGGGTGCGTACCCTTCGTCAAACCCATCTGGACTTGGGATTGATCGAAGGGGAGATGCTGATTCCCTATTCGGCTGTGACCGGGGATGGGCGGGAGCGGGTGTGGGGGGCGCTGCGGGATCTGGCTAAAATTTAATTTCGATGTAGGCCTTGTTCTTCAGGTCGGCCAGCCAGGATTGGAACCCATCCTCCGTCTTCTGCTCGAAGACCAGTCCCTGGATTTCATATTGCACCTCCTGGAATGGGCGGTACTGCTTGGGCTTCTTGTCTTCCACTCGAAAAATGTGAAACCCGTCGGCACTCTCGACGATATCGGAGATACCGCCTGGAACAAGGGACGCGATCGCCCGTTCGATTGTCGGTAAAAGCTCGCCACGACGCACGAGTCCGATCCGCCCGCCTTGCAGCGCATTCGGGCCGTCCGAATACTGCAAGGCCACATCCTCGAACTTCTCGCCTCGCTTCAATTCATCCATCGCTTTGCGTATCTTGGTGAGCGCATCGGCCGCATCGCGTGAACGGGACTGTACGAGGATCTGGCTCAACGTATATTCTTCCGGGAGGGCAAAACGGTCGCGATGCCCCTGATAATAGCGCTTCATTTCTGATTCCCCGACCATAATGTTTCCGCGCACCTCACGGTCGATCACTTTCAGCAGCATCAGCTGGTCCCGAACGGCTCTCGCACTCTGGGGGTTTGACGGATCGATCGCCCCTCCCTGCTGCTTCATTTGCTCGAATGCGACCTTGACTTCCTGATCAGATACCTCGACTTTCCGCGCTTTGGCTTCTTGCAGCTGCAGCTTCCGCTCGATCATCTTCGTCAGAGCCATGGACTCCGCGAGTTTCAAGTGTTGCGCGAGATCGTCGCCCTGATGTTGCTTTTTGATGCGTTCCTGTTGTGGCGCAAACTCGCGTTTGACGTCCGACAGCATGATCAGGTCGGAATTCACCACGGCAACAATGCGGTCTTCGAGATGAGCTGACGCGAGAGGCGTCGTCAGTGCCAGGAAGCCAACCGACATCGATAGCGCCGTGAATAGGGCCGTCGGATATTGTCTGCGAGAAACGGGCGGCACGAGTGCACGCTCCTTGTCACGAAGGATTGAGAGCCGCGAATCAGCCGATTCTACACGAAATGAGTCGGTTTTGGGGAGACTCAGGAAACTACGGATTACCCGCATCGTCGGTAATGTGACGAGAGGCGTCGGCGAGTCGAATCGTGGCATTCGTCCTGATATCGGCGATCACTTCCTCGAAGCGCTTGCGGCGCTTGTCGGCTAGAAGTTCTTGACGAAGCCGTTCTTGGGTGGCCAAGTCGGCCTGGATGATTTCTGCGTCGAGGGGGGTGGTCATGACCAGATAATAGCCGTTCTCGGTTTTGATTGGAGCGCTGATCAGCCCCGGTTTGATGGTGCGAATGACGGCATCGACTTCGGGGAGGACCAGGCCTTTGCGGTAAGGGCCGAGATCGCCGCCCTTGGCTTTTGATTGTTCGTGGATGGAATAGCGTTTGGCGAAAGCGGCGAAGCTTCCCCCGTGATTCACCTGTGTTTCGAGATCTTTCGCAGCCGGGAAATTCGGCAGCAGCATCAGGGAGACCTGGATCTTCAAGGGGTCCAACAGTTCTCGCGAATGCGCAGCATAATATGCATCGAGTTCGTCCTTTGTGATCTCCACCTTGGACTGAAGTTTGTCCTTCAACAGTTCGTCGAGGATCAATTGCTCCTTGTACCGTTGGGCTTTGTCTCGGATCGCATCGTTTTGATCGAGCCCTCGACGGCGGGCCTCCTGCATCAGCAACTCACGGGTGATGAGTTCGTCCAGGAATCGCCGTTTGCCCCCTTCTTTCGTGTAGCGGATGCGTGTGGCCTCCGAGAGCTCGCGCCAATGAATATCAAACTCGGTTTGCGTAATGGCCCGTCCATTGACCAGCGCCACGATCGGCTCCTCGTGCGGAGGCGCACAGCCGGACAGTATGGCTCCCGATCCGACCAGTAGGCCGGCAAGGAATAGAGATAGACGGAAGGGGGTATAGCCGGTGCAACGGATGTAGCGCGACATCATGGGGCGTAGGGTGCAGGTTCTGATCACAAGCCAGCGGCGTCCTTTCCGGTTGTGTTGGTATCACAGAGGCTGAGGCTTTGCAAGGTTGTGTTGAGTTCCGAGAACATGGCTGGCCAGCTTTCGCTTGGAAATTGGATCTGAAAGGAGAGAGGGCTCAGGAAGCGCAAGCGCTTCTTGAGGCGATCCATCAACCGGTTCACAGACTTGTCGGACACCGCTGCTTTGGGACTAAACGATATGGTCACCGAGGTGTGATGCACCTCGATCGACAGGAGGCGCAGTCGTTTCGCATGAATGCGGAGCTGCATGACTTCCAGCAGCCGTTCAACCGGTTCGGGCGGATGTCCGTAGCGATCCTGGATTTCTCCGTGCAGCAAGGCCAGTTCCCCGACTTGATTGCAGGCGGTCAGCCGTTTATAGAGCGATAGCCGTTGATGTGGGTCTGCTACATAGCCTTCGGGGATGAAAGCGGATACCGGCAGTTGCAGGGTCGGGTCCGGCTCGTCTTCGACAACCAGGCCCTTGAGGCGTTGGACCGCCTGTTCGACCATCTGCATGTAGAGATCCAGGCCGATGGCGGCGATGTGGCCGGATTGTTGTTTGCCCAGGAGGTTTCCGGCGCCCCTGATTTCGAGGTCTGCGGCGGCGATGCGAAACCCCGACCCGAGTTCGGTGAACTGTTGAATCGCGATCAGCCGTTTCTGCGCGTCGCCCGTGAGTGTGCCTTCATCGGGGATCAGGAAGTAGGCGAAGGCCTGTTCGCCTCCGCGCCCGACGCGCCCGCGTAGTTGGTACAGCTGCGCAAGCCCGAACATGTCGGCCCGGTTGACGATGATGGTGTTGGCGTTCGAGACATCGAGGCCGGACTGGATGATCGCCGAGGCGATCAAGACGTCCGCCTCATGCTTCACGAATTTCAGCATGACGGCTTCCAGCGGTTTGGCGTTCATTTGGCCGTGCGCCATCACCATACGGGCTTCCGGGACCAGCCGGCGAAGCCAGGCGCCGATCTGCTCCATGGTTTCGACCCGATTGTGCACGAAGTAGACTTGCCCGCCACGACCCAGCTCGCGCAGAATTGCATCCCGGACGGTTTTGTCGCTGGAGCGGACGACGTCCGTCTTGATCGCGAGGCGGCCGGCCGGTGGCGTATCGATGATGGAGAGATCGCGGACGCTCGACATGGCCATCTGAAGGGTGCGCGGGATGGGAGTGGCGGTCAAGGTCAGCACATCGACTTGCGTGCGAAGCTGCTTGAGCCGTTCCTTGTGTTTCACGCCGAACCACTGCTCCTCGTCGATAATGACGAGGCCGAGATCGCGGAATGTGACGTCTTTCTGGAGCAGGCGGTGGGTGCCGATCATGACATCGATGAGGCCGGCAGCCACATCCTTGAGCACCGCTTTGGTGTCCTTGGGCGATTGGAACCGCGAGAGCAGCCCCACGCGGGCCGGAAACGGCGCGAATCGTGCCGCGAAGTTGTCATAATGCTGGTGGGCCAGCAGGGTGGTGGGTACCAGAACCGCGACCTGACGGCCATGCTCCACCGCTTTGAAGGCGGCGCGCATCGCCACTTCCGTCTTGCCGTACCCGACGTCGCCGCAGACCAGCCGGTCCATCGGCTTCGTCGATTCCAGGTCGCGGATGATGTCGCGGATGGCGTTGAGCTGGTCCGAGGTTTCTTCATATTCGAAGGCGGCTTCGAACTCGTGGTATAGCGTGCTGGACGCTCCATAGGCATTCCGCTTCACCAGCTCGCGGTTGGCATAGAGCTCGACCAACTCGTGTGCCATCTCTTCGATATCCTTTTTCACCCGCGCCGTGGTCTTGGCCCAACTGGTGCCGCCGAGGCGATCGAGCCGGGGAACGTGGCTTTCCGCTCCGCTATAGCGCTGAACCTGGTTCAAACGATCGAGCGGGACATAGAGGGTATCTCCGCCGGCAAACTCCAAAATCAAATAGTCGCTTTCGAAGTCCTGAACGGCGAGACGCTTGAGCCCCCGGTATTTGGCGATGCCGTGTTGGACGTGGACCACATAATCGCCGACGTTCAGGTCTTCCAGTGAGGACAGGAACGTGGCCGTTTTCGTTTTCGGTTGTGGCTTGTGTCGTGCGCCTTTGGCAAACAGTTCTTCTTCGGTCAGCAGAGCAAGGCGAAGATCGCTTGAAAGAAACCCCGCCGATAGATCGCCGTGCACGACATAAAAAGGAAGTTTGCCCGTGCTTTGGCGAGACCAGATCGAGGCGGTCCATTCATCGGCCGGCAGATCATGCTCTCGCAGAAGGGCCAGCAGCCGATCGACCTGTCCGCGGCTTCGGGCTACCACGGTGACCCGATACTCGTCCCGGAGGCGTTCCAGAAGGCTGAGGGTCTGCGTGAAAGGCGTGCCTCTTACACCCAGTCCAATACTGGCCGGTGTCTGCCCGGCAAAGTGCAGTACCGGGGTCCAGGAGGAGTCCGGTGCCGCCAGCGGTTCCAGGGCCAGTGTCGGCCAGGGGGCAAAGGCCCGTTCCAGGTCCTCCCACTGTAGGAAGAGCCGTTCCGGCGTCGGATAAGGCTGTGCGGCGTCACGGTCGACATGGCGGAGATACCCGTCGTCGATCTTCTCCCAGGCGGTCTTGCAGGCCTTCTTCAACGCCTCCGGCTGATCGAGGGCGAGGCGGGGAGGGGCAGGCAGGTAGTCGAACAGCGTATCCATGTGCGCATAGAGATCGGGGCTGCGCCATTCGGCATCCGGCGGGATCGGTGCGAGCGTGTCCGGAGCGTCCATGGGGCGAAGAAACTCTCGTGCCGGCAAGACCACCCCATCGCGTAGCGTCTCGATCGAGGTTTGGGTCGAGGGATCGAACAGGCGGATCGATTCGACTTGGTCGCCGAGAAATTCGAGGCGGAGCGGGTCGGCATAGGCGGTTGAGTATATGTCGACGATGCCGCCCCGAACACTGAACTCGCCGGGGATCTCTACAACCGATACACGCCGGTAGCCCAGACGCAGGAGACCGGACAGGAAGGGTTCGCGTTCACAGGCGCCGCCGGTTTTGAATCGAAGCACTGCTTCTTCGAACGTGGAGCGGGGAATCAAGCGATGCATGGCGGCAGCAACCGACGTGACCAGTATCAGGGATGAACCGGTGAGCAGCCGGTGCAACGTCGTCATGCGGCGCGCGATCAATCCCACATGCGGCGCTGTTTCCTCATAGGGCAGCGTCTCCCATTCAGGAAACAAGGCGAGGGTGCCGAGCGGGAGGCCCATGAGGCCGTGAAAAAATTGCAAGTCGTTGTAGATTCGTTCAGCCGATGCGTCGTCGGGGGTGATGACGACCCACGGACCAGATTGGTCCGGTGCGCGCTTCTGCGTCTGGGCGAGCAACGTCAATGCGCACGCCGGTGTTGAGCCGTGCAATCCTGTCAGGCAGGCGCGGGCGTGGTCTTGACTCAACGCCGAGTGGAGCGGAACCAGCCATGCTGTGGAGTCGGCGCCGGCGTCGGAGGACATCACGTCGTGATCGCACGAATTCGTTGAAGAAGCGCAGTGGTGGACAGGCCGGGAACCAGCGGGATGGTGGTTACGATGCCGCCGCGGGCCTCGACGATGGCGCGGCCGACGATCTTGTCGATCGCCCAATCCCCGCCCTTGACCAGGACGTCCGGCTGCAAGGCGGCGATCAATTGCTCGGGGTCCGGTTCCGCGAACAGCACGACATAATCCACGCACCCCAGGGCGGCCAGCACTTCGGCCCGCTGGGCTTCCGGCACGATGGGACGGTCCGCGCCTTTGTCCAATCCGCGCACCGAGGCATCGCTGTTCACGCCGACCACCAGCAGGTGGCCGAGGGCTTTTGCTGCCTGGAGGTAACGGACATGGCCGACGTGCATCAGGTCGAAGCAGCCGTTGGTAAAGACGATCCGCTGTTGCTGCGCGCGCGCCTGTGCGAGGACCGGAAGCAACTGCGCGCGGGTCATGATCTTGCCGGACATGGCCCCATCATACCTGCCGCGTTCGGAGATGGAAAGAGCGGGTAGAGTGGCAAGTAGCAAATGGCGAGTGGCAAGTAGTTCGGATCGAACGCTTCACGAGATACGCTTCACGTTTCTTCAGGGGTGACACCGCCGAGTCCGATAACAGAGGCCCCATGGCGAGCCACGAGCGCATCCATTGCCTCGATCGCCTTGGTTCGCCGTTGGTCGAACAGGCCCGGCACGGCGGGGGTCAGCGCGGTCAGCGCCAAGCCGGCCAGGCGGTAGGTTGTGCCTGGTGTCATGACCTCTCGCAGAGCGTGCTGTACCACCGGCCACATGTCCGGGTCGTAGTTGAGCGGATGGGGGAATCGCCCATGCTTGGTGGTGATCGTAAAGTGTGAGTCTTTCAGTTTGACGGCACAGCCGAAGGCCGCGAGGCCCTCTTGCCGCAGATCATGCGCCAGCTCACGCAGAAATCCACGCAGCGTACGTTCGAGCAACGCCCGGTCCTGCGTGTCGCGCTCAAACGTCGTTTCACGGCTGATGCTTTTGGAGTCCCGATCGGCGACCACCGGTTCGCGGTCGAGGCCTTGTGCCAGTTCTCTGATCCAAGCCAGGCTGTGTCCGAACAGGCGCTGAAGGGGCAGCTCCCAGCGAACGTCCAACAGGTCGCCGATCGTCTTGAGTCCGAGCGCATCCAGCCTGGCGGCCGTCTTCGGCCCGATGCCGGGCAAGGCACGCGGGGGACGGAGTGTGAGAAACGATTGTTCCGTGCCTGGTTCGATCACAGCTAATCCGTCCGGTTTGTGGCTGTCGGCGGCGATCTTGGCGACGGTCTTGCCCGTGGCCACGGCGATGGTGCAACAGAGGCCGGTGGCGGCATAGAGTTCGTCTTTCACCAGCTTTCCCAGGGCCGATGGATCAGCGTGCAATGATTGCAGATCCGTCGTGTCCGCGTAGAACTCGTCGATGCTGCTCCACTCGGTGAGGGGAAAGAGCCGGTCGGTCACCGCTTGCATGGCCTCGTGCAGTTGCCGGTACAGCGGCCGGTCCGGGGGAAGCAGGGAGTGCCTTGGCCGTCGGCATGGCCGAGCGCACGCCGAAGGGCCTGACCGCATAGCTCGCGGCTGCGATGATCCCCCGCGGCGGCGGGCCGCCGACCGCGATCGGTTTACCGGCGAGGCTCGGATCTTTGACCACGGCAGCCGATGTGAACATGGCATCGACATCGCCGAACAGAATTTGGCGGGGCCAGCGCATAGGAGGTACCGTTATTCGTTAAGCGTCATACGTCAAGCGTGGGAAGAGGATCGGAGTCAGAACCAGCAAATCCTAGGCTTCAGAGAAAGAAAACTCCAGCGTCAGTTGTCTGGCCGGTCTGTCGGTAGCGGTGCGGGCGGCGCGGGGTGGCTGGTTCTCTGTTCTGCCGATTGACGAATGACGGTTGACGTTCCATCCAGGCAGTTCTTGGAGCGCGCCTCTGCAGCTGCCGCATTGATGCCGGCGTGGTTCAATGGTTTTCCGCTGCCGGCGATAGATTCGTCCGCAGCCCACACAACGCCATGCGAAGCGCGACAACGCCAGCACTTCTTTCTGCAACGAGTGGTAGGTGGTGACGGCGATCTCGCCTGCGCGGTTGATTTGCGTCATTTTTCGCAGAAAGTCCGGGCCGTGAGTCGGCCGTCGCCTGAGCACATCGAACTGCCATTGGTGAATCATTTCATGGGCCAGGGTATTGAGGAGTTCCTGCTCCGCATAGACCGTTCGTTCGGCGAGGCGTTCCAACAGCGGGAGCGAAAGGCGAATTTCTCGACGGCAATGGCCTGCGGAGGCCGGTTGGGGAGTGCGCGGCCCGCTTCGGCTGGCGAACATGCCGACCGATGACGTGAGACGCCGGCTCCAGACAATGGCGATCGGCGGCAACTGGCCCGCGAAGTATCGTGCATTCAAGTCACGCCATCGAGCCTGCAATCCTTCCTGAGACAATGCAATGGAAACGGCCGGTGCGGCCGAATTCCGGGTCACTTCAACTCCTCCATCACCGAGGCGGCAAGCAGCGGCAGCATGATTTCATGGTGGCCCGTCAACGCATAGCCTTTGCCGCCCTTCTGTGTGGGGCGACGGACCACGTTGGTCTGCGGACGGTAGTGGGAGAGGAAATCCATATTCACGGTGGTGATGTTTGCCAGCGGATGTCCGAGATTCCTTCCCAACGAGAGGGCCTTCAAAAATACTTCCGGCAGAATCACCGCGGATCCGATGTTGAGATATACACCGCCTTCCATGCCGGCTACCACGGCGGCCAGCCGTCTGAAATCGAGGAGCGACGTGGCCCCGATCGCGGCTCCATCGGCCGACGGGTGCATGTGAATGATATCGGTGCCCATCGCCACATGCACCGTCACGGGCAGGCCAAGCCGCGCGCCGGTCGCTAAGATGCTTGTGGCCCGGTTCGGAAACTGATGAGGATGCCCGTCGATGTGGCGCCCGATGGCCTCGCCGAGGCCCTCGCCGTTTGTGGCGCCACGGCCGATCGCTTCGTTGAGGATGCGCCCTGTTTCCTCCGCCATGCCGAATCGGCCGTCGTCGATCTCGGCGTCGACTTCTTCGGAGGTGTGGCCCATCAAGGCCAATTCGAAGTCGTGGATGATTCCGGCGCCGTTCATCGCGACGGCGGTGACGATGCCGCGCTCCATCAAGTCCGTCACAATCGGGCTGAGTCCCACTTTGATGACGTGTGCGCCGAGGCCGGCGATGACAGGCCGGCGCTTCCGGTGGGCCTGGGCAATGGCCTTTGCCACGGCCCGCAATGTTTTGACGGCAAGGATATCGGGCAAGCCGGCGCAGAATGTCGTGAACGATCCGCCGGCTTTCCAGGGCGCGGCAAAGTCGGACACCTGCACCAGGCTGTGGCGTTTCTTGAGCGTATAGGTCTTGAGAGCCGATACGTCGATCGGTCGAATCAACGCAGGCGCGGACCGCTTGGGGGAAGTCCGATCAGGACGTTTGGCCAAGGAGCTGTTCCTCTACCAGTTCACACAGGATGTGGCCCAGCGTGATGTGGCTTTCTTGAATCCGGGAAGGATAATCGACAAGCCCGGCCAGTTTGCCGCCGTTCGCGCCGGTCCATGCGACCGTCGTCAACCCGCATTCGCGGGCCGCCGCAGCGCCTTTCAGGACATTGGGTGAATTGCCGCTGGTGCTGATGGCGACGGCGATATCGCCTTTCCGTCCGTGCGCCCGCACTTGACGAGCGAACAACTCATCGTAGCCGTAGTCGTTGGCGATGCAGGTGATGGCGGCGATGTCCGTCGCCAGGGCGATGGCGGGCAAGGGCATGCGGTCACGGTGATACCGCCCGACGAATTCCGCCGCGATATGGGCCGCATCGGTGGCGCTGCCGCCGTTCCCGAACAATAAGACTTTGTACCCGTCGCGAAATGCCGCCGCCATCAGTCTCGCCACCTGGGCGATCCGGTCGGCGTGCTCATGGGCGAACTGCTGTTTGACGCGGGCGCTGTCGGCAAATGCTGCGAGGATCGATTCCTTCATGGGCGCGATTTTAGGCGAGGCGGCGGGACCTGTCAAACGCCGCAGCTTCTAGCTCGCATTATTCATGGCGGTTCGTGGCGAAATCGCGCAGTCGCGTTGCGAGACGGGCACGCGGAGCCCCCGAGGAACCGAGGCATACTTGAAACAGTATGTCGAGGTTGCGAGGGGCGAGCCTGCCCGCCGAAGGCTCGTCGCAGCAGCGAATCCGCGATTGCAGTAGAAGCGTTCATGAATAATGCGGGCTGGTCAGGGTTTCACCGAGGAGGATACTCCGGTCTGCTTCACGGCGTTCATCGCCAACGCGATCATCGAGCCGACATCGGATACGGTCGCCGGGAGGATGAGGGTATTGGTCGTTTTCGCCAGCTCTCCGAACTTCGTGATGTATTGTTCCGCAACGCGGAGCTGCACGGCCTCCTGCCCCCCGGGAATCCGAATGGTCTCGGCGACTTTGCGAAGCCCTTCGGCCGTGGCCTGTGCGATGGCGAGGATGGCCGCGGCCGCGCCCTCCGCTTCGTTGATCTGTTGTTGTTTTTTGGCTTCCGACGCCTTGATGACTTGCTGTTTTTCACCCTCGGCCTGATTGATCGCGGCGTCGCGCTCGCCTTCAGACGTGAGAATCACGGCGCGTTTCTCTCGCTCCGCCCGCATTTGCTTCTCTTTCGGCGGAGTAATGTTCTTGATCTCGTACCGCAACACTTTCACGCCCCAGGCTTCCGAGGCTTTATCCAGCTCATTTACCACTTGGATGTTGATATTGGTCCGTTCCTCGAATGTTCGGTCGAGTTCGATCTTGCCGATCTCGCTTCGCAGCGTGGTTTGCGCCAGTTGGATCAGTGCGAAATTGTAGTCGCTGATGCCATAGGATGCGCGTTGAGGGTTCAAGATCTTGAGGTACAAGATCCCGTCCACCGAGACCTGCACGTTGTCGCGTGTGATACAGACCTGTTCCGGAATGTCGGTGGCGACTTCTTTCAGGGAATGTTTGTAGCGGATGCGATCGATGAAGGGCACGAGGATATGAAAGCCGGCATCCAGCGTCGCCGAATACTTGCCGAGCCGCTCGACGACATAGGCGCTTTGTTGCGGCACGACGACCGCGGTTTTGGCAATGACGACTGCCACCAGCAGGGCCAGCATCAGCATCACGAACAGTCCTTCGGTCATCGTTGTATCCTCCCGGCTGATCCTGGTTTGCCGCGCTTCATTCCGCCGTGATCCATAGCGTCAGGCCTTCGACGCGATCGACTTTGCAACGTTGGTGTTTCAGCAACGGAGTGAGGCCGGCATTGTGGGCGGTCCAGACGGTGCCGCGTAATTCCGCCTTGCCTGTGCCGCCGGCCGCGAGGTCTTCGAGCGGGGTTGCCTGTTCGCCCGCAAGGGTGTCCATGGGAGGCAGGTTTCCGTTCCGGCGGTTCATCCAGGCCAAGAGGGAGCTTCGGAACGCAAGCAGTGACAGGATCGCCAGGCCGGAGAACATGAGCCACTGCAGCCATTCCTCTTGTACGAACCCTATGCCGGTCAGGCCGCCTACAATCAATGCCGCCAGGCCGAAGAAGAGAATATAGAAACCGCCGGGCGTGACCATTTCGGTGCCGAGCAGCAGGAGCCCGAGCAGTACCCAATACCACCAGATCATTAGGAGACCTCGTTGAACATGTGAGGCGACTATGCGATGGGGAAGATTCCAGGATAAAGTCTAGGCCTGTTTCAGGGTGCCGTCAAGCGGAAGGGCGATTAGAAGAGGCTGAATTGATCGACCGGGACGTCGATGCTATAGTCCGCGCGCAATGGCACAAGATCAACCGATCAAAGCGCTGGTGATTGCACTGACGGACGATGCCGCGGCGGCGGTCTATTCGATCAACCGGCTCAAGCCCGACGCGCTCTGTTTTGTGCTGCCGGAAGCGGGTAAAGCGACAGTGGAGACGGCCGTGCAGCCCAAAATCGAACGGATGCCGCGGCGATGGGACTGGATCGTGGTCCCGGAAACCGGGGAATTTGCCGGCTGTTATCAGACGCTTGCCCGGTCGCT
>LNFM01011568.1_pt1 | contig 12670 bp, 11 predicted proteins | sample 596031 | NCBI WGS metagenome assembly LNFM01 (sample SAMN04254537, study PRJNA301005) | activated carbon metagenome | isolation source: dual media filters at the Ann Arbor, Michigan drinking water treatment plant | place: USA: Ann Arbor
AGGTTCGTCTGCGGAGAGTACGCAGCCGGCTGCTGGTCCTTGAAGCCAAGGGCAGCGGGGCAGATGTTCTTCGTGTTCACGTCAGCGCCCTGAATGAAGGTCGACTTAGCGTCGATAACCTTCGGACGGCCGTAGGTCGGCGAAGACTTGTCGAGATCCACGCCCGAAGACCAGTTCAGATCTTCGTCGTAGGGCTGAGCGACGAGCGGCTCGCCGGTGATGCGATCGATCGTGTAGCCGAAGCCGTTACGGTCGAAGTGCGTCAGAACTTTGCGATCAGCGCCACCGATCTTCTGGGTGGTGAGGATCGACTCGTTCACGCCGTCATAGTCCCACTCATCGAACGGGGTCATCTGGTATGCCCAGGCGGCCACGCCGGTGTCGGGGTTACGGGCGAAAATCGTCATCGACCACTTCTGGTCGATACGCTTGCCGTCCGGTCCAGCGCGCTGCGCCGGGTTCCAGGTCGAAGGGTTGCCCGTGCCGTAGTAGAACAGATTGGCCTCAGTGTCATAAGAGTAGAAGCCCCAGGTCGAGCCGCCACCGATCTTCCACTGGTCGCCAGTCCACGTCTTGAGCGACGAGTCCTTGCCAACCGGCTTGCCGAGCGACAGGGTCTTTTCCGGATCGACGAGGATGTCGGCATCCGGGCCCATCGAGTAGGCGCGCCAGAGCTTCTTACCATCGGCGAGCGAGTAAGCCGTCACGTGGCAGCGAACGCCGAACTCGGCGCCCGAGGTACCCATGAGGACCTTGTCGTTGATGATGAGAACGTTGCCGGTGTAGGTTTCACCCTTCTTGGGATCGCCGTTGACCTGCTTCCACTTTTCCTTGCCGGTCGTCGCGTCGAGAGCAACGATCGTGGTGTCAGCGAGACCCATGATCAGTGTGTTACCAGCGATCGTCGGACCGCGGTTCACAGTATCGCAGCACATCACGGGGATAACAGACGGGTCCTGCTTGGGCTCGTACTTCCAGAGAATCTTCGGCTCAACGGGGTTCTCGAGGCTGAGCTTGAAGACCTTGTTCGGGAATGCCGAGTGCAGGTACAGGTCCTTGCCGATCACAAGCGGCGAACCCTCGTGACCGCGCAGAACGCCGGTCGAGAACTGCCAAGCAACCTTCAAGTCCTTAACGTTCGTCGTGTTGATCTGGTCAAGACGAGAGTAACGCCAACCCTCGTAATTGCCCATCTGGACAGCCCAGTTATTCGGGTCTGCGATCGCCTTCTTAACGTCGTCATTCGCCAAAACAGGCGACGCCGCCGCAGAAGCTAGCAGTCCGATAGCGAGTGCACTTTTGCGCATCGCGCTTCCTCCTTGAGGTTTTTGCCACGCTTGCCGGATGATCAGCCACGGGTTTTTCCGGGCCGGCTGCTGGACGAGGCTTTTGTCCCCTTTCCAGTTCCAACTCAGGTGGGAAACGCTCCTCCGAACGTCGCCCCCGGGTCTCATCACCGCCGCGGCATGTAGACACTTTCTCGTGAGGACCGCAAGACAATCCGTGAGATCATTTTTTCAGCAACACTCGCGGCTGCAATCAAATTCACGAACTTTTTGCCTCTATATCAGCATGTTGTGACCGTTTATTGCCTACTTGTGCAGCGCACGCCTAGTTTAAGGCAGCGCACCGCACCCATCCCGGCAATTGACATTCGATTTCAAATGTGAAAAATATTCCTCCCCTAAAAAATTTAATACTCGCTCCTGCCTGGATATTCCATAAAAAAATAAAGCTTTTCAGGGGTCTAGCCGTCCCGGACTTCCGATTTCTATGTTGACGACATATATTCACCCCATAGACGAGTTCCGCCGCACCCATATTTTACTTCAAGTTGCAGAACGAAGTATGCCCAGAGGAATGACCATGGAGCTTGACCGCCGTGCGTGTCTGCAGGCTGGATTAGCGGCCGCAGCGCTGCCGGTGCTGCGCGTTATTCCTGTTCAAGCAACCGGAACGTTCGTCCACGAAATCGCTCCGGGCGTTTTCGTCCATCGCGGTCAGCACGCAGTATTTTCTCCCGAAAACGCAGGCGACATTTCGAACCCCGGCTTCATCGTCGGGAGCGACGCGGTCGCGGTCATCGACACGGGCGGTAGTCCCGTCGTTGGTCGCAACCTTAAGCAAGCCATAGAAGCGGTCACCAGCCGTCCGGTCCGCTATGTCATCAACACCCACATGCATCCCGATCACGTGTTTGGAAATGCAGCGTTTGCAACCGACGGCGTCGTCTTTGCCGGCCACCACAAACTCGAACGCGGCTTGACGGCGCGCGCCGATCGGTATTTGGCGATCAATAGTGTACTTCTCGGCCCCCGCGTCTTCGAGGGCACGAAGATCATCGCACCGTCGCTGAATTTCGACGGCACCGGGACACTCGACCTCGGCAGCCGCAAGCTGGAGTTGACGGCCCATCCGACAGCTCACACCGACAACGACCTTTCCGTGAAGGACACCACGACCGGCACCGTGTTCATGGGCGACCTCCTGTTCGTCGAGCACATCCCCACGATCGATGGCTCAATCAAGGGCTGGCTCGCCCTGCTTGACCGTGTGGCACAGGACCCACCCGTTCGTGTCGTTCCCGGCCACGGTCCTCCCGCTTTGACATGGGCCGATGCCGCAACGCCGCTTCATCGCTACCTGTCGACGGTCGCAACCGACGTCCGGGCTCTCATCAAGCAGGGCAAGACGCTCAGCGAAGCGACGGAAACTGCCGGCCAGTCGGAAAAAGATGCATGGGTCCTGTTCGAGGAGTATCATAAGCGAAACGTTACAGCGGCATTCGCCGAACTCGAATGGGAATGAGCTGACCCGGCAAGCAGCTCGCCCCCCCCGCAGCCAATGAGAAATGACGACCACCGCCAGACGGAGATGACCTGAAATGCAACCTGCAAAATCTGTCGTGACAAGCATCCTGACCGCTGCCGCGTTGGTCCTCGGCGCGAGCCTGATCGGCGAACCCAGCGTCGCCGCCGAACCGGTCAACGGCAACGCGCTTCTGGAAGCCGATCTTTGGCCGGCGCTGCAAAAGGATGTGTTCGGCGCCAAGCCGGTGAACGAAGATACGTCCATCCTGACGCTTCAAGCGCCCGTACGGGCCGACGACGCCGCGCTCGTGCCGGTGACGATCCGGATTCCCGCAGCGGTCGCCTCACGCGTGACGAAGCTCACGCTCATTGTCGACAAAAATCCGGCCCCCGTTGTCGCCGAATTCGAGTTCGGACCAGCAGCCGGCACCGGCGATCGCGTGCTCTCGACGCGCGTTCGCGTCGATATGTATTCCAACATCCGGGCCGTTGCGGAAACCTCCGACGGCACGTTGCACATGGCCACCCAGTTCGTGAAAGCGGCCGGTGGATGCTCAGCACCGGCCTTGAAGGATACGGATGCGGCACTCGCCGACGCCGGTCGCATGATCGTGCGGACACTGGAGACGGCCGACGCTGGCGGCAGCCGGCAAGGCCAGCTGATGATCAAGCACCCGCAGTATTCCGGCCTGCAATTGAATCAGGCGACGGGTTTCTATATCCCTGCCCGCTTCGTACGCGAGATCGACGTCAAGAGTGGCGACAATCTCGTTTTTAGAATGATTGGTGGGATTTCAATCTCGGAAGATCCGAATTTTCGTTTCACTTATGCGCCCGGCGGCGATGGCAGCCTCGATGTCACTGCCGTTGACACCGAAGGTAAGGTTTTCACAGGCCGGACCGGTGCGAAAGGATCGTGAACCGGCTTTGAGCCGCACGAAAAAGAACGGACCGACAAGAAAAGGGCGCCGTTTCGTAACGGCGCCCTTATTGCGCGATGGTACGACGTTCGTACTTTAAAAGCAGCGCAGTTCGCCCTCGATCTGCGCCTGCTTCAACTTCTCCACGATCGCCAAAGCCTCCGGCCGATTGAATTGCGCGACGCTCTCACCACCGCGCTGACGGATCGACAAGATCGTTTCGGCCTCCTCGTAGACCTTGAACGGCAGGATACTGGCAATCGCGTCGATCGAGCACGCGCAGCGCTCCAGCGCCAGCCGCGTGTTGCCGTTGACCTGCATGCAGCCGAAGACATAATCGGCGCGGGTAAACGTCGGATAGTCATTCGCCACGTCCGCATCCAACTCCTGTGCACCGGCGGCATGAACGCCGAGCGAGACGGTAAGCGCGACCGTCACGGCCGATAGCCATTTGCGCATCACTTTGTCTCCACGAGAACGAGCCGATCCGTCAGCTTACCGGTACCGGCCTGGGTGCTGAATATTTCGGCGTTGAGTTCATAGAAATAGCCCGGAATGTCTTTGCTCATCACGAACGTGAACTTCGAGTTCTCGAAGCCCTGCATCTTGCTCTTGTTGGGGTCCTGTTCGAACGGCACCATCGTCACCTTATAGCCGTCAACCGATTTGCCGCCGAAGTCGACCTTGACCGGTTCTAACTTCGCCTTGTCGAGAAACGCATCCCTGATACGCCCCTTGAGATAAGTATGTTTGCCGCCAGACATCAGCCGATAATTGTCAACGAGCTTATCCAAGAACCAGATGAAAACCGGATTGATGCTGACGCCGTCGAAATTTTGAATCGGTCGCTGCCGTTCACCTGTAAAGACGGTCACAATCACATTTCGCTGCCCATCGGGCGTCACGTCCGACACGGCGACCTTGATGTCATCGGTGAACGGCTTGCCCAACAGCTTCTCGTCGCTGACGGAATGCTCGAACTTATAGCCGACCGCACCGCCTTTTCCGACGAGATCGAGGTGGCGCGCATTGAAGATGAGGTCAACCGGCTGCGGCTGATCCGCGGCCGCCACGGCACCGATCGGAAGCAGCAAAGCAAGAGCCACGACAGGGGCAAGTCCACGCACGAAGCGCAACATTCTCAAGTTCCTCCTATTTCCCTGCAGGCCATCTCGGGCTCACGGGCGGGCCGCTTTTTAAGACAGCGACGCCCGGCAGGGCAATGTTTGTTTAAATGCCGGTTGCATGCCCGGGTGCGCCGGAACCTAACCAAAGGCAGGCCACCCGGGCAGGCAAAAATGATCAGATTGCGAAGATTTAAGGTTGCCGGGCCTCGCGCTCCTCGCGAGCACCCCCAGCTCAGTGGAGGAAACGGCCGAACGCCCGCGGACCATTCCCAACCGGAACGCGAACAGTAACTGTCAGCGTTGCCACGTCGACCTTCTCCAGCGTATTGGCATCCCAGCAGGCGACCCAAACCGCTTTTCCGGAGGGATCCGCTTCGATACCTTCCGGAAAACCGCCGACGCGGATCGTTGCCACGAGCGCAAGGGTCACAGCATCGATCACGGACAGAGATTCATCATGCTGATTGGTCACGAAGAGCCGATCGCCGGCCCGCGCCACGGCATAGGGCCGCAACCCAACGGGAACGTCACGCACTCGCATGCGGGATTTCAGGTCGAGAACCGTGATCGAGTTCGAGCCGACGTTGGCCGTGTAGATACGGCCCGCCGTGTCGTCGATGGTCACTCCGAACGGACGTTCGCCGGTCGGAATCGTTCCCGTCACTTTGAATGTCGCCGCGTCGATGATCGACAGCTGGTTGCTATCCCGGTCGGCGGTGAAAATGATCGCGCCATCGGCCGTCACGGCAACCCCTGATGGCGATTGCCCCGTCTCGACCGTGGCTTTGATAGCCAATGTCGCCGGATCGAGGGCAAACAGCCGGTGTTGGTACCAATCGGCAACGTAAACGATGCCCGTTCGCGGATTGACGGCGATCCCTAAGGGGCCCTGCCCCACAGCGGCCCGCGCAACGACGGCCTTCGTGGCCGTATCGACAAGGATGACCTCACGGCCATCAGGTGCGGCGACATAGGCCCGCGCGCCGTCATGCGAGAGCGCAATGCCCGCTGGTTTGCCGCCGATTGAAATCTCGTCCGTTTGCTTGCCGCTCGCCAGATCGACAATGGAAAGGCTATTTCCAAGCTGATTGGTCACATAAGCAGTCCGCGCAGACCCAGTGGCCTTTTCGCCTGCGTGCGCCAGATTCGCGGCCGGCGTGCACAGCAGCATCAAGAAAACAAACTGCCCGGCACGCAGCCGGGCAGAGTGAATGCGGGTATCTCCGGCAACGGTCACGCGATCAACCGCCCTCGAATTTCTTCTTCAGCGCACCAAGGCCGCCCTGAACGATGTCGGTCACAGCTTTGACGGCCGCTTCATCTGAAAGTTCCGGCGGCGGATCGTTGTTGACGAATCCACGATAGAAGGCGGCCCGCCATTCGACGATCGTCTTCTCGGCCGTGCCCGATACGTTGATCTGCGCGGCATAATTGGTGACTGGAAGAACTTTAACGTCGACGTCGGTGATTTCGTAGCCCATGCCCCGCTCGGCGGCGGAGTATTTCGTCAGCTTCTCGTTAATTGCGCCACCCGACTTAAGCGTCAGCGTGCGGGTTGCTCCAACATCATTGCCCCCAGTGCCTTCCGTCTTCGCAACTGCGGGATGCCAACTCATATCTTGGAAGTTGCCTATCACAGCCCATACCTTGTCGGCGGGCGCGTTGATTTCGATCTTGGAGACGACCTTTTGGCGCGAAGGGCCATGCGCGTTGGCGGCAGCAGGCAGAAGCGCCGCGAGCGCGACCAGAAAGTATGCCAGCATTCTCACCATAAAGTCTCCTCCACAACCAATGCTCTGCGGCCACTGCTCGGGTCCCGCGGGCGCGCACCATAGTGAGCGACGATTGTGAGCGCAATTGGATGCTTTTCCCAAGCTGTCAATCTGCGCTTTTTCGCCGCCTGACCGCGGCCAAGCCACCCGACCAACGCAGTTGTCAGCGACAGGCGTCCATGCTTTTGTGCGCCTCCAACTAAAGAACGAGCCCCAGCCAATGACCGCTGTCCAAGCGGGTGCTCAGACAGCACCGGCGTCCGCTTCACAAACACATGCTCACGTGACCTGCCCATTCTGCGGCCTGCGTTGCGATGATCTCGAAATCGCTCGCGCCGGCCAGACCCTCAAAGTGACCCGCAACGGCTGCGATAAGGCCAAGGCAGGATTCGAACGTCCATTGACGCAACCCATGCCGCGCGTCGGCGGCAAGGAGGTCTCGCTGCCCGAAGCGATCGCTGCCGCCGCGGCATTGATCGGCAACGCGCGGCTTCCCGCATTCGGTGGCCTTGCGACGGATGTCGACGGCATGCGCGCGATCATGTCGATCGCCGACAAGTCACGCGGGGTCGTTGACCATGCCTTTAGCGAGGCACAGGGCCGCAACATCAAGGTGTTGCAGACGAGCGGCTACATCATGACGACGCTGACGGAAGCCCGCAACCGCGCCGACCTGTTCATCATTGCAAGCGACGTCCACACGTTCCACCCGCGCTTTTTCGAACGCATCGTCTGCAATGAGAAATCGATGTTCTCCGAAGCGCCGCCCAAGCGCACGATCGTCTTTCTTGGCGAAGGCTATGACACTTCGGCAGCCGTTGGCACGCGCATCGGCGACGTCATCCAGATCAACTGTGCCAAGCAGCGAATAGGCGAGATCGTTTCCGCTCTGCGCACCCTGCACAAGGGCGTGCCGCTGCCGGCTGGCGATATTGCCGGTGTCCCCAGATCCCAGATCGAAGATCTGCTCGCCCGCTGCCACAAGGCCGACTACGGCGTCGTCGTTTGGGTGCCGCCAGATCTTGATTTTCCCAACGCAGACCTGACCGTCCATCAGATCTGCGAGTTTGTGAAAGATCTGAACGTCAAGCAGCGCTTCGCGGGATTGTCGCTGGGCGGCAACGAAGGCGCGAGCACGGCCGTGTCCGTGTGCACCTGGCAATCGGGCTACCCCCTGCGCGTCAGCTTTGCGACCGGTCAGCCCAAGTATGACGCCAACCTGTTCGCAATTCCAAAGCTCATCGCATCAGGTCAAACCGACTGCTTGGTCTGGCTTTCGACCTTCACCGCAGATCTCTCCCCGCCCGCGACGGATATTCCCACCGTCGTGATCGGCTCGCACGACCTCAAGCTTGCCAAGGAGCCGGCCGTTTACATTCCAGTCGGCACGCCCGGCATCGACCACAAGGGTCAGCTCGTGCGCTGTGACAGCGTCGTGTCCCTCCCGCTTCGCGATCTGGAACGCGCCGCGGGTCTGCCCCGCACGGTCGACGTTCTCGCCGCCCTCGAAGCCGCTCTTTGAACCGCGAAAGACAATTGCTCCATGTTGATCAAGTTCACCGGCGGTAAGGTCTACGACCCGGCCAACGGCGTCGACGGCGAAATCCGCGACATCCATGTGCGCGACGGTCGTATCGTGACACCAAGTGCCGGCGAAACCGTGCATCAGGAATACAACCTCGCCGGCAAAGTCGTGATGGCAGGCGGCATCGACCCGCACTCGCACATCGGCGGCGGCAAGGTCACGATTGCACGCATGATGCTGCCGGAGGATCATCAGGGCCACGAGGTTCAACGCGGAGATTTAACGCGTTCGGGCTGTGGCCATGCCGTCCCCTCGACGCTGACCGCCGGCTATCGCTACGCCGAAATGGGCTATACCGCCGCCTTTGAGCCCGCGATGCTGCCGGCCAACGCGCGCCAGGCGCATATGGAGATGGCCGACACGCCCATGATCGACAAGGGCGCGTTCGTCATGCTCGGCTCGGACGATTATTTCCTGCGATTGCTGACGCGCGGCGCGCACAAGGATGAGATCAAGGATTATATTGCCTGGAGCATGCACGCGGCCCAGGCGCTCGCCGTCAAGGTCGTCAATCCCGGCGGCATTTCGGCGTTCAAGTTTAATCAGCGCGCGCTCGACCTTGACGAGAAGCATGTCTTTTACGGCGTCACGCCCCGCGACATTATCTTGACGCTCGGCCGCTCGCTGCAGGAATTGGGCGTCCCCCATCCCATCCACATCCACGGTTGCAACCTGGGTGTGCCCGGCAACAAGGATACGACGCTCGCCACCATCCGCGCCTCGGAAGGCACGCCGATCCACCTCACCCACATTCAGTTCCACAGCTACGGCACCGAAGGCGATATGAAGTTTTCGTCAGGCGCCGCCGAAATCGCCGAACTGATCAACCAATACACGAACGTCTCCATCGACATCGGCCAGATCCTGTTCGGCCAGACCTGCACCGCGTCGGGCGACTCGATGCGCCAGTACGGAAACACCAAGAGCGCTCACCCCAAGAAGTGGGTGGTCATGGATATTGAATGCGACGCCGGCTGCGGCGTCGTGCCGATGAAGTATCGCGACAAGAGCTTCGTCAACGCGCTCCAATGGGCGATTGGGCTGGAAATGTTCCTGCTGGTCAATGATCCCTGGCGCGTCTTCCTGACGACGGATCACCCCAATGGCGCACCCTTCACGACCTATCCGCATCTGATCCGCCTGCTCATGGACAAGACGTTCCGCAACGAAATGCTGCGCCGGATCCACCCCGGCGCCCAGGCGGCGACGATCCTCGGATCGCTCACCCGTGAATACTCGCTCTATGAAATCGCCATCATGACCCGCGCCGGCCCGGCCAGATCACTCGGATTGAGGGATCGCGGACATCTCGGCCCCGGCGCCAACGCCGACATCACCGTCTATGATGACAACCCGGACCGCGAGGCGATGTTCACGACACCGCTTTTCGTCTTCAAGAACGGCGAACTGATCGTGCGCAACGGGCGAATTGTAAAAGTCGTCACTGGCGCAACGCACGTCGTTCGCCCCGAATACGATCGCAAGCGCGCGGAAAAGCCGTTGAAAGATTACTTCGACAGCTATCACACCGTGCAGATGGAGAACTTCCGTCTCCACGACGACGAAATCATCACCGCCGGCTGCGGCCACGCGCCCGGCACCTGCGGATGTCTCGTGGTCCACCCGACCGGGGCGCGCACATGACACCGAGCCAGAACATGAAGGTCAACGGCGTCGCCATCGACGATACCTTTGCCGAGGCATTCGGAATGAGCGGCACCGCCCTCATCATCACCGCCGACAGCGCCAAATGGGCGATGATCGCGGCCACGACGATGACGGGCTTTGGCACGTCGGTCATCGGCTGCGGCGCCGAGTGCGGCATTGATTACGAGATCCCCGCCTCTGAAACGCCCGATGGCCGCCCCGGCGTGCGCGTTCTCATATTCGGCTTCTCTCCCGACGCGATACTGCCGCAACTGAAAAATCGCGTCGGACAATGCGTCCTGACGAGCCCCGGCTCGGCTTGCTACAATGGCCTCGACAGTTCCCAGCGGCTGGCGCTTTCCGCCGGCCCCCGTTTCTTCGGCGACGGCTGGCAGATGTCGAAGCGGCTCGGCAAGCGCCGCTTCTGGCGCGTTCCCGTCATGGATGGTGAATTCACCATCGAAGATAACGTTGGCGTCACGACCGATGCAGTCGGTGGCGGCAACTTGCTCATGCTCGGCCGTGATCGTGCTGGCCTTCTGGAAACCGCAGAAGCTGCCGTCGCAGCGATCGCGAGGGTGCCCGATGTGATCACCCCGTTCCCGGGCGGCATCGTGCGCTCGGGTTCGAAAGTCGGTTCCAAGTACAAAGGCGCTCTCGCCTCGACCAATAACGCCTTTTGCCCAACCCTGCGCGGCACGACTGAGACCGAACTCGACCCGGACACGATCGCCGTGCTCGAAATCGTCATCGACGGATTGACGTCGCAGGCCGTGTCGAATGCCATGCGCGTTGGCCTCAAAGCTGTGACCGACATCGGCGCTGCGAAAGGTGTCACGCGCGTTTCAGCCGGCAATTACGGCGGCAAGCTTGGCCAGTTCCACTATCACCTGAAGGATTACGTCGCATGAGCGGGCTCAAGCTGCGTCTGAGATCCGTCCCCGTCGGCCGGCTCGACCTTTCCTGTTTACAGCCAGCGCAGCTGACCGCGCAATCGCAAGAAGACGTCGCGCGACTGCCTTTCGAGGGCGGCACGCTCGGCGATCTGTTTGAAATCACGTCCACGAACGACGCAGGCACGCTTGTGTTGGCGCAGACGACACTGGCCTGCGACGGCATCGGCGATCACTTGGCATCCGGCACGCTCATCGTCGAGGGCGATGCCGGTCAGTACGCCGGCCGCTACATGAAGGGCGGACGTCTCGACATCCGCGGCACGGCCGGAAACTATCTCGGCGCCGGAATGAAGGGCGGCCTGATTACCGTTGCCGGATCGGCCGGCGGCTATGTTGGAGGTCTGCTGCACGGTGAGAAGTTCGGCATGGCCGGCGGCATCATCCACGTTGGCGGAGATATCGGCGAACGCGCTGGAGATCGTATGCGCCGGGGCACGATTGTCGTCGCGGGCAAGACCGGAGCGGCGGCCGGTTCGCGCATGGCCGGCGGGACAATCTGGGCCGAAGGTGGCTTTGGTCCGGGCGCCGGGCCGCTGATGCGCCGCGGCACGCTCATCGGTCCGAAGGCAGACGACATGCTGGCGACTTTCGCCGATTGTGGCCTGCACGATATGGTTTTTCTGCGCCTGATCAGCCGTTTTGTAGCGGCCGAATTGGGCCCGCTGGCCCCGGCACCGCTACCCTCAAAGGTCCGTCGCTTCGCTGGCGATCTCGCGTCCATCGGCAAAGGTGAGATGCTGCTGACCGGATGACCGGCAAATCCCAGCAAGCCCGAGCCGACATATAATAACGCCCGAACTCGACTGTTGATCCGCGCCAAAGGTGCAGGCGTAAGTCATCTTATGCGGCGTCGGCTTCGGCCGGCGTGGCCTCGGGGGTCTAGCCCGCACAAACAAAACCGGGAGAACAACGCCCAATGCTGACGATCATCATATCAGCCTGCATGATTGCAGACCCATCCAGCTGCAAGGATTACACCCTGCCCGTGGACGGCGACATGGACACAATCCAATGCGCGCTACTCGCTCCGCCATTTCTCGCCAACTGGCAGGAAACGCACCCGCAGTGGACGGTCAAGCGGTGGAAGTGCCAGCCAGCGACCATGAACGATACCTGATCGATACGCGAAGCGGACTGGAATCAGTCCGCTTTTGCGTACCGAGAGGCCGGAGTGGTGCCGCTGATCTCGTTGACGAACTTCTGCCGGATGGCACGTTCGAAGTCGCCGAAACCCTTGGCCGGCAGAACGAACGCGCCGGGCCCTCCGATGACGTGTTCGGAATACCAACCTTCCAGCGACGGGCCATCATCGCCCTCCAGGATCGGCAAACCGTTGATAATGACGCCCGAGTTGACGAGTTCGTCGCGCACGATGTCAATCGGCTCCTCGCGGTTGCAGTTGTCCTTGCCGTCCCCTGACACATCGACCACGATGCGTGCCGCCTGTGCTGGAATTTGCGTGACGACCTTGTCGGCCACCATGCGCATCATGCCGGACATGCAGGTAAACTCCCCGCCCTCTCGCGGCAGGCGGCGAACCTGTTGCGCCACCGCCGCAGCGTCCTCTTTCGAAGAAATGCGCGTCCACGGAACGGAGATCTTAGGCTTGTCGGCCCACATGACGAGCGAGATCATGATGCTGCCGCGGCTCCCGGCCAGTATCGCCTCGACGACACCATCATCTTCCAGCGCCTTGGCAATCCCCTCCAATTGCAGCCGGTATCGAGTTGCATCGACGGAATTCGACACATCGACGGACACGACGAGCGCGGTGTCGACTTCCGGATAATCTTGCGCGTAGGTGGCGAACGGAACCGCAAGCGCCAGCGCAAGAGCCAAGTATGCGGCCCAGT
>LNFM01010812.1_pt1 | contig 12668 bp, 10 predicted proteins | sample 596031 | NCBI WGS metagenome assembly LNFM01 (sample SAMN04254537, study PRJNA301005) | activated carbon metagenome | isolation source: dual media filters at the Ann Arbor, Michigan drinking water treatment plant | place: USA: Ann Arbor
CGCCCGCAGGACGTGGTGGGCCTGCACTTCTTCAGCCCGGCCAACGTGATGAAGCTGCTCGAAGTGGTGCGCGGCGAGAAGACCGCCAAGGACGTGATGGCCACCGTGATGACCGTGGCCAAGAAGATCAAGAAAACCGCCGTGGTCTCCGGCGTGTGCGATGGTTTCATCGGCAACCGCATGATCGAGCAGTACGGCCGCCAGGGTGGTTTCCTGCTCGATGAAGGCTGCACGCCCGAGCAGGTCGACAAAGCGATGGAGAAGTTCGGCATGGCCATGGGCCCGTTCCGCATGGGCGACCTGGCCGGCAACGACATTGGCTGGGCGATCCGCAAGCGCCGCTACCAGGAAAAGCCGGACATGAAGTACAGCAAGACCGCCGACCTGCTGTGCGAGAAGGGCCGCTTTGGACAGAAGACCGGCGCCGGCTGGTACGACTACGTGCCGGGCAAGCGCGACGCGATCCCGAACGCCGAGGTGGTGAAGATGATCGAGGAGCACCGCAAGTCGCTCGGCATCACGCCGCGCAAGATCTCTGACGAAGAAATCGTGCAGCGCCTGGTGTATTCGCTGGTGAACGAAGCCGCGCACATCCTCGAAGAAGGCATTGCCAACAAGGCCAGCGACATCGACGTGGTCTACATCTTCGGCTATGGCTTCCCCGCACACCGCGGCGGCCCGATGATCTACGCCGACACGGTGGGCCTGTTCAATGTGGTGCAGAGCATGAAGCGCTTTGCCAAGAACCCGCTGGACGACGCGAAATTTTGGGAGCCAGCCCCATTGCTGGCCAGGTTGGTCGCTGAAGGCAAGACCTTCAACTGATCTCACAGCACAAGACCGAACAGGAGAACATTTCATGACCAACGCCGTCATCGTTTCCACCGCCCGCACGCCCCTGGCCAAGAGCTGGAAGGGCGCCTTCAACATGACCCACGGTGCCACCCTGGGTGGTCACGCGGTGCAGCACGCTGTTCAGCGCGCCGGGATTGACGCCGCCGAAGTGGACGACGTCATCATGGGTTGCGCCAACCCCGAGGGCGCCACCGGCGCCAACATCGCGCGCCAGATCGCGCTGCGCGCCGGACTGCCCATCACCACATCGGGCATGACGGTCAACCGCTTCTGCTCGTCGGGTCTGCAGACCATTGCCATGGCCGCGCAACGCATCATCGCGGGCGAGGGTGACGTGTATGTGGCCGGTGGTGTGGAAAGCATCTCCTGCGTGCAGCAGGAAATGAACACCCACATGCTGGCCGACCCCTGGCTGGTGGCCAACAAGCCCGAGATTTACTGGAACATGCTGCAGACTGCCGAGCAGGTGGCCAAGCGCTACGGCATCGGCCGCGATGCCATGGACGAGTACGGTGCCGCCAGCCAGCAGAAGGCCACGGCCGCGCTGGAAGCCGGCTTGTTCAAAGCCGAGATCGCCCCCATCACCGTGACCGCCGGCGTGGCCGACAAGGTCATGGGCCTCACCACCAAACAGGTGACGGTGGAGAACGACGAAGGCATCCGCGCCGGCACCACCTTTGAGGGCATCCACGGCCTGCGTTCGGCGCTGCCGGGCGGCCTGGTCTCGGCCGGCAATGCCAGCCAGTTCAGCGACGGCGGCGGCGCCTGCGTGCTCATGAACGAGACCCTCGCCGAGAAACGTGGTCTGACACCCCTGGGCCGTTTCCTCGGCTTTGCGGTGGCGGGTTGCGAGCCTGACGAGATGGGCATCGGCCCGGTATTCGCCATCCCCAAGGTGCTCGCGCGCCTGGGCCTGAAGGTGAGCGACATCGACCTGTGGGAACTCAACGAAGCCTTCGCAGTGCAGGTGATCTACTGCCGCGACAAACTGGGCATCCCGGGGGACAAGCTCAACGTCAACGGCGGCGCCATTGCGGTGGGTCACCCCTACGGCGTGTCGGGCCAGCGCCTGACGGGCCACGCACTGATCGAAGGCAAGCGCCGCGGCGCAAAACGTGTGGTGGTCACGATGTGCATCGGCGGCGGCATGGGCGCCGCTGGTGTGTTCGAAGTTCTCTGACACCGGGGCGCACCATGACTTTGCGCCCGACCGTCGACTTCCTGCTGCACGACTGGCTGCATGTCGAGTCGCTGCAGCAGCGCGAGCGTTTCTCGGACCACAGCCGCGAAACGTTTGACGCGGTGCTCGACACCTGCGAGCGCATCGCGCGCGAGAAGTACGCACCCTTCAACCGCCTGGTGGACACGCAGGAGCCGCACTTCGACGGCGAGCGCGTGATCCTGCCGCAGGCCACGCACGATGCGCAGAAGGCTTACGCTGCCTCGGGCATGTTGAGCGCTGCGCAGGACTATGACGTGGGTGGCATGCAGCTACCCTACACGGTGGAGGCCGCGGCCAACGCGTTCTTTGCCATGGCTTCGGTCAGCATCGGCAGCGGCATGCTCACCACCGGCAACGCCAACCTGCTCATGGTGCACGGCACCGAGATGCAGAAACAGGTGTTTGCGCTCAACGAGTTCAGCGGCCGCTTCTCGGGGACCATGTGCTTGTCGGAACCGCAGGCAGGCTCGTCTCTCAGCGACGTGTCCACCCGCGCTGTGCCCGATGGCAGCGACTTCGCAGACGACCCGCTCGGCCCGCGTTACCGCCTCAAGGGCAACAAGATGTGGATCTCGGCCGGCGAGCACGAGCTGACCGAGAACATCATCCACTTGGTGCTGGCCAAGATCCCCGACGAGAACGGCAAGCTGGTGCCAGGCACACGCGGCATTTCGCTCTTCATCGTGCCCAAGAAGTTGGTGAACACCGCCGGTGAGTTGACCGGTGAGCGCAACGACGTGGCGCTGGCCGGGCTCAACCACAAATGCGGCTGGCGCGGCACCACCAACACCTTGCTGAACTTCGGTGAAGGCAAGTACCCGGTGGGTGGTGAGGCGGGCGCCGTGGGCTACCTCGTCGGCCAGGCGGGCAAGGGCCTGCACTGCATGTTCCACATGATGAACGAGGCCCGCATCGGTGTCGGCATGGCCGCGACCATGCTGGGCATGGCGGGTTATCTCGCCAGCCTGGACTACGCGAAGAACCGCCCGCAAGGTCGCCCGATGGGCCCAGCCGGCAAAGACCCCGCGCAGCCGCCGGTGCGCATCATCGAACACGCCGACGTGAAACGCATGCTGCTGGCGCAAAAGTCGTATTGCGAAGGCGCGCTCGCGCTGGAGCTGTACTGCGCACGCCTCGTGGACGAACAGCACACGGCCGAAGCGGCAGCGGCCGACGACGCGCGCCTGCTGCTCGAAGTGCTCACGCCCATCGCCAAGAGCTGGCCGAGCGAGTGGTGCCTGGAAGCAAACTCGCTCGCCATCCAGATCCACGGCGGCTATGGCTACACGCGCGACTTTCCGGTGGAGCAGTACTGGCGCGACAACCGCCTGAACATGATCCACGAGGGCACGCACGGCATTCAGGCGATGGACCTGCTGGGCCGCAAGGTGCTGATGGAAGGCGGCAAGGGCCTCACGCTGCTGGCCGGGCGCATCAACGACACCATCCAGCGCGCCATTCATGTGCCCGAATTTGCGGCCCACGCCAACGCACTGGGTCAGGCGCTGGCCCAGGTGGGCGCCGCCACCAAGGCCGCCTGGGCCACCGGCGAGCCCACCGATGCATTGGCCAACGCCGTGCCGTATTTGCAAGCCTTCGGGCACACGGTGCTGGCCTGGGTGTGGCTGGACGTGGCGCTGGCCGCGCACGCCGCGCCCGCGTCGAACGCACGCACTGGCCGCCTGGCCGCGATGCGCTTCTTTTTCCACTACGAGCTACCAAAGATCGGCGCCTGGTTGCAGGTGGTGAGCAGCCGCGACCAGACCTGCGCTGCTCTGCCCGAAGACGCGTTTTGACCCGACAACAACTGGAGACCTGAACATGACCCGTACCATCCACCAGCTCTTTGACCTCAAAGGCAAGACCGCCCTCATCACCGGGGGCTCGCGCGGCCTGGGGCTGCAGATGGCCCATGCGCTGGGCGAAGCCGGCGCCCGTGTGGTGATCAGCTCGCGCAAGGCGGCCGATCTTGAAGAGGCCACCGCCGAGTTGCAGGCCGCGGGCATCGACGCGCGCTGGATTGCAGCCGACTGCTCCAGGGAAGAAGACATCCAGCGTCTGGCCGACGAGAGCCTGCAGCGCCTGGGCGACATCGACATCCTGATCAACAACGCGGGTGCCGCCTGGGGAGCGCCGGCCGAAGACCACCCCGTGGACGCGTGGGACAAGGTAATGAACCTCAACGTGCGCAGCTACTTCATCCTGAGCCAGATCGTGGCCAAGCGCAGCATGATTGCGCGCAAGAGCGGCAGCATCATCAACACCGCTTCCATCGCCGGACTGGGCGGCAACCCACGCGACATGAAGACCATCGCTTACAACACCTCCAAGGGTGCGGTGATCAACTTCACCCGCGCGCTGGCTGCCGAGTGGGGTGCGTATGGCATCCGCGTGAATGCGATCTGCCCGGGGTTTTTCCCCAGCAAGATGACCATGGGCACACTCAAGGCCATGGGAGAAGAGCGCCTGGCCGCACACGCCCCGCTGGGCCGACTGGGCGATGACGAAGATTTGAAAGGCCTCACGCTGCTGTACGCGAGCGATGCCGGCAAACACATCACCGGCCAATGGCTGGCGGTGGACGGCGGCGTCAGCATCATCACCGGGGGCTGAACACTTCATGGAATTTTCCGTCCGCATTCCCTTCGTCGAGCTGCTCGGCTTTGAACTGGAAAAGTTCAAAGGTGGAGAAGCGGAGATCACGTTCAAGCCTTCCGATGACCACCTGAATTCTTTTGATGTGGTGCACGGCGGCGCGAGCATGACGCTGCTCGACGTGGTCATGGCGCACGCCGCGCGCACGGTCGAGCCCGACATGGGCTGCGTCACCATCGAGATGAAGACCAGCTTCATGCGCGCGGCCAAGGGGCCCCTGCTCGCCAAGGGCCGGCTGCTGCATCGCACCGCCACCATGGCCTTCACCGAAGGCAGCATCTTCGATGCGGCGGGCAAGCTCTGCGCGCACGCCACAGGTACCTTCAAGTTCGTGGCCCGACTGCCCGTCGGGCCTGGAAGCACTCAGGCTTTCAACCGAATTTCAACCGACTGACCCACCGAACAATTTCCACAGGAGACACACATGCCCACCAACCACCAGATCGTGCTCGACAACCGCCCGCAGGGCGAAGCCACCGTCGACAACTTCAAGCTCGTCACCACCGACACCCCCGCCCTGAAAGATGGCCATGTGCTGGTGCGCCACCACTTCCTCAGCCTGGACCCGTACATGCGTGGCCGGATGAACGACAGCAAAAGCTACGCGGCGTCGCAGGCGCTGGGCGAAGTCATGATCGGCGGCACCGTGGGCGAGGTGGTCGAATCGATGCACCCCAAGTTCAAGGCCGGTGATCAGGTGGTGGGCATGGGCGGCTGGCAGGAATACAGCGTGGTCGATGCCAACCAGGTCGGTGCACTGCGCAAGGTCGACACCACCCATGTGCCGCTGTCCTACTACCTCGGCGCGGTCGGCATGCCGGGCGTGACCGCCTGGTACGGCCTGGTGAAGATCATCAACCCCAAGGCGGGCGACACAGTGGTGGTGAGCGCGGCCACGGGCGCTGTGGGCAGTGCCTTCGGCGCGCTGGCCAAGGCGCGCGGCTGCCGCGCGGTGGGCATTGCCGGTGGTCCCGACAAGTGCAAATACGCGGTGGAAGAGCTCGGTTTTGACGCCTGCATCGACTACAAGCTGCACAAGGACGCGTACTCCCTGGCCAAGGCACTCAAGGACGTGTGCCCCAAGGGCATTGACGGCTACTTTGAAAACGTCGGCGGCATGGTGCTTGACGCCGTGTTGTTGCGCATGAACGCCTTTGGCCGCATCGCGGTGTGCGGAATGATCGCCGGCTACGACGGTCAGCCGCTGCCCCTGGCCAACCCCGCACTGATCCTGGTGAACCGCCTGAAGATCGAAGGCTTCATCGTCAGCGAGCACATGGAAGTCTGGCCCGAGGCGTTGACCGAGCTGGGCACGCTGGTGGCCACCGGCAAGCTGCGCCCGCGCGAGACCGTGGCGCGAGGCCTCGCCGCAGCGCCCGAGGCCTTCATGGGTTTGCTCAAGGGCAAGAACTTCGGCAAACAACTGGTCAAGCTGATCTGACCATCGGGAGGCCGGCATGGTGACCACGCACGAAGTGTTCAACCAGCCCGCGCCGCTGGTTGATACCAACCTGTTCGACACCAACCAGGCCATGCAGGCCGCGCTGGCGTTCAATGCGCCAGCGCTGGACACGTCTCCATTGCACGTGTTGGGCGCCGAGGTGGGCAGCGGCGAAATGCAGGTGCACGCGCGCCTGGCCAATGTGCACACGCCGCAGCTCAAGACGCACAACCGGTTCGGGCAGCGCATCGACCAGGTGGAGTTCCACCCGAGCTATCACACGCTCATGTCTGCTGCGGTCCAGGCGGGACTGCACGGCACGGCTTTTTCAGTGGAGCAGCAGTCCACCGGCCACGCGCACCAGCTGCGGGCCGCCGGCTTCATGCTCTTCACCGAGCTGGAGCCCTCCATCCTCTGCCCCATCTCCATGAGCTATGCGGTGGCGCCCGCGCTCAAGGACAACCCCGCGGTCTACAAGGACTGGGAAGGTGGCCTCACCAGCCGCGCCTACGACCCGGCGCTCAAGGTCTGGCGCGACAAGACCGGCCTGACCATGGGCATGGGCATGACCGAAAAGCAGGGCGGCTCGGACGTGCGCGCCAACACCACGCGCGCCGAACCGGCCGGATTGGACGCCTGGGGCCAGCGCTTCAGCGTCACCGGCCACAAGTGGTTTTTCTCGGCCCCCATGTGCGACGCCTTCCTGATCCTCGCGCAAACCGCCAGCGGCCTGAGCTGCCTCTTTTTGCCGCGCGTGTTGCCCGACGGTTCCATGAACCAGCTGTTCATCCAGCGCCTGAAGGACAAGCTGGGCAACAAGGCCAACGCGAGCTCCGAAGTGGAGTTCGTCGGTGCCAGCGCCTGGCTGGTGGGCGAGGAGGGGCGGGGCATTCCGCAGATTCTGGCCATGGGCACCATGACGCGGCTGGACTGCGCTTTGGGCACCAGCGGCCTGATGCGCCAGGCGCTGAGCATCGCGCTCAACCACACCGCCCAGCGCAAAGCCTTCGGCAAGTCGCTGATCGACCAGCCGCTGATGAAGAACGTGCTGGCCGATCTGGCGCTTGAATCGGAAGCCGCGACCGCGCTGGCGCTGCGCCTGGCGCGTAGCTTCGACCGCACCGATGACGCCCATGAACAAGTGATGAACCGGCTGCTCACCCCCGTGGCCAAGTTCTGGATCTGCAAACGCGGCAGCCACTTTGCCCAGGAGGCCATGGAATGCCTGGGTGGCAACGGCTATGTGGAAGAGGGCGGCGAAGGCGTGATGGCGCGCATCTACCGCGAGATGCCGCTCAACAGCATCTGGGAAGGCGCAGGGAACATCATGGCCATCGACCTGCTGCGCGCCTTGCGCAAGGCCGACGCAGCGGCTGCGCTGGCGCACGAACTCGCACCCGCCAAAGGCATGCACCCCGCGCTGGACCGGCTCGCCGCCCAACTGCCGATCCGCGTGGAAGAAATGGCCAGCGAAATGGAAGCCCGCCGCCTCGCGCAAGACGTCGCCCTCGCGGTACAGGCCGCACTGCTCGCACAGACCGCACCCGCTGCTGTGTTCAGCGCCTTCTGCGATTCGCGCATCGGTGGTGAATGGGGCCACAGCTTCGGATCGCTGGGTGCCGGGGTCGACTTCGACGCCATACTCACCCGCGCCATGCCGCACTGAACAACGACAACGGAGACACCATGTCCGACCCCATCCTGCACCACTACCCCACGTCCCCGTTCTCCGAAAAAGTGCGCCTGATCCTGGGTCACAAGCAGCTCGCCTGGCAGAGCGTGAACATCCCGCGCATCATGCCCAAGCCCGATGTGATCGCGCTCACCGGCGGTTACCGCCGCACGCCGTTTCTGCAGATCGGCGCCGACATCTATTGCGACACCGCGCTCATCTGCGATGTGCTGGAACACATCCAGCCCGAGCCCTCGCTGTACCCCGAGCACCTCAAGGGCATGGCGCGCGTGTTGTCCCAGTGGGCCGACAGCACATTGTTCTGGGCCGCCATGGGATACAACCTCAGCCCCAAGGGCGCGGCCGCGCTGTTTGCTGGCCAGCCGCCCGAGGCCGCCCAGGCCTTTGCGGCCGACCGGGGCGCGATGCGAACCGGCATGACGAGCCTGCGCCCGGGCGACGCCACCGCCGCCTACAAGAGCTACCTGCGCCGCCTCTCGACCATGGTGGACATGCACCCCTTCCTGCTGGGCGACGCGCCCTGTGTGGCCGACTTCGCGGCCTACCACCCGCTGTGGTTCAGTCGCGTAGTCAACCCGGCCATGGCGGGCATCCTGGACGCCACACCCAACGTCGTTGAATGGATGGACCGCATGGCCGCCATTGGCCATGGCCACTTGAGCAAGCTCACTTCCACCGAAGCCATTGCCATCGCCGCCGCCGCCCAACCCGCGCCGCTCACCGACGACACCTTCCAGGACGATCACGGCATCGCGCTGGGCAGCCGCGTCACCATCAGCGCCGAGACCTTTGGCCAGGAGCCCACCGAAGGCATCCTGCGCGCCGCCACCCGCACCCGCTACACGCTGGAGCGCACCGACGAGCGCGCGGGCTTGCTGCATGTGCACTTTCCACGCATTGGTTTTGTGCTGAGGGAAGTGCGCGCTTGAGACCCGAAGGCCCCACGCACTGGCGCTGCCTGCCGTTTGATGCGCTGTCCCCCCGCACGCTTTACCGCCTGCTCGAACTGCGCAGCCAGGTGTTCGTGGTGGAGCAGAGCTGTGTGTTTCAGGACATGGACGGCGCCGACGCCTTGTGCATGCACGTGCTGGCCGAGGCCCACCAGTCCGAAGGTGTCGAGCTGATGGCCTATGCACGGCTGGCGCCCGCCGGGCTGAAGTACGCCGAGGCCAGCATCGGCCGCGTGGTCACCAACCCGGCCACCCGCGGCAGCGGCATCGGGCATGTGCTGGTTCGCCAGTCGGTGCAGATGCTGCAGGGCCTGTGGGGCATGCAGCCCATCCGCATCGGCGCGCAGGCACACCTGCAGAGCTTCTATCGGCAACATGGCTTTGAGCCATCCGGCCCGATCTACCTTGAAGACGACATCGACCACATCGAGATGGTGCGGGCCGCCTGAGCTTTTCACACACAGGAGACAACCATGATTCAGGATTTCAAAGGCAAAACCGCCGTGCTCACCGGCGCAGGCTCAGGCTTCGGTCTGGAGTGCGCGCGCATCGGCGCCAGGCTCGGCATGAACCTCGTGCTGGTCGACGTGCAGCAGGACGCGCTGGACGCGGCGACCGCCGAGATCAAGGCCACGGGCGTCAAGGTGCTGTCTCGCAAGGTCGATGTGTCGAGCACCGAGCAGATGGAAGCGCTGGCCGCCGAGGTGGAGAAAACCTTCGGCGCGCCGCACTTCGTGTTCAACAACGCGGGTGTGGGCTCGGGCGGCCTGATCTGGGAAAACTCGGTGAAAGACTGGGAGTGGGTGCTGGGCGTGAACCTCTGGGGCGTGGTGCACGGCGTGCGCCTGTTCACGCCGATGATGTTGGCGGCCGCGAAAAAGGACCCGACCTGGCGCGGCCACATCGTCAACACCGCCAGCATGGCCGGCCTGCTCACACCGCCCAACATGGGCATCTACAACGTAAGCAAACACGCGGTGGTGAGCCTCACCGAAACGCTCTACCAGGACCTGAAGCTGGTGAGCGACCAGGTGAGCGCGAGCGTGCTATGCCCCTACTTCGTGCCCACCGGCATCAGCCAAAGCCACCGCAACCGCCCGGTCGAACTGGCCGACGAGAAGGCCACCCAGAGCCAGCTGATCGGCCAGGCCATGAGCGACAAGGCCGTGAGCTCGGGCAAGGTCACGGCCGCGCAGGTGGCGCAGCTGGTGTTCGACGCCATCACCGCCGACCAGTTCTACATCTTCAGCCACCCGCGTGCGCTGGGCAATGTGCGCGCGCGCATGGAGGGCATCGTGAACCAGACCAATCCGGCGGATCCGTTCCACGAGCGGCCCGAGATCGGCGTGGGATTGCGCGCTGCGCTGCGCGCGGTCTGAAAGCAGGGTGGAAGAGGGCGGCCGCGCACTGTTTGACACCGCCATCGGTGTCTGCGGCATCGCGTGGGGCGCTGCGGGTGTGGTGGCGGTGCAGTTGCCCGAAGCCGACGGCCAGCGCACGCGCGCCCGTTTGTTGAAAGGCCAGCCGCCGCGTGCTCGCTGCTGGCAACCAGCCGGGTGGTTTCCCGGCCAGTGGTGGTGCGATCACCAAGTTACGCATGCTCGCGATCGAAGGCGCACGGCCCTCGGGCACAGCGTCGCTGTTCGACGGGCTCTGAACCGTCAGCCGGGTTCCTGGGCTGAGGCTTTTGCAGCAGCCTTTTTCACCTGATTCCCCAGCACCAGCGCCCGCCCGGCGAACGCTCCACCGGCGGCCTCCAGGTCCATGCGTTCCGCGTCGCGCTGCCGCAGGTGCTCCATCACCGCGTCGGCTTCTTCCTCGGCTGCGCCCAGCGTGATCACAGCCTGGCGGCCCATGGCCATGGCGGATTCGAAGGTTTCACGCACCAGAAAGCCTACGTCGGCCTTGCGCAGTTCGAGCACGTGCTCGCGGTCGAAGGCGCGCACCAGCAGTTCGGCTTGCGGGAACTCGGTTTTGGCCAACTCGGCGATGCGCGTGGCGGCCACCTTGTTGTCCAGACACACCAGGATGGCGCTGGCCGAGTGCGCGCCGGCGGCGTGCAACACGTCGGCGCGGCAGCCGTCGCCGTAGTAGACCTTGAAGCCATAGGCCTCGGCGTCGCGGATCATCTGTACGTTGTTGTCGATGATGGTGATGCTGGCGCCGCGCGCGATCACGCCCTGGCTCGCGATCTGGCCGAATCGCCCGAAGCCGATCACCAGCACGCTGGCTGCCTGGCCGTTGACGGCCTCGATGCCTTCCATGGACACGCCGGGCTTCGTGGCCAGGCGCCGGTGCGCCAGCACCACCAGCGGCGTGAGCGCCATGGACAGCACCACGATGGCGGTCATGTTGGCGTTGACCACCGGGTCAATCACTTTTGCGCCCAGCGCCGCCGCGAAGAGCACAAACGCAAATTCGCCGCCCTGGGCCATGAGCACGGCGCGGTCCAGCGCATCGGCGTGTGAGCTTTTCGCGAAGCGCGCAACGCCGTAGATGCACAGCGCCTTGACCAGCATCATGGCCACCACGCCGGCGGCGATCAGGGGCCAGTTGCTCGCCACGGCGGCCAGATCCAGCGACATGCCCACGCTCAGGAAGAACAGACCCAGCAGCAGCCCGCGGAAGGGCTCGATGTCGGCCTCCAGCTGGTGGCGGAAGGTGGATTCAGACAGCAGCACACCGGCCAGAAACGCGCCCATGGCCATGGACAGGCCACCCACCTGCATGAGCAGCGCCGCGCCCAGCACCACCAGCAGGGCAGCGGCGGTCATGACCTCGCGCGCCTTGGCATTGGCCAACACCCGGAATAGGGGGTTGAGCAGCCACACGCCGGCGGCCACCAGCGCCACCAGAGAACCCAAGGCCAGGCCGATGGTGGTCCAGCGCGACGAGGTGGCGGCCACTGGCCCGGCCAGATCGGGCGGCGCCATGAACACAATCACGGCCAGCAGCGGCACGATCAGCAGGTCTTCAAAGAGAAGGATGGCCACGATTTTTTGCCCGCGCGGCTGCGCCATGTCGCCGCGCTCGCCCAGCAGCTGCATGACCACGGCGGTGGAGGTGAGCACAAAGCCCATGGCACTCACGAAAGACACCGGCAGCGAGAATCCGAAGGCGAGCCCCACGCCGGTGAGCAACAGACCGCACACCACCACCTGCAGACTGCCCAGACCGAAGATCGCGCGGCGCAGGCTCCACAGGTGCGAAGGCTGCATTTCCAGCCCGATGACAAACAGGTACATCACCACACCCAGCTCGGCGGTGTGCAGGATGGTCGCCGGGTCGCTGATGAGGGCCAGGCCGAACGGCCCGATGGCCAGGCCCGCCGCCAGGTAGCCCAGCACCGAGCCCAGGCCCAGGCGCTTGAACAAGGGCACGGCCACCACCGCGGCGCCGAGCAGAGTCACAACTTTGAGCAGATCGCCTGCGCTGCCTTCAACGGCCATGAGGAACTCCGGGTGGGTGGTTCGAAGAAAGGCGGCATTGTGACGCACGCGCCCGCCGCCTACACCAGAGCGTGCCGACCGCGCTGAGGCAATGCCATCGGTCGGAAGGGACAATACGCGCCTATGTTCTTTTCCCGCTACCTCAAGATGGCCCTGATCCTGGGCCTGCTCTCCGCCATTGGTCCCTTTGCGATCGACATGTACCTGCCCGCGCTGCCGGATATCGGGCGCAGCCTGGGTGCCGAAGTCGGCCCGGTGCAGTTCAGCCTGACGGCCTTTTTCCTGGCGCTCGGCGTCGGTCAGTTGCTTTACGGCCCGGTCTCCGACATGGTGGGCCGCAAGCCGCCGCTGTACTTTGGTCTGGGCCTGTTCACGCTGGCCAGCATCGGCTGCGCGCTGGCCA
>LNFM01010813.1_pt1 | contig 12668 bp, 11 predicted proteins | sample 596031 | NCBI WGS metagenome assembly LNFM01 (sample SAMN04254537, study PRJNA301005) | activated carbon metagenome | isolation source: dual media filters at the Ann Arbor, Michigan drinking water treatment plant | place: USA: Ann Arbor
ATATTCTGCTGGCCAATTCCATTGAAGGGGAGGCGCGCGATGGCCCCTCGGTTTGGCAGGAACTCGGGCTTTTCCGTGAAGAGCATCCGGTTTTGTTCGCCGGCAACGTCATCGCCGAGCGTGAAGGTGTCACTGCACGGTTGGATATGCCCTACATAGGGCTGCCGGCCGCTACGGTCAAGCGATTGGTGAGCGTTCCAAAGATGGTTCTTACCATCGAAAACCTGACGACGTTTCACAGTGAGGCGAGAAGGCGTTCGAATGAGGATGTGCTGTTGATGTACACGGCGGGTATGCCATCGCCCGCATGGAGGGCGATGTATATGCGGATCTTGGCTGCGTTGGCTTCGGACGTGCCGGTCTACCACTGGGGCGACATTGATGAGGGCGGATTTCGAATAGCAGCAACGCTCTCGCAGGATGCGCGCGCGGTTGAACACGTTCTCCGCCCATGGTCTATGTACCCTGAGGACGTTCCACAGGAGCTACGCAGGAAGGCATCGCGGCAGACACTTGAACGAATGCAACACTTCGCAACCTGCGCGGGCTGGCATGATTTGGCGCGAGAAATTGTAGTGGCGGGGTTTACCATTGAGCAGGAAGGGCTCGCGTCGTGAGTGGCCTACAGACATCGATCTTGCCAGAGGAACGACGGCAGAAATGTTACTTGGATACGGGAGTTCGGCGTGTCTGCCAATCTCAGAAACCAAGGTTTTATCATTGAAAGTAGCGATCCAAAAAGCTTCAGAGTCCAAATCGTTAAGGATATAAATAAGTACAAAACAGTATTACAAAAAGCGCGGTTAAAGGTTCGGTAATGAGTGTTAATTTTTTGCCGTAACTGCGATTAAATCTGTGCCTAGATTATTGACCGCACGAAATTATTATCTCTGGCCTGACTGGTTTTTTGTGCCAAGTTCATTGACGCACTTTACTGCATAGCCACCATCTGGCCATAGAATCCGGGAAACCCCAGCTGCACCTGGTCAACATGAATTTGCTTGAGACTGCGGCGCTACTGGCGCCCCTTGTTGACGCCGCCTTGAGCCAACCCACCAGCTTGGCCGCATACGCATCCAGCTTGATCGGGTTTCGTCGCTTCGGATAGCGCGGTTTGACAACCGCATTGGAGAGATACTTCTTGTTGGTGTTGTGCAACAGCCCCGTGCGCCGCCCGATCTCCCGGATCGATACCCCGCCCCGGAAATTCCACCGCCTTATCAAACTCAATATCGCCACGTGGATCATTTCTGCAACCTCTGTTCATGTTTTGAGCACAGTGGTGTCCATGCGGGGCTCAAATTTCAGTGAAAACCAACTCCGAAAGTAGCCTAGTTTGGGATGGAAATTAGCATTCAGGCCTTTCATTCGCATGGGGCAGCATCTCAGTTTTAATCAGTAGCGGGCTTTAGTAATTAGGGGGGGGGCGTCTTACTGCTCGCACCGGACCACCGGTCGGGCAGTGTGAGTCCGAGCAGCCTGAACACCGCTGCAGGCGCCGGCGGCCTGATCCGCAGTTCCGCCGGGTCCAGCGCATCGAGCGTGTTCTTGACCAGCAGTCCCAGTTCGGTGTCACCTTCCATGACCAGCCGCCGGCTGAAAAACAGCGTGTCGGGATCCTCGCGGCGCAGCGCGAGCGACAGGAAATCCTCCGCCTTCGCTGCCAGCGTCAGGTCGGCATTATCGCCGCGGCATGGAACGAATCCCCCCGGTGCCGCGCGGAACATCAGCGTGATGCCCATGTCGCAGATGCGCAGCCGGATTCTGCGGCCGACGAGTTCGGGCAGCGCCGTGGCGCCAAGCTGTTCTCCCAGCCACAGCGTGAGCAGAGCGGCGAATGCCGCCGATGCGGGGTAATGCGGCAGACGGGTGAGCAGGGCGCGCAGGGGTTCAGGGAATGCGGGCAGATTCATGGTCGCTCCTTTCATGGGGTAGTGACGGCTGGCGTGGCACGAATTGCATGACCTGTGCCAGCAGTTTTTCATCAATCCTGGCCTCGGCCGTGAAGGTTCCGGAATAGGCCTGTTCTTCCTGCTGCAATTCGTAGCAGTTCGCGCCGCTGATATCCATCAGCAGCGCCGGTATGCCGGCTTCGGCAAAAGCGCGGTAGCGCTTGATGAAAAAGTTGCTGCAGCACATGCCGACATAGGCCTGCACCCGGCGCGCTTTCAACCCGGCGAGGGTCGCGACCAGGTGTTCATAGTCAGTGATGGTGGTGACCTGCATGTTGCGGTCCCGTGCGAGGGCATAAGCGGTGCCGACTTCGCACAGGCCGCATTCCGTGCAGCCGTCGCGATGACGCCAGGTGCACCAGGCAGGCTTGGCGCAATACGGCACCAGCATCACGCTGGCCTGCGCCAGCAGCGCGGCGGAATCGAGTCCTGCGGCAGGTACGTACGGCATCAACGCGTTGATCTCCGCAGGCCCCAGGCCGCTGAGCCGTGAGAACCGGTGCTTGTCGGCGAGTTGCGACAGCAGTTGCCTGATCTCCGCTGCACTGAAGCCGATGGCGTCGGGTGGATGGTGCCGCATGTGGTCGGCGACGCGTTTGCCGAGATGCGAAACCGGCGAGTCCTCGAGCGCGTGCTGCAGCCCGCTGAAAAAGTCCGTGGGTTCGACCTGGGTATCGGCGGCGAATTCGACGTGGTGCAGGTGGCTGCCGGGCGGCGTGAACACGGCACGTGCGCGCAGCGTACCCCCGGCGGTCCTGACCAGCGCTTCGATGCTGTGCCCATCGGGGTTGTCCCAGGCGATGGCCTGCGCCAGCAAGCGTTCCGCGGCAAGTTGGTCCGGTGTAGGAATCGCGGGTAGGGTCGTGACGCCGTAGCTGCTCGGTTCCAGTCCGAACTCCGCGGCGATGCTGTTCATCAATGCGGCCTGGATGTCCGTTTGCGACGGCCGGTCGGCGCACAAGGCGTGTATGGTGGTCAATCGCTCGCGAGCAGCGGCCAGGCCCCCTGGCGAGAGTTTTTCTGTCGGTACCCGTAGCACCTTGAGCATGGTCGCGATGTCGGCATCAAGTAGCACGCTGCCCTGCAGCAGCCACGCGTCACCGCAGCGCGTCGCGAATACCGATGCGATTTTCCGGCCGCCAGCCTCGACATCGTTGGGCGCCTTGGAGGTGGCGGCTATGCCGAGCTGCCGGAGGGCTGCCGCGACCGCGGTACAGGTGCGGTCGAGCATCCGTGGAAACGCCAGCCTTCGCCATGTTGCGGGCTGCCGGATGACCAGGCTGAAGCCGAGCTGGCCGGAGTCGAGGTACAGCGCGCCACCGCTCGTCGGGCGGCGCACGATTTCGATGCCGTGCCGGTGGCAGTAATCCAGGCGCAGTTCGCGGTCGAGCACCTGGTGCCGGCCGATGCTGGCCGCCGGATGGCTGCGAAAAAACCGCAACACGTCGCGACCGTGTCCCTGCGCCCGTAGTTCCAGGCCGCCGCGGTCCATGGCGGCGTTGTGGACGCCGCCGGCAAGGCCGGTATTGACGACATCGACAATGGGGCGTCGCGTATTCACGCGGCAGCCTGCCTATGCCACATACAGCAGTATCGCGAAGTAATGGCTGACGCTGCCAGCCAGCACGAACAGGTGCCAGATGCCATGGCCATGCCGCAGTTTCTCGTCGAATGCGTAGAACACGATACCCGCGGTATAGAACAGTCCTCCGGCCACGAGCCAAGCGAATCCCGCCGGCGTCAGTGCATCGATCAGCGGCGACACCGCGATCGCGGCGAGCCAGCCCATCAGCACGTAAATGATCAGCGAAACGATTCTGGCGCCCTTGGCGAGCCATGCTTCCTGCGCAATGCCGAGAGCAGCCAGTCCCCAGATCACGCCGAACAGCGACCAGCCCCAGGCGCCGCGCAGGGTGACTAGCGTAAATGGAGTGTAGGTGCCGGCAATCAACAGGTAGATCGAACAGTGATCCAGTTTGCGGAAAACCTCTTTTGTCCTGCCGCGTGTGCTGTGATACAGCGTGGACAGGGTGTAGAGCGAGAGCAGCACGGCGCCATAGATGCTGAAACTGGTGATCTTCCACGGATCGCCTTCGCGCGCGGCCAGCACGATCAGCACGGCGGCGCCCACTGCCGCCAGCACCGCTCCCATCAGATGGGTGCTGCCGTTGAGCCTTTCTCCGTAATACATGGCGGTTGCTCAGCCCCTATTCTCAGCCGCAACCTGTTCAAGTCCCGGTCGGCCATGCCAGTAGCCGTTGCAGGCGCTGCTCGGTATCAATCCTGACATTTGCTGTACGGCTTCGTCTGCGCTGATCGACTGTTCCAGGCATTGCCGTAGCAGGGCGGCGATCTCGAGGGTGTGTGCCGATTGCGGGCTGATGCGCAACACGTCGACGCCGGTTTGCACGAGGGTGTCGTGTTCACGGATCAGGTTCTGGACATGCGCGGATTGCGTCTGGATGCCGTTGATGACGAGGAAGTGCTGGCCTTCCCGGCTGTTCAGGGCCAGCCCGTCGGGGTAATCGATGCAGCGGAATTCGCAACTGTCTTTCTGCAGGTTGTGGTGACGCGCGGTAAAGCAGCGCGCGGAGTACGCAAGCGGCAGCCGTCCGTAGACGAAGACTTCGGTTGTCATGCAGGCGGGCCTCTGCACCTGCATGGCGGCGAGCGCCGTTCGCGACAATTCCAGCGGCGCGACCCAGCGCGTCGCCCCCAGCGAGCCTAGGAGGGCCAGCGTGCGCGGATTGAATACGTTCAGGTGCGGACCTGCGATGAACGGGGCGCCTTCCATCAGCGAGACGGCGCCCATATCGTTGGCCTCGACCAGGAAGCGGCCGTTGGTGGTGATGCGGCGCAGCGTCTTCAGGTCGGACTCCGACTCGATCAGCACCTGCGTGGACAGCACGACTTCCTTGCCGGCCGCGGTGAGTTGTTCGGCGATGTCGAGCCAGTCGGACAGGCGCAATTCATGGCGCCGCGAGCACACCACCTCGCCGAGATAGACGATATCCACCGGTGCCGCCGCGACGGCGGCGTAGAATTCGAGCGTCTGCGCCCGTGGCCAGTAGTAGAGCAGCGGTCCCAATGCGAGTTTCATGCCGGAAATATCCTTATTTCCACGGGCGGTGATAGGCGCCGAGCGTCTGACTCTGGCCTTCGGAGACATGGCGCAGCGCCAGGTCCCATTCCGGGCGCACGGCATAGCGTTCACGTTCTTCAACGCAGCGGTCGATCGCCTGTCGCCAGACCCGGGTGACCTGTGCCACGTAGGCCGGGCTGCGCTGGCGGCCTTCGATCTTGATCGCTGCGACGCCGATGGCAATGAGCTGCGGCAGCAGTTCCAGCGTATTGAGGCTGGCTGGCTCCTCGATCGCATAGTAGGTGTCGTTGCCGACGGTAAAGCGGCCTTTGCACAGCGTCGGGTAGGCGGCATTCTCGCCTGCTGCATAGCGGTCGATCAGCACGCCGTTCAGTCGCGATTCGAGGCCCTGCGCCGTATCCTGCCAGCGCACCGCCTTGGCCGGCGAGCACACGCCGGTGGTGTTGGGCGAATCGCCGGTGACATAGGACGACAGCGCGCAGCGACCTTCGACCATCACGCACAGGCTGCCGAAGCCGAACACCTCGATTTCGACCGGTGTGCCGGCGACCAGTGCTTTGACCTGCGCCAGCGACAGCACGCGCGGCAGCACCGCACGCTGCACGTTGAAATGGCGATGGTAGAAATTGATCGCCTCATGATTGGTGGCCGAGCCCTGTACCGACAAATGCAGGCGCAGACCGGGATGGGTGCGCGCCGCGTACTGCATCAGCCCGGGATCGGCGACGATGACCGCGTCGATGTCGACCTCGGCGGCGGTATCCATCGCGCGGGTCCAGTGCTCCCAGCCGTCAGACTGCGGGTAAGTGTTGATCGCCAGCAGGACCTTGGCGCCGCGCGCATGGGCGTAGTTCACGCCCAGTTTTGCGGTTGCGCGGTCGAAATTGAGTCCGGCGAAGTTGCGCGCGTTGGTGTTGTCACGCAGGCCGATGTAGACACAGTCTGCGCCGTTGTCGATGGCGGCTTTTAGCGCCGTCAGGCTGCCGGCGGGACAAACCAGTTCGATGGGGGTGTTTCTCGGCATTACGGGTTTCCCTGGGATGGAGGCGCCTGGAAGCGCTTCCAGCGCGCATGTTCAGATGCCGTCGGCGGACATCATTGCGTAGGACGCTACCATGGGCCATTTGCCTGGGACGCGCGTTGATTTGTATCAAAGAAGGGCCAGGATACCGGTCCTGGTTCAAACAAAAAGATTCTCGGCGCCGCTTTCGATACTTTATCTTGATGTCGATAATTTCCATGAAATCAAAGTAATCGCACTACAGTGCGCGAATGCATGCGTTTCGCATTCGTCTTTTTCTCAGCACCTGACCAGTACGGCACCGGGCGGGACGCGGCGTTCCAATTGATGGCGATTTTCCGGCGGGGGCGTTACGCCGGATGGGCGATTCCGGAACCCGATGCAACGCTCATCAGGCGGAGGCATATGGTCTTCCGGGATATTTAGGGCAGGGCTTGGATTGGAACCAGGGTAGGGCCCAATGACGGAACTGCCGTACGCAGCGCAACCAGCTCTATCGCAGCAAACGGGCTTACTGGAATGCGGTTCGGACTGCCTGAATGAACCATATTTCTCTCCGATGGATTAATGGCTGCCATTTTCAGATTGTAATCCGGTCTGTTTCTGGGTCCCTGTTGTTCTCTGAACTATTTCCAGTATTTCGGACCTGTTTCCGCGATTCAGATTGAGGATTAACGGGCATCGGGAAAACTCGCTCGAATATGAATGGAATGTTATCGCTGCCTTGCGCGGATTTGCTCTGATGCTGGCGACCTCGTCAGGATGTGCGCACGCGGTTTGACGCACTGGGCTTGGCTTACCTCGAAGACAATCATGGGATCGGATTAGTGTGCTGGCAATATGACCGTGAGTGATCATGCCGAAACGATGCGCAGTTACGACTTGATTCCCAGTCGTCGCGCCAGCTTGTGCAGATTGCTTGGATCCACTTGCAATTGTCGGGCAGCCCGGGCCCAGTGGCCATTGTGTGCCGCGAGGGCCGAGCGGATCGCTTGACGCTGGCAAACATCGACGGCGTGACGCAGCGTGTTGCCGTCGTGCGCTGCGGTGACTGCCGCAGTCGTGTCGACCGTCGCTGACGGAGGTGGTAATTCCAATCCGTCGAGATCCATCAGGTTGGCTTGCAGGGTGATGATATCGTTGCGATTTAAGCCACGGCTGACCGCTTTGAGCGCGGCCCGGCTGATCACGTGTTCGAGCTCGCGTACGTTGCCAGGCCAGTGATAGCGGCACAACGCTTCTTCGGTTTCGACGGACAGGCGCAGGCTGCGCAACCCTAGGCGCGCTCGATTCAGTTCGAGGAAGTGACCGGCCAGCATCAGCACGTCATTGCCGCGTTCGCGCAGTGGTGGAATCGGGATGGGATAGACCGACAGCCGGTGATAGAGGTCGGCACGGAATGAGCCATCGCGCACATGATCACGCAGACTGCGGTTGGTGGCGGCAATTACCCTCACATTCACATGCAGGGGCTGATCGGCACCCAGGCGCTGGATTTCCCCGTTTTGCAGCGTGCGCAGCAATTTGGCCTGCACAGCGAGGGGCAGTTCGCCGACCTCGTCTAGTAGCAGCGTGCCGCCATCGGCGGCCTCGAAGCGGCCTGGTCGATCGCTCACTGCACCGGAGAACGCGCCTTTGACATGGCCGAACAGTTCGCTCTCGGCCAGCGATTCCGGCAGTGCCGCGCAGTTGACATGGATCAGCGGGTGATCGTGCCGCCGTGACAGCCGGTGCAGCCGGTGGGCAAAGAGCTCCTTGCCAACCCCGGTTTCTCCGAGCAGCAGCACGGGCAATTCCGAGTCAGCCACGACTTCCAGTTCGTGCAGGAGGCGTCCGATGGCTTCGCTATGGCCGATGATTTTACTGTCCTCGAACAGCGGTCCGGTGAGGACTGACGGCGCGCTGCGCGCGAGACGCAGCGCGCGAGTCTCGGTTTCCAGCCGCGTGATGCGGATGGCGGCTTCGATCAGCATGGTGAACCGCTGCAGGTCAGCCTGGGTGTCCGCGTTGAAGGTGGTTGCCTGCAGTGCATCCAGCGTGATGGCACCCCAAAGCATCCCCTCAATGTACAGGCTTGCGCCCATGCAGTCATGCACAGGCAGCGGTTCGCCGGGGTGCGTATCAATCAGGCCGTCATAAGGATCTGGCAGGCCGCTGTCATGATCGAAGTAGGTCACGCCGCGACGGGCAAGTATGGCGGCCAGCCGGGGATGCTGACCCATTGCGAAACGGCGGCCCAGTACGTCGTGGACCAAACCATCGACCGCAATGGGGCGCAGCTGCTCGCTGTCCAGCTGTAGCAGCACCACGGCGTCGCAGCCGAAGTGTGTGCGCAGGGTGCTGACCAGTCGTTGCAACCGGACCGCTGACGGCAACTCGGCGATCAGATCGGCCAGTAGTAAATGATCAATCATGGTAATTACGACCCTTATAGGGTTTTATATACCCAAATAGATTGCGGTTAATATTACCATCATAATTTTACTACATTGATTTAATGAAATAATTTTATGGTACGGGATTCGCTTATAGATCATCAGTCGCATTTCATTCATGGAGATTTGAGATGAATCTGATTGACCAACCCATAGGCCAACTGGCACGCCGTATTCCAGGGGCTACCCGCGTGTTCCACGAACATCAGCTCGACTTCTGCTGCGGCGGTAAACACAGCCTGCGCGAGGCGGCCGAAGCCCGCGGCCTGGATGCTGCGACAATTGCCGAGCGGCTGGCGCAGTTACAGACTTCCGGGCTGCCCGGTGAACGCGACTGGAATGCAGTACCGCCGACCGAGCTGATCGACCACATTCTCGAGCGTTTTCACGAGCGACATCGCGAGCAGTTGCCCGAGCTTATCCGGCTCGCACGCCGGGTTGAACAGGTGCACGGTGAACGCGCGGACTGTCCCGCCGGTCTTGCAGATCATCTGTCGGCAATGCACCAGGAACTGGAAAGCCACATGCAGAAGGAAGAGCAGGTGCTGTTTCCGATGCTCCGTAGCAGCTACGCTGCCGCGGCCTCGGGTCCGGTTGCGGTGATGCGCATGGAACACGATCAGCATGGCGTAGCACTTCAGCGTCTTGCCGAGCTGACTCGCGATTTCACATTGCCGCGTGATGCCTGTAACACCTGGCGCGCGCTGAATCTCGGGCTGCGCACCTTCCGCGACGACCTGATGCAGCATATCCACCTGGAAAACAACATCTTGTTCGAGGGCGCTCCGGACATCCGGATGGCGCAGGTCTGATCGAATGTCGTCCGCTGGTGCAGCCACTGACAACACTCATCGATAGAAGAAAGCGAGATTTACACCGTGGGTCCTTATCGCAAACTGTGGTTCCTGCTGATCGCCGTGCTGGCGGTTACCTTTTCCCTGCTCGGCTATTACGGGAGCGAGGTTTATCGTCATGCACCGCCGATCCCGACTCAGGTCACTGTTGCCGAAGGCAAAGTGCTGTTCTCCAAGGACGACATTCTTGATGGGCAGACGGCTTGGCAGTCCGTCGGTGGCATGCAGCTTGGCTCGATCTGGGGGCACGGCGCCTACCAGGCGCCGGACTGGACGGCCGACTGGTTGCACCGTGAACTAACGGCTTGGTTGGATTTGGCAGCCCAGGAGACCCACGGTCAGCCGTTTGCCTCGCTGGATGCTGCGCGCCAGTCAGTGCTGCGCGAGCAGCTCAAGGCGGAATACCGTTCCAACAGGGTTGATCCGCAGACCGACGTGCTCAAGGTGTCGGTGCGGCGTGCCAGGGCAATCGCCGTGACGGCGTCCTATTACGATCAACTGTTCTCCGATGCTGTTGCGCTGCGCAAAAGCCGGGAGAGCTTCGCGATGAAGGAAAATACGCTGCCCGATGCTCAACGGCGCGTACAGCTCACACGATTCTTTTTCTGGACCGCCTGGGCTGCGGCTACCGAACGGCCTGACGCGAAAGTGACGTACACCAACAACTGGCCGCATGAACCGCTGATCGACAACCGGCCGAGCGCCGAGAACATCATATGGTCAATCGCCAGTATCGTCGTATTACTTGCCGGAGTTGGTTTTCTGATCTGGGCATGGGCATTCCTGCGCCGACACGACGAACCGCTACCTGCTGCCGCAGCCAGTGATCCGTTGACTGCCTTCACGCTGACACCGTCGCAGAGGGCATTGGGCAAGTACCTGTTCCTTGTCGTCGCGCTGTTCGTGTTCCAGGTATTCGTAGGCGGTTTCACCGCGCACTACACTGTCGAGGGACAGCAGTTCTACGGCATCGACGTCTCGCAGTGGTTTCCGTACGCGCTGATGCGCACCTGGCACATCCAGAGCGCGCTGTTCTGGATCGCCACCGGATTCCTCGCCGCGGGGCTGTTCCTCGCCCCCCTGATCCACGGCGGCAAGGATCCCAAATACCAGAAGCTGGGCGTGGACATCCTGTTCTGGGCGTTGGTCGCGGTGGTCGTGGGGTCGTTCATCGGCAACTACCTGGCGATTGCGCAGATCATGCCGAAGGAATGGAGTTTCTGGCTCGGCCACCAGGGCTACGAATACGTCGATCTCGGCCGCCTATGGCAGATCGGCAAATTCGCTGGCATCGTACTGTGGCTGGGTTTGATGCTGCGCGGTATTGTGCCGGCGCTGCGCCAGCCGGGTGGCGACAAGAATCTTCTTGCGCTGCTGACCGCCTCGGTGGGGGCGATCGGGCTGTTCTACGGCGCGGGCTTTTTCTACGGCGAGCGCACCCACCTATCGGTAATGGAATATTGGCGCTGGTGGGTGGTGCACCTGTGGGTGGAAGGCTTCTTCGAGGTTTTTGCGACCACAGCGCTCGCGTTTGTGTTCTCGACTCTCGGCCTGGTGTCGCGGCGGATGGCGACGACCGCCAGTCTGGCCTCGGCTTCCCTGTTCATGCTTGGCGGCATTCCCGGCACCTTCCATCACCTGTATTTCGCCGGCACCACCACACCGGTGATGGCCGTGGGCGCGAGCTTCAGCGCGCTGGAAGTTGTGCCGCTGATCGTGCTGGGCCTCGAAGCGTGGGAGAACTGGCGATTGAAGGCACGCGCCCCGTGGATGGAGAGCTTGCGCTGGCCGCTGATGTGCTTCGTCGCCGTGGCCTTCTGGAATATGCTGGGTGCTGGCGTATTCGGTTTCATGATTAATCCGCCGATTTCGCTGTACTACGTCCAAGGCCTGAACACCACGCCCGTGCATGCGCATGCCGCGCTGTTCGGGGTCTATGGTTTCCTGGCCCTGGGCTTCACGCTGATGGTGCTGCGTTACATCCGGCCTGGATATGCGTTGAGCGACGGGCTGATGAAAACCGCATTTTGGGGGCTGAACGCCGGGCTGGTCCTGATGATCTTCACCAGTTTGCTGCCAATCGGGTTTATACAATTCCACGCCAGCGTCAGCGAGGGACTGTGGTATGCCCGTAGCGAGGCCTTCATGCAGCAGCCGCTTCTGCAGACACTGCGCTGGGTGCGCACGATCGGCGACTTGGTCTTTATCGTTGGCGCATTGGCGATGGCACTGGGGGTGGTTCGCGGATTGTCGGGACGCGCAGATTCGCTGCCAGTCGCTCCGGCAGTCGGGGTTGCGCTGGATGCGCGAGCACGATAAGCGGGGCGGTATCGTATGGCCATTGTAAATAATAACGGTCATGTGGAATTCTGGTCTGCTGACAAAGTCAGCGGCATGAAAACCAGGAGCGAGATAAAGACATGGCGCAAAGGGCGGTGCGGGGAATTGATCGTCGCGCGGGATGCTGTTGTGCCGGCCCAGCGCAAGACCTGGGGTGAACGGATCACGGCATTGCTGGAAGCGGTTTTCGCGTTGCCATCCGACGCTGTGATTGATTTCTGCTGGCCGTAGAAGAGTGAGTTTGATGCGCGGTTCGTCATTCGACATTGGTGCCAGCAGGGTCTGCAGCCGCATTAGGTGGTCGAGAAGGCCCATCCGCTCCGGTACCGCAAATGGTGGCTGGGTGCGCCGATGAATGGTTTCGACAGTCAAGGCTATTGCCTGGGCTACGGTGGCGGCTATTTCGACTGCACATTGGCTGCTCTGCAGGAGCACGCGCTCACGATCGGAGTCAACTTCGAAGTGTTACGGCTGTCTACGATCCATCCGCAATGGCGCGACATCCCGATGGATTTTGTCATGTCCGATGCAGGTATTTATCGCGGGAGGGTAGTAAACTTTCGCGGCACGACGTGGAGGCGTGTGCAGTCGAGGCCAAGGATTTTCTGCGGAGCCGCGGCCTCCCGCGCTGGCACCGCTCGTCATCGCTGACAGCAAGGTCGACACAGAGTAAGAGTGGCTACATCTCGCCGCCCTGTTAAGTGCACAAAATTGCTCCGGACTACTTTTGGGGGTCGCAGGCAATGCCGGTGGAGGAACTGGTCGGATTGCTAAATGAGTTGCTGGAGGCAGAGCGTGCCGGTGCGAAGGTACTGGCGGAGTTCCTGAACGATTGCGAAAGGGATACGCCGACGTGGAAGCGGCTGGCCGCCGTTCAGCGGGACGAGGCCAAGAACTGCATGGTGCTGATGGATCTGGTCCGCCGTGTGAACGGTATCCCGAGCGCAGAGACTGGAGATTTTC
>LNFM01011987.1_pt1 | contig 12668 bp, 10 predicted proteins | sample 596031 | NCBI WGS metagenome assembly LNFM01 (sample SAMN04254537, study PRJNA301005) | activated carbon metagenome | isolation source: dual media filters at the Ann Arbor, Michigan drinking water treatment plant | place: USA: Ann Arbor
GATCGGCCACCGCGCCCCATTGCTGGGTCTCGGGCGGCGGCATGACGTAGAGCATCGCCACCCGGCCGCCGGTGCGCTTGGCGCGCCGGCAGGCGTAACGCAGCGCATTGGGCATCTCGGGGCTCTCGTCGACGACGACCAGAAAGACGCGGCTCTCCGCCCGGCTGGCTTGCTCCTCCATCATCTCCTCCCCCTCGTTGCACTCGACGCTTTACAGGCGACGCACGACCGAGCCGCCGGCCCACCCGACCAGCAACGCCATGAGGATCGCGCCCAGACCGTACAGCGCGCCGTCATGGGCCGCCCATCCCGCCAGCTGGGCGCTGAACCCGACCTTGCCGACCGGCAGTGGGCGCGACACCGCGGCGACGATCTTGCCCTCCCGCAGGAGATAGGTCCGGATTTCGTAGACCCCTTCGTCGAGCCCGGACGGAAACGGCAACTCGACCCGGAACAGGCGGCCGGCCTGAACGGTGATCTGGCCGATCGCCGCCGGATAGAGCCCCTCGCGGCGCTTGACCTCGACCAGCCCGTTGCGGAACTGGGCAGCCTCCTCCGGCGAGCGCTCGCCGACCGGTTTGACCGTCGCCAGCCGGTCCTCGAGAGACAGGATCTCGCCGCTGCCGCGCGCCAGCAGACGTTGCAGCGGTTGGCTGGCGGCGATGGCATAGTAGGCAGGCACGTCGTCGAACGACTGGCGGCCGGTATTGAGCCACAGCCCGAGCACCCGCTGCTTGCGCATCACGGTCTCACGACCCGGCGGGCCGACCACGACGACCACGATCTCGCCGGGCGGGTCGAACATGCCGAACAGCAGCATGCTCTCGCCATGGAAGGCCGACGTGATCGACACGCGTGGGCGCGACAGGTCGACGATCAGATCGGGCGTGGAAGGCTCGGTCGGGACCGATGGCGGCACCAGGGGACCGACGGGCGCGCCGATGCCCGGCCCGGTCAGACCGCCCGGCGGCTCGACGCGCGGTCCCTGCGCGGCGGCCGTCGCCGCCAGCACCAGGATCAGCATGAGGGCAAGCCGGATCACAGCGCCGACTCGCGCGTGCCGAGCGAGTACAGCGAGGACGGCGTGCGCACCAGCTCGGTGAGGAGCTCGACCGCGACCGCCAGGATGAGCACCGCCATCAGGCCGCGCAGGACCACGCCGGGCAGCTTGGCGGCAACCCGCGCCCCGATCGGGGCGCCGACCACGCCGCCCAGGATCAGAAGCAGCGCCAGCACGACGTCGTTGGCGGCCACGAACAGGATCTGGAAGTTCGAGGTGCCGATCACCACGGCGGTCGGCATGCCGAGCAGGTAGATCATCGCCGGCACCAGCACGAAGCCGCCGCCGACCCCGAGGATCGCCGACAGGACGCCGATGGCAAATCCGACGGTGATCGGCAGCAGGGCGCTGATGTAGAGCTTCGACTTGTAGAAGCGCAGCTTGAGCGGCAGCCGGTGGACGAGATAATGCGTGTGCAGCTTGCCGCGCGGGCCAGTCGGGTTGCGGCGCCGCCGGATGTAGGTGCGGAGGCTCTCGACCAGCATCAGCAGGCCGATGGTCGACAGCATCACCACGTAGAGCACGGCGATGACGAAATCGATCTGGCCGATGCGGTTCAGGTAGGTGAACAACCAGACGCCGGCCGACGAGCCCAGCATGCCGCCGAGCAGCAGGACCAGCCCCATGCGCAGGTCGACGTTGCCGCGGCGCCACTGCACCTGCAGCGACGAGATGGAATTGGCGATCACCTGGTTGGCCTGGCTGGCGACCGCCACGGTCGGCGGGATGCCGACGAAGATCAGCAGCGGCGTGGCGAGGAACCCGCCGCCGACGCCGAACATGCCGGCCAGCAGGCCGGCGGCAGCCCCCAGCCCGAGCAGCACGAACGCGTTGATTGAGAGCTCGGCGATCGGCAGATAGATTTCCACGGCCGGCCTACTTCTGCAGGATGGTGCTGATTTCGCGCAGCTGGGTGCGCGCGCGCAACAGGTAGAAGCCCTGCGCGGCCAGGTGATTGGGGATCAGCAGGCCGTCGAGCCAGCCGTCCCAGACGATCCACGGATCGAGCTCGGCGGCGATGCGAAACGATTCCACCGTGCCGTTCCAGGCGTTGGTGAGATCGCGATCGCCGATCACCTTCTGGAAGTCGTTGCCGAGCTCGCGCAGTATCAGGTAGTTGGCGTAGAGCCGACCCTTGTTGAAGAAGAAGATGTCGTCGGCCCGCATGTCGAACAGGTCGCCGGCGTTCTCGATGATGTGCTGGTCGATGACCGCGGAGTCGGAGCCCACGTCGTTGGCGATGCGGTCGATCAGCGCCTGCAGGTTGTCCGAGCGCCGCTCGAACACGGCCTGGCCCGAGGCCACCCGCTTGTTGTAGGCGATCAGCCGGTCGCGGCCGGCGCGATACTTCTGCGCCGAGGTGGCGGACGGCAGCAGCGACACGCTGGGCTGCCACAGCCAGATGTTGGGCTGCTCGTTCAGGTAGCCGCGCGCCTGCTCGAGATCGCGGTCGGTCTGGCTGGAGCCGCGCACCCGCCCTAGCTGGTCCATCAGCTCGGTGCTGAAGCGGCCCAGCGCCGACATGATGCCGCGCTGGAAGTTGGGCATGTTGTCGAGCAGGCCGGACGGCATGAAGGCCGGCATCATCGGCGTCCAGGTATTGCGGTCGACCTCGCGGGTGACCAGCTGCGCCGCCGTGGCGACCGCACGGCTCTCGCCCGGTGCCACCGCTTGCGGGGCGAACTGCGGATCGTCGTCGATGTTCTCGGCGATCAGCGCGCCGACAGGATAATATAGCACCGCTACGATCAGGGCGGCGCGCCAGGTCCAGCTCCACCAGCGCCGCTTGCCGCTCGGCACAGGGCCCACGGGGAGGCCCGGCCGCCACGACCGGACGCGATCGAGTGCACGGCGCCAACGCGACGGTACCGCATTGTGAGACGTGCCGGGGTCCGAACTGAAGGTCATGGCACAGCTTAGCATTCGCCTCGTGACGAAACAGGGGCGCGGGCTGATAGAGTGACTCGATTGTTGGTGAATGGAGTTGGCGGAATGGCGCTCGATCCCGAATCGCAACGCTTGATCGATCTCATGCTGGCGGCCAACCGCCCGGCGTGGAACACCTTGTCGCCGGCCGATGCACGCGCGCAATACCTGGCGCTGCGGCCCGGCGCGCAGGGGCCACGCCCGTCCGGCGTGGCGGTGGTCGATCGCACCGTTCCAGGCCCTGCCGGCACCCTGCCGGTGCGCCTCTACCGGCCGGCCGCTGCAGCCGCCGACAGCGCCCTGCCGGCGCTGGTCTTCGCCCATGGCGGTGGCTGGGTGTTCGGCAACCTCGACAGCCACGACGTGCTGTGCGCCCGGCTCGCGCTGGAGGCAGGCATCGCGGTGCTCGCCATCGACTATCGCCTGGCCCCCGAGGCGCGCTTTCCCGGCGCCTTCGACGATGTCGTCGCCGGCCTGCAATGGGTGGCGGCCAACGGCGCCGCCGTCGGCATCGACGCATCCCGGCTCGCCATCGGCGGCGACAGCGCCGGCGGCAATCTCGCTGCCGCCGCGACCCTGTGGGCGCGCGACCATGGTGGCCCGAAACTGCGCCTACAGCTGCTCGCCTATCCGGTGACCGATGCCGTCGCGCGGGCCGATTCCTACCGCCGTTACGAGGACGGCTACGGCCTGAATGCCGTCACCATGGAATGGTTCTTCGATCACTACACGCCCGACCGGAGCACGCGCGGCGACTGGCGGGTGTCGCCGTCGCGGGCGAAGTCGCTGGCCGGCCTGCCGCCCGCGCTGGTGGTCACGGCCGGCCACGACCCTCTTCGAGACGAGGGCCGGGCCTACGCCTTCCGCCTGCAGCAGGAGGGCACGCAGGCCGATCTCGTCGAGTTCGGCGGCATGCTGCACGGCTTCCTGAGCTCGCCGATGTTCCTGCACGGCGCCCGGCGCGGGACGTCCCTGTGCGCAGCGGCGCTGCACGAGGCGCTGGTGCTGCGCGCGCCATGATCGCCGGGTGAATTCTCCTTCCTCTCCCGGCGCCCGGCCTGTCGGCATGGCGCTGCCGGGCTTGGTGATCGCTTTCGGCATGATCGGCGACACGCTGCTTTATGCCGTCCTGCCCCTTTATCATGACGAGTTCGGCGTCAGCCTCGTGACGGTCGGCGTCCTGCTGTCGCTCAATCGCTGGATCCGCCTGCTGGCCAATTCGGGCGTGGCGGCGATCGGCAATCGCGTAGGGCCGCACTTCCTCATGGTGGTGGGCGCCATCGGCTCGATTGTTTCCACGACGGCCTACGGGCTGGTCGATGATGCCGTGGTTCAGATGGCAGCGCGCATTCTATGGGGCATCTCCTACGCCGCGCTCAACCTCGCGACCTTGGCCTACGCGGTGAGCGATCGGCTGAATGCCGGCAAGCGCGTCGGTGCGAGCCGGGCCACGATCGGCTTCGTTCAGGCGTGCTCCCTGGTCGGCGGCGCCTGGATCGCGCTGCAGGTCGGCCCGCAATCAGTGTTCCTCATCTTTGGTGGGCTGACCGTGGTCTCGCTGACCGCCGCCCTGCTGCTGCCGCGCCTCGCGGTAGAGCCCGCTGCACAAAGGCGCTTCCGGCTGCCGGTGCCGCGTCGCCTGGAAATCTGGGGCTTCACCATGGGCTTTACCGGCGACGGCGTATTTCTGCTCACGCTTGCCTTCCTGATGAAGGACTCGATCACGTCCGTCGCGCCGGTGTTGGCCACGGCGGCCCTGCTGGCGCTGCGCTGGTTGGTCGAGATTGCCACCGGACCGCTTGGCGGCTGGGTCGGCGACCGCTTCGGCGCACGCCGTCTCTCGGTCGTGAGCGGCACCCTGCTCGTGGCGGGCTTCCTGTTGATCGCACTCGATCACGAGGTGGTCGGCGCGCTGGTCGTCGTTCTGACCCGCGGTCTGTTCAATACCTTGATTCCCGTCCTCGTCGTCGAACGCGGGCACGCCAGTGTGCTCTCCTCCCAGGCGAGCTACTCGACCTGGCGTGATTTCGGCGCTGCTGTCGGGCCCCTGACGGCGCCATGGCTGTTCCTCAACCTGCCGCAGACGCCGCTCTATGCCGCCCTGGCGGCGCTCCTGGCGATCGGCGTCTATTCTTGCCTGTGGCGGCGTTAGGAAGGCTTTATTCTCGATCCGTGAGTTAGAAACTCCCGTTTCCAGGTTCATAGTCTTCCGGAGCGTCTCACTCGCTCATGCTGATGAGCGAGTGGGACGGTCCGGGAGACCATGAGCTCGGGCTTGCCGGTTCCCCGGAACCGTCTCTCCTGCTAACCCTCCCGCCGCATGCCAAGGCAACAGAAGACGTTCAATCGACAGAAGGCGGCGGCGCTGGGGTACTTCCTGGCCTTTCTTGCCTGCATCCCGGCTGCCAACTGGATGATCGGCAATGTCGGGACGGTGTGCGCGTCGCCGCACGGGCCGTGCCTCGTCCCCGTCGCGCCCTGGGGACCGGATGGCCATCCGCTGATGGCGCCCTCCGGCGTGCTGATGATCGGCCTCGCCCTGGTGCTGCGCGACATGGTGCAGCGCCGGCTCGGTCGCGGCATCGCGCTCGGTGCCATCGTGGCGGGCGCCGCCCTGTCTGGCGCCGTCGCGCCGCCGCAGCTGGTGTTTGCCTCGTTCACCGCCTTCCTTGTGTCCGAGCTCGCCGACTTCGCGGTCTATACGCCGCTCCAGCAGCGCGGCCTGGTGCTCGCCGTCCTGGCAAGCAGCGTCGTCGGCGCCGTCGCCGACAGCATCCTCTTCCTGTGGCTCGCGTTCGGCAGCCTGGAGTTCCTCGCCGGGCAGATCGCGGGCAAGCTCATCATGGTGCTGCTGGCTCTGCCCTTCATTCAGTGGATCCGCCGGCACGAGATCGCCCGCGGAGCCGTCACTCGGTAGGAACCCATGACTCTGTCCCTCCCCATGCTCGACGATCAGGTGGCTGTTTCCGGTCAGCTGCGGCCTGACGACATGGCCGCGATCGCGTCGGCGGGCTTCGTCGCCGTCGTCAACAACCGGCCCGATGGCGAGGCGATGTTCGGTCAGCCGCGCACCGCCGAAATCGCAAAGGCCGCCGCTGCCGCGGGGCTCGCCTTTCTCGATTTGCCGTTCTCCGGGCCGCGGGCGACGCCCGACCAGGTGCGGGCGCTGGCCGAGCTGCTGGCACAGACGCCCGGCACTGTTGTCGTCTATTGCAAGAGTGGCATGCGCTCGGCCCTGCTGTGGGGCGCCGCCGCCCTGGCCGGCGGGCGTGCGCTGACCGACGTCCTGGAGGCCGCCCGGCGAGCTGGCCAGGATATCGAGCCGGCAGCCGAAATCATGACCTCCCTTGCACAGGCCGCGCGACGGTGAGCGGCCTGCCACGGCCGAAAGTCTCGGCTTGCATGCCGGGCGTACGCCCGTCTTAATCGCGTCCGTTTGTTCTGGGGGAAGCTCTCGATGTTCAAGTCGATCCTGGCCGTGTCGGAAGGCGGCCCCGACGCCGCCATGTCGTTCAAGCTCGCCGCGCGGGTGGCGGGGCTGTTCGACGGCGCGGTGGACGCCCTTCATCTGCCGGTCGGTCCGGCGGGCGGCATGGTCGGCGGTCTGGCGATGAGCGGCGAGGCCATGCCGCTGATCATGAACCTCGACGACGAGCGACTCGAGGAGCGCGCCAGGGAAAGCGAGCGCGCCTACAAGGAGCTGGTCGAGCCGGTGAAAGGGGCGACCTTCACGGCGGCCAAGACCGCGACGCTCGATACGCTGGTGGCGATGGGCCGCTGTTCCGACTTGCTGGTGCTGGGCCGGCCGGGCGCCGATCCGGAGAACGTGGCGCCCGCCACCGTCGAGGCGGCGATCCACGAGTGCGCACGCGCGGTCATGATCGCGCCGCCCAATCTCGGCGAGGGAGCATTCGAATCGGTGATCGTCGCCTGGAACGGCAGCTTTCAGGCCGCGCGCGCCGTCGAGTACGCCTTGCCGTTCCTCGCCAAGGCGAAGGAGATCACCATCCTGGTCGCCGGCAGCACGGCCGACGATGTCGGCGCCCCCTATCTCGCGCGCAATCTCGGCCGGCATGGCCTCGAGACGACGATCGACGCGATCGACCCCGGCGCGGTCTCGGCGCGCGCCCGCGGTCGCGCCCTGCTCGACTACACGCATGGCAAGGGATCGAGCCTGCTGGTGATGGGCGCCTATGGCCGCGGTCAGGTGCTGAGCTTCCTCGGCATGGGAGGCGCCACCGCCAAGGTGATTTCGTCCTGCCGCGTGCCTCTCTTGATGGCACACTAGTCGGCTAGGGGCAGGCGCCGGCGGCCTGGGTGACGACGTCGGGGTCGCTGCAGGCGCTGCAGGCGTTGCCGTAGGTCCGACTGGTGCCGTCGCGGCGCAAGCCGCAGGCTGGCCGATAGTCGCGCGTGCACATCTGCGGCCGCGGGTCGGCGCACGGGCCGCCGGCGACCGGAAGCGACTCCGGTGCCAGCTCCGCCTTGGTCATCACGAAGCGGAAGGGTTGGGCACGGTAGTCGCTCAGCGAGCCGATGATGGCGATCTTCGACCCGACCGCCGGCAACGGCGCGAGCGGCCACGCCATGACGATGTGCAGATCGGCGATGTTCGCGGCCTGCGCCACGTCGGTGATCGCCGCCTCGAGGACATCGGGCGTCGCGCTGATGACCTTGACCTGAATCTTGAGCCGGGTGTGCTCGCCCTGCCGCTCGGTAATCGCCTTCCACACCTTCTCCGCGGCCGCCTTGTTGGCGGGCGACACGTCGCGATGACGAAGCACCAGTGCCCAGTCGGTGAACGAGAGCGAGCTCGGGTCGTGCTCCTCGACCACGACGAGGGCCGCCTCGGCCGGCGACAGGGCGCGCGGGATCGACTTGACGAAATTCGCAGGCGGCGCGCGCTCGTTGCCCGCGGCGCGCACCAGGATCTCGGTCCAGCCCTCCTCGCTGCCTCGATAGATGCGGTAGCGCGAGAGGACATAGCGCTCGATGTCGGCGGCGGCGGCATCGCTCTTGGCGGCGCGGGCGATGGCGATCGACCGCGCTCCGTACCAGAAGCCCAGCGCATCGAGCGGCGTGCCCTCGAGCTGCGACACCGCCAGCTGGTAGACATCCTGGAAATTGTCGGGCTCGGCGGCGACGGCGACGCGATAGTGACGGCGCGCCTTCTCGTAGTCCTTGGCTTGCAGCGCCGCATAGCCCAGGGCACCGTTGAACACCGCGCCCATCTGCTCCTTGATGCGGGCGAATGCCTCGTCGGTCAGCAGCACCGGCCTCTGCCACCTGGTCAGGGCGGCCAGCCCGCGCTCGGCCGCCTCGACCATCGGCGCCATCGCCGCCTTGTCGCCCTGCGCCGCCTTGGCGCGCCCGACGAAGACGCGATTGGCGAGCGCCCGCACGTTGTCGGGGTTGATCTGCAGCAGCTTGGCGCTGATCTCGTCGGCCTTGGCGGGCTGGCCGGCGGCCTGCCAGGCCGCCACCGCCTGCTCGTAGGCCTCGAGCTTCAGCACGCTGTTGGGGTACCAGCGGATGAACACGTCCAATGCACTCGCACGCTTGACGGGATCCTTGGTGCTGATCGCTGCCATGTAGCTGTCGTACTCGGCGGGAATCGCGAAATCGCTGCGATTCTGGGCCGAAAGCTCCGCCGAACCGCCGGCAATGGCCACCAACACGGCAAGAACGAGAGAGCGGACAATTGCCACCGCTGCTGCAACTCCTTTCATCGTGACGATCGGGAAATACCGTGACCGTACAGTCGAACTAAGGCAGTCTCCGGGAAGGTTACGGACGAGCGGGGACGAAGACAATGCGTGAGCGGCGCTCATTTGTATTTGCGCTGGTCGCGGCAATCCTGCTGACGGCGCTCGCCGGGGGTCGTGCCGGCGCCCAGCAAGGCGCGCCGCCGCCCGCCGTTCTGGTCCAGGCGGCGGAGAGCGTGCCGATCGCCGACCAGTTCGAGTTCATCGGCCGCGCCGCCGCCGTCGACAAGGTCGAGCTGCGGGCGCGGGTCAAGGGCTTTCTCGGCCCGCGGCTGTTTGCCGACGGCGACCAGGTCAAGAAGGATCAGGTCGTCTTCACCATCGAGCGCGATCCCTACCAGGCGACCGTCGACCAGAAGATCGCCCAGCGCGACGCCGCCCGCGCTGCGCTCACCAACGCCGAGCTGCAGCTCAGGCGGGCCTCCGAGCTCTTGCGCACCAACACCGGCACGCAGGCGACCTACGACCAGCGGCTGAGCGAGCAGCTGCAGGCCAAGGCGCAGCTCGAGGATGCCGGCGCCCAGCTGCGCGACGCCGAGATCCAGCTCTCCTACACCGAGATCAAGTCGCCGATCGACGGCCGCATCGGCCGCGCCGCGTTCTCGCCCGGCAACATCGTCGGGCCCGACAGCGGCGTGCTGGCTACCGTGGTGAGCGAGAAGCCGATCCGGGTGCTGTTCCCGGTGACCCAGCGCGAGTTCCTCGAGGCGCGCCGCGACAAGGCGCAGGGTGATCCGCTGATCGTGCGCCTGCGGCTGGCCGACGGCGCCATCTACGACGAGAAGGGCGAGCTCGACTTCATCGACGTCACGGTCGACCCCAAGACCGACGGCCAGATCGTGCGCGCCACCTTCCCCAACAAGGAAGGCTTCCTGACCGACGGGCAGACCGTGCGGGTGATCCTGGAGTCCGAGAAGCCGCAGACCGTGGTCGCCGTGCCGCAGCAGGCGATCGCTCTCGACCAGACCGGCCCGTACCTCTTCGTGGTCGACGACAAGAACGTGGTCGAGCTGCGGCGCGTCAAGACGGGGGTGGCGCGGAACGGGCTGCTCGCCGTCACCGAAGGGCTGAAACCGGGCGACAAGGTCATCGTCCAGGGCCAGCAGCGGGTGCGCCAGGGCATGACCGTGGCGCCCTCGACAGCGCCGCCGCTCAGCGCGACCAAGAAGCTCTGATCCTATGACCATCTCGTCGCTGTTCATCCGCCGGCCGCGGCTGGCCTTCGTCGTCTCCACGGTCATCACGATTGCCGGCCTGCTGGCGCTGACCGCCCTGCCGGTCGCCCAGTTTCCCGACATCGTGCCGCCGCAGGTCCGCGTCACCGCCACCTACCCGGGCGCCTCGGCGCAGGCGGTCGAGGAGAGCGTCGCCCAGGTAATCGAGGGGCAGGTCAACGGCGTCGAGCGCATGATCTACATGAAGTCGACCTCGGGCGGCGACGGCAGCTATGCGCTGACCATCAGCTTCGAGGTCGGCTCCAACCCCGACCTCAACACCGTCAACGTCACCAACCGCGTCAACCAGGTGCTGGCCCTGCTGCCGCCCGAGGTCCAGCGGCTCGGCGTCACCACCAAGAAGCAGTCCTCGGCGCTGCTGCAGGTCGTCGCGGTCTACTCGCCCAAGGGCACGCGCGACGGGCTGTTCCTGTCCAACTTCTCGACCATCACCCTGCTCGACACGCTGCGCCGCGTGCCGGGCGTCGGCGATGCCACGCTGTTCGGCGCGCTCGACTACTCGATGCGCGTCTGGCTGAACCTCGACCGCATGTCGAGCCTCGACATCACCGCCAACGAGGTGGTGAAGGCGGTGCAGGCGCAGAACATTCAGGCCGCGGTCGGCCTGGTCGGCGCCGCGCCGCTGCTCGACGACGTCGGCTTCCAGCTCAACATCACCACGCAAGGCCGCCTCACGACGGTGGGCGAGTTCGAGAACATCGTGGTGCGCGCCCAGCCCGATGGCGCGCTGGTGCGCATCAAGGACATCGCCCGCGTCGAGCTCGGCGCCAAGACGAGCGATTCGCTCGGCCGCTACAACGGCAAGCCGGCCGCCGGCATCCAGGTCTACCAGCTGCCTGGCGCCAATGCGCTGGCCACCGCCAAGGGCGTGCGTCAGGCGCTGAAGGACCTCGAGCCGCGCTTCCCCGACGACGTCGCCTACGACGTCATGTACGACACCACCGTGTTCGTCGAGGCCACGATCGAGAGCGTGATCCACACGCTGATCGAGGCCTTCGTGCTGGTGGCCATCGTGGTCTTCGTCTTCCTGGGCAACCTCCGCGCCACCCTGATCCCGATCATCGCCGTGCCGGTAGCCCTGATCGGCACCTTCGCCGTCATGCTGGCGATGGGATTCTCGGCCAACACGATCTCGCTGCTCGCCCTGGTGCTGGCGATCGGCATCGTGGTCGACGACGCGATCGTGGTGGTCGAGGCGGTCGAGCACATCCTCGAGCACGAGCCCGAGCTCACGCCCGCCCAGGCGACGGAGAAGGCGATGACCCAGGTCACCGGCCCGATCATCGCCATAACCCTGGTGCTCTTGTCGGTGTTCATCCCGACGGCCTTCATTCCCGGCATCACCGGCCAGCTCTACCAGCAGTTCGCCGTCGCCGTGTCGGTGTCGATGGTGATCTCGGCGATCAACGCGCTGTCGCTGTCGCCGGCGCTGTGCTCGCTGATCCTGCGCCATCGCAAGAAGCCGCGCGGCGTCATGGCGTGGCTGCAGAACGGCATCGACAAGAGCCGCGACGGCTATGTCCGGCTGGTGACGCCGCTCGCCCGGCGCGGCTTCATCGCCCTCCTGCTGGTCGGCGGCTTCATCCTGGCGACCGGCGGCATCGGCAGCCTGGTGCCGTCGGGCTTCCTGCCCGACGAGGACCAGGGCGCCTTCATGGCCGAGTTGCAGCTGCCCGATGCCGCCTCGACCAACCGCACGCTGGCCTCGATCCAGGAGGTCGAGGAGAAGATCATCGGCAAGCCGTGGCTGCAGAGCGTCTTCACGGTCAGCGGCTACAGCCTGCTCGACGGGCTCAACCTGCCCAACCGCGCCCTGGTCGTGGCCGGCCTCAAGCCGTTCGCCGAGCGCAAGGACAGGTCGCTCTCGGTGTTCTATGCGCTGGAGGAGATGAACAAGGCGTTCGCCCAGATCGCCTCGGCCAATGTCTTCGCCTTCAACCTGCCGCCGATCATGGGGCTGGGCAACTCATCGGGCTTCGAGTTCGTGGTGCAATCGCTGGCCGGCGCGCCGCCGGTCGATCTTGCCGCGGTGGCGCGCGGCATGATGGTCGCGGCCCAGCAGGTGCCGCAGCTTGCCGGCGTGTTCACGACCTACGCCGCCTCGACGCCACAGATCAACCTCAAGCTCGACCGCGAGCGCGCCCAGGCGCTGGGCGTGTCGATCTCCGACATCTTCTCGGCAATGCAGACGACGCTGGGCGGCAGCTACACCAACGATTTCAACCTGTTCGGCCGCACCTGGCAGGTCAAGGTCCAGGCCGATGCGGCGGATCGCAGCAACGTCAACGATGTGTTCCGCGTCCGCATCCGCTCGTCGAACGGCGAGCTGGTGCCCTTGCAGGCGGTGGCCAATATCGAGCTGATCACGGCGCCGTCCTCGATCGTGCGCTACAACAACCTGCGCTCGGTCGTGGTGAACGGCGCGCCGGCGCCCGGCTTCTCGACCGGCCAGGCGATCGCCGCCATGGAGGAGCTCGCGCGGACGACGCTGCCGACAGGCTACGGCTACGAATGGACCGGCACGGCGCTGCAGGAGAAGGCGGCGAGCGGCCAGACCGGCTTCATCCTGGCGCTGGCCGTGGTGTTCGCCTACCTGTTCCTGGTCGGCCTCTACGAGAGCACGGCCATCCCGATCGCCGCGCTGCTGTCGGTCGTGGTCGGCCTGTTCGGCGCCATGACCGC
>LNFM01014815.1_pt1 | contig 12665 bp, 9 predicted proteins | sample 596031 | NCBI WGS metagenome assembly LNFM01 (sample SAMN04254537, study PRJNA301005) | activated carbon metagenome | isolation source: dual media filters at the Ann Arbor, Michigan drinking water treatment plant | place: USA: Ann Arbor
TGCCCTGGACTAGGGGGCCGCCATGCTCACCCATCGTTGCAACAGGTTCGTCGTCCTTCTGACGGGCATGCGCCACTACACCACCGAACAGCTCCTGGCGGTGATGTACGAGCGGCGCTACCCACCGCTGTTGCGGGTAGCCGCCCTGCGATGGCTCATCCATTGCGCTCCCTTGGAAGTCACCAAGGGCGCCCCCTATCTGCAGCGGCGACGCTACGTGCGCCAGCACTACCACGTGTAGCCCGCCAACACCCGCGATTCGAAGGTCACGGCCAACCAGCCGTGGCCTTTCGCTCCTTCAAGGAGTCAGACCATGTACATCCGAACCCCACGGATCGGCGCTGTTTGCTCAGCCGATCCGAACGACATTCACGCCCTGGCTCGCGACTTCGCGTACGAGTTGCGCCAGTTCATCAAGACCGACCGCGATGGCGACCGGCGCCGCGTCTCGTTGGCCGCGATCGACGACTTCGAGGAGGCAGGCGACGACCCGGAGGCTCTTCAGGCCTTCGTCGACGGCGCGGGCCTCGAGGCCATCCAGGCGTATTGCCATCCGTTCATGAGCTTCTCGCTCTCACCGTCCGGCGACTACGGCTTCTGGCCGGACTTGGAGGGTAAGCGCCTGGGGAACACAGGTTGAACTGACCGGCCTGCCGAAGTGAACATGTGTCCGCGTAGCTTGGAAGCGGACACGTGAACACATACGGGGTGGATCTGATGGGACGGCGGCGCCGGCGCAGGCACAGCGCGGAGTTCAAGGCGTCGGTGATAGAGGAGTGCCTGCGCCCGGGCGTATCGATCGCGGCAGTGGCACTGGCCCATGGCCTGAACGCCAACATGCTGCGCAAGTGGGTCATTGATGGCGAGCATCGGCTGTCTGCCCCGGCGCCTGCAGCGTCTGGTGAGCCCGAGGTGGCGTCGAAGCCGCATCCCACATTCATCCCCTTGGCGCTGCCTGCGCCGGTGATCGAAGGCGAGATTCGCGTGGAACTTCAGCGCAGCGGCACGACGGTGAAGATCGTATGGCCTGCATCGGCCGCCCGAGACTGCGCGGCCTGGTTGCGCGACTGGCTGCGATGATCCGCGTGGAGGCAGTGTGGCTGTGCACCGAGCCGCTGGACATGCGCGCCGGCACGGACACGACGCTGGCGCGAGTGGTCCAGGTCTTCGGCTCGGCGCGCCCGCACCACGCTTATGTCTTTGCCAACAAGCGCTCGACCCGGCTGAAGGTGCTGGTGCATGACGGCATCGGCATCTGGCTGGCGGCCAGGCGGCTGCACCAGGGCCGCTTCATCTGGCCAGGTGGCGGCTTGGGGGCGCCGCAGTCGCTCACGCGCGAACAGCTCGATGCACTGGTGCTGGGTCTGCCCTGGCAGCGCGTGGGCGAGGCCGGTGTGATCACGGTGCTGTAGCGCGTCCATTGCCGGATGTGCCGATGCGCCCGCGCGGCGACGGCGCGACACTGGCGGCCGATGATCGACATCGCCCAGATCGACCCGGCCAAGCTCCACGAGTTCAGTGCCGAACAGTTGCGCGAACTGACCCGCGAGTTGCTGGCGCGCAGCGAGCGCGATGGCCGCGAGATCGGCTGGCGCGACGCCAAGATCGACAAGCTCACGTTCGAGATCGCCCAGCTCAAGCGGATGAAGTTCGACCGCAGCAGCGAGCAGCTCAGCGCTGAACAGCGCGCGCTGTTCGACGAGGCGGTGGACGGCGACATCGCGGCCATCGACGAGCAACTGGCCGCCCTGCAGGGCACGCTGCCGCCCAAGTCCGAGAACGAGAAGAAGACACCCAAGCGCAGGCCGCTGCCGGATCGGCTGCCACGACGCGACGTTCACCACGAGCCCGAGGACACGACCTGCGGCTGCGGCGAGGCGATGAAGCGGATCGGCGAAGAGGTCAGCGAGAAGCTGGACTACACGCCGGGCGTGTTCACCGTGGAGCGCCATGTGCGCGGCAAGTGGTGCTGCGCGGGCTGCCGCACGCTGGTGCAAGCACCGGTGCCGGCCGCGGTCATCGACAAGGGCATCCCGACAGCCGGGCTGCTGGCACATGTGCTGGTGGCCAAGCACGCCGATCACCTGCCGCTGTACCGGCAGGAGGCGATCTTCGGCCGCGCCGGACTGGCGATCCCGCGTGCGACGCTGGGCGCGTGGGTCGGCCAGTGCGGTGTGCGGCTGGAGCCTGTAGCCCAGGCACTGAAGGCCGAACTGCTGCGCTGCCAGGTTCTGCACGCTGACGAGACGCCGGTCGCGGTGCTGGCCCCGGGCAAGGGCAAGACGCAACGCGCCTACCTGTGGGCCTACGCTGCTGCGCGAAGCGAGCCGATCAAGGCGGTGGTCTACGACTTCGCCCCAGGCAGGTCGGGCGAGTACGCCAGGGCGTTCCTCGGCCACGAGCCCGAGCGGCAGGAGCGAGACCAGCGACCGTGGACAGGACTCCTGGTGTGCGACGACTTCAGCGGCTACAAAGCACTGTTCGGGCTGGGCGTGACTGAAGTCGGCTGCATGGCGCACGCACGGCGCAAGTTCGTCGAACTGCACACCGCCAACAAGAGCTCCATCGCAGGCGCGGCGCTGCAGCTGATCGGTGAGCTCTACCAGGTCGAGCGCGACATCAATGGCCTGGCCGACGCCGGTAAACGGCTGGCGCAACGACGAAGTCGATCAGCACCTGTGGCCAAGGCCCTGCACGAGTGGCTGATCGCGCATCGCGCCAAGGTGCCGGGTGGCACAGCCACAGCCAAAGCGATCGACTACAGCCTGAACCGCTGGGCAGCGCTGACGCGCTACCTCGATGACCCGCGTCTGCCGATCGACAACAATCACGACGAGCAGCAGATCCGCCCCTGGGCAACCGGGCGCAAGAACTGGTTGTTCGCCGGCACGCTAGCCGCTGGCAAGCGCGCGGCGGTCATCACCAGCCTGATTCAGTCAGCCAAGCTCAACGGGCATGACCCGTATGCCTACCTCAAGGACGTGCTGCACCGCCTGCCGACGCAGCGTGCCAGCGAGATCGGGCAGCTGCTGCCGCATCGCTGGACGCCCCGGCCCTGACGGCCACTACGCTGCGCTGCGGCGCCGGTCAACATGTGTTGGCTGGTTGCTTACCTTGGAGGGCCTGGAGTACGCGGCCCGATCGAAGGATGGCGTCATCAAGGTCAACGCGGGCGACGCCTGGCCGCCCCTGTGGACACCAACCGGCCGGGAGGTGCAGTTCGTCATCGAGGTCAACGATCACGGCAACGTGACGCTGTACAGCTGCATCTAGCAGCGCTCTCAGCAGCGATGTTCGTATGCCATCGCGAGTGAGAGGCAAGGACGTCGATCATGCGAGCCCTCCGCCCTGCACGCGCAACTTCGCGGGGCCAGTCCTCTTGGACTGGCACCCGCTCCCCTTTCAGCGCCTGTCTTGCAGCGGTTGCTGGCAGTGGCCGCGTGCAAGTCTACTCACGCTTACAGCGCGTTAGGAGTCTCTTGAATCGGCGGCCAATGCCTAGCGAACTCGAGCGGGCTTGCCAAGACCTGAGTGGGCACAGCCGGCGCCGGCGATACCTGTCGATTTACCTGCTGCCCTCGCCGCTGGTTCCTTTCGCGCGGAGGCGCTGTCGCAGGCTCTTGACCTGGGTACCGTCGATCAGCTTGTCGGGCGGCAGATCGAGTGCGCAGTTGCCAAGCGACGCAAGCGCCTGGTCGCTGGGGCGGTAGCCATCGGGTACAAAGCACCCTCGTCGTGTAGACCGCTCCTCGATGGCATGCAGCAAGGCCTTAAAGAAGTCGGCCTCACGAGCGCGGTGAGGGCCGGTCGTGGACACCTTGGTGAGCGCATTGTTCGCATAGACGGTCGACCTCTCCGCGTCGGTGGCCAGCGCTTCAACGCAGCTTGCCAACGAGGGCCAATACTTCATGTCGAAGCGGTAGCGCAGCGCGTCGAGCTCTTCCTTGAGGTTCGCACTGAACAGCGCATTGGACGAAGACGCCTCCTCCACGAGATCAATGACGTGGTAGTGCGCAGCAGTTGAGAAACTGCTCGTGTTGATCAGCTTCTCCCGGTGTTGAAGTTGCTCCGCCAACAGGTGGCCAAGCTTGGCGATCTCCGTATTGGTCGCCTCCAGATCAGCGCGGGCGTCCCGCGCGTCATTGAGCTTGTTGGGGCTGTGGAACGCGGCCGACACCAGCACCGCGTCGAAGAAGTGGTCCAGTGCCCGCCAGTCAGGCATGGCCCGGTACAACTCCTCGTACGCGTCCATCAGTTCCAGGCGCCGGGACAGCAAACGGTCGATGATCTTGACCAGGCTGTGCCACACGCCGGCGTCGGCATAGCGTTTGCGCGTCCCCGCCAGTACGCTCTCGCAGGCGGTCGTCGCATCTGTCGCGCCGTTGATGGGATCTGGGGTCATGGAGCGGTGTGTCGAGTTCATGGCCATAGCTTAGTCACCAGGCCCGCGCGGTCAGGTATCGCATCTCGATAGAAAAATACCGGCGGATGCGATGCCACGCCCAGATGCCGACAACAGGCGGGTGACCTACCTTACGCCAGGGCGCGCCGCCCGTCCGGTGCGCCATTCCCATGCGTGGACCTCCGGCAGTCGGCGAACCGCGGCATCATCCGGACCGAAGCGTACACGTCAGTATTCTGGGGACAGTTCAACGCCTTTTCTGCTCCACCTGTACCGCTCCGGCGCCCGGGTCGTCCACCTGCACCCTGCCACGTCCCTAGTGGCCAGCGTCGGCGTCCTTGGCGTAGCGCCCTTTGGGCGGTCTGACGCGGTCAACGTCGGCATCGCAGTAGCCGCTGCCAGTACACCGTGGCGCGACGATGCACCAACCAACGGCAGAGGCATTGAGGCACTGCTGTATGGCGGAAATCAGTCAGAGCAAGGCGACAGGCCGTCCGTAATTCAAAGCTTGCTAAGCTCTTCCTCTAACCGCGTGGCCTCAGGCACACCAAGCGCAATAAGCGACGCGATGAGGGTGTCGATGGCAGGCCGTAGCGGCGCGCTGTTGCTAAAGCTGGTCGGGCTGCGTGCCCGGATGGCCTCCATCAACAAGCACCAACGGCGGCCCACACCGTGGTCGATCCATAGCTGCCGGAAATCGGGATAGGCCTCGATCCATACGCTTCCTGCCCCGACAAGTACATCCAGTTGCTCAGCTCGTGGCGCAACCTCAAGCAGGTTGAGCAGTACCAGGGCGACGAAGGGTGACGGCCCTTTGCTGACCAGTTTGCCCACAACAGGGAGAAACGGACCGACTCGCTCCACACCCTTCTCGAACAGGTAGCACTTCGATCCCTGCCCGTACATGTGGTCGTTAAAGAACAAGACGGCGATTGCCGGGCCGATGTGCATCTCGATGGACAAGTCCCTGCTTCGGCTGAGCCGTTCCCATCCCCGCGTGGTCAGCATGTGGTCGGCGAGTGCGCTTCGAATGTCTACGGCTACTTGCGTCGGAATGTTGTCGCCCTCGAAGTACACCGCGTCGATGCTGCGCAAGAAGTCGACGAGCACATCGTAGAAACTCCGGTCTGGAAGCGCAACGATGTGCCGCACGGCTAGTTCAGTGGCCTCAGGCGTTGACAGACCGACAACGGAGCGTGCAACCGCCGCAAAGAACGTATCGTTCCATTCAGATGGCGGATGGTCCGTTTCGTCTCCGTTGTCTAGCTTCGCTCCATTCGCGATGGCCGTCCAAGGCATGTAGGCTTTCGCGATCTCGCTGAGCCAAGCGCGCGTGTCATCGTGGGAAAGAGCGCGCACTTGGCGCAACCAGAGAGCCGCAGCCTGATGATTTACATGCTCTGTTGGCGAAGGCGCCGGCGCTTCTGGTGGTTCTGGTGTAGCAATCCGGGTTCCAGGTAAGCGTAGTCGCCTTCTCGGCCGAGCTTGCTCTACCGGAAATGTCGGCCACGTTGGCTCCGGGCCTTCCCCGCCAAGCCATGCCATCTCAGCGGCAACGGCAGCCCGTGCCCGTTCATGACTGCGCGATTTGCGAGCGTCGACCTCATCCTGCGACGCATCCCAAGCTCGGTTATCCACGACACTCGCGCCGAATGCACATCGGAGCACAGCTCTCGGTAAGCGACTATCGACGTCCGCTAGGACTGCGGCGGACGTCCCGAAGCCGTGCGCGGCAGCGTGGTTTCCTGTCGCCGCTACCTCAAGAAGCGACCGCACGTCTTCCGGCGTTGACCGATGTCGCAAGGCGTGGATCAACCCGGCGTAGGCGATTGCGGTCGGATTGAAGCGCAGTCCCCCTCGCATCTGACGCGCAGGATCGTCGTCGAGACCTGCAAGCGTCTTGTCCAGTTGAGATCGCGCCCATTCTCCGTGCTCGGCGCGCAAGGCGTCATCGCCGTCCCGCATGACGATCATCGCGGCCGTCACAACCGCTTCCTCTTGCATGCGCCGCTCTCCGCCGTCGTCGTCGGATTCGACTTCTGCCGTAGCCGTAGCCGTAGCCGTAGCCGTCGCCGTCGCCGTCGCCGTCGCCGTCGCAGAACGCCGCGCCCAAGCCACCGCTGCCGACCGACCTTCTGGTAGCAACCGGGCGGGATCGTCAACCGCAAGGGTGAGCGCAGACCGCGTAGCGAAGTCTGACTCTCGCTCAGTCGCGGCGTCTCGCAAAGCTTGTAGATGGGTCTGCTCTGCCTTTGGCGATAGATATTTGCGCGCAGTCGCGGATGATCCGTCCTTGAGCGTCACTTCGACTTCTTGCCAATTTGTGGCATCCGAGAGGTTCAGTGCGTACCGAACCATGAATTCCGGGTTGCCCAGATGCGCGCTCGCGGCAGGTTCGCCCAGGCGTGCTGCCGCGGTCGCCAACAGCGTCCTCAGTGTCGCGAGTTGATCCGGGGATGCCAGGAACGTGAAGTTGCCAATCAGTTCGTCGAGCGTTGTCCATCGGGATGGCCGGCGCTTCAGGTCAGCGGCGGCCACGCTCCCGCGCGGTTCGCTGCGCAAGGCGCCAAGCCCGAAGTAGTCCGGCACTTCGACGCGATCATGCACCTGACGCGTGTGATCGATGCACAGCAGTTCGGGGCAGCCGAGAAAGGTCGCCGCCACGTCAAGCGATTTAGGCCAATGCGAGATTATGAGATCAACTGCCACCAGCAAATACGCAGCGCACGAGCCCTGCGGCCCGAGCACGTCTGTCAGCACCCCTTCGAGTGATTCGCCTGCCTCGATGCGGCGGTGCGCCCATGCTTCGAGTGCCATCAGCGCGGACGTGACGGCGTAGAAGTTGCTGTTGCGTGACCAGAAGTAGGTCTGCGTCCACGGGAACGTGCGCGCACCTCCCGGCAAAGCCAAGTCGAACCCATTCGTCCCTGGGTCAGCACCTCGGCTTCCGTGTGCGACTGCGTGTGCGACCAAGCGATGAACTAAGGCCAACCCGTCCTTGGGCGAGTTCGTCAACAAATCGAAGAATGGGCCTTGTGCCGGCGACGCCTGAAGGAACTCATGATCGAGATAGGTAAACGCCTCTTCGCGCTCCCGGCCCAAGTCGCGCTCGCGTCGCCGGGGCCTTGCGATCAACGCCTGCGCGGTCAGGTTAGCCAGCTCTGCTGGGGCTGCTGGCGCCAGCGTGCCGCGCATCTTCAGGATGCTGCGCACGATGTCTTCGTTGTGCTCGGTCTTTCCCACTGCCGTCAGATATTCCGCGGCCAACTCCGGCGTTGTCCGCGCGAACATGACGAACGCATCGCGAAGGTCCGATTTCAGGGACTGGACCTCGTCCCGATCAAGGTGCGCCCAAAACACAGGGCCCTCGCTCGGCGTCGGCATTGCATCTCTTGGCTCCATCAACCTCAGCCAACGATAAATCTGTCGTGTAGTAAACGGCGTGATATCGCTGGCGCCAAGCGTGCCAACCGAGAATGCCGCGTATAGCTGAACGATCTCTGGAATGGCCTCGTTAGGAACGCTATCTCCTGTACCCAAGAGCCAGACAATCAACGTCGTCCATGCTGGGCCGCGCGGGACGTTGATCGATGCGGGTATGAGCGAGGGGTCGACTCCCGCAGCCGCAAAGACCTTTGCGGCCGGAAGCACGTCGACAGCCATGACCGTTCGGATGAGTTCGCGCAGCAGTGCGGCGCCATTGGCGAGAAGCTCGGGCGATGCGCGTTGGAGAAGTGCTTCCGCAGCTTCGGATCTAGCTAGGGCGAGCAACGCGGCGCGGCGCCAAGAACGATGAACTCCCGCTTGGCTCAGCCGATCAACGAGCGCGTGCCACCTCACGCCATCAGTCGCCCGCTCGATTGCCATGCGCGCTGCTAGCTCAACGCCACGTGCAAACATCGCCGTTGCTGGTCGATCTAGTTGCAGCCTGTCGACGAGTTCGGGATCGGCGTGCAGGGCGCTTGCAATCGCCCACTCGCGCAGTACGTCATGACGAAACGCGACCCGGTCAATTCCCAGATCCCGCAGAGTGCCGCTGGACACCAGCGCATCGATCGGCGCCGCAGCTTGGCCTGTAACGTCGAGGAAGTCAGCGCCAGACAAGGTCTGCGCTGCTGCGCCTTGCAGCAGCCGAGTCCGATCACGCCACCCGGCGTCGCGGGCGCCGTCCGCAGTGGTCCACCACTGCTCGGCCATATCGACTTCAGTGCGCGGTACAGGATCGGATGCTGCCTGACTCGCCAGCCGTGCGAGGCGAAACAGGTTTCTGGCGACCTTGCGTGCGGGATGGCCGTCCGTTAGAAGGGGCGCAAGCGAAGGATCAGTCACCTTCAGCTGCTCAATCTCCACCTTGCTCAGCTCACCTATCGTGATCGGGTCGGTTTGGCCCAGGCGTGCCAGTGCATCGCTCGGCAGCCAGCTGGGCTCATCAATCCCAAATTCGCGCCGAGCCGTCGCGACCACGGCCACTCCCGGAACGACAGCGGCTTCCCCGACCACATCGACGACCGTGAGCCTCTCCTCTGTGCTGAAAGAGTCGAGGTTGTCGACAAAGATAGTGGCGCCGCCGTCATTGGCCAGTTCGACAAGCAACTCGCGAAGCGTTCCGTCGAAGCCGAGCTGTGCGCGCAACGCGGTCCACCCGCGGGGAACACATCGTCCTGGGCTGAGAACGATGACCTGACTTTCGGCTTGCATGGCCTCGGCCATCTGTCGCAAGACACCCGATTTGCCGACGCCTGCCTCCCCACGGACCTCCACATAGCGTCCGCGGTCCAATGCTTCGCGCGTTGCGGCAACACGCTCCTGTCGTGCAAGTACGACGTTGCCCACGCGGTTACGAATGTCAGCAAGTGCCAAGCGGGACGACTCGCCTAGCGCGGCTCGGGCCGTAACGTGCCGACGTTCGCCTAGGAACCGATAGCCCAGCTGCGCGAGAGCTTGCAGTGCTGTCTCTCGGGTTCTGTCGCCGCCGCTTTTCGCCACATCGATTGCTAGTTCTATGAGGCTGACCCAAAAAGCCCCGGCGCGCGATCCATCGTCGGTATGCAGCACACGCACTGCGCGTTCTAGCGCCAGGTCGTGCGATGCAGAGCCGAGGGCGGTGAAGTCAAAGGTCAGAATCTGCAGCCGACGGAGTAACAGCCAAACGGTCTCGTTGTCGTCTGGCGAGCCTTCGTCTCTCAAGTGGCTCTTGAACGTCTTGACGAGGGCGCGCATGTCGTCGTTTGCCACGCCCGCCAGATCAATTTGGGCGGCGAACGTGGCTGCATCGCCAATCTGCCGTGCGAGCGTCAGTACGTCCTGATATGCCCCATCGATCTTGCGCGATCCCTTCGTCGTCGCAATTGCCAGCTCATACCGCTGCGTCAGGAAGTCGGGTCGTTGCGAGGCTATGACGACCTGACCTACGACTTTGCGAAAGACGGGATCGGCGGCGGCGAAGGTGATGGACCGCTTGACCTGAACCTCCAGCACCGCCGGCTTCCCGGACACGTTGTCGTGGGCGTGGATGACAACGTCATCGAGCGGACGCCCTGCATTGGCCTGTTGTAGTGCGACTCTGTCTATCGTGGCGCCGGGAAGACCCCGGGCAGGAGCTCCGGCGAGCATGGCCAGCATGTATGACGCGCCGACCTGGGCCTCGAAATGAGTGCCTGCTGGCCCGCTGGCCAACGTACTCGTCCCAGGACTTCCGTCAGCCGCGGAGGTTCCCTCCTCACTCATGCTTCTCCCTTTCGACGCGGACGCTCTTTCGATGTATGCCTCGCTCCATCCAGCCTGCCGTGCTCGCGCGATCCAGCGGCGGGCGGCGGGCGGCGAGCGGCGAGCGGCCGGTCTCGAGGTCGACGCTGTCGACAAAGGGGGACCGGCCACCGATTTTGGCAGCTGTAGTCGTTGAAGTGGCTGGCTATGAACGTCTCAGTTCAGTCTTCAGCCGGCCCCCAGGTCGTGGGCGTCGGTTCGGCAGCGCTCGCCGTCGTACGCGCGGGAGACAAAGGACTGATTGGCCTCATAAGACGACGCTGGGGTCTTGGCCCTCGAAGCCCTGCGACGTCTCCGGTCGATGGCGGATAAACCCTCACACTCGCCCTTCAAGCCAGGCAACGGCAGGCGAGCAGGGCAGAACTATGGCAGCCGAGGGATCGCGAACATGGAGGCGTGGTTGAGCGCCCCCAGCGTCGCGAACATCGCATTCGCGAGGTCGTAGAGTTCGGCGGAGGTTACTGGTCTCGCGCTCCCTGTCGGCCTACCCGGACGCAGCTCATCCTTCTTACCCTGAAGGCTGCCATAGATCCGACCGTGGATGACCTCGTTTCGGCGCTCGAGCAAGTCGCGTATGTAGTCGAGGTGGCTCGGAAGTCCAGCAAGCTCTTGAGGCAGCGGTGCGAACTGCGCCAGGCGTTCCTGCACGTACTCGACGCGCCTGCTGATCGGCCACTTCTCGATGCCCTTCGGCGGCGCCAGATCACGCTTCATCAGGACGATGCGACACTCGTCGACAGCCTCCTCCATGTAGGCCGCGTAGAGCGTTGTATAGCCAAGCCCTCTAACGATATCTCCGTCGTTGGTCATCGGCATGCAGCTCCTCTGAATCTATAGCGAGATGGCAAGCGCCCGCCCGGCTGGATTCACCGCCACCGTGTAGTCGGCGTCGTACAAGATTCTGCATCCAGCGACGGATCGCGGCCAAGTAGGATTGCCAACGAACCTGCCCCCCGAGCGTGGCAGGCAGGCTCCAGGTGACGGCCAACGATGACGGCGCGCCGCGCTGAACTCACAACAAAACCAAGACCATCTGAGCAGAGAAAGGGAGAAGAACATGTTCGGCACTATCGACAAGAGCAAGGGACTTCTCTTCGTCACCCACGATCTCGACTACTCCATCCGGGCGACCATGCAGAAAATGCAGCAGGAGGTCGAGAGGTTGGACGAGAACCGGCTGCTCAACACCCCGCCGGAAGACCTGATGCGCTATCTGGTCGAGAGGCACGGCATCACACCGATAACGCTGCTGCGCGACCAGTGGTATGCCGACTATCAGGATGCGCCGGTCGATGTACGGCACGACCCCATGCGATGGATTGATGACCGGAGCCGCCCGGTCATGGTGGCCGGCGAGCGTGTCGTGGTTCGCATCCCCTTCGAGGGCGAGAGCGAGCTGTTCTACGCGAAGGCCAACACGTATTCGCTCAACCCGCCCCGCGCCGTCATCGAGAAGAACGAGATCGTCCTGCGGTACGAAACCCCTACCGACCAGCCACGCGACATCCGCGCGCTGGTCGACCAGACCCTGAAGGAGATCGAGCAGTATTTGGGGTGGCAGCGCCCGATGATCGACGCGCACAACCAGAGCCTCCCGCAGGCTGCGGAGCAAGCGATCCACCAGCGGCGCGAGCGCCTGCTGGCACAGTCACAGCGCGCTGAGGCCCTCGCTATCCCGATCCGCCGGCGCGCCGACGCACCCAGGACCTACGCGCTCCCCACGGTAAAGCGCAAGGCGGTTCCGACCTTGCCACCGCCGACAACGGCGCAGTTCAAGCCCGAACCGGCTCTCGCCATGGAGCTGTACGAGCACATCCTGAAAGTGGTGCAAGACATGGCGCTCGTCATGGAGCGCAGCCCCGATGCTTTCAAGGCGATGAACGAGGAGGCTCTGCGCCAGCACTTCCTCGTGCAGCTCAACGGCCAGTTCGAGGGCAAGGCGACGGGCGAGACCTTCAACATGGCGGGCAAGACCGACATCCTCCTGCGCGAGGGCGATCGCAACGTCTTCATCGCAGAGTGCAAGTTTTGGAAGGGGCCGAAGGCCTTCGGTGAGGCCATCGACCAACTACTCGGCTACGCCACGTGGCGCGATGGCAAGACGGCGATTCTCGTGTTCAATCGTGGCACTGAGACCTCAACGGTTCTCGCCGGCATCGACGCGGTTGCCAAGGCGCACAGCAACTTCAAGCGTGTCGTGACGTGGCCGCACGAGAGCGGCTTCCGGTACGTCCTTCACAGCAGCGGCGACAAGCACCGTGAGTTGGTCCTGACTGTGCTCGTGTTTCACGTGCCGACATAGCGGAACGGTGATGCCTCACGGCCGGGCGCATGGCAACCGCGAATGGCAGGTTCCGGCGCCAGCCGCCGTTCAATGCCCAATCCTGACCGGCAGCAATCAGCCTGGTCCGGACGAACGGACGAACGTCTCAAGCCGATCTACAGGGACGGACTTTGTCTCAGCGCTGTTGAGAGTTGCCCGGTTACTCCTGACCTC
>LNFM01010818.1_pt1 | contig 12663 bp, 10 predicted proteins | sample 596031 | NCBI WGS metagenome assembly LNFM01 (sample SAMN04254537, study PRJNA301005) | activated carbon metagenome | isolation source: dual media filters at the Ann Arbor, Michigan drinking water treatment plant | place: USA: Ann Arbor
GAGCCGCGCGCTCCTTCCCCCAGCTTCGCTGGGGGAAGGCTGGGATGGGGGCTGCTGCCAGCCTGCCGACTACATCTTGCAGCCCCGCGCAGGATCCGCCAGCGCCTTGATCGACACCGCCTGCATCTTGTTCTCCTTGCCCTCGGCCTTGCGCAGGTAGATGTCCTGGATCGGGTTGTGCGCACGCGACAGCGTGAACGTCCCGCGCGGGCTCGCGATCTGCGCGGTCTCCATGGCTTTCACCAGCTCCGCGCGCTTGTTGACGTCGCCACCGACCGCGGTCAACCCGACTTCGAGCAGTTGCGCCGCATCGAAGCCCTGAACCGCATAAACGTCGGGCTGGACCTTGTATGCCTTCGCGTAGCGCAACCGGAACGACTGGTTCTGCGGGTTCAGGATGCCGTCGGCGTAGTGCAGGGTCGTGATCAGGCCCTGCCCCGCGTCGCCCATCGCCTCGAGCGTGCCGTCGGTGAGAAAACCCGAGGCATACAGCGGAATCGAAGTGCGCAGGCCCGCCGCGGCATAGTCCTTCACGAACTTCACCGCGCCCGCGCCCGCGAAGAACACGAACACCGCATCGGGCCTCAAAGCCGCGATCTCGGTGAGGAACGGCTGGAACTCGACGTTCGGGAACGGCAGGGTGAGCTCCTTCACCACCTTGCCGCCCTCCTTCTCGAACGCCTCCTTGAAACCCTCCACCGACTGCTGGCCGGCCGAGTACTTCCAGGTGAGCGTGACCACCGTCTTGTGCTTGCGCGCCGCCACCTCGCGGCCCATGGCGTAGGCCGACTGCCAGTTCGAGAACGAGCTGCGGAAGATATTCGGCGCGCACAGCGGCCCGGTGATTTCATCCGCACCGGCGTTGGGTATGACCATCAGCGTGTTGGTCTCGCGCGCCACCTTCGCCATCGCCAGCGCAACGCCCGAATGCACGGTACCGACGAGTACGTCGACGCGGTCGCGTTTCACCAGCTTGTTCACGTTCTCCGTGGCCTTTGCCGGATCCGATTCGTCATCGACGGTGAAGAACTCCACCGCGCGGCCGCCGAGCTTGCCGCCGTTGCCTTCCACCTGCAGCTTGAAGCCGTTGGTGATGGCATTGCCGAGTGCCGCGAAGGTGCCGGTGTAGGGCAGCATCAGCCCGACCCTGAGCTTTTCGTCGGCTGCAGCGTTGGGCGCGGCGGTACCGAACAACAACAAAGCTTTCACCACGAAGGACGCGAAGGCCACGAAGGAAAAGCGAAGGAAGGCAGGTGAATCGGTACGCGCCGATCGAATCGAACCCTGCACGTCGCAGGCGTTGATTTCCTTTGTGTCCTTCGTGTCCTTCGCGTCCTTCGTGGTGGAAGCGTTTGCAGTGGTTGTCATGAGTCCGATTCTTTCGATCAACTGAGGTTGGCGAATCACCGCACGGCAACCCGCGCGCGCAATTTGAAACGCTGGATCTTGCCCGTGGCCGTCTTGGGCAACTCGTCGACGAACTCGAGCCAGCGTGGATACTTGAAGGGTGCCAGGCGCGACTTGACGTGCTGCTTGAGGGCCTCCGCCAGATCCGGTGCGGCGGCGTGACCGGGCTTCAGCACCACGAAAGCCATGGGCTTCACCAGCCGGTCGTCGTCTTCGCGGCCGATCACGGCGGCTTCCAGCACCGCCGCATGGGTGATCAGTGCACCCTCCACTTCGACGGGCGATACGTACATCCCGCTCACCTTGAGCATGTCATCGCTGCGCCCCGCGTAGACATAGTAGCCGTCGGCATCCTGCAGGTACTTGTCGCCGCTGCGCGTCCATGGTCCCTGGAAGGTGGCGCGCGATTTCTCGCGGTTGTTCCAGTAGTACGCCGCGCTGGTGGGGCCGGAGATCTGCAGCTCACCCGGCTCTCCCATGGGCACCGGTGCGCCGTGATCGTCGACGATGCGGACCTCGTAGCCCGGCACCGGCTTGCCCGTGGTGCCGTAGCGCACGTCGCCGGGGCGGTTCGACAGGTAGATGTGCAGCATCTCGGTGCTGCCGATGCCGTCCAGGATGTCGGTGCCGAAATGCGCGGACCAGCGCTTGCCGAGTTCTTCCGGCAGCGCCTCACCGGCCGAGGTGCAGCGACGCAGCCGCAATTCGCTGCGGGCCGGCAGGTCGGCGCTCGCCAGCAAGGCGGCATACAGAGTCGGCACGCCATAGAAGACCGTGGGCCGGTGCTGCTTCAGCCGGGCGAAGACCGCCGTGGGCGTGGGACGTTCGGCCATGAGGACCGCCGTGGCACCGACCGCCATGGGGAAGGTGAGACTGTTGCCCAGGCCGTAGGCGAAGAACAGTTTGGCCGCGGAGAACACGACGTCGTCTTCCTGCAATCCCAGGATCGGACGGGCATACAGTTCCGCGGTCTCGATGAGACTTGCATGGACGTGCACCGTCCCCTTGGGTGCTCCCGTGGACCCGGAGGAGTACAGCCAGAAACAGGGATCGTCCGACGTGGTCGCCGCCGGCGCGAACGGTCGATCGGGCCCCTTGAGGAGTTCCGCAAAGGGCCGCAGCCCATCGCCACCGGCACCGGACACGACGGCGTTCGCCAGCGTCGGAATCTTCCCCATCAGCGGAGCGAACATCGGCGCCAGTGGTGCTGAGACGAACAGCACGCGTGCGCGGCTGTCGCGCAGCATGTACTCGTAGTCGTTCGTGGTGAGCAGCGTATTGGCACACACCGGGACGACACCCGCCTTCACGCAGCCGAGAAACGCGGTCGGAAAGTCGATCGAATCGTGCAACGCGAGCAGCACGCGCTCTTCCATCCGCACGCCGAGGTCGACCAGCGCGTGCGCGAAACGATCCACGCGGCGTGCGAGTTCGCCGTAAGTGTGGGTGCCGGCATCGTCGATGAACGCGACCTTGTCCGCACGACCGGCGCGCAGATTGCGCTCGATCAGATCGTGCGCGGCGTTGTAGTCGCGCGGGACGACGATCCGTGGCGGGCTCGATCCGTGGTCCGCCGTACTGAGCTCCGGCAAGCGCTTCCCCTCCCCGATTGATGTTGTATGCCGCACCGTCGTTGCGGCGGGCCTGCACTCTAGCCCGACCGGCCCGGTCCGGTACAGCACTGTGCTGCCGAAGGGCCGGGCCCTCCGTGTCGCGCCGCTCGACCCTGTCTGCCAAGCCCCCGGAAACGTGACAGGCAATATATTGCCCATCGCGAACTCCGGAAGTTTAACCCCTCCAGTTCATGGTCTTATACGTATTCGCCAAGCTCTGCGCAAGCTCTCTCTATGCGACTTAGCCAAATCGATCGGGGCGAACAGGCAAGATACCGCTTGCGCTCGAATCGCGGCGGAACTAGAGTTCACCCGCCCTTCTCCATCCGCTCGAGGTTCCGGTGAATCCTGTCGCAGCCCTGCCCGTGAGCCTCGCCACCGACGCGGATGCCGCTTTCCTCGTTGCCGTAGGTCTGCGCGTGCGTCAGCGCCGGTCGCAATGCGGGCTGACCCGCAAGGCACTGGCGCTGGCTGCCGACGTGTCGGAGCGCTATCTCGGCCAACTCGAGACCGGCGAAGGCAACATCTCCATCCTGCTGCTGCGGCGCGTCGCCATGGCTCTCGACACGCCGCTGGCGGACCTGCTCGAAGCGAACCACGCCGATCCCGAGTTTGAGCGCCTGGTGGCTTTGCTGGCACGCATCCCCGCCCATCGCCGTAGCGATGCAGTAGCCCGCCTCGTCGCCGAGCTCGGCGACCAGCACGGCATCAAGCACCAACGCATCGCACTGATCGGCCTGCGCGGTGCGGGCAAGTCGACTCTCGGCAGCGCACTGGCGCAATCGCTCGACGTCCCGTTCTTCGAACTCAACCGCGAGGTGGAGCGCGAAACCGGCATGCCCACCGCCGAAGTGTTCGACCTCTACGGGCAGGCCGGCTATCGCCGGATCGAGCGGCGCTGTCTCGAACGGCTGATCGAGCGGCACGACCGGGCCGTGCTCTCACTGAGCGGCGGCGTCGTTGCGGACGACGCAACCTTCGATCTGCTGCTGCGCCGTTGCCGCACCGTCTGGTTGAAGGCGAGCCCGGAGGAACACATGACCCGCGTGCTCGCCCAGGGCGATCTGCGCCCGATGGCCGGGCACGCCGACGCCATGGACGATCTCAAGCACATCCTCGCCGCGCGCGAGCCGCTGTACCGCAAGGCCGATGTCGTGGTCGACACCTCCGGCCAGCGCCCTGAACAGAGCCTGCAGGCCCTGCGTCACGCCGTTTCGGCCTGACGTCGAATTCGGAGTTCATCATGACCACCACCCTCGCCCCTGTCCCCGAGACTGCCACCGCATCACCCGTCGACTATCGCACCGACCCGTCGCGCTACCGCCACTGGCGCCTCGCCTGCGACGGGCCGCTCGCGCGCCTGACACTCGACGTGCGGGAAGACGCCGGCCTGCGACCTGGCTATCGCCTGAAGCTCAATTCCTACGATCTCGGTGTCGACATCGAATTGCACGACGCACTGCAGCGCGTGCGCTTCGAGCACCCGGAAGTGCGCACCGTCATCATCACGAGCGCGAAGGAGCGGATGTTCTGCTCGGGCGCCAACATCTTCATGCTGGGGCTGTCGTCGCACGCTTGGAAGGTGAACTTCTGCAAGTTCACCAACGAAACACGCAACGGCATCGAGGACTCCAGCGTGCATTCTGGTCTCCGGTTCGTCGCTGCCTGCAACGGGGTGACGGCCGGCGGCGGTTACGAGCTGGCCCTCGCGTGCGACGAGATCATTCTGGTGGACGATCGCTCGTCCGCCGTGAGCCTGCCCGAAGTGCCGCTGCTCGGCGTGCTGCCTGGCACCGGCGGCCTCACTCGTCTCACCGACAAACGCAAGGTTCGCCGCGATCTCGCCGACATCTTCTGCACCACGACCGAGGGTATGCGCGGCCAGCGCGCGAAGGATTGGCGCCTGGTGGACGACGTGGTGAAGCCGCAGCAGTTCGCGGCCCGCGTCACCGAGCGCGCGCTGGAGCTCGCTGCGACCAGCGATCGTCCGGCCAATGCTCGCGGCATTGCGCTGTCTCGCATCGAACGGCAGGACGACGACACCGGCTACCGGTATCGGCACGTGGAGGTACGCCTCGATCCCAAGGGACGGCAGGCGACGTTGACCGTGAGTGCGCCGGCACAAGCCGGCCCCGAAGACCTGGACGCCATCGTCGCGCTCGGCGCCGACTGGTGGCCGCTCGCCATGGCGCGCGAACTGGACGACGCGATCCTCATGCTGCGCACGAATCATCTGGAGCTCGGTACCTGGGTCCTCAAGACGGCGGGTTCCATCGCAAACGCGCTGGCAGTGGATGCGAACCTTGAGCGTCACGCCGACCACTGGTTCGTCCGCGAGACCATCGGCATGCTGCGGCGGACCCTCGCACGGATGGAGACGAGTTCGCGCACCCTGTTCGCACTGATCGAGCCAGGCTCCTGCTTCGCGGGGACCTTGTTCGAGCTGGCCCTCGCCGCCGATCGCACGTACATGCTCGACACCACGGCCGCGCCGGAGACCACGCCGCACATCGCCGTCTCGGTGCTCAACTTCGGAACCTATCCGCGCATCGACGGACGTTCGCGCCTGTCGGCGCGTTTCTACGACGAGGCCCCACCCATCGATGCCGCACGCGCAACCATCGGGCAACCGATCGATGCACGTGGCGCCCTCGACCTCGGCCTGATCACCTCCGCCCCCGACGACCTCGACTGGGGCGATGAGCTGCGCATCGCGCTCGAGGAGCGTGCGAGCCTTTCGCCCGACGCGCTGACCGGCATGGAAGCGAACCTGCGCTTCGGCCTCGCCGAGACCATGGACACGCGCATCTTCGGCCGGCTCTCGGTGTGGCAGAACTGGATCTTCAATCGCCCCAACGCCGTCGGCGAGTTCGGTGCGCTCAAGGTCTACGGTACCGGCCACAAGGCGCAATTCAACCGCGAACGCGTGTAGGACCATACCCATGAACATCGACTACAGCCAGAAGATCCCGAACAACGTCGGCCTGAGCGACGATCGCACGCTCCAGCGCGCGCTCGAGCATTGGCAGCCCGAGTTCCTGAACTGGTGGGCGGACATGGGGCCGGAAGGCTCGACTGCCTTCGACGTGTACCTGCGCACCGCGGTCAGCGTCGACCCCGCCGGCTGGGCCAACTTCGGGTACGTGAAGATGCCCGACTACCGTTGGGGCATCTTTCTCAATCCGGCCGAGACCGACCGGCGCATCGGCTTCGGTGACCACAAGGGCGAGCCGGCGTGGCAGGAGATCCCCGGTGAATACCGCGCGAACCTGCGGCGCATCGTCGTGACCCAGGGCGACACCGAGCCAGCCTCGGTGGAACAGCAACGCCACCTCGGCCTTACCGCGCCGTCGCTGTATGACCTGCGCAACCTGTTCCAGATCAACGTCGAGGAAGGCCGCCATCTGTGGGCCATGGTCTACCTGTTGCACCGCTACTTCGGGCGCGACGGCCGCGAGGAAGCGGCAAGCTTGCTCGAACGCCGCTCCGGCGACCAGGACCACCCGCGCATCCTCGGTGCCTTCAACGAACGCACGCCCGACTGGCTGTCGTTCTTCATGTTCACCTTCTTCACCGACCGCGACGGCAAGTTCCAGCTTTGCGCCCTGGCCGAATCGGGCTTCGATCCCTTGGCTCGCACTACCAGGTTCATGCTGACCGAGGAAGCGCACCACATGTTCGTGGGAGAATCCGGCATCGCCCGGATCCTGCAGCGCACGTGCGAAATCATGAACCAGCACAAGACCGACGATCCGGCGCAGCTGCGCAGTCTCGGCGTGATCGACCTGCCCACCATCCAGCGCTATCTCAATTTCCACTACAGCGTGACCATCGACCTGTTCGGCGCCGACCTGTCGTCAAACGCCGCAACTTTCTACAGCACCGGCATCAAGGGCCGGTTCGAGGAATCGAAGCTGGGCGACGACCACGTGCTGAAGGATGCCACCTATCCGGTGCTGGAGATTTCCGGCAGTGAGATCGTGACGCGCGCAGCGCCGGCGTTGAATGCCCTCAACGAAAAGCTGCGCGACGACTACATCCGCGAAACCATGGCCGGCGTCGGACGCTGGAACAAGGTGATGCAGAAGAACGGCATCGACTTCCAGCTCACCGTGCCGCACAAGGCGTTCCACCGGCAGATCGGCACTTTCTCCGGTGTAAGGGTCGCGCCGGATGGACGCATCGTCGGGCAGACCGAGTGGGATGCCAACGTACGCTCATGGTTGCCCGCGGAAGAAGACAAGGCTTACGTGCAGTCGCTGATGGGGCGGGTGGTCGAGACGGGCAAGTTCGCGAACTGGATCGCGCCGCCGCCGATGGGGATCAACAAACAGCCGGTGGACTTCGAGTATGTGCGGTTCAATTGAGCAGCCGCCGGCCCCCACCCTAGCCGTCCCCCAGCAAAGCTGGGGGAGGGTTGGCTGCGCCATCCCTCCGGGGGCTGATTGGCCCTCTCCCTCGGTCCCTCTCCCCGAGGGAGAGGGATGTACACCCCTTCCCCCGGCTTTGCCGGGGGAAGGTTGGGATGGGGGCCATTCACCGTGAACGCCCCCGACCTCGCCCTCCAGCACGTCATCGACCCGGAAATCTGCATCCGGTGCAACACGTGCGAAGAGACCTGTCCCATCGACGCGGTGACCCACGACGAGCGCAACTACGTCGTGAAGTTCGACGTGTGCAACGGCTGCAACGCCTGTGTGCCGCCCTGCCCCACGGGCGCCATCGACAACTGGCGCCACGTGGCGCGGTCGAGCGCGTACTCGCTCGAAGAGCAGCTCTCCTGGGATGTCCTTCCGCCGCAAGCGGCAGCGACCGACGATGCCGAAGCGGCCCTTCCCGAGGAAGTGCAGCGCCTTACCGCTGAAGCCACTGCCGGTCTCGGTACGGCCGTGGCGGCACCCTGGTCAGCCGAAAAGCCTTCGGTCAACCTGTTCACGCCCCGTAGCCCGGTGACAGCCACCATCGCGGGCAACTTCCGCCTCACCGACGACGGAGCTTCGAGCGACATCCGCCATATCGTGCTCGACTTCGGCGGTGCGGTGTTTCCGGTGCTCGAAGGGCAATCCATCGGCATCATCGCGCCGGGTACCGACGCCAACGGTAAGCCGCACTACGTACGGTTGTACTCGGTGGCGAGCCCGCGCGACGGCGAGCGCCCGGGCTACAGCAATCTCTCGATCACCGTGAAACGGGTCGAGGAGGATCACGACGGCACCCCGGTGCGAGGCGTCTGCTCGAACTATCTCTGCGACCTGAGGAAGGGCGACACCGTACAGGTGGTCGGCCCCTACGGCACGAGCTTCCTCATGCCCAACCACCCAGGGTCGTCATTGCTGATGATCTGCACCGGAACCGGTTCGGCCCCGATGCGCGCGATGACCGAACGGCGGCGACGCCACCGCGCCTCGGGCGATGGCAGGCTTCTGCTCTTCTTCGGCGCTCGCGCCCCCGGAGAACTGCCCTACTTCGGCCCACTCATGAAACTGCCGAAGGATTTCATCGACATCAACCTCGCCTTCTCGCGCGTGGCGCGGCAGACCAAGCAGTATGTGCAGGATCTGATTCGCGCTCGCGCCGAGGAAGTAGCTGCCATGCTCAACGACGAGAACTGCTTCATCTACGTCTGCGGGCTCAAGGGCATGGAAAGCGGCGTGCACGAGGCCTTTCGCGATGTAGCGCGGCAGCATGGGTTCGATTTCGACGAGCTCTGGCCGAAGCTGCTCTCGAGCAACAGAATCCACATCGAGACGTACTGACCCTCGAAGTCAGCAGCCGGAATCTCCCTCACCCTCGGTCCCTCTCCCGAAGGCAGAGGGAGGCAAGGCCCCTCGCCCTCCGGGAGAGGGGTTGGGGTGAGGGGGGTTTTGAGCCGAGATGACGGTCAGCCCATTCCCCAATAAACTCCCGCCACTATGATTACCATCCAGCATGAAGGCGGTCTGATCACTGCCGGTATCTTCGGCGAATTCACGGTCGGTGACTATCGCCAGTTCGAGCGCGAAGTGCTCGAACGGTTGCGCGTCCAGGGCAAGGTGGACCTGCTGGTCGATCTCCGCGACATGCAGAGCTACACCCTCGACGTGGCGTGGGAGGATGTCAAGTTCGTGCGCGAGCACGCACACGACTTTCGCCGCGTGGCCGTCGTCTCCGACGATCAATGGACCGTGTGGCTCGCGTGGCTCACGCGCCTCATGGTGGACGCGGAAGTGCGCGTCTTCGACGAGGAAGGCATCGCCCGCGAATGGCTCGATGCCGCTGCCGTGCCGCAAAAGTCCTTCACCACCCTGATCTCCATCGCCGAACTGCTAGCGCGGCTCGACGACCCCGGCATCGTGATCTTCGATTGCCGGCACGATCTCATGAAGCCCGATGCCGGTGCCGCGGCCTACGCGAAGTCGCACATCCCCGGCGCCCGTTTCGCGAGCGTCGACCGCGATCTCGCCGGGCCGCTCACCGGCAGGAACGGCCGCCATCCCCTGCCCGACCCGACCAGGTTCATTGACTGGCTCGGCAGCCAGGGCGTCTCGAACAGCACGCAGGTGGTGGGCTACGACAGCGGCGGCAGCATGTACGCGGCGCGCCTGTGGTGGATGCTGCAGCACTGGCTCGGTCACGAACGGGTCGCCGTACTCGATGGCGGCTGGGATATCTGGGTGCGCGCCGGTCATCCGGTGACCGACGTCGTGCCCAAGCCGCAGCGCGCGACGTTCACCGCACAGCCGCGCGACGTTTACGTCACAGCCGATCAAGTGCTCGCCCACCTCGGCAAGCCCGGCATGCAGGTGATCGATGCCCGCGCCGCCGATCGTTTCCGTGGTCACAACGAGACCATCGACCCGGTGGGCGGCCATATACCGGGCGCGGTCAATCGCGTCTTCCGCGACAACCTCGATTCCTTCGGCTTCTACAAGCCGCCCGCCGAGTTGCGCGCCGGCTTCGAGCCGCTGGTGGGTAACCGCCCGATGAGCGAAATCGTCCATCAGTGCGGCTCGGGCATCACGGCAGCACACAATCTGCTCGCGATGGAGATCGCGGGCATGAAGGGATCGAAACTCTATCCGGGATCGTGGAGCGAATGGTGCGCCGATCCGGCGCGGCCGATCGCCACCTGACCTGGCAGGCGGTCAATCTTCGAGGGGGACGGTATGCAGGACGAGCGAACGGCAACCCTGGAACAGATCGGCGCTGCTTTCCGGCAGACGCGCCCGCCGGAACCGGAGGCCGACATGCCGGCCCGCCCGACGTTGGTGGACATCTTCAACCTGAGGCTCAACACGCCCAAGTTCGGCCTGCCGATCGCTGCCGCCGTGCATTGCACGCAATGTGCGGCGCAGGCCCTGCAAGCCGGCATGGACGAAGAAACCGTGCTCGCCTGCCTGCTCCACGACGTCGGCCTCGCGGTCTGCCGCCCCGATCATGGCTGGTGGGGTGCGCAGCTGGTGGAACCCTACGTCTCGGAGAAAGTGTCCTGGGCGATCCGCTATCACCAGGCGCTGCGGTACTTTCCGGACGAATCGGTCGGCTACGAATATCCGCAGATGTACGTGAAGATGTTCGGCGAGGATTACCGGCCGCCCGAATACATCGCCGCAGCTCACGAGTACGCGCGCAACCACAAGTGGTACATGCACTCCCGCAACATCACGTTGTTCGACGACTACAGCTTCGAGAAGAATCCGACGTGGTCGGTCGAACCGTTCACCGACATCGTCGGGCGGCATTTCCGCCAGCCGAAGGAAGGCCTGGGCAACGACGCGAGCGCCACGTCCCACATGTGGCGCACGCTGATCGATCCGAGCAAGCCGCTGTAACCGACTGCAACGCGGGTCTGCAGAACGTGCACCGGAAAACGGGCGGGATTTCCCGCCCGTTCTCTCATACGGTGGACGGGATCAGTACGCCGCCACCGGGTTGCCCGGCGAGCCCGTGGCCCCCACCAGCTTGAGCGGCGCCCACGAGAACAGGAACTCGTAGGCCTTGTCGGCCGACAGGTCGTCGAGGTCCAGGTTCTCGAAGTTGTAGATGCCGCGCCGCACGATGAGATTCATGTGGCAGTAGGCGAACGAGGCCGGCGCGCCGTTGGCGAAGTCATAGGGCTCGAGTCCCCAGGTGTCGGAGCCGATCATCGAGATCTTCTTCGACGCCAGGTAGTCGCAGACCTCCGGGGAAACGCCGGGTTCGCCGGATCCGAACTCGGCGTTGTCCTTCGCCATCTGTTCATCCGATTTCGCCTTCTCGCCGGCCGGGCGGCCGAGGTGATTGGTCTTCCACAGGGCATTCCAGCCCGTGCGGAACACCACGACATCACCCTGGGTCGCATCGCCAACACCCTGCTTGGCGAGCGCGGCCTTGTAGTCGGCGAGCGTGATGGCGTAGCCCTTCGGCAGCGTTTTCACGCCCTTCAGCGCGGCGACATCGATCAGGAGGCCGCGGGTGAAGAAGCCACCCGCCTTCTCGGGTCCGAGCTTCTTGAAGCCGCGCGCCGTCCCTACTTCCTGGGACAGGTTGCGGTTGTAGAAGTAGTCGCCGTCCTTCCACCCCGGCTGGCCCTTCACCCGGATGGTCGGGTGGGCGAGACCGTCCCACTGCGTGCCGACCTGACCGATCTCGGCCGTGACCAGTTCGTCGTAGAAGGTCTGGTCGAAACCGTCGCCCGGCCAATTGAGTGGCCCGTGGGTGGTGGTTCCGCCGCTCGGAATGCTCAGTGCAAACGTGCGGCCGGGCACGAGCGGCATGTGGTTGCTGTAGGGGTGCCCGAGCAGCGCCATCTTGCCCTTCTTCACCAGCTTGGCCGCCTCGATGCGCTTCTGCGCCGTGATGTAGTTCGTTCCGCCGGCTTCGTCGTCGGCGCCGAACTCGCTCGGCCACCATTTCTCGTCGACCGGGTTGTTCTCGGCGTGCGCGAGCGTGGTGCTCAACGCGGTTGCGAGCAACGATGCTGCAAAAATCTTCAGTTTCCCCTTCATGTCTTGGTTCTCCTCATGGACTGTTATTGGATCGCAACTCGGAGCCTGTACCCCAGGCGGCCGGAGGTTCCGCGGCAGCCCCGGCTCATGCACCATGACTTCGCTCGATTCGCGAAGTCCCTGCGGCCCGCCGGACGACCTGCCGGCTTCGACGCGCATCCCTGCGACTGTGGCGGCAAGCGATCCATCGGCCCAGGAGGGACCCATCGGGATCGAAGCGACCCTTGCATCACGACGGCGACAGCAACCACGCATGGCTGTCGGGCGTCCGATCTGGCTCCCACGTTGTGAGCGCGGGCGACGCCCGGTTCCTGCAACGACCGGACTCGATTCGTCTTGGGCTTGCCGCCCGGCAATTCGACCCCCGACGGTGCGAACGAGGCATTGCACCGATGGGTTCGTGGCGGCGCCGCCAGTATCCACAGGCGGCGCGCTATCCGTCAACCGCTGTGCTGCCCCTCGTCGGCGATCACCAGCCGGACCGAGGCCTGAGCAACGACCCGAGCGCCACCGCCCTCATGTGGCGCACGCTGAGCGCCGGGCAAACGTGTCTCTAGCAGGAATACAGGCTCGCGGCGCTGCCGCGCGTGAGAGGCAGCAGGATGGCCAAGCCGACTGCGAGCAGCAACCACGTCTGCGGCTCTGGCACGGCGACGACATAGGCCGCATTTCCGAGA
>LNFM01022513.1_pt1 | contig 12663 bp, 15 predicted proteins | sample 596031 | NCBI WGS metagenome assembly LNFM01 (sample SAMN04254537, study PRJNA301005) | activated carbon metagenome | isolation source: dual media filters at the Ann Arbor, Michigan drinking water treatment plant | place: USA: Ann Arbor
GGATGATGGCGCCGAACGTTCCGATGAAATGGGGTGGCCCGGGAATGAATAACGGCAGCGAGGCTGGCACTCCGTGAATCCTGGATAACAGATAGTGGCCGAATTCGTGCGTCGCCAGAATGAATAAAAGCGCCGCCGCAAAAGGAAGCCCTCGCCACAATGCCTCCGGATGTTCCAGCAGAAAATTCAGCGGCCCGCGGGCCGTCCCGCTGTACGATTGATAGGCGCCTGCCCATAAAGTTGTGAAGCAGGTCAGCAGAAACAGGCCGACGGGGAGCGCCCATGCTGAAAAAACAGACGGCGCTTCTTCATCGGCTTCGACCTCGCTGTCGATGGTCTGGGCGACGGCATCCGGTTCTTCCACAGTTTCCGCCTCACTCCGGATGCGTCGTTGATCGTCCTCCCCTAATCCATCCATGAAGTCCCTGATTGTTTGTCGGGTTTGTTATTCGACGGTCACGAACGAGTTATGCTCCAGTTCCTCGGCCACAGTCGTGGCAGGACCGTGGCCCGGCAAAAGGCGATAGTTCGGCGGAAGTGCGAACAGACGTCTGCGCACCGAATCAAGGTGCGTGGCGTACAGATGGCTCGGATTGGATCGACCGATCGATCCGGCAAAGAGTGTGTCGCCGACAAAGCAGACCGGCTGCTTGGGGTCATCTATCCGATAACAGATTCCGCCTGGTGTATGGCCTGGAGTCGTGAGGCAGTGAACCCTCCGGCGGCCGACCTTGATGGCGCAGCCGTCCGCAGGCACAACCAGCAGCTCCGCCCGTGGTTTCCAATTCAACAGGTACTTCCCGATACGTGAGAATGCGATCGATTCCCTCGGCATGATCGGCATGCCCGTGCGTCAGACAAATCCCCACAAGACGCAGGTCGCGTTTGTTCAGCACCTCGATCATGACAGACGCATTGTAGGCCGTATCGATCAGCAGGGCCTCACCCTCGTCATGAACGATGTAGCCCTGTACACCATAGCCGCCGATCGAGCCGTGCACCGTCTCGATCCAGTCCGGTTGGCGTTGCGCGACCGGCTCCCATTTGTCGATCGCAATCTGCGCAAGCGGCTCACTCCGCAAACCCAGCGCATTGGCAAGCGCGAGGAGTTCCGCTCGATCACGCGCCTGCTCTCCCCGTTCCAGCGCCGCGATTACTCCATCGGACAACCCGGCCCTGCGCGAGACATCGCCGGCCGAAAGCCCCAGACCTGTACGGGCTTTTTTCAGAATGTCACAGCAATCGTCTTCAAGCGGCACGATCACCCCAGAGCTTATGGCTGATGGCGTATGGCACGGACATGGCGCCACCAATTCTGGCCCGGAAAGCTATTGTGTTCTCGCCGGCTGGAAGCGACGGGCACGGAGGCGTTCGCCATAGCGTCGCGGCGGTCCAACAGCTGCAATCGATAGCGCGCGACGGCATTGCGACGTTGCGTCGCAGCCTCAGAGGAGTGCGCGGCCAAATAAGAAATCACTTCAGTCGCCATACAACCCCATCGTATTATGGCGATGCCGGAGCTGCCTCGCTTCGTCAGGCGAGAAATCTCTTCACCCCTCCGGAACCAGCTTGATCTCTTTCACCTCGCCGAAAGTCGAGAGCGCGGCCGGCAGGGTCTTGCCCGATCCGACGGCGACGATTTTCAGACGATCCGGATAGAGATGCTTCTTGGCAGCCGCCAGGATCTCCTCTTTGGTCAGCTTCACGACCTTGTCGCGCAGCTGTTGCAGAAAGTCCTTCGGCAGCCCGTCGTACTCCAGCTCGATCAGGCGGTTCACAATCGCCGAGGGGCTGGAGAACGAAAAGATGAACGAATTCACGTACGCGTCTTTCGCCTCCGCCAGCTCCGTATCGCTCACGAGTTCCGTGCGCATGCGCTCGATATTCGCCAGAAACCGCTCGATGACTTCCTGCGTGGAGACCGATTTGGTCTCGGCCCGCACCAGCCAGATCCCCTGATCATGCACCCCGGTATTGAGCCGGCTGCCGACGGAATACGCCAGGCCGCGTTTGGTTCGGACATCGTTGAAAATGCGGCTGCGGAAGGAGCTGCCGCCCAAGATGTCGTTTGCAATCGCCAATGAGACATAATCGGGGTCGTGCTCTTTGATCGACAAATGGCCCACGCGCAGATGAGTCTGCGTCGTGTCTTTGTCGATGAACCAGACCTCCGGCTTCCCCGCATCGCTCTCCGGCACGTCGGCGATCTTCAACTCCGGAACCGCGCCTTTCTTCCAATCGCCGAACGCGTCTCGCAACGCCGCAAGCATCGCCTCTTTCTTGAAGTCGCCGGTCACACCCAGAATGATGCCGTTGGGATGAATCGTGCTACGGTGAAACGCGACCAGATCCTCTCTGGTAATGCGCCGTACTGAATCGATCGTACTCTCCCGCGCGGTCGGATGTTCCGCGCCGTAGAGCAGCTTGATGAATTCTCGGCCCACAATGGAACCGGGATTATCCTGGCGGCGGCGGATCCCTTCGATCGCCTGTAATTTGGCCAATTCGAGGCGCGCCGGCTCGAACGCCGGAGTCCGGATGAGCGCGGCGAAGATCTGCAACCCCCGCTTCAGATCTTTGCTTAACACGTCGAGCGAGGCAGACCCCGATTGTCTGCCGATACCGATGCTGACATCGCCCGCAAACTGTTCCAGTGCTTCATCGACTTCTTCCGCCGAGAAGCCCCCGCCCCCTCCGGTGCGCATCACCGATCCGGTCAACGCCGCGAGACCGATCTTATCGGCCGGATCAAGCCAACTTCCTGTTCGCATCGTAGCCGTCATGGTGATCAACGGGAGTTCGTGGTCTTCTAACAGATACACGACCATGCCATTGTCGAGCACAATCCGTTCCGGGTCAGGCGGCGAGAACTCAACGGGTTTGAAGGTCATCGTCCGAGGATCGCCGAGGGTCTCCGCTCCCACACAGGCCGTGCCGGCCAACCCCATCAGCCCGACCATACTGAGCAGGCCCAGCATTCCGACACCCCTCACCCCTAACCCCTGACGCCTCACCTGAGCCCCATTGCCCCTTACCCCTAACCCCTTACCCCTTACCATCCTCACTGTGCCACCCCATTGTTCTGCGTTGCGGCTAGGGCTTTGCCGTTGCTCTTTTTAACCAGCATTCCAACCGTCCGATTCGACTTCGTAAAATACTGGGCCGCGACACGCTGTACATCGGCGGGGGTCACCGCGGCAACCCTGTCACGAGACCTCAGGATGTCGCGCCAATCGCCGGCCACCGCTTGATACATCGCCAGCTGGGACGCCAGACCGCTGTTGGACCGCAGTGCACGCACCATATCGGCATCCAGATTATTGATCACCCGCTCAAGTTCCTTGGGTGAAACCGGCTCTCGCTTCAGCCGTTCCAACTCCTCATAGATCGCCGCTTCCAGTTCGGCCGTCGTATGGGGCGCCAGCGGCGTCGCCATAATGATGAACAGATTGGGTGCGCGCACACCCGGATGGCTCGCATCTGAACGGACCGAGGCCGCCAGCCTCTGTTCCCGTACCAGTCTCCGATGAAGGCGGGAGGTGAGCCCATCGGAGAGCACCGCATCGATGACATCGAACACATCATCATCCGGATGTCCCAACCCCGGCTTATGATATCCGATGACCATTGACGGCTCCGCGTCGAACTCCACCTCCACCCGCCGCTCACCTCGCTGATCCGGCTCCACTGCCACCCGTGCCGACGACTGGGGCGCCGCGGGGATCTTCCCGAACGTGCGTTCGATCAAGGCAATCGTTTCTTCGGGATTGAGATCGCCGACCAGTGAGATCGTGGCACGATTCGGCCCATAGTGGGTTTTGAAAAAGGCTTCGGTTTCGTCCGGCGTCAACGACAAGATATCCGATCCCCAGCCGATCGTCGGCACCCCATAGCCGTGCGCGCGGAACGCCGCCGAAGTGAATGTTTCAAACAACAACCCATTCGGACTGTCCTCGTTGCGCAACCGCCGTTCTTCCATGACTACGCCGCGTTCTTTATAGAATTCCCGCAACACAGGACTGGCCATACGGTCGGATTCCACTGCGGCCCACAATGGGAGACGATTGGCCGGCAGGCTGATCGTGTAGCGGGTGAGGTCTTTGCCGGTGGACGCATTGAATCCCACCCCTCCATGCCGTTGATAGAGCAGCGCCACTTCATTGCCGACGACGTATTGGGACGCCTGCGCTTGCAGATCCGTAAACCGCTTCTGTAGAACATCGACCGCGGCCTGCTCTTCGGCCGTCGCCCCGCCGGTCTTCTTGACGATCTCGCGCTGACGTTGTTCCAGTTCAGTGCCGACGCGAGCCAATTCATCGAGAATCGGCTTCTCCTTCTCATAATCCTTGGTGCCGACTATTCTGGTGCCCTTGAACGCCATGTGCTCATACAAGTGGGCGAGCCCCGTCTGTCCCACCTGCTCATTGATCCCGCCGACAGCGAAGGTGATGTTGATCGACACCACCGGCGTCTGATGACGCTCGACCATCAGTACCGTCAAACCATTGGCCAGCTTGTGTTCAATCACACGTTCCGCCAGACTGGGCGACGCGGCAGACAGCACGTGGGCATTGAAGACAAGACTAAGGGCCATGGCAAAAGCGCAGATTGTGAAGCGTGCGGTGTGAAGCCCGGCAAGGACGCAGGATAGATTTCTCATGCAGGAGGCGGGACTTGCTTCATCAACCCTCTCTTGTTTCGGCGGCTTTGCGAGATACACTTCACGAAATACGAGCGACGATCGAACGATCATATAAAGATCTCCATCAGTTCCTCCGGCCGTTCAATGAACCAATCAGGCTGACAGGCCGCCATCTTGTCCCGATTTCCCATCCCGTAGCCGACTGCACAGACGCGGATGCCGGCATTGTGGCCGCCGTTGATGTCGTTGGTGCTGTCTCCCACCAGAACGGCCTGATCTTTCGAGACATTCAACTGTTCCATGACATGCAGCAACATGCCCGGTTCCGGCTTGAGCCCGAACCCGTTGTCACCGCCGACGAGATACGTGAAATGCTGTGCGCCTAACCCGTTCAAGATGACACGCGTATATTCGATCGACTTGTTGGTGGCGACGGCCTTCTGTTTATGCGCGAAGTGGCGCAGCATGGGTTCAATACCAGGGAAAAAAGTCGTCCGATCCAGGCAATGGGCGAGGTAATGGCCGCGGAACACCTTGAGAGCATCTTCGAAGCTGGTTCGGCCCTCCTCCCCTACTGCGAGACGCAGCAACTTCTTCACGCCATCGCCGACGAATCCGAAAATCTCTTCCAACGGGCGTTCCGGCAAACCCAACTCGGCCAAGGTCAAATTCACGGACTTTGCGATATCCCACTTGGACTCGATCAGTGTGCCGTCAAGATCGAAGATGAGCAACTGTACGGACGTCTTCCCCATTTATCTCGCCTTTCGTAAGGAACCTTCAAGCGCCGCCAGGACACCGCGCTGTGCCGCATCCTGCTCATGGAGCGCAGCTTCGCGCGCAAAGTTCACCATCCGCGGCACTCCGATATGAGGAGGAATCACCGGCTCGACGATACGCCAGCTGTTTCGCACGGCCTTCACATGGAACCGCACTTCTTCCGTCTTATCCTCAGGCACAAAGACCGCAGACTTGAAATTGACAGACCCCCGAACCCGAAAGGTGACGGGTATGATAATGTCCATATTGTCGATGATGGTCCACTGCCGGTAATCCTCCGGCACCGTGGCCTCCTGAATCACCACGACATGGTCCCACGACGGCTCTTCTTTCCAATCGACATACGGGGCGAGCACATCGAATCCCATAGCCTCCAGGCGGGCGCCTTTCTGATCCAAACGCACGTACCGCTTAACGATCTCGGCGGGAGACCGTTTCAGCGAGCCGCTCTGGGTGAACCCGGTCTGGGCTTGTCCATCACCGGCAGTCGCAACCAGGCCGAGGACGACACACACCACAACGGCATAACCCACATACCTGACGACTGAATCGGGCACATTCCGGCGGACCGGATCAATCACAGGGGCAAGGCGTGAACTCCGCACAATAGATACCCTTCGTTCTCTCGTTCAATCCGGGAATCTCAGAATGGCCGTATGATATGAAATGTATCGCACGGTCGACGGCGAGTGTCAGCCGAGTCGAGACGTATTCTAGCAAACAGCCACCGAGACATCCAGGCAGGCTTGCCATCCATACAGATCGCTGTGTATCTGCCACCGGGACACACAGGATGGCCACACATCTGTGTCATCTTTGTGTGCAGGTCCGGTTCACCTGGCTGAGCGTTTTGAACAAAAGCGACGGGTGAGAGATCCCGCACGCGGTCAAGATTGCCTGGGGGTCTGTCGGCGGAGGCAGGAACAGTCTTTGTGAATAGACCAGGTTAGAAGTCTGAAGCGGAGTAGCCGACGATGCCGTCGGCCTATATGGCTTTCTTCCGGATGATCTGCTTCTTCAGGCCAGGAGACCCCTTCCGCCGCTCTCTTTTCTGCTCCAGTACATACACGCCGTCCCTCCATCGGGCTTGTACCGTGATCTGGTGAGCCTTGCAGATACTGTGCGTCTCACGGAAGTCTTCCAGCGGCGCCTTTTCCCCGATCAATCCGATGTCCCCTTCTCGGCGGCACCAGGAACAGATGATTCTCATGGCTGACTCGTATCTCCTTTGAAGCTTATCTAAAAAAAGCAAAAATCGCGCCCAAATGAGAATCGCGTGGCGACAGAGAACGCCTTTGGAAACTGCGGGTTCTGAGACATTATCTCCACACAGCAAGGACGGAGAGACCTCTCATGACAGTTTTTGGCATCAGGGTGAGCAGATGTGAGCAGTAGAGGTTCGGAACGGATTTCTTGACCGGTTCTCGTCCTGCATGATAGGGTGCGCCCCCTGTTATGAAAACAACTCGGTCCGCCAAACTCTTCAGTGAAGCCCAACAACTCATTCCCGGCGGTGTGAACAGCCCGGTACGCGCCTTCCGATCGGTCGGAGGCCAGCCGCGGTTCATTCAACGAGCCAAGGGGTCTCGTCTGTACGACGTGGACCGAAACGTCTATATCGACTACGTGCTGTCCTGGGGCCCCATGATCCTCGGGCATGCCGCGCCTTCGGTCGTCAGCGCCATCAAGAAAACGGCACCAGCTACGGCGCCCCGACGGAATTGGAAGTTGCGCTGGCGAAAGAGATTCACGCAGCTTACCCCTCCATGGAAAAGATCCGCCTGGTCAGCTCCGGAACCGAAGCGGTCATGAGCGCGATTCGCGTGGCGCGAGGCTTCACCAAACGCGACGGCATCCTCAAATTCGAGGGCTGCTACCATGGCCACAGCGACTATCTGCTGGCCAAGGCCGGATCGGGCTTGGCCACGCTGGGGATTCCGGATTCACCCGGTGTCCCGGCTGATTTTGTGAAACATACTCTGACCGCCCCCTATAACGACATTCGCACGGTCCAACAGCTGATCAAAGAACACCGGAACCAGCTCGCCTGCATCATCCTCGAACCGATCGCCGGCAACATGGGCGTCGTGCCACCGGCTCCGGACTTCCTCGCTGCACTCCGCCGGTTGACGGCCGAGAATGATATCCTGTTGATTTTCGACGAAGTCATCTCAGGGTTTCGCGTGAGCTACGGAGGAGCGCAAGCGCTCTATGACATCAAGCCGGACCTCACTGTGCTGGGGAAAATCATCGGAGGGGGATTACCCGTCGGCGCCTACGGCGGACGACAAGAGATCATGGATCTCATCGCGCCGGTCGGGCCGGTCTATCAAGCCGGCACGTTATCGGGAAATCCGCTTGCCGTGACTGCGGGACTGGCGACACTCAAGCAATTGCGAACAAAAGGACTCTATAAGAAGCTGGAAGCCTCTTCAGCAGCCTTGGCCAAAGGCATCGGCGAAGCGGCCAAGAAAGCGGGCGTCCCGCTCACGCAAACCAGAGTGGGGTCGATGCTGACGTCGTTCTTTACACCGGGTCCTGTTGTGGATTGGAATACAGCCAAGCAATCCGACACGAAGCGGTACGGTCAGTTCTTTCATCACATGCTGGAACAAGGCGTCTATCTCGCCCTCCACCGCCCACAGCGCGCAGGATATCGAGAAGACGATCCGCGCCGCGCACGTTGCATTCAAGAGCTTATAGCGTATAGCCGATGGCTTATGGCCGGAGGCCTGAGAGCCTATGGCGAATAACGCATGGCACAGGTTTCCCTCTGTCTGATTTCGTGCTATTAACGATATGCCATATGCTCTTCGCGGCTAATTAAGATACAGCCGTATCAGTTTAGGTACACACTGAAAGCCTTGGGGCTATCAAAAATCCGGTGAGGGTTGCACGAGTTGTCGGCCTTCAATCCGACCATACGCTATAGGCCATTCGCTATCAGCTCTTCTCCTATTCGTCGTCCTCGTCATCCGCATCCATCGCCTCCTGCCGCTTCTGTTCTTCCATCGCATTATGGAGCAGCATGCGGATAAACATCGAATAGAGCGACCCTTTTTCCAAGGTTCCGCCGGGAGGAATGGCGATTCTCCCCTCCTTAATCATGCGATCCATCCAGGCTTTCTGATCAGGGGCGATCAATACAGGAATCTCGACCAGCCCCACCCGTCCCATCATATCCATGTCGTAAACCTCCGTGAACTCTAGAACAATCCAAGAGCTGATAGCGTATGGCTAATGGCACAAACCCGACAGCATAAAGAGGGAGCAGCCAACTCCTCTTCGTCAGGACCATACGCTATACGCCATCAGCTATATGCTCCTCATTCGCCGCATTGCAGCACGCCATTTTCCTCATTGTCAACCAACCTGATTGTGGCACGGCCTATGCTGACACAGGTGACCATGCAAATCTCCCGAACCGCCATTGTCATGCTGCTCGTCACCTTCGCCGGAACTGGTCCGCTGGAGCCTTGGGCGAACGCTGAGCGCCTGTCGAAATCCGATCTTGAATCGACCCTGCAACCCCAATGTGACCTCTGCTGGTACCCGACCCCGGATGAACCCGATTCAAATCGCCTGCCGACCTACAAACAGCAGCGCCCCCGCCGTCCGCCGGACAGCCGCCCCCAACGGTTTCCAAAAGGCAGCTACAAATTGGGACCCAAGCAGAAACAATCCCGCATCTCGGCACTTCGTGCGCGGTCCCTCCGAAACTCCAGACTGTTGAGCACGTTGCAAATATCCGCCGTCGACGGAGACACCATTCGTGCCGGGCCAGACCGCATCAGGCTCCGCGGCATCGACACACCGGAGCTGAGCGAGCCGGAAGGCCAGGCAGCCAAGCAACGGCTGGCCGAGCTGCTCCGCACCGGCATCGTGCGCATTGTCCCGCGAGGCCGCGATGTCTACGACCGCCTGATCGCCGACGTGTTCGTGGACGGACAGAACGTGGCGGAGAGGCTGGAGAGTGAAGGATTTACGAAGACAAAATAGTCGGCGATCCCCCCGGCACCGGCTTTCTGGAATCTTGACTGTGCGGCAATCCGCTGTCATCCTGTTGTTGAAATATTCAACAAATGGAGTCCCGTTATGGCCACCGTGAACTTCAGTGTGCCGTCCGACGTCAAAGAAGCATTCGACAAGGCCTTCAGCCGGCAGAACAAAAGTGCGGTGCTGACGGAATTGATGCGGCAGGCTGTCGAGGAACGGCGGCGGCGACGACGACGGGCCACAGTCGTCGAGAAATTGCTGGCATTACGAAAACGTACGCGACGCGTCACGAGTAAAGCCGTTCGAACAGCGAGAACACGCGGACGAGCATGACAACGGTCGTCCTCGATGCCAGCGTGATCGTGAAGTGGATCTTCGCCGACCGGTCCGAGGAACTACACTCTCTCCAGGCTCTTCAGATTCTACAACTCGTCAAAGAATCGCGCGTGACCGTGCTGCAGCCGCCGCACTGGCTGGCCGAGACAGCAGCGGTGATCGCACGGCTCGATCCTGGCCGTGCTCGTCAAGCCGTGTCCCTTCTGCACGCTCTTGAATTTCCTGTCGTCACAAGCGTAGAGGCCTACCACAAAGCCTGCGATCTTTCGACATCGCTGAAACAGCATTTGTTCGATACCTTCTATCACGCCGTCGCGCTGACTGAATCCAGTGCCACGTTAGTGACAGCCGACGACCAGTACTATCGAAAAGCTCACAGGGCCGGTCGGATTGTCAGACTAAGGGACTTCAACCTCACAGCGATCTGATATGGCGGACAATCAGCCGCATCGTGAATCCACGGGAATCCGGTGATGCACAAGACAAGAGTTGACCCCGCATTTTGCGCTCTTTCAGCTGAGAAGTGTTGGAGATGGAGCACGATATACCGTGAGCGAATCACGGGCCGCTCGGCGGTTACTTAATAGTTTTGGGTCTCAGAAAGTTCGCGTGGTAATCGAAGGGAAGAATGTCCATGAACGCTGATGTGATTAGGAAAATGGCGGATGTGACCCTTTCGGGGACAATGCCATTCCCGGAAATTGTTGGAAATCTGATAAGGGAAGGCGTGGAGTACTACCACGCAGACTACGTATCACTTTCGTTTTCCTTCTACAGCGAAAGCGGAGGAGTCGTGGTCGCTCCCTTGGCGCTTGAAGGCCTGCCAGAGGTGGCAGGTGAGTTGAATATCGCTGAGCTCCGTGCGGCTATCCTGGACAGTCAGCAGAACGGTCAAAAATATCGGCAGTTCTGTTTCAGGGCAATACGCTCTGGGGTTCAATCGTACTTTGCATTTCTCCGAGGTCAGCGCGTCCTGTATATCGGGCGTCAGGGTGACCAGCACGTTGAGTGGTTTCCCGACGCAATGCGCGTGGACACATAACCATTCGCTGAGTGGGAGAAATCAGGGTCAGAGTATTATTGTGTTGGCGTACAACCAACCGACGTGACCCCTTCTCTCGAAATTGTACTCTTGACCCCGATTTTCACTGACAGCTTATCGGCGCGATATCTTGATAAGTGTCGGATTTCATTTTAGACTCGCCATCCAGTGAGCTGCGTAGATCCTCGTGCAATGCTACGCGGGTAGCCTGCAGCATGTGAAGACACAGGGGTCCTTTCTCGACGGCTCATGGGCAATTGAGACTCCCGCCCTCTCTGTTGAACGCGTGACTGAGGCAAGAGCACCGTTGCATACCCCTCGACGACTTCGGGCCCTTGTGGCTCCGTTTGTGTGGTTGCTCTTCTTGTGCTGCGCCACCGGCATGGCATGGGTGCCTTCCGCCATCGCGGCACACCTCGGCGAGAGCCCCTCTCTCGGAACCACGCTCAGCCCTCCGGCAGAGACAGACGTCACACCTCCGCAGAAAGCCCGAGACCTGCTCGCGCTGCTGCAGGAGCGTGGAGGCGCGCCACTTCCAGGCTACATCGGAGGGCGCGACTTTCAGAACCGGGAACGGCGCTTACCACAAGGCCGCTATCGGGAGTATGATGTGAATCCCAAGATACGAGGCCGCTCGCGCGATGCCGAGAGGATCGTGATTGAGCGACGGACCGGGAAAGCCTATTACACGGGGGACCATTACCGGACTTTTATCCCCCTCAACTGACTTTCAACATTGAATTGAGCCCTCACATGGCCACAAAACAGACCGTACAGACCCATCTTCAGAATGCCACACCCCCCTGGTCATCCCTCCTTGTGACACCTCCAGGGACAGCCGTCACGTCCCTGGTCAAACCGCCGAGGGGATATGCGCTCCGGATCGTTCAAGGAAAGAAATGCAACACTCCGGCGGGTGTCTTCGAGGAGTTTGCCCGCGCCCTCGAATTTCCCGACTACTTCGGACACAACTGGGACGCGCTGGAAGAATGCCTGGCCGATTTGGGATGGCTTCCCGCAAAGGGCTACGTCGTACTCATTACCGAGGCACAGTCAGTCATTCCCGGCGATGAGGAGGAGTACGAAACGCTGCTGGAGGTCCTCAACGATGCAGGTGAGGCCTGGAGCAAGGGGCAGACGGCTGATGAACGGCGCGCTCCGTTCCATGTGTTCTTTGTGGTCTCTGAGCAGAACAAGTCGAAGCGGAAACATTGGGGGCTAGAGGAACTTCCGTCTCTCGAGCGAGAGACACCGGGTCCAAAAAGCGGCACAAGAAGTTCGATCAAACAATCGACACGAAGAAGGACCTCATGAGTCTCTTTGATCAACCAGGCCAGGCAGCCGGTGGAATGCTGGGCGGAGGCGGAAGTCAAAACCCCTTGCTTCACGCCGTGACCAGTCTACTGGGGCAGAACAGTTCGCTCGGTGGTCTGGCAGGGCTGGTTCAGGCGTTTCAGAAAAATGGATTGGCCGACATTGTGAATCCATGGGTCAGCACGGGTGAGCATCTTCCGGTTTCTGCCCAGCAGATCAAGCAGGGGCTCGGCGGCGACCTGCTGAGCCAGGTGGCGTCCAAAGCCGGCTCTCACCAGATGCGGCAGGCTCCCAATTGGCTGGGCTGCTCCCCGATCTGATCGACAAACTCACGCCGAATGGAAAGATTGAAGCAGGGGGACTTGATCAACTGATGAAGATGGTTCAGGGGAAATAACGGCAAAGACGCCCTGGTGGCCCGGTAACCCACATGTTTTCTCAGGCGACAACCGCTCCTATAGGAAGCTTGTTGCGCCCCATGTTGAAAAGCAAGCCAACGCGATTTCGCCCCTTGCGTTCGAATGCGCGCTCGCGCCACGCACCCATCGCAGGC
>LNFM01010821.1_pt1 | contig 12660 bp, 11 predicted proteins | sample 596031 | NCBI WGS metagenome assembly LNFM01 (sample SAMN04254537, study PRJNA301005) | activated carbon metagenome | isolation source: dual media filters at the Ann Arbor, Michigan drinking water treatment plant | place: USA: Ann Arbor
GTGGGCCTCAGTCCTTGGCCTGGAACACGACGGTTCCCTGCACCGTGTCCTTCTCGCCCGGCACCTTGGCCATCACGCGGAACGCCCAGCCGCCAACCATGGTGAGGTCGACTTTGAAGCGATAAACGCCCGGCTCGGACGACGGCAAGGCTTCGTGCGTGGCCGTCATGTCGGCCATATTGTCCGGGGCCATGTCGAGCCTCGTGCGGAACAGCACCGCTCCGGCGACGGGCTTACCGGATGGCTTGTGAACGAGACGGACGGCAAGCTCACTGCCGTTACCGTTCTTCACGTCGACCTTGAGCGGCTGGAACTCGTAGTCGGCAGCAGCAGCAATGGCCTGTGCCGCAGTGAGGGAGAGCGCGAAGCCCCAAAGGCCTGCGCGAAGTGCGAGTGCGAACATCATTGGTGCGATCCTGTCCAAAGAGATGGTTCTCGCAGCGGCACGAAAGCCGGTCGCGAGCGGCGCTGGACCAAATCCACGCGCCAACGCCCGCGATGTAGCGCGGGCAGATCATCGATGGATCAGGTTCGCGGAGGCGGTGGCTGAGGCTGGTCCGACCAATCAGGCGGATGCGCCGGCGCGTACGGCCGAAACTGCGTCGTCAACAATCTGGCGACCGACACCGACTGTTGACCGAGGCCGAGAAACTGGAAGCACTTGGCCAAGCAGAACTGGGGTGCGCACGCCTTGTCAGTGTCACAGCAAGGACACTCATCCGCTTTGGCTGCGACCTTCATCATGGAGGCGCAGTCCTCCATGGGTGAGGCGGCGACACTGTCGTCGGCTTCATCCACATGTGAGGCCGTGGGCGCCATCGTCGCGCCCATACCCTTGGTTCCGCCAGCCCACGCAGCTGTCATTGGCGCGAGAACGATCGCTACCGCGACGAGCACAGAGAGCATGGCGCGATGCAAGTGCAACGAAGGAACCTCCTACGCACACTGTCGAAGGAGCGCGCGGACGGGTCAAGGCAATTTGTCGTGTGCGCCAGGCTGCACCCCTTTGACCGACCCTGTCTGACGCTGGAAAAAGGCGGACGTCCTTGTCATTTATCAGGCTTTGGTCGCTCCTGGCCCTGACAGACTTTTTTCTGAACTAACGACCGCGTCCGTTGCTGGTGGTCTCGCGACTTTCGTTCGACAACAAGCTCTTAACGTATCACTTGAGTACACCCCGACGTGACGCTCAGCGACTATTGAAAATGCGTCACATCAGGGTTGCTTTCTGGTCATTGTTACGCTTATCGTCACAGTCATACCCTGATGTGACAACGCGAGGCGCAATACATGGCACGCCGTATTGGATATGCCCGGGTCAGTACCGATGACCAGGACCTCACGATCCAGAAGGCAACCCTCGACAAGGATGGCTGCGCTATCGTGTTCGAGGAGAAGCGCTCGGGCACCAAGCGCGACGGTCGGGATCAGCTCGACCTCGCGCTGAGGGTGTTGACGAAGGGCGACACGCTGGTCGTTACTCGCCTTGATCGGCTCGGCCGCTCGCTCCGCGATCTGGCCAACATCGCGCACGAGATCGATATCATTGGCGGTCACTTGCGGGTCATCGAACAGAGCGTCGACACATCAACCTCGGCGGGCCGCGCATTCTTCGGCATGCTGGCCGTGTTCGCTCAGTTCGAGACCGATGTGCGACGCGAGCGTCAGGCAGAGGGCATCGCGCGAGCCAAGAGTGAAGGCGTCTACACGGGCGCCAAGCCACGCATTAATCGCGAGCAGGTTCGGCAACTGGTCGATGAGGGGCAAGGGCCGGCCGCTATCGCTCGCAAGCTCGGCATCTCACGCATGTCTGTGTACAGAATTTTGGGCAAAGGCGACGATGGACAAATCGCGGCCTCTGATGCGCATTGACTGAGACTGAGACTGAGACTGAGACTGAGACTGAGACTGAGACTGAGACTGAGCGGCGGTCAGTCCATCCCCCACTTTCCAGCGATGCCGACCGCCCAGGCATGCTGGTGTCGCTCGGCTTCATCCTGTAGCCGTTCGTACGTCTTCCAGTGCATCCGTTTCGGCTTGTCAGGAAACCGATCGTCAATCCCGCCCTTGCTGCCCAGGCGCTCCCGGATCTTGAGGGCTCGGCTCGCTGCTCTTGCGAACGGCGGCTCGTATTGGCTCTCGTACCGGAGGCCCTGGCACTTCCGACAGCGAAACCGGATGCCGCCGTAGATGATCCGGCACCGTCGACCGCAGGCGAGGCATTGGAACCATTGGCGACCACCGCCGAAGTTGGTCTTTGTCTCGACGAGCGGGATGACCTCCTCGATCTGGCGCCAGTCCTCGCCGTGTTGTCGAGCCCGGTAGCGGAGCTTGACCCCCGCTGGGACCAACGTGAGCTGGATAGAGCCGGTTTGTTGGCCCCGCACCGACCACCTTAGCGACGACCAATGGCCCCGGTTGAGCAACTGCTTGCGGTTGAGCCATCCGATGTCAATGGAATGGGCCCTGTGGCAGAGGTCAACCATCAGGCCGAGACCAGCCGGGCGACCGGAACCGCGTCCACCCATTTTTTCTCTCCGGATTTTCCCGAAATCAATTGGCAAATTGTGGGAGTCGTCGCGATTGGCGCACTGGGCGCCGCCATATTTGCGAAACGAAGCCAAACGTCAGGCCAAATCGGCGATGTCTACATCTGCAGCAGGCGAGGCAGATGGCGCGGCTTCCATCGTCCTTAGGCGCCACTCCTGAGCCTCTCTGAGAGCCCGCAGAGCCTTGTAGAGCTGAGTGTCCAGAGTTGTCTGGTAGCGTGCCAGTATCTCCAGCGTTCCGACAGGGAGCACCGCGCTCCTCGATCGAATGTGCTCCGCGATGGAGAGGAGACGCGGCCTTGCCTCGGCTTCTCGAAGCTCTTTCTGGCACCACAGCGTGAGTTCGCCGATGTACGTCGTAAGACCGCCCTTGTAACCCGCGAGGAAGGTCTCCGGCGCTTCATCGTCGGCATCCGAGGCGAGCTGTTCGTACACTTTGGGAGCGCGCTCAGCGATTGAGCGAAAGTCGATCTCTTCCAGGGCCTCGATCTCAGCAAGTACCGACCTGCACCACGCCTCGCGCTCTGCATCGAATGGTTCAAGTTGCTCAGGTTTAATCTCGGAGCCGTAGCCTTTGCCAAGCTCGTGAGACGCCGATTTTGCGGTTGGGATCGGCTTCCGGGACAGAGTGATTGAGGCCGTTTCCGCCTGCACCAGACGTCGCTGCCGCCAGATGGTCACCGCGACCCGCTCGACGAGCACGGCCTCGGCCATGCCAACAGGCCCGAGCGTCCGGCAAAGATCGGCAGCCAGGGCCTGGAACTCCTCCGGATCTTCATCATCGAGCAATAGTTTGCGGCTGAGCAGGCCATGCCGCGTGGCATTCCGACTCGCGACCGCCTTTCCCTCGACCGTGCTCGGCCCCGTGCTGAGCTGCGCGTTGGCTCGGTTAGCGGTAAGTCGTTGTTCTGTGGTGCTCATGCGGCCATCCCCATCCGCTGCAAATCACCACCCACAGACTACCCACAGCACCAAGTTTAGTCACCTGCGCGGGGGTGGGCAGGTTCGGCAGTCCGATGTAGGTTGCTTCAATTGCTAGTTGTGGGGGATTCGCCGGGCCTTGGACAAGAAGTCACTGACCGAGCGCGATATCTGTACGAAGTTCATCCTGCCGGCTGTGCAACAGGCTGGATGGGATCTGCTGTCTCAGGTCCGGGAGGAGGTCTACTTCACCAAGGGGCGGATCATCGTCCGCGGCAAGATCGTCACCCGGGGCGAGGGCAAGAAGGCCGACGTCGTCCTCTACTACAAGCCCAACATCCCAATCGCGCTCGTCGAGGCCAAAGACAACAATCACGGGATCGGCGACGGCCTGCAGCAGGGGCTTGAATACGCGGCGACGCTCGGCGTACCGTTCGTATTCTCATCGAATGGTGACGGGTTCGTCTTCCATGATCGGACCGGACAAAGCGCCGTGCCCGAGACATCACTCGGCCTCACCGCGTTTCCAGCTCCCGCCGAACTCTGGGCACGTTACCGGAACTGGAAGGGCCTCAACGTTGAGGCCGAGAAGGCTGTCCTTCAAGACTACTACGATGACGGCGGCGGCAAGAGCCCGCGCTACTACCAAGTCAACGCGGTCAACTCCGCAATCGAGGCCATTGCGAAGGGGCAGGACCGCGTCCTGCTGGTCATGGCCACTGGGACGGGCAAGACCTATACCGCCTTCCAGATCATCTGGCGCCTTTGGAAGGCGGGCCTCAAGAAGCGGATCCTCTTCCTCGCGGACCGGAACGTCCTCGTCGACCAGACGATGGTCAATGACTTCCGTCCCTTCGGCCCCGCGATGGCAAAGTTGTCGACCAATGCCAAGACGATCGAGCGGCAGGACGGCACGACCGAGGACCTAACTCTCGCACTCGACAAGAGGCGCCGTATCGACACGGCATACGAAATCTACTTGGGCCTCTATCAGGCCATCACAGGCCCGGAGGAAAGCCAGAAGCTGTTCAAGAAATTCTCGCCCGGCTTCTTCGACCTGATTGTCATCGACGAGTGCCACAGAGGCAGCGCAGACGCCGACTCGGCCTGGCGCGACATTCTCGATCACTTCTCGTCCGCCACGCAGATCGGCCTTACCGCCACGCCGAAGGAGACCAGATACGTCTCCAACATTGACTACTTCGGCAAGCCGGTGTTCTCCTACTCGCTCAAGGAAGGCATCCGGGACGGGTTCCTTGCACCTTACAAAGTAATCAAGGTCCACATCGACCGCGACGTCCAAGGGTACAGGCCCGAAAAGGGTCAGCTCGACCGCGACGGTAACGAGATCGAGGACCGGATCTACAATGCCAAGGACTTCGACCGCACCCTCGTAATCGATGATCGCACCAAGATCGTGGCTCGCAGGGTCACCGACTTTCTCAAGGAGAGCGGTGACCGCTACCAGAAGACGATTGTCTTCTGCGTCGACCAGGAGCACGCGGGGCGCATGCGGCAGGCGCTCATCAACGAGAACGCCGATCTCGTCGCCGAGAACCACCGCTACGTCATGCGGATAACGGGCAACGATCCCGCCGGACAGGCGCAGCTCGACAACTTCATTGATCCGGAATCTCGATACCCCGTCGTTGTCACCACGTCGCGACTGCTCTCGACCGGCGTCGATGCTCAGACCTGCCGGCTGATCGTGCTGGATCGTGAGATCGGTTCGATGACCGAGTTCAAGCAGATCGTTGGCCGCGGCACGCGCATCCACGAGGGCACGAAGAAGTTCTACTTCACCTTGATGGACTTCCGCGGCGCGACCAATCATTTCGCGGACAAAGACTTCGACGGCGAGCCAGTGCAGATCTACGAGCCGGGAGAAGCCGACCCGATCACACCGCCGGATGATGCCCCTCCGACGGATGAGGCCGGGGAACCGCTGCCGCCAGAACCCGGCGATGATGAGACCATCGTGGATGGTCCGCCAGACATCTCCATTCCGCCCGGTGGCGGCGAGAAGCAGAAGAAGGTCTATGTCGACGGTGTCGGCGCCACCATCATCGCAATACGCGTCGAGTACCTCGACGAGAACGGCAAGCTGGTCACGGAAAGCCTTCGCGACTTCACGAAGAAGGCTCTGAGGCGACGCTTCCGCACCCTCGACGAGTTTCTCCAGAGATGGAAGGTCGCCGAGCGCAAGCAGGCGATAGTTGAGGAGATCGAGGCTGGCGGACTGCCCCTCGACGAGATCCGCCAGGAGCTGGGAAAGGATCTCGATGCCTTCGACCTCGTTCTTCACATCGCCTTCGACCAGAAGCCACTGACGCGGCGAGAGCGCGCTGAGAACGTCAAGAAGCGCGATGCGTTCGCGAAGTATGGCGACGACGCCCGCGCCGTCCTCGAAGCCCTTCTGGTCAAGTATGCCGACCAGGGCGTCCTGACGTTGGATGACCCGGCCATGTTCCGCGTAGCGCCTTTTGATGCTCTGGGCACCCCCGTTCAACTCATCAAGCTCTTCGGCGGCAGAAATGCCTTCCAGGCGGCCGTCCGCGAGATGCAAGCCAGCCTCTACGAGGAAACCGTCTGACCATGTCCGTCCGTACGACTGTCAAATCCATTCAGGACGTCATGCGCCAGGACTCTGGCGTCGATGGCGATGCCCAGCGCATCAGCCAGCTCTGCTGGATGTTCTTCCTGAAGATCATCGACGATCAGGACCAGGAGCTGGAGCTGATGCGCCCCGGCTACCAGTCACCGATCCCCGAGCGGTTCCAATGGCGGAGCTGGGCGGCCGACCCGGAGGGCATCACGGGCGAGGCACTGCTGGCCTTCGTCAACGGCGAACTGTTCCCGGCGCTCAAGCTGCTGCCGACGGCGGGCGGGACCAACAGCCGCCGTCGTGTCGTGCGCGACGTGTTCGAAGATGCCAACAACTTCATGAAGTCCGGCCAGCTCATGCGGCAGGTCATTAACCGCATCAATGGCATCGACTTCAACAATCTGACCGAGCGCCAGCACTTCGGCGACATCTACGAGCAGATCCTCAACGACCTGCAGACGGCGGGCAACGCCGGCGAGTTCTATACGCCGCGCGCCGTGACGGCCTTCATCGTCGATCGCATCGACCCGCGTCCCGGCGAGACGCTCTTCGATCCGGCTTGTGGCACGGGCGGCTTCCTGACCTGCGCGCTCCGCCACATGCGCCAGAAGTACGTGAAGACGCCCGAGCACGAAGTGGAGATGCAGAAGGCATTGCGCGCGGTCGAGAAGAAGCAGCTGCCGCACATGCTCTGCGTCACCAACATGCTGCTGCACGGCATCGAGGACCCAAGCTTCGTGCGCCACGACAACACGCTGGCCCGCCCCTACATCTCCTGGGAGCAGAGCGAGCGCGTCGACATCGTCCTCACCAAGCCGCCGTTCGGCGGGCGCGAGGAGGACGGCATCGAGAGCAATTTCCCGCAGCACTTCCGTACGCGCGAGACGGCGGACCTGTTCCTGGCCCTCATCATCCGCCTGCTGAAGTCGGGCGGACGCGCGGCCGTGGTGCTGCCGGACGGCACGTTGTTCGGCGAGGGTGTCAAGACGCGCCTCAAGGAGCACCTGATGGAGGAGTGCAACCTTCACACTATCGTCCGGTTACCGAACTCCGTCTTCAAGCCCTACGCCTCGATCGGCACCAACCTGCTCTTCTTCGAGAAGGGCACGCCGACGAAGGACATCTGGTACTGGGAGCACCGGGTCCCGGAGAGCCAGAAGGCCTACTCCATGACCAAGCCGATCCGGGTCGAGCACCTGGCCGACTGCGTCGCGTGGTGGGGCGGCGCCAAGCGCAAGGGGCGCGAAGGAGGGCCGCAGGCCTGGAAGGTGACGGCCGACGAGGTGAAGGCACGCGGCTACAATCTCGACATCAAGAACCCGAGTACGGTTGCCGAGGATCACGGCGATCCGGAAGTGCTACTAGCCGATCTGCTTGCCGCTGAGGGTGAGACCGCGAAGTTGCGCGACCAGCTGAAGTCGATCCTGGCGGAGGCGCTGGCGCGATGAACGCGGAACGCCTTCTGGCCCACTACGAGCGGATCGCCGACGCGCCCGATGCGATACCTAAACTGCGCCGGCTCGTGCTCGACCTCGCCGTGCGCGGCAAGCTGGTGCCGCAGGACCCGAACGATCGGCCGGTGGCATGCAGCTTGCTGCGCAAGGAATTGGATCGCAGACAGCCGACTGGTCGAACCGGGGCAGATTTGGGGCCCGTTACTAGTGCAGAGATGCAAGTAAAGCTGCCGCCTACTTGGCATTGGTCGCGCCTTTTCCAACTCTGCGTATCCGATGCCCCGATTGTCTACGGCATACTGCAGCCAGGACCGAATACTCGTCCGGACGGGGTACCCTACATTAGACCATCGGAAATTGAGAATGGTCGCATTATTTTATCGGATATCCGATACACCACGCGGGAAATTGCGAGCCAATACTCTAGGGCGTCTGTTAAGGCGGGCGACTTGGTGCTCACAATCGTGGGGACCATTGGTGCGGTGGCAGTAGTCCCTGGCGAGCTGGATGGCGGAAACATAACCCAATCTTCCTGCCGCTTGCGGACCGACGCTCGGTTGGTTGATTGGGCGTTCCTTGTGAAGGCATTGAAATCAATGTGTGTCATTGATCAGATCAATCGCATGAGGCTTGGCACTGCTGTGCCGAGACTAAATATCGCGCACGTTCGTGCGATCGCAGTCCCCCTCCCACCCATCGCCGAGCAGCACCGCATCGTCGCCAAGGTCGACGAGTTGATGGCGCTCTGCGACCGGCTGGAGGTGGCGCGGGCGGAGCGGGAGAAGACGCGCGACCGGCTGACGGTGGCGAGCCTCGCCTGTCTCAACGCGCCCGATCCCGATCCAGCGACTTTGGCCGGTCACGCCCGCTTCGCGCTCGACAACCTTGCAGCCCTCACCACCCGCCCCGACCAGATCAAGCAACTCCGCCAGACCATCCTCAACCTCGCCATTCGCGGCAAACTCGTGCCGCAGGACCCTAACGACGAACCGGCGGGGGAATTATTGGAGCGGATTGCAGCAGACAAGGCGCGGCTGGTCAAAACGGGAGAGATCGCGAAACAATCCGAGACTAAGCCTGCCACCCGATGTGAGTTGCCTTTTGAGCTTCCGGCACACTGGCAACCTGCAAGAATCGAACACGTTCTGAACGAGCTGCAGACAGGTCCTTTCGGAAGCTCACTGCATCAAAGTGACTATCGTGTTGGCGGAACGCCCGTAATAAATCCAGCATCAATTCAGAACGAAACACTTCGTCCGATTGACAAAATGGCAGTAGACTCGTCGACACTCGAACGCCTTGCCTCGTTTCGATTACGCTCTGGTGATGTCGTCATGGCGCGTCGCGGTGAGATGGGGCGTTGCGCCATAGTCAACGATCAAGAGGCCGGTTGGCTTTGCGGGACCGGCAGTTTGATTCTTCGACCATCAAAACTAATCTATGCCAAATTCCTGGTTCTTCTGATCGGTTCGCCATTTGGCCGCGAATACCTCGGAGGTTCAGCCGTTGGTACGACGATGCAGAACCTGAATCAGTCGATATTGCTGAAACTGCCACTTGGTCTCCCCCCTCTCGCCGAACAGCACCGCATCGTCGCCAAGGTCGATGAGCTGATGGCGCTGTGCGACCGGCTGGAGACGAGCCTCACCGCCACCGCCGCCACCCGCCGCCGCCTTCTCGACACCCTCCTCGCCGAGGCGTTGGCCCCCGATGAGATCAAGCTTGAGCTGGAGGCGGCGGAGTGATTTCGAGCGTCAATCTCAAGAGCACCGATTTCTGGGTCAAGGTCGTCGGGATGCTCCAGCAGAACTGGGCCTTGATCGGGGAAGGTCCAGGGAAGGCTGCCTGCGTCCACTTCATCACAGACACGGGCGGCCTCTTCGACGAGATCGCGTTCACGAGCACGGAGGCCGCGACCGGAGCGCTGGTCAGGAACGGGTTCAGGCGCTTCGCCGAGCACCCCGACCTTCAGTCGCTCCTACGGCCGCCAACGGCCCCGTTTCATCACAACGAGCATCCGAACGGCCCAATCTATTCGTCGGGTCGGTACTGGCGGAACTGATTTCGAGCAAAGGTCGAGCAAAGGTTCATGGGCCACGTCCGCCTCGGAAAATTGCCGAAGACGAGGGAGTGGCGGCAGGTTGTTGCGCTGTTGGCCGCCGGCTCTGACGTTCCGGAACTCGCAGCGGCTGTGGCAATTGCCGCCGAAGACGATCTGGTTTCAGCGCGCGGCGATCCCGTGCTCGGCAATGTCGTTTGGTTGTTGACCCAGTTGCCACTTGCCGCCCGGTCCGACCGGTTCGCGGCCGAGCTGACGTCCCTCGGCTTCTCGCCCGATAGTGAGCAGTCATTACTCGGCATCGTCGCGGGGTTTTCTGGTGCAGTCGATCGCCAGATCAGCGGCACGGCCGGCCGCACCGACCTCGGGGAATTGGCACGGCAAGCCGCGACGGAAAGCCTGACGAACCTTGTCGGCACCCAGATGCCTGAGCTGTTCGGCTCCGACCCAAATGACCTCCGCATCGAGCTTGGCAAGTTTGCGACCAAGGACCGGTTCGGACGACTTGCCCGCGATTTCTTCGCCCGCCTCACGCACAAGACGCTCGACTACTACCTGAGCCGTGTCGTCGCCGATCACGTCGGGCCGGACCGCGCGTTTACAACGCTGCAAGATAAGTCGCATTTCCAACGCGCCCTCGACCTGCACTGCCGCGAAGCCTCTTTCATCGTCGAGCAGTTCGCCGGCGGATGGTTCTCCAAAACCAACTTTCAAGGGAGATTGACGCGGGAATCTGCCCAGAACTTCTCCGATTACGCCCTCAAGAAGGTGCGCGACGAACTGCGCGCCCGGAGGGCGGACGATGCCTGAGCACGTCTTCCTCTGTGGCTTGACGAAGGAGCAGCGAACGGAGTTCCCGCCGGGACAGACTCTTAGTTTGGAGAAACGCGCCGGCAATCTGAAGCTCGAGCTGGAGCGCTTGAGGCGCCGGTTGTTGGGTGCAGAGCCAAGGCGATTGACCGACTTGATCGAAATCGCCAGCTACGTATTCGCAGCGGATCGGACGACAAGCCGAGGCCCGCTGACCGATCCAGGGGTTGGTGTGCAATGGCGCCGCGAGTTCTGCATCGTGGTCGCGGTGCGAGACCTGGAATTCTGGCAGCAGCAGAGCGTGAACGAGAATTTGGCCGAGGCGCTGGGCTTTCTGAGTGAGGATGTTTGGCGCTTCGAGTTCGTGGCGAACTGTCACCCAATCCCACTGAATGAATTTCTGGCCTTGGAGCACCAAGAGGCAGACGCCTCAGGAGGCACGTCGATAGTTTTGTTCTCCGGCGGTCTCGATTCCCTTGCCGGTGCGGTACATGAACTGAGACACACCAATCGACACGTGGTTCTCGTCAGCCACCGCAACCTTCCAGGAATAGGGAGCCGGCAGCAGAAGCTGGCGTCGCAACTGGCCGATGCTTACCCGAGACGAGTTACTCACGTTTCGGTCGACCACAGCCTCACTAGCAAGCTGCGAGACCGCGAGGAGACGCAACGAACGCGGAGCTTTTTCTTCGCCGCGATGGCAGCTGTTGCAGCGCATATCGAGGAAGCAGACCGGATTCGATTTTACGAAAATGGCGTGATGAGCGTGAACCTGCCGATCGCGACACAGGCTTTGGGTGCGCGGTCTAGCCGATCAACGCACCCGCGCTCGCTTCAATTGTTGGGCCGAGTTATCGACATGATCGCGTTGCACCCGATCAGCATCGATAATCCGTTTATCTGGATCACCAAGGCCGAGGTAGTCAAAGAGCTGGCCATGTCGCCGCAGGCCGGGCTGATCACGACGAGCGTGAGCTGCACGCGTGCGCGGACCGCGAACAGCATCCATAAACCGCACTGCGGCACATGCGTGCAATGTCTTCAGCGCCGAATTTCGACTTTGACCGGTGGCGCTGCAGAATTCGATGAGCAGGAGGGCTACGAGGCCGATTTTCTGAAGGCTCTCCGGAAGGACGGCATAGATCGCGCGATGGCGCTGGGGACCATCGAACTGGCACTCGACTGTGCAGCGATAAGCGACCGGGACTTTATGGGACGCTTTGCTGGGCCGGTGTCCTGGGTGCTATTGCCGTTTGCCGCTACGGAGCGAGACGACGCTGCAAAGAAGATCATCGACCTATATCAACGATACGGGAGGACGGTCCGGGACCTGCTGATTGAGGCCGCCAAGCCAGTCTTGCCAGACGTCATAGACGGGACATTGCCGCCGGAGTCGCTGCTTGCCCTTGCCTTGGCGAGCCGCTTGCCAACAGTGAACCCACCTGCCATCGGAATTGAGCCCGAAAGGCTGCCGGAGCCACCGCCGGACGAAGCATCGGCAACAGGCATTGCCGAGAGCGTTGCAATCGCCATCGACGAGCGGCGGCAGCGAATACTGATTCAAGATCAGGCGGAGCTTAGCGGATCAGCGATCTTTCCATTGATGAAGCTGCTGATTGAAGTTTTTCTGAAGGAGCGCTCGAAGCCCGGTCGTCCGCAAAGCTATCGAAGCTTGCGAGCCCGGAAGATTGCCGACGAGCTTGGCCTCTCCGACGAGGAAGCAGTTAGGGCGGCCGTGGGGCGCGCGCGGGCTGAGTTAGAGGTGGCGTGCATCGGGCTTGGCCTGAACGTCGATCCAAATGCAGTGATTGAGACGACGAAGGCCGGCTACCGGCTCAACCCGAATGTGACTGTCGTAACGCTGGAGCAAATCAACCGCCGATAACGGTCGCGTCACGCTGCGCGCGCCGGCGCGTCACGCGCAAAGCAAACAAGCATTGATATTAGACAATAATTTTCTCACCCGCGTCACGCGTGGATCGCCAGCGCGCCATGGTGATTCGCCTGCCGTGCCGCAAGACTGTTCGCGGTTGCACAGCTCGATCATCCGCAACGCGACGAAAGGAAATCAGGCATGTCGGATCGAAGCAGGCGTCCAAGGCGCGGTCGACGCGTCGATGCCACCGGCCGAAGTATCGGCCCCACCAGGTTCCTCAAACTTGAACACTGGATCGTGTCCCCGGCGGTGGTGTAGGTGGCCAGTCATGGGCCGAGCTCGATGATCGGCTCGGGCCGCATGCTCAGGCCGCCGCGATGCGCTTT
>LNFM01013882.1_pt1 | contig 12659 bp, 12 predicted proteins | sample 596031 | NCBI WGS metagenome assembly LNFM01 (sample SAMN04254537, study PRJNA301005) | activated carbon metagenome | isolation source: dual media filters at the Ann Arbor, Michigan drinking water treatment plant | place: USA: Ann Arbor
CAGGTGTCGAGATCGACGATGTCACCCTCAATGAAGGTGAAGCGCGCCCAGGCGTCTTCGCCAACGAGACCGCGTACCTCATCCAGGTTGCGCCGATGCCCGGTGGCGAAGTTGTCCAGGCCGACCACGTCCTGCCCAAGCGCGAGCAGCGTTTCGAGCAGATGTGATCCGATGAAGCCCGCCACGCCGGTGACGAGCCAGCGACGGCGGGAGGATCGAACCTGATCTGGCAGCGAGAGGGTCACGTGAAGGTCGCAAGTGGCAGGCAGCGCATTATGACGACCCGCGCACCTTGGCCAGCAGCGCAGTGGTCGAGCGCTCATGCTCGAACGGGATGGCGATCGTCCGTGCCCCCCAGGTGCGCGCCAGCTGCGCCTCGGGAATCAGCGCCATGTCGTAGTCGCCACCCTTGACGTAGATGTCCGGCCGCACCAGTTCGAGCACCGGCAGCGGCACCTGCTCGTCGAACAGCGTGATGAGCGACACGCTCTCCAGCGCGGCGAGCACGGCGGCGCGGTCGGCTTCCTGGTTGATCGGCCGGTCATCGCCCTTGCCCAGCCGCCGCACCGACGCATCGGTGTTCAGCGCGACCACCAGGCTGGCGCCGAGCGCGCGCGCGCGCGCCAGGTAGGTCACGTGGCCGCGATGCAGGATGTCGAACACGCCGTTGGTCAGCACGATCGGTCGCGGCAGCAGCGCCACGCGAGACGCCAGCTCCGCGCGAGTGGCGATCTTGCTTTCGAAAGCGGGCGCGTGGCTCATGCGGTGGCCCGCCCCGGATGGGCCACGGCCCAGCGTGGCATGAGCGCATCCACCGCGTCGCGCAACGACGCAAACCTGCCGGTTGCAAGGCCCGCGGGCATCGACGCATCGTCTGCAGGGACGGCGGTTCCGTTCAGGCCGAGCAGGATGCGCTCAGGCACGCCAGCCGCCTGCGCCGCCTCCATGTCCGAGCGCTTGTCGCCGAACAGCAGCGAGCGCCCCAGATCCAGGCCGAGTTCGCGCTGCGCCTGCAGCAGCAGACCGGGTGCCGGCTTGCGACAGTCGCATTCGCGCCGGTCGGCGCCCACCGCGTCGGTCGGATGGTGCGGGCAGTAGTACACGCCGGCGATCGGCGCACCGGCTGCGGCAAACTGCTCGCGCATCCAGCCGGTCAGGCGTTCGAAGTCCTGCACGGAGTACATGCGACGGCCGATGCCCGACTGATTGGTCACCACCACCAGCGCGAATCCCGCAGCCGACAATGCCGCCGCCGCCGCCAGCACCCCCGGAACGAACGCGAAGTCCTCGCGCCGATAGGTGTAGCCGTGATCGATGTTGATCACGCCGTCGCGGTCGAGGAACGCCGCCGGCCGCAGCATCAGCCCGCCTGTGCCAGCAGCCAGCGCACGTAGGCGGCGGTGCCCTGTTCGACCGTCATCATCGGTGCGCCATAGCCTGCGGCACGCAGGCGCGCCGGATCAGCCTGCGTGAACGCCTGGTACTTGCCGCGCAGCGCCTCCGGAAAAGGGATGTACTCGATCAGCTTCTGCGCGACAGCCTGGTCGAGCGGCAGCGCTGCGTGGCCCGCCGCGCCGCGCAGCGTGTTCACCACGGTGAGCGCAACGTCGTTGAAGCTCTGCGCCCGGCCGGTGCCCAGGTTGTAGATGCCCGTGGTGGGCTTGTCCCAGAAGAACAGGTTCACCGCCGCAACGTCGTCGACGTGGATGAAGTCGCGCTGCTGCTCGCCGTTCGCATAGCCGTGGCTGCCCTCGAACAGGCGCACCCGGCCTTCGGCCCGGAACTGGTTGACGTGGTGGAAGGCCACCGAGGCCATGCGCCCCTTGTGCGACTCGCGCGGACCATAGACGTTGAAGTAGCGCAGACCGATGACTGGCGCCGTCAGCGATCCGAGCCGCTGCCGCAGCACCTGGTCGAACAGGAACTTCGAGTAGCCGTAGACGTTGAGCGGCTGCTCGTTGGCGCGGTCTTCCGCAAACGCCGGGCTCAGGCCGTAGACGGCCGCCGAAGACGCGTAAATGAACGGCACCCGCGCCTGCTGGCACCACTCGAGCAACTCCAGCGTGTAGCGGTAGTTGTTCTCCAGCATGTAGCGCCCGTCCGTCTCCATCGTGTCGGAACAGGCGCCCTGGTGAAAAACCACTGCCGGCGCAGGCATCGCACGCCGGCGCACGCGGTCGATGAAATCGGCCTTGTCGAGATAGTCGGCGATCTCGCAGTCGACGAGGTTGCGGAACTTGTCGGCCCGCGTCAGGTTATCCACGGCAATGATGTCCGTTTCGCCGCGGTGGTTCAGGGCCGCGACGTTGTTGGCGCCGATGAAGCCGGCCGCGCCGGTGACGATGATCTTCATGGCGCGGTCCCGAACAGTTCTTCGTGCGACACGGTAGCGGTGCCGAGCTTGCCGACGACGATGCCGCCGGCCTTGTTGGCTAGGGCCACGGCCTCACGCAAGGGCAGCCCCGCGGTGAGCATGGTGCCGAGCACCGCGATCACCGTATCGCCCGCGCCCGAGACGTCATACACCTCGCGCGCCTGCGCTGGCACCGACCACTCGCCATCGTCGGTGAAAACCGTCATGCCTTCCTCGCTGCGGGTGAGCAGCAAAGCCTCGATCCGCAACTCGCTACGCAGACGCTGCGCGCGTTCCACGAGGTCTGCTTCGCTGCGCACGGTTGGGCGTCAGCAGGCTGGCGCCGGCATAGCGGCTGTAGTCGTCGCCCTTGGGGTCCACCAGGACGCGCTTTCCGGCAGCACGTGCCAGATCGATCATGCGAGTGATGTGGGTCAGGCCGCCCTTGCCATAGTCCGACAGAACCACCGTGTCGTAGCGCCCCAGCAGCGCGGTGAACTCATCCAGGTGCGCTGCCAACACTTCGCTCTGCGGCTGGTTTTCGAAGTCCACCCGCAGCATCTGCTGCTGGCGCGCGATCACGCGCAGCTTGACCGTTGTGGCGAGGTTCGCGTCTACATGCAGGTGAGGCACGATCGTGGTGGACGAGAGAAGACCGCGCAAACTGCGGCCCGGCTCGTCGTCGCCCACGACGGTCAACAATCCGCCATGCGCGCCCAAAGCGCTGATGTTGCGGGCAACGTTGGCGGCGCCGCCCAAGCGCTCATCCGTCTGACGGACCCGGACAACGGGAACGGGCGCTTCGGGGGAGATGCGTTCGGCATCGCCGAACCAGTAGCGGTCGAGCATCACGTCGCCTACGACCAGAAGACGACAGGTGTTCAGACGAGGGGTGGGCGAGGCCAAGGAGGGGTCCGGTACGTAAAGAAGCGAATTATGTCCGCTCTGCCGCATGCCTTCAAAAGCAGCTCGGCTCGACGCAAAGACGCGGCGGCCCGTGTGACCGAGATCAGGCCCTGGCAGGGGCTAGGGCACTCACTACGGCTGTTTCCCACAAGGCATTGAAAAATGCGCTAGTTTCCGCGCTGCGCAATGGCTGCGCCGTTCAATCAAATCCCAAAGTCGGATCCGAGAATGATCTTTGTCACTGGCGCGGCTGGCTTCATCGGCGCCAACTTCGTCATCGACTGGTTCAAGCAGAGCGACGAGCCGGTCCTGGTCATCGACAAGCTGACCTACGCAGGCAATCGAGAGAGCCTGTCGAGCCTGGACCGCACCCCCGGTTTCAGCTTCGTGCGCGCCGACATCTGTGATCGCCCGGCGATTCAGGCGTTGCTCGACCAGCATCGTCCGAGCGCCGTGCTGCATTTCGCTGCCGAAAGCCACGTCGATCGATCGATCCATGGTCCAGGTGAGTTCGTTCGCACCAACATCAACGGGACGTTCGAACTGCTCGAAGCCGTGCGCGCCTACTGGACGAGTCTCCCCTCAGCAGAGCGCGACACCTTCCGTTTCCTGCATGTGTCGACCGATGAGGTCTACGGGTCGCTGTCCGAGACCGACCCCGCCTTCTCCGAGACAACGCCCTACGCGCCCAACAGCCCGTATGCCGCATCCAAGGCGGCCTCTGATCACCTGGTGCGTGCCTACCACCACACCTATGGCCTGCCGGTTCTCACCACCAACTGCAGCAACAACTATGGGCCGTACCAGTTTCCGGAGAAGCTCATCCCCTTGGTGATCCTCAACGCGCTCGATGGCAAGGATCTGCCCGTGTACGGCGACGGACGCAACATTCGCGACTGGCTGTTCGTGGGCGACCATTGCGCGGCGATCCGCCGCGTGCTGCAGGCCGGGCGCGTGGGGGAGACCTACAACATCGGCGGCAAGAGCGAAAAGCGCAACATCGAGGTCGTACGGACCATCTGCGCCATCCTCGACGAGACGCGACCGCGCACCAGCGGCAAGTACCAAGACCAGATCAAGTTCGTTGCAGACCGGCCGGGACACGACCGCCGATACGCGATCGATCCAACCAAGACGGAGGGCGAGCTTGGCTGGCAGCCCGTCGAGACGTTTGAAACCGGCATCCGCCGCACAGTCAGCTGGTATCTCGACAATCAGGAGTGGGTCAGCCGGGTGCGCGACGGACGCTATATGGCGTGGGTTGATCAGCAGTACAGCGAGCGAGCGGTCGCATGAGCGCGGACGACACGAGCAGGAAGGGGATCGTTCTGGCGGGCGGGTCCGGTACGCGGCTGTACCCGGTCACGCAGGTCGTATCCAAGCAGCTGCTGCCGGTCTACGACAAGCCGATGATCTACTACCCGCTGACCACGCTGATGCTGGCTGGCATTCGAGACATCCTGATCATTTCGACGCCGAGTGACACGCCGCGCTTCGCGGAACTGCTCAAAGACGGCAGCCAGTGGGGACTGAACATCAGCTACGTGGTCCAGCCCTCGCCCGACGGACTGGCACAGGCCTTCGTGCTGGGGCGCGACTTCGTAGGCAAGGACCCTGCGGCCTTGATCCTGGGCGACAACATCTACTATGGCCATGATCTGGCGGCGCAGGTTCAGCGCGCCAACAGCCGGCCCAACGGGGCCACGGTGTTTGCGTATCACGTCACCGATCCGGAGCGCTATGGCGTGGTGGAGTTCGACCGCGCCGGCCGAGCGATCAGCCTCGAAGAAAAGCCCAAGGCACCCCGGTCGAGCTATGCCGTCACGGGCCTGTACTTCTACGACAACCAGGTGCTCGATATCGCCGCCTCGATCAAGCCCTCTGCCCGCGGCGAGTACGAGATCACCGACGTCAATAATCTCTATCTGCAGGCCAACGCACTGCACGTGGAGATCATGGGCCGCGGCATGGCCTGGCTCGACACCGGCACGCATGAGTCACTGCTGGAAGCGGCCGCGTTCATTGAGACCATCGAGAAGCGGCAGGGCCTGAAGATCGCTTGCCCGGAAGAGATCGCCTACCGCTTTGGCTGGATCAGCGCCCAGGACGTTGCCCGCATTGCAGAGCCGCTGAAGAAGAACGGCTATGGGCAGTACCTGCTGCGCATGCTCAGCGAGCAAGTTCTGCCAGCCACCGCCTGAGCTACACGGTTCAAGTGAAAGTCATTCCCACCACGCTGCCGGAAGTGCTGATTCTCGAGCCGAAGGTTTTCGGCGACGAGCGTGGCTTCTTCATGGAAAGCTGGAACGAACGCACGTTCCGCGAGGCCACCGGGCTCGACGTGACATTCGTGCAGGACAACCATTCGCGCTCCGTCAAGAACGTGCTGCGCGGCATTCACTATCAAGTGGTCAAGCCGCAGGGCAAGCTGGTGCGAGTGGTGAGTGGCGGGGTGTTCGATGTGGCGGTAGACCTTCGCAAGTCGTCACCTAACTTTGGCAAGTGGGCGGGCGTGGAATTGACTGCCGAGAACAAGCGTCAATTGTGGGTGCCGCCCGGGTTCGGGCATGCATTTCTTGTCCTTAGCGATGTCGCGGACTTCCTATACAAAACCACCGAGTTCTGGATGGCACAGCACGATCGTTCAATGCGCTGGAACGATCCGAGCGTGGCCGTGCAGTGGCCGCTTGCAGGCGTCACGCCGCATCTGGCGGCCAAAGACGCCGCTGCACCGCTGTTCGCGGATGCCGAGGTCTACGCGTGACTCGTCTTCTTGTCACAGGCAAGAACGGTCAGGTCGGCTGGGAACTTCAGCGCAGCCTGCAATGCCTTGGCGATGTCACCTCGGTCGACCGTGCGCAGTTTGAGCTAGCGGATCCCAAGTCACTTGTAGAAAGACTTGACGAGTTCGCGCCCGATGTCATTGTCAATGCCGCTGCCTATACGGCAGTGGATGAAGCGGAGCGCGAGGAATCGCTGGCCACACGCATCAACGGTGAGGCGCCGGGTGTCATGGCCACTTGGGCAGCGCGACACGGCGCGCTGATGTTGCACTACTCGACGGACTATGTGTTTGATGGTTCCGGCACTGCGCCGTGGAAGCCGACCGATACGCCCTCGCCGTTGTCGGCATATGGCCGATCGAAGCTTGCGGGTGAGGTAGCCGTAGCGGCAGCCGGCTGCGATCACTTGATTCTGCGGACCAGCTGGGTTTTCGCCTCGCGAGGGCGTAACTTCCTGTTGACTATGGTGCGGCTCGCGGAAGAACGCGAGGAACTTCGCGTCGTCGATGATCAATGGGGCGCCCCGACCTCTGCGCGGCTGATTGCCGACGCGACCGCCCAGGTTGTATCCAGAGCGCTCACCGAGCGCCGCGCCAGCGTATTCAGGTCCGAGATCGCGCACTTGACCGCGGCAGGTGCGACAACGTGGCACGGATTTGCAGCCGCCATCATGGATGGAGCGCGTACGGGCGGGCGGCTGATCAAGGCTAGGTCGCTGCTGCCAATCCCATCTAGCGCCTACCCGACGCCTGCACGGCGGCCCGCTAATTCACGGCTCGACTGTGCCGGACTCGTCGATCGCTTCTCGCTCTCGCTTCCAGATTGGCGTGCCGGACTGGCGCTCTGTCTGCAAGAACTGTCCCTGTGAACACTGTTGTCACGAATCCTCTGCGCGCTTTGGTCGGTGTCTGGCGCAGTCGTAGGCTCATTCTTGAGCTCGCCAGAAGAGACGTTGTTGGCCGCTATCGCGGGTCGGTCATGGGCCTCGCTTGGTCGTTCTTCAATCCGTTGTTGATGCTGGCTGCATACACCTTTGTCTTCGGAGCCATCTTCCAAGCGCGCTGGCCAGAACGCAGCCTTGGGCACAGCAAGATCGAGTTTGCGCTGATCCTCTTTGCAGGCCTGATCGTTCACTCCGTGATGGCGGAGTGCCTGAATCGCGCGCCTGCCGTAATTACCAGTAACGCGAACTACGTCAAGAAGGTCGTTTTTCCGATTGAAGTGCTGCCCGTGGTCGCGTTGCTGTCAGCGCTGTTTCATGCAGCGGTTAGCACGGTCGTGCTTGTGCTGGCGATCTTAATCGTCACCGGGAACGTACCAGTCACGGCGATCGCCTTTCCATTGGTGCTGGTTCCATTTGTGTTTGGCATCGCTGGCGCCGCGTGGTTGCTAGCTTCCCTCGGTGTGTTCCTGCGCGACGTAGGCCAGACCGTCGGTGTGACGATGATGCTTCTTATGTTCCTCGCGCCGATCTTCTTCCCTCTGGCGGCTGTGCCTTCTGAATTCAAGGCCGTCGTGATGCTCAATCCGCTGACCTATTTTGTTGAAACGTCACGTGACGTGCTGCTTTGGGGCGAATGGCCAGACCCCATTGCTTGGCTGATTGCCGCAGCAATCGGGATGCTTGTCGCGCTACTCGGTCTGTGGTGGTTTCAGAAGACTCGCAAAGGATTTGCTGATGTCCTCTGATTCGGAAGCCATCAAGGTCGTCGGCTTGTCGAAGTGTTACACGCTCTACGACCAGCCTTCCGACCGGCTCAAGCAATTCGTACTGCCGCGAATGCAGCGGCTGGTGGGCCGTCAGCCTCTTGCCTACTACCGGGAATTCTGGGCATTGCAGAATGTATCCATGAGCATCGGTCGTGGCGAGACGGTAGGCATCGTAGGTCGCAACGGCGCGGGCAAGTCCACTTTGCTGCAAGTAATCTGCGGAACGCTGACCCCAACCGCGGGCGATGTACATGTGTCCGGTCGCGTGGCGGCTCTCCTCGAACTGGGCTCGGGATTCAACCCGGATTTCACGGGCATCGAGAACGTCAAGACATACGCGGCCGTGCTGGGGCTGGCGCCCGCCGACGTCGAGGCTCGGCTGGATGACATCTTGGCTTTCGCCGACATTGGCGCCTTCGTTCACCAGCCGGTTAAGACCTTCTCCAGCGGCATGATGGTGAGACTTGCCTTTGCGGTCGCGTCAGCGGTTGATCCGGATATTTTGATCGTCGACGAAGCGCTATCGGTCGGCGACTTGGCGTTCCAGAACAAGTGTCTTCGTCGCATCGAGACGTTCATCGAGTCGGGCGGCACCACGCTGTTCGTCAGCCACAGCCCGGCGCAGGTTGCGGCGTTCTGCGACCGCGCCTACTGGATCCATGAAGGCAAGGTCTTCGAGACGGGTGATGCCAAGAGCGTCGTCAACAGCTACGTCAACTACATGCGTGATGGCTATGCCCGTCAAGCCGAGGGTGACACTGCGGCAAAGCTTGCCGCTGCATCGCCCGAATGGACCGTCATCGGATCAGCGCACGACGTCGACGCACGAGTCGGTCATGCGATCACGGCGTTCTCCTTGACGTCCGCTCAGACCGGGGAACCGCTGACAGCTCTTTTCGATCTTCCGACTCGGGTGCGACTGCGGCTGCAACTCCGCACGAGTGGCGTTGCCAGGCCGCTCGTCGGTGTCGGGTTGTTCGGCGCACTGAACCTGCCGATCGTGCACTTCAACAGCATGGCGGTTGGAGTCGACTTGCAGCCGCTGACATCGGGCATACACGAAGTGGCGATCGAGTTCCAGTTGCCGTTGATCGCAGATGGCGAGTACGTGCTGCACCTCGGCCTCGACGACGGCGAGCCCGGCGCGAGCACGATGCTTTGTCACGTGCGCGCTGCGCTGACGTTGCTCGTCGCCTGCCGCAAGCGTGCGCGTTTCCGGCAGTACGGTGTCGTGCCGGTCGACGAGTCGACCGTGAGCGTCGATCTCAAGAGTGCCGCAAACGCATGACGAACTACTTGCACTTGCCGCCCGGATATCGACGCAACGAGCGTAACCAGTCGTTTGTCGACGTCCCGTCGAGACTGACGTATCAGCCGCATGTCTATGCGATTGCCGCCCGCTGTGTGCAAGCGTCCGGGGCAGCGCGCGTCATTGACCTCGGCTGCGGTAGCGGGCGCAAGTTGTCGGTCATGCCGACCGGCACGCGAATCAGCGTGTACGACCTGCATCCGGACGAGGCCAGCCTGCGCGCGAAGCTGCCCGGCGTCGAACTTGAAGTGCATCGCTGTGACTTTGAGAGGGCGTTTCCGCAGTTCAGCGATGAGCAACTGGCCGATGCAGTTGTCATCTGCGCCGACGTCGTCGAGCACTTGCGGGAGCCGTCTGCTTTTCTGGCGTGGCTGGCCGCGGTGGCAAAGCGTTGCCGGTTCTTGTTCCTGTCGACGCCAGCCCGTGACCGAGCCCGGGGCGCCGGGGATCTCGGGCCGCCTGCCAACCCTGCCCACTGCCAGGAATGGACGCTCTCCGAGTTCGTGCTGATCGCGCGCAGCAATGGACTGAGCGTGCCACTGCATGGCTACACCTGGAACACGGACTTCCACGGCTGGAAGTCGACGATCCTCGCCATCGATGGCCGCGATGCCGTGCCCGGAACAGCCGCCTTGAAGGCGCCGCCCCTTGCGATCGTAAAGTCGTTCAACGACGAAGACTTCATTGCGCACTGCATTGTCCAGCTGCGGCAGCAGGGCGTGTCGGTGCACCTGATCGATAACTGGTCGAGTGACCGCACCTTTGCCATCGCGTCCGACCTAGCCACCTTCGATCAGGGCATTACCGTGGAGCGCTTCCCCGATGCTCCGAGCAGCGACTATCGGTGGAAGCAGTTGCTCGATCGAACGGTGGAGGTGGCCGAGGCCCGCGGTCCGGGCTGGTACATGCACGTCGACTCAGACGAGATGCGCGAGTCGCCGTGGGCGGGTGTGCGCTTGGCCGACGCCTTCGCTCATGTCGACGCCTGCGGTTACGACGCAATCGACTTCACGGTGATCGACTTCCGCTACCTCGTCGGCGAGACCCTTGATCAGCGGCCATGGGACGCCATGCGCTACTTCGAGTTCGGCCGCCGGCCTGGCCACTTCCAGCAGATCAAGGGCTGGAAGTACCGTGGCCAGCCGGTCGACCTGTCGTCCTCCGGGGGGCACGACGCCCGCTTCGCGGCGCGGCGCGTGTTCCCGCTGAAGTTTCTGCTCCGCCACTTCCCGCTGCGTGGTCCAGAGCACGCGCGTCGCAAGATCTTCGAGGAGCGACTCCCGCGTAGCGAGCGCGAGCGCGCGGAGCGCGGCTGGCATGTGCAGTACGCTGGCGTCACACAGGATCGGCTCGCCGGTTGGCGGCGGTACGAACTGGTGGCATGGCACCCATTGACCTTCCAGACTGAATACCTCGTGGAACGGTTGTCGGGCATCGGTCTGCTCGACTGAGGCCGCCATGGCACGCACAACGTCTCCCCGCTCGCCCGGCGAAGCTCGCCTTGCCCGGTCTGCCAGCAAATCGTCGGTGCGTGGATATCGGAGAGACGACTCATTCGGCTACTGGGTGCGGGTGGACCGGCCGCTGCCGCCGTGGGGTTACACCGATGGCCAAGCAGTCGAGGCCGACCTGCTTGCGAAAGTGCGCGCGGCCGCTGACCGCAGCGCGCTGTCGGCCGAGCTCGCTGCTGCTGGGATCGACTGGGTTACTCGCTATCACCTGAGTCCGGTCCGCTCCAATCTCCTGCGCCCGCTGGCCGGCATCCTCAGCGGCACGGTCCTCGAGGTCGGTGCTGGCTGCGGCGCGATCTCACGTTTCCTCGGCGAGACCGCAAGAACGCTGGTGAGCCTTGAGCCCGCGCCGGGTCGCGCTGCCGTTGCCGCTGCGCGCTGCGCTGACCTGTCCAACGTCGCCGTGGTAATCGACACGCTGACCGGTTTCACGCCGAGCAGAAAGTTCGACGCAGTCACGCTGATCGGCGTGCTCGAATACGCGACCAGGTTCGACGGCCCTGGCGCGGCATCGCGCTGGCTGGCCCGGTGCGCTGATTTACTTGGCGACGACGGGACGCTGGTCGTCGCTATCGAGAACCAGCTTGGGCTGAAGTACTTCGCCGGCGCGCCGGAAGACCATGCCAACCGTCCGATGCACGGAGTAGCCGATCTGTACGCTGCCGACGAAACTCGCACCTACGGACGCGCGGAGCTGCAGTCGTTGCTGCACGAGGCCGGTTTTGCCGCGGTTGAGATCGCCGTCCCTGTGCCCGACTACAAGCTGCCGCAGTCTGTGATTGGCCCGGCCGGCCTGCGTCATGGCGGGTTCGACGCCGCGGAGTTGGTCGCTGCATCGATGCGTGGCGACCCCCAGTTGCCGGTGCCCCCGCTGTTCCCGATGGAGCGGACGTGGCGGGTCATGGCGCGCAACGGCCTACTGGCGGACGTCGCCAACTCGTTTCTGCTAGTCGCGCGCAAACGCGCCCGCGCGACCACGGTCTTCGGCGAGACTCTCGCTTGGCACTACGCGACGGAGCGGCGGCCGCCGTTTACCAAGGCGACGAGGTTCTTCCCAAAGGGCAGCGTCATCCGGGTCGAACGCGCGCGACTGTCAGATTCACCAATGCCGCGCGCGCCGGCCATGCGGCTGGCGGCCGAACCGTACGTCCTTGGCCAGAACTGGGCCGCCAACCTCGCCGATCAACTGCTCGTGCCCGGCTGGTCGGGTGCTGACGTTGCAGCATGGCTCGCGCGATGGCGCGATACGCTGGCTGAACACCTCGGGGTCACTTCGGTTCCGGTCAAGCTGCCCGGACGTTGCATCGACCTCGTCCCGCAGAACCTGATCGTTCCGGCCGAAGGACCGCCCGTCTTCATTGACGCCGAGTGGGATCTTCCAGATGAAGTCTCACGCGAGACCGTGGCGTTGCGGGCGATCATGTTGTCGCTCGGCCGAGTGATCGCGGTCAATTTGCCGGACGAAGGTGCTCTTCTCAATAAGAAGACGCTTGCAGAGCGCGTTCTGGCCCAAATCGGATGGCCAGTGGATGTTTCCGCGTGGACCGACTACTTGGCGTTCGAAAACGCCTTCCAGCACGCTGTCAGACCGAGCGCCGAGCCGATAGCACTTGAGGCGCTCGCCTCGTCGCAACTGCTGGTTATGCCGGATGTCGCTCGCCTAATGCGCGGCGACGCTGGCAGCGACGGCGCTCGGTTGCGCCAGTTGCAGACGCTCGTCGACGAGCGGACAGCGTGGGCCAGAGCGCTGGACACTGAACTGGCCGGGTTGAGGGAAGCGATGGCCAAGACCGTCGCCGACCATGAGGAGATCGTCACCTGGGCGCGGTCGCTGGACGAGGAATTGCAGCGCACGCGGGTGGAGGTTGCCGCTTCACAGGCAGAGCATGGCAAGGCAATCGAGTGGGCCAAATCGCTAGATCAAATGCTCTCCGATGCAAGGGTCGTGCACGAGCAACTTACTCGGGAGCACGAACGCGTGGCTGCCTGGGCCAAGTCGCTCGAGCAGCAGATGATCGAAGAGCGTACTGCGAGTCAGGCTCATGGTCAGGCGCTCGAAGCGGCACTCGAAACAGCTCGCCTTGCGC
>LNFM01014043.1_pt1 | contig 12659 bp, 13 predicted proteins | sample 596031 | NCBI WGS metagenome assembly LNFM01 (sample SAMN04254537, study PRJNA301005) | activated carbon metagenome | isolation source: dual media filters at the Ann Arbor, Michigan drinking water treatment plant | place: USA: Ann Arbor
TCGCCACCACCTACGTGCAGATCATCAAGGCGGTGCTGCTGGTGACCGCCTCGATCGTGCTGGTGATGCTGGTCTGGCTGCCCTACGGCTTCTCTCTGCCGGGTTTTCTTGAGGCGGCGGTGGGCGACCCGAAGATCCAGGCGCAGACTGCGCTGCTGCTGGGCGATGCGGCGAACAACATGTCGCCGACCGAACTGGGCCAGCGCTTCCTCGAACCCGGCTTGTATTTCAAGGCGCCGATCGACCAGATTTCGCTCGGCATGGCGCTGGTGTTCGGCACCGCCGGCCTGCCGCACATCCTGATGCGATTCTTCACCGTGCCCACCGCCCAGGAAGCGCGCAAGTCGGTGATCTGGGCGATGGCGATCATCGGCGGCTTTTACGTGCTGACGCTGTTCCTCGGACTGGGCTCGGCGATCAACGTCGGCGCGGTGCAGATCAAGGCGGTCGATGGCGGCGGCAACATGGCTGCACCGCTGCTGGCGCAGTATTTGGGCGGCGGGGCCGACTCGTTCCTCGGCAACCTGCTGCTCGCCTTCGTGGCTGCGGTGGCGTTCGCCACCATCGTCGCGGTGGTCGCGGGCCTGGTGCTGGCGGCAGCGAGCGCGATGGCGCATGACTTGTGGGTCGGCGTGATTCGCGGCGAGCACGTCACGCCGCAGGAACAGGTCAAGGCCGCGCGCATCGCCACCGTGATCGTCGGTGCGATGGCGATCGCTATCGGCATCGCGGCCAAGGGTCAGAACGTGGCGCACCTGGTGGCGCTCGCCTTCGCGGTCGCGGCCTCGGCCAACTTCCCGTGCGTGCTGCTGACGCTGTACTGGAAGCGCTGCAATACCGGCGGCATTGTCGCCGGCATGATCATCGGCACGTTGACCGCGATCGGGCTGGTGCTGGTGTCGCCCAACATGACGTATCCGAAGGCGATCAAGGCGGCCGCACAGAAGGTGATCGATGGCGCCCCCGCCAAGCTCGCGTCCATCAACGACTCACTTGCCTCCGGTGACGCGACCAAGGTCGCCAAGGCCGAGAAGGACAAGAAGACGCTGGATGCTGCGGTGGCCAAGGCCGGCGCAGATCTCAAGCGGCTGGCGAACGACAACACCAGCCTCGTCGGCCTGGAGGCACCGCTGTTCCAACTGCGCAATCCCGGGCTGATCTCGATCCCGCTCGGCTTCCTGGCGGTGATCCTCGGGTCGCTGCTGTATCGGGACAAGCGGGCGGAGGAGATGTGGGATGAGTTGTACGTTCGGCAGAACACTGGGATCTTGGCTGCTAAGGCGCATGCTCATTGAGTTCTTGGCATAGCTTCGAAGCTGGAGAACGTACAACTCACACTTGTATGGATGCAAAGGGGGCTGCTCCGCCGCCCCCTCTGGACTCCCCCATGGCCGGGTGCGCGAGGCGAGGCAGCCGAGCCTCGGCCCTTCCCTCTTGGAGGGAAGGGTTGGGAAGGGAGCCGTGGATGGGCGCAACGCGCAGGGCGGCCGCTGCCCTGCGCCGCCCCCTCTGGACTCCCCCATGGCTGGGTGCGCGAGGCGAGGCAGCCAGCCTTGGCCCTTCCCTCTTGGAGGGAAGGGTTGGGAAGAGAGCCGTGGATGGGCGCAACGCGCAGAGCCGCCGCGGCCCTGCGTCACCGCCTCTAGACTCCTCCACGGCTAGTACGCGAGGCGAGCGTTCCGTGGATGAATCAAGGCTTCGCTTGCGCGGGGCCTTTCTCATTTCACTGGCTAAGACGTCGATCACGTTGCAGGAACCACGGAGTCATCGATGAACGCCCCCAGTACGCCGCCGATCGTCTTTGATTCGGTGCGCGACTTTCTTGTGCGGCATGCGCCGTTTTCTGGGATGGATGCGGCGGCGTTCGAGTTTCTGATTCCGCGGCTGAAGCTTGCGTACTTCGCCAAGGACAGCGTGGTGGTGGATCGTGACTCCACCTTTCCGCCGCTGCACATCCTGCAGACGGGGCACGTCGCCAGCCAGGCGGCGGGGCTGGATACGCTGCCTGATCGCGTGCTGCAGGCCGGCGAGTGCTTTCCGGTGGGCGCACTGTCGGCGGGTGGGCAGCCCACGCGCAGCTACACCGCGGTGGATGACGTCTTCGCCTATCAACTGGGCGTCGACGATTTCCAGCAATTGCGCCGGCAGTCACCGCCGTTCGAGGCGTACTGCAGCGAGGCGGTCACCGTGCTGGCGCAGCAGTCGCTTGCCGAACTGCAGCGGCACTACTCGCAGGTCGCCGCCGACCAGCACACGCTGACGCGCCAGCTTGCCGAGCTGATTCCGAACCCGCCCGTCACCTGCGCGGTCGACACCCCGCTGCGCGCGGCGCTGTTGAAGATGCGCGAAGCTGGCGTGCGTTCGGTCATCGTGGTGGATGCGGCCCAGGCGCCCCTGGGCGTGTTCACGCTCAACGATCTGCGCGACCGCGTGGTGCTCGCCGACGTCCCGCTGGACACGCCGGTCGAACGCGTGATGACGCGCAACCCGATCACGCTGCCGGCGCACCAGACTGCCGCCGATGCCATGGAGGCGATGGCCATCGGCGGCTTCACCCAGGTGATCGTGGTCGATCACGGCAAGGTGATCGGCACGGTGTTCGAGCGCGATCTGTTCGAGCTGCAGCGCGTGAGCCTGCGGCAGATCCACAACTCGATCCGCTCGGCGCGCAGCGTGGCCTCGCTCAAGCACGTGGCCAGCGACATCCGCAACCTGGCGCGCAACCTGCTCGCGCAGGGCGCCAGCAGCGAGTCGCTCACGCGCGCGCGAGGTCATCGCCCAGGTCCAGGTCGAGCACGACATCGGCGACATCCACTGGTGCTGGCTCGCGCTCGGCTCGGAAGGTCGCGGCGAGCAGACGCTGGCCACCGATCAGGACAACGCGCTGATCTTCGCTCCCGCGGCCGACGACAACCAGGAGCGCGTGCGACACGACCTGCTGGACTTCGCGCGCGAGGTCAATGCAGCGCTCGACGCGTTGGGCTTTCCGCTGTGCAAGGGCGGCATCATGGCGTCCAACCCCTCGTGGTGCCTGACCGAGACCGAATGGCGCAGCCGCTTTACCTCGTGGCTGTCCGAGCCGACGCCCATTGCCTTGCTCAACGCGAACATCTTTTTCGACTTGCGCGCGCTGCACGGTGATGCGGCACTGGCCTACCGGTTGTCCGCGTGGCTCCTCGCCCGCACGCAGGAGAACAAGCTGTTCTTGCGGCTGATGGTGGCCAACGCACTGCAGACCGAGCCGCCGCTGGGTCTCATCCGCGCATTCGAGGTCGACACCGGACCCGATGGCGACGGCACGCTGGATCTGAAGACGCGCGGCACCCGCCTGTTCGTCGATGCGGCCCGGGTGTTCGCGCTCGGACACGGCATCGCTGCGCCGGGCACGCTCGAGCGCATCCGCCAGGCCGGTGAAATGATCCGCGCCGATCCCAAGCATGTTGCCGCCACGGTGGATGCGTTCAATTTCCTGCAGGTGATGCGGCTGCGCACGCAAGATGGCAGCCGGCGCGCCGCGCCCAATCGCATTGACCCGACCGCGCTCAACGAAGTCGATCAGCGCATGCTGAAGGAGGCGTTCCGTCAGGCGCGCAAGCTGCAGCAGCGGCTCAGGGAAACCTACGCGTTCGCGCTCTGACGATGTCGCTGCTCGACACCCTGCGTCGTTCCCTGCGCTCGCGCGCACCGCTTGCGCCCGACCTGGAGGAACGGTTGCAGGCGCTCAGCGAACGGTCGCCGCCGCCGACGCGAAACGCGCATCGCAAGTCGCGCTACGTGACGGTGGACGTCGAAACCACCGGCCTCGACATGCACCGCGACAAGCTGGTATCGATCGGAGCGGTGTCGCTGGACGGCGGCGTGATCGACCTGGCGGGCTGCTTCGACCTCGTGCTGCGTCAGGATGCATCATCCAGCCACGCCAACATCCTGATCCATCGCATCGGCGGCCAGCGTCAGCTGGCGGGCATCGAACAGGCCGAAGCGCTGCTGCAGTTCATGGAATACGTGGGCCACGCGCCGCTGGTGGCCTACCGGGCCGAATTCGACCGCACGGTGCTCGATCGCGCGCTCAAGGAGACGCTTGGGGTGGGCACGATGAGCCGCTGGATCGACTTGGCGGACCTGCTGCCGGCGCTGTACCCGAGCAATGAGAACCGCACGATGGATGACTGGCTCGCCGCCATGGCGATTCGCATGATCGCGCGCCATGATGCGCTGTCCGACGCGCTGGCCACCGCGCAGATGCTGCAGGTCTGCCTGCACAAGGCCGACGCCCTGCAGATGACCTGCCCACAGCACCTGATCGAGATGACCCGGGCGCAGCACTGGCTGGGCAAGCGTTGAAGTGAGTGCCGCCGCTGGGCGGATCAGATTGCAGGGATGCGGGTCAGGTTGCCAGCGCCGTGCCGACGCCAGCGTGCGTCAGCGTCGCGACAGCGCCGCCCAGGTGGTGCCTCGGCGCGTGGCCATCGCTTCGCCGATCTCGGCGAGGTCGTCGGGACGTAACGCCTGCTCCGCGATGGGCGTGATGATTTGATCTTCGACGCCGTGGTGGGCGAGGAAGGTGCCGACGAACTGATCAGCGCAGGCACAGTGCGCCTCGGTGGGCATTGCGTTGTCCGTGTGCACCAGCGCCGCACGCACCTGCTCCCAGAGGTCATCGAGCAGCGGATGATCGCGCTCGAGCCGCTCGATCGTCAGCGCCGTCTCATGCGCCAGGCCCGGGTCGAAGGCGCTGCCGTTGGCCGCCTCCAGCCGTCGACGCAGGCGCGGGAACAAATCGAGATCCTCGTCCTGGTGGTGGCGCGGCGAAGCTTCGTCCATGAAGCGGCGAACTTCGCCAGCGGTGACGCGCGTCGCCTGGCTTGGTCCGTGCTCGCGTAGATGCTCAAACAGACGCTGCAGTAGCAGGGCCACGCGTTGGGCGCGGTCATGCGAGGCGGTCCACAGCATCAGGGGCTGGCTGAAGCCCTGGGCCGGAACGCGAAAGTCGATGAACTCCATCTGAGGGGCGGGTCGCTGCGAGGCGGGATTAAGGGGGTGACCCCAGCCAGCGTGAGTGGTTGGCGACACGACAGAGCCAGTGTTGCATCTGGCCAATGAAAACCGCAACCGCGTCACGGAATTTGTCGAAATTTGCGTATCTGAGTTGATCAGCCTCAAGTCGACGTACGGTCGAGTGAACGTTTTCGCCTTGACACGCGGTGCGGCCTTGCACCATTCCCTCACGGTTAGTGCGGATAGCACTGTCCGCAGCGTCCGGACGGATGCCGGGGTGTGATCTCCTAGAATCCCGACCTACGCCCCTCGGGACGACCCGGCTTCCATCCCATGCGCCACACCCATGTGCTCGTCCTTGGCGGATCTGGCTTCATCGGCCGCTACATCGTCAACTTCCTGATCGATCGCGGTTGCCGGGTCACCGTTCCGGCTCGACGGCGCGACAGGGCCAAGCACCTGATCGTGTTTCCGGCCTGCGACGTGATCGAGGCCAACATCAACGACGACGCCCAGCTCGCGCGTCTGGTGGCGGGCCAGCACGCGGTGATCAACCTGGTCGGCATCTTGCAGGGCAGCGAAGCGGATTTCACGCGCGCACATGTGGACCTGACGCGCCGCGCGCTCGCCGCCTGCCAGCAACACAAGGTTCGCCGCTACCTGCACATGAGCGCGCTCGGCGCCGATGCGCAGGGGCCGTCGATGTACCAGCGCAGCAAGGGTGCGGCCGAGCATCTGGTGCGCGAGTGCGGCTTGAACTGGACCATCATGCAACCGTCGGTGGTGTTCGGCAGCGAGGATCGCTTTCTCAACACGTTCGCGACGCTGGCGCGTTTTGCGCCGGTGATCCCGCTGGCGGGCGCCGACGTCCGTTTCCAGCCGGTGTGGGTCGAGGACGTGGCGCATGCCTTCGTCAACGCGCTCGACAACCCGGCCACCTTCGGCAACACCTATGAGCTGGCCGGCCCGCAGATCTACACGCTGCGCGAACTGGTGCAGTTTGCCGCCAGCGCGGCCGGTCATCGCCGCCCGGTGGTCGGCCTGCCCGACAGTGTCGCGCGCCTGCAGGCGCGGCTGATGGAGCTGGCGCCCGGCGAGCCGCTGCTGTCGCGCGACAACCTGGACTCGATGAAGCGCGACAACGTGGCCAGCGTGCAGCCGTTCAAGCCGGCGCCCGAGCTGGGCATTGCGCACACGCCGCTGGCTCCGGAGGCGTCGCTGTACCTGGCCGGCATGCACCCGCGCACCCGCTTCGGCGGCTTTCGCGCCCACGCGCGCCGCTGATCTCTGGAGGACCCGTCATGCTCACCCTCGTGATCGGCAACAAGAACTACTCGAGCTGGTCGCTGCGGCCCTGGCTGGCGCTGAAAATGGCCAGCATCACCTTCGACGAGATTCGCGTGCCGCTGTATGTCGAGGGCAGCCAGGACGCGATCCGGCGTTACTCGCCCAGCGGCAAGGTGCCCTGCCTGATCGATCATGCGCGCGGCGATCTGGCGGTATGGGACTCGCTGGCGATCTGCGAGTACGTCAACGAGCAGCATGCGCAGGGCGCGATGTGGCCGGTTGAGCCGACTGCGCGCGCTCGTGCCCGCGCCTACTGCGCCGAGATGCACTCGGGCTTCGGGGCGCTGCGCACGCACCTGTCGATGGACATCCGCACCGACCTGTCGGCGGTCGGCGCCGAGCGGCAGCGACGGCCGGACGTCGCGGCCGACATTGCCCGCATCCGCGCGCTGTGGGATGCCGCGCTCGCCGACTGCGGCGGGCCATTTTTGTTCGGATCGTTCTCGATCGCCGATGCGTTCTTCGCGCCGGTGGTGACGCGCTTTGCGACCTACGGCGTGTCGCTGTCGACCGAACTTGCGCACTACGCGAAGAACGTGACCGCCCTGCCGCCGATGCAGGACTGGATCGCTGCCGCGCGTGCCGAGACGGAAGTGATCCAGTTCTAGGTCGCGTTCGGCGGTGGTCGACGAGCAGCCGCAGTGAAGATCGCGCAGTGAGAATCGCGCAATGCAGGTCTCGCAGTGAAGGTCTCGCAGTGAAGTTTTTTGAAGTGGGAGGTTGCGTGCGCGACGCCCTGCTGGGTCGGCCGGTGCGCGACCGCGACTGGGTGGTGGTCGGTGCCACGCCGCAGCAGATGCTCGACGACGGTTATCGCCCGGTGGGCAAGGACTTCCCGGTCTTCCTGCATCCGAGCACCCACGAGGAATACGCGCTCGCACGCACCGAGCGCAAGACCGCGCCCGGCTATCACGGCTTCGCCTTCCACGCCGCGCCCGATGTGACGCTGGAAGAAGACCTCGCGCGGCGCGACCTCACCATCAACGCCATGGCGCGGGATGCCGATGGTGGCATCGTCGATCCGTTCAACGGCCAGCGCGATCTCGCCGCACGCGCGCTACGCCACGTCGGCCCCGCGTTCGCCGAGGACCCGGTACGCATCCTGCGGTTGGCGCGCTTTGCCGCGCGCTTTGCCGACTTCACCGTGGCCGACGAAACGCGCGCGCTGATGCGACAGATGGTGCAGGCGGGCGAGGTGGACGCGCTGGTGCCCGAGCGGGTCTGGCAGGAGTTGGCGCGCGGGCTGATGGAGGCGGCGCCGTCACGCATGATCGAGGTGCTGCGCGACTGCGGTGCGCTGGCGAGGCTGCTGCCCGAGCTCGATGCGCTGTGGGGTGTGCCGCAGCGCGCCGACTACCACCCGGAGGTCGACACCGGCGTCCACATGCTGATGGTGATCGACATGTCGGCCACCCTTGCCGCGCCGTTGCCGGCGCGCTGGGCCGCGCTGCTTCACGACCTGGGCAAGGGCACGACGCCGGCCGAGGTGCTGCCCAAGCACATCGGCCATGAGATGCGCAGTGTCGACCTGGCGCGCCGCGTGTGCGAGCGGCTGCGCGTGCCGACCGACTGCCGCGACGCCGCGCTGCTGGCCGCGCGCGAGCACGGCAACGTCCATCGCTGCCTCGACTTCGATGCCGCCGCGCTGATGCGCCTGCTGGAACGGTGCGATGCGCTGCGCCGCCCGACGCTGCTCGACCACGTGCTCGACGCCTGCGAAGCCGATCATCGCGGCCGCGCCGGCCTGCAGGACCGGCCGTACCCGCAGCGCGCGCGGCTCAAGCGTGCACTGGCCACGGCGCAGGCGGTCGATGCCGGCGCCGTGGTGGCGGGCCTGGACGGCGAGAAGAACGGCGAACGCATTGCGCAGGCAGTGCATCAGGCGCGGGTTTCAGCGGTGCGCGCCGCGCTCGCCGCCGAGCCGGCAGATTGAAGAACGGCAGAACGCGATGCTCTATCTGGTGATCGAACGCTTCCGCCGGGGCGACCCGCAGCCGGTGTACGCACGCTTCGCCGTGAAAGGGCGGCTGGCTCCCGACGGCCTCGAGTACGTGTCGAGCTGGGTGACGCAGGATCTGACCACCTGCTACCAGGTGATGTGCGCGCCGGACGGCGCGTCCGGCCGCGCGTTGCTCGACGCATGGATCGCGCGTTGGAGCGACCTGGTGGACTTCGAGGTGATGCCGGTGCTGACCTCGGTCGAAGCCGCCGCCGCGGTGGCGGCACGACCGTCGGCGGGCTGACGGCGGCCTGCGGCCGACACACCTGCCAAGGCCAGCCGCCCGCGTGCGCCCAAGCTGACGACAAGCGGACGTCTAGCCGAGTCAGATCAGCTTGGCGATCAGGAACATCAGCAGCGTCAGCACCAGCGTGCTGGTGAACGGCAACAGGAACTCGCGCTTGCCGATGCGAAAGCGCAGGTCGCCCGGCATGCGGCCGATGCCCAGCTTGCTGAGCCAGGGTTGCAGCGCCGACAGGATGATCAGGGCGATGAACAGCGTGACAAGGAATCGCATCGGTCCAGCTTAGCGGGTCGCCTGCAGTTCCACCGTCCAAGCCAGGTCGCCAACACGTGGCGGCATCACAACCGACCCAGCCGATCACCCGCGGCAAAGCCGAGCAGCGGCACGTCGATGCCGCGACCCACCGCAAGGACCTTGAACAGTTCGCCCATCTCCGCTTCCGACACCAGCCGCTGCGTCTGGCCGGCGCGCTGCGGGGTGTGCTCGCTTTGCACCAGGTCGAGCAGGCCGCAGTTGATCAGGAAGTGCGCCTGCGTGGTGTAGCCCAGCACGTCGAGCCCGGCGGTGTGCGCCGCCTCGGCCACGGCGGTGAAGTCGACGTGCGCGGTGATGTCGTTCAAGCCCGGCAGCCACAGCGGCTCGGCGTGCGAGTGATGACGAAAGTGGCACATCAGCGTGCCCATCAGTCGCTGCGGGTGGTAGTACTCGCGCCGCGGAAAGCCATAGTCAATCAGCAGCGCCACGCCGCGTGCAAGCCAGCCGCCCAGCTGCGCGCTCCACGCCTCGACCACCGGGCTGACTTCGGAGCCGTAGCCGGCCGGCAGTGCGCCCACCTCGAGCTCGATCCGCGTGACTGCCGAGACCAGCGCATTGTCGGCGGGTCGATCGGCAAAGCCGAGCGCGCCATCGCGCATCACCACGCCGCGCTCAAGCACGTCGTCGGCGGCGCGCAGGAACAGTCGCACCGGCATCACGTCGAGCACTTCGTTGGCGATCACCACGCCCTCGAAGTTCTGCGGCGGCGCGTCCAGCCACGTCACCTGCGGATGCGCAACCAGGCAGGCGCGCTGACGTTCGCGCAGATCGGTCGAAACCTCGACGATGGCGTACTGCGACAGCGTGACGCCGCGCTGCGCCAGGGCGGCGAGCAGGTCGCGCGCGAGCAGGCCGCTGCCGGCGCCGAATTCGAGGATGCAGGGGCGCGTCTGCGCCAGCACCTGCGCCACCTGCGCCGCCAGCGCCTGACCGAACAGCGGCGAGATCTCCGGCGCGGTGACGAAGTCGCCGCCGGCCGTCGCGTCGCCGAGCTTGTGCGCGCCGGCGGCGTAGTACCCGAGCCCGGGCGCGTACAGCGCCAGCTGCATGTAGCGATCGAACGGCAGCCAGCCGCCGGCGGCGGAGATCTCGCCCGCGATCAGCGCAAGCAGTCGTTGGCTGTGTGCCAGCGCATCCGGCGTAGGCGTGGGCAGGGCAGGGCGATGGAAGGCGGCCGCGGTCATGGACGGCTGATGCTACCCGTCGACCGCACACTGTCGTCGCGCGGTGACGGGCTGCCGCCAGCGTGCGCGGGCGGCCGCTAGACTGCGCATGACTCGCCGACCGGCGCGGACCGGCACATTTCGCCGCAATTTGCCGCCATCTACTCTCGCTGTTGCTTCTTCCTCCCATGGTTACTCGCACCCTGCCTCGGCGACCTGCCCCTGCCCGTGCCGCACTGGTGACCGGGGGCGCGCGTCGGCTCGGCCGCGCGATCGCGCTGGCGCTGGCAGCGGACGGTTGGGACATCGGCGTGCACTACGGCAGCGCGCGCGATGACGCCGCTGACACGGTGCGGCTCATCCGTGCGCTCGGCCGGCGCGCGGTCGCGGTCAAGGCCGATCTGTCCAGCGAGGCCGCCACGCGGCGCCTGTTCGAGCGCTGCTCGCAAGCGCTCGGCCCGCTCACCTGCCTCGTCAACAACGCTGCTGTATTCGAGCACGACAGCGCCGCCGACTTCACCACCGCCGCGTTGCTCGCGCACATGAAGATCAACTGCGCGGCACCGCTGTTGCTGGCGCAGGCGCTGCATGCCGCGCTACCCAAGAGTCGGCGCGGCGTCGTGATCAACCTGCTCGACCAGAAGCTGTGGAATCCGAACCCGGATTTCCTCAGCTACACACTGTCCAAGAGCGCACTGAAGGAGGCCACCACGCTGCTGGCCCAGGCCCTGGCGCCGCGCGTGCGGGTGGTCGGCATCGCCCCCGGCATCACGCTGCCGTCGCACCTGCAGGATGCGGCGGCGTTCGAGCGCAGCCACCGCATGGCCCCGCTCGGTCGCTCCAGCACCGCGGCCGACATCGCCGCGGCCGTGGTCTACCTGGCGCGCGCCGACGCGGTCACCGGCACCACGCTGCTGGTCGACGGGGGCCAGCACCTCGTGCCGCTGCAGCGGGACTTCAGCTTCCTCTGACGCGATGATCGACTCACGTGCGCTCGTTTACCTGCCGCGCTGGGCGCGCGTGGCGGCGTTTGCGCTGCTGCTGTCGAGCGCCCTGTTCGGCGTCGGGTTGGCCTGGATGATGGCCGATGCGGAAGTCGCCGGTCGGGGCGAGTTCGGCAATGCCATCACGTTGGCGATCGCCCTGGCGCAGACCTCGCTGTCGGCGCTCGCGGTGGTGCTGCTCGTGCTGTTCTCCGAGCGCGATGTGAACACCGATGCGTTGCAGCAGCGCACCGGCCAGTTCCTCGCGACGCACTTGCCGGCCGTGCTGGCGCGCGCCACGCCTTCATACGACTTGCGGGCCACCACGACGCAGGTGCGGCTGCTCGGTCGCAACGACATCTTCGGCGCCGGCTACGAGCTCGAGAACAACGGCGAACGGATGATGCTCTGGGCCGGCCTCAATGTGTCGCGACTGATCGTCATCTACTGGATCGCCGCGCGCGACGGCATGACGGCCGAGCGCGCGCAGCAGACATTTCGCTACACCTTCGGCGGCGCCGCCAAGGTCGGCTTCGACGTCTTCTTCGAAGATGCACGCACGCCAGGCGGTGAGCCGATCGTCTCCATCTGGGCGACCGTCAAGACCGCCGAAAATCTTCTCACCGTGCCCGCCGAACGTCTGTTCTGGATGCAGGACATCGCGATGATGACCGAGTCGTTCTGGCGCACCGCCCTGCGCAACGGCGTGCCGCTTTCGCACGCCGAGCCTTCACCTCTGTGACCCCATGAACTCCACCACGAACCCGGCGCAGCTTGTCGATCCGCGCGCGCTGCGCATCATCCTGCGGCGCCTGAAGGTGCACGCGTCCATCGGCATCCTGCCGCACGAAACCCGGCTCACGCAGCCGCTGCTGTGCAATGCCGATGTCTGGGTGCTGCAGGACGGCCCGGCGCACGACCGCATCGGCGAGGTGCTCGATTACCGTCTGGTGCGCGAGACGCTGGTGCGCTGCCTGACCAGCGGCCATACCAACCTGCTCGAAACACTGACCGAGCGGGCGGTCAGCGAACTGTGCCTGCTGCCGCACGTGACCGCAGTGCGCCTGCACATCGAGAAACCCAACGCGTTCGACGACGCCGAGGCGGTGGGCATCGAGCTGTTGCGCCACAACCCGCGGACGGCGCCGGCATGAACGCACCGCACGAACTGTCGGGCGCGCGCGCCGCCGGCAAGGCTGCGCTCGAGGCCAACAAGCTGCACAAGCGGCTGCTGCGCCTGACCGGCCAGGCGATCGGCGACTTCAACATGATCGAGCCGGGCGACAAGGTGATGGTGTGCCTGTCGGGCGGCAAGGACAGCCATGGCCTGCTCGATCTGCTGCTCACGCTGCGCGAGCGCGCGCCCATCGCGTTCGACATCGTCGCCGTCAACCTCGACCAGAAGCAGCCGGGCTTTCCGGCGCAGGTGCTGCCCGCGTACCTGACCGAACGCGGCGTGCCGTTCCACATCGAGACCCGGGACACCTACTCGACCGTCACCCGCGTGATCGAGCCCGGCAAGACGATGTGCTCGCTGTGCTCGCGGCTGCGGCGCGGCATTCTGTACCGCGTCGCCACCGAGCTGGGCGCCACCAAGATCGCGCTCGGCC
>LNFM01010823.1_pt1 | contig 12657 bp, 12 predicted proteins | sample 596031 | NCBI WGS metagenome assembly LNFM01 (sample SAMN04254537, study PRJNA301005) | activated carbon metagenome | isolation source: dual media filters at the Ann Arbor, Michigan drinking water treatment plant | place: USA: Ann Arbor
AGCAGATCGCCGACGACCTGGGCATCAGCATCAAGACGGTGGAGGCGCACCGCGCCAACATCATGGAAAAGCTCAACGCCAACACCGTGGCCGATCTGCTGAAGATCGCGCTGGGCGCGCAGACCACCAAGGCTTGAGACCTTAACTTCCCCCAGCCAGAGGCCGCAGGACGCGGCCTTTCGCGTTTCAGGACCGCAGACCATGACCGCACAACTGATCGACGGCGTCGCCCTCTCCCAGCAGATCCGCGCCCAGGTGGCCGTGCGCGCCGCCGCGCTGGCCGCGCGCGGGCGCCAGCCCGGGCTGGCGGTGATCCTGGTCGGCGACGACCCGGCCAGCGCCGTGTACGTGCGCAACAAGGTCAAGGCCTGCCACGAACACGGCCTGCGCTCGGTGATGGAAGCCTACCCGGCCACGCTGACCGAGGCCGAATTGCTGGCGCGCGTGGCCGCGCTCAACGCCGACCCGTCCATCCACGGCATCCTGGTGCAGATGCCGCTGCCGCGCCACATCGACCCGCAGAAGGTCATCGCCGCCATTGCCACGGCCAAGGACGTGGATGGTTTCTCGGTGCACTCGGCCGGTGCGCTGATGAGCGGCCTGCCGGGGCTGCGCCCGGCCACGCCCTGGGGCTGCATGAAGATGATCGAAAGCACCGGCGTGCCGCTCAAGGGCCGGCACGCGGTGGTCATCGGCCGCAGCAACACCGTGGGCAAGCCCATGGCGCTGCTGCTGCTGCAGGCCAACGCCACCGTCACCGTGTGCCACAGCGGCACGCCCGACCTGGGGCTGCACACGCGCCAGGCCGACGTGGTGGTGGCTGCGGTGGGCCGGCGCAACACGCTCACCGCCGACATGGTCAAGCCCGGCGCCATCGTCATCGACGTGGGCATGAACCGCAACGAGGCCGGCAAGCTGTGCGGCGACGTCGACTTCGCCGGCGTGCGCGAAGTCGCTGGCTGGATCACCCCGGTGCCGGGTGGCGTGGGGCCCATGACCATCACCATGCTGCTGGTCAACACCCTGGATGCCGCGGAGGCCGCATGAACGACATCAACCCACTGCTGATGCAGCACGAGCCGCGCGACTACGCCGCGGTGCGGCCCGAGCACGTGACACCGGCGCTGGACCGCCTGCTGGCCGACGCCGACGCCGCGCTGGAACGCGCGGTGGGCCCCGATGTGCCCGCCGACTACGACGCCATCAGCGCGGTGCTGGACGTGGCGGTGGAGCGCCTGTTCGTCGCCTGGGGCACGGTCAACCACCTGCAGGCCGTGGCCGACACGCCGACGCTGCGCGCGGCCCATGCCGAGAACCAGCCGCGCGTCATCGCCTTCAGCACGCGCCTGGCATCCGACCCGCGCCTGTACGCCAAGTACAAGGCGGTGGCGGCAGCCGGCGCCGATCTGCCGCCGGCGCGGCGCAAGGCCCTGGCCGACGCGCTGCGCGACTTCGTGCTCGGCGGCGCCGAGCTGCAAGGTGCGGAACGTGAGCGTTACGCAGCCATTCAAGAACGCAGCGGCGCGCTGTCGCAGCAATTCGGCGACCAACTGCTCGACGCCACCGACGCGTTCACGCTGACCGTGCCCGAAGAACAGCTGGCCGGCGTGCCCGAGGACGTGCGCCAGGCCGCGCGCGACGCCGCCGCGGCAGCGGGCGAGGCCGGATGCCGGCTCACGCTGAAGGCGCCCTGCTACTTCCCGGTGATGCAGTACGCGCGCCACCGGCCGCTGCGCGAGGCGCTGTACCGCGCCTACGTCACCCGCGCCAGCGAATTCGGCCCGCCCGAGCACGACAACGCCGCGGTCATGCGCGAGCTGGTCGAGCTGCGCCAGGAAGAGGCCGCGCTGCTGGGCCACGCCAGCTTTGCCCAGCTGGCCCTGGTGCCCAAGATGGCGCGCACGCCCGAAGAAGTGCTGAGCTTCGTGCACGACCTGGCGCGCCGCGCCCGCCCCTTTGCCGAACGCGAGCTGGCCGAGCTCAAGGACTTTGCCGCGCGCGAGCTGGGCCTGCCCGACTTGCAGGCCTGGGACCGCGCCTACGCCGCCGAGCAACTGATGCAGTCGCGCTACGCCTTCAGCAGCCAGGAGGTGCGGCAGTACTTCACCGCGCCGCGGGTACTGGCCGGGCTGTTCAAGCTGATCGAGACGCTGTTCGGCGTGAGCATCCAGGAGGCGCAGGCGCCGGTGTGGCACGACAGCGTGCGCTACTTCCGCGTGGCCCGCGGCGGCGCCGACATCGCTTCCTTCTACCTGGACCTGCCCGCGCGCAGCGGCAAGCAGTCGGGCGCCTGGATGGACGACGCGCGCTCGCGCTGGCGTCGGCCCGAAGGCAGCCTGCAGCACCCGGCTGCGCACCTGGTGTGCAACTTCGCGCCGCCGGTGGGCGGCCAGCCGGCGCTGCTGACGCACGACGACGTCATCACCCTGTTCCACGAGTTCGGCCACGGCCTGCACCACATGCTCACGCAGGTGGACGAGCTGGCGCTGGCCGGCATCTCGGGGGTCGAGGCCGACGCGGTGGAACTGCCCAGCCAGTTCATGGAGAACTTCTGCTGGGAGTGGGAGGTGGTGCAAGGCCTCACCGCCCACGTCGAGACCGGCCAGCCGCTGCCGCGCGCGCTGTTCGACCGCATGGTCGCGGCGCGCCATTTCCACGGCGGCCTGCAACTGCTGCGGCAATGCGAATACTCGGTGTTCGACATGCGGCTGCACGCCGAACAGGCCGCCGCCGCGCGCATCCAGGCCCTGGCCGGCGAGGTCTCGCAGGCGCTGCAGCCCGAGCCGCCGCCGGCCTTCCAGCGCTATCCCAACAGCTTCTCGCACCTGTTCGACGGCGGCTATGCCGCCGGTTACTACGGTTACGCCTGGGCCGAGGTGCTGTCTGCCGATGCCTATGCAGCCTTCGAGGAAGCCGGCGTCTTCGACCCCGCCACCGGGCAACGCTTCCGCGAGCAGGTGCTCGAAGTCGGCGGCAGCCGCCCGGCGCTGGAGAGCTTCCGCGCCTTCCGCGGGCGTGATCCGCAGCTCGATGCCTTGCTGCGCCACCGGGGCCTGACTTGAGCCGGCGGCCGATGTCGGCTAGATTGGGGAACAAGATGCGCACATATTCCGCCCAGGCCCGCCCCATGCCCCATCGCACCCTTCCATGCGTGATGGCCCTGCTGCTCACCACGGCCGCCTGGCCGGCGCTGGCCCAGTTCAAGGTGGTGCAGCCCGACGGCGGCGTCACCTACACCGACCGGCCGCCGGCCTCGGGCAATGCCAAGGTCACGGCGCTGGGCCGCCTGGGCAGCGGCACGCCCGTCGACGACAGCCTACCGGCCGACCTGCGCCAGACCATGCAGCGCTACCCGGTGGTGCTGTACAGCACCCAGGACTGCCAACCCTGCGACGCCGGCCGGCGCCTGCTGCAGCAGCGCGGCGTGCCCTACACCGAGCGCCGCGTGGTCAGCGAAGAAGACGCGCAGGCACTGGAACGCGTGGCCGGTGGCCGCACGGTGCCGGCGCTGACCATCGGCGCGCAGCCGGTGCGCGGCTTCTCCGATACCGAATGGCTGGCCTACCTCGACGCCGCGGGCTACCCGCGCGAGTCGCGCCTGCCGCCCGGCTGGAAGCCGCCCGAACCGACCAGCGGCGCGACCGAACGCGCGGTACAGCTGCGCCCGGCCCCGCCGGTGCTGCCGCCGCCGGCCCAGCCCGAAGTTCCCGAACTGCCGTCCAGCGTGCGCTTCTAGCGCGTCACGGGCGGCAGCCGCGCCGCGATCCACGAGCCGGCGCCCACCGCGGCGCCCACGGTCCAGAACAGCAGGCCGGCACCCGCCAGCGTGCCGGCGGCACCAAAGAGCAGCGGCATCAGCGTGCTCGACAGGTTCATGGCCATCGAGCGCAGCGCCAGCGATTCGCCGTGGCGACCGTCCGGCGTGAGTTGGTGCAGCGTCGACATCAGCATGGGCTGCACGGCACCCAGCGTCAGGCCCAGCAGCAACGCCAGGCCTCCCATGGTCCAGGGATTCGTGGCCAGGGGATAGAGCGCGAACACCGCGGCCGTGCCGAGCATGGCCCAGCGCAGCACGACGATGGGGTCCAGGCGGTGCGCGAGCCAGGGGATCACCAGGCGCACCGCGGTGATCGACAGGGTGAAGCTGCCCAGGATCAAGCCAATGGTCGCGGCGCGAAAGCCCAGCTCATGGCCCAGCACCGGCACGGCGAAGCTGTGCACGTCCCAGCACATCGACAGCAGCCAGTTCACCGCCAGCAGCCGCCCCAGGTTGGGCGCACGCAGCAGTTCCCAGGACGAGCGGCGCGTGCCGGGGTCGGCCGCGCCCACGGGCGGCAGCCGCGGTACGAAGCGCGCCGACACCAGCGTGGCCAGCGGCAGCAGCGCCAGAAAGGCGAAGGCCGCGCGAAAGCCGAAGGCGTCGATCAGGAAGCCGGCACTGACCGGACCGATGACGTTGGCAAAGGGCGGCGCCACGCCCAGCCAGCTGAAGATGCGCACGCGTTCGGTGTTGTCGCGCGCCGCCAGGCCGGCCGTGCGCTGGATGGTGAGCATGCCGATGTTGGTGCCGGCGCCAGTGGCCGCCGCGGCCGCGCACAGCAGCGCGAAATGCCAACCGCCGGCCACCAGCGTGGACGCCAGCGCCAACAGGCCACCGAACACCGACACGGCCACCGCCAGGTGCACAGGCCGGTGGTAGCCGTGGCGGTCGGCCATGCGGCCGGCCGGCAGCGCCAGCAGCACCGGTGCGGCGGCAAACAGCGCCAGCAGCAAGCCCACGGCCCAGGGGCTGAAGCCCTCGCGCAGCGTCTGCAAGGGTGCGGCCATGCGCAGCCCGGCCATGGCGGCGTGCATGCCCAGCTGGCCCGCCACCAGCGCCGCCAGCACCGGGCCGGAGCGCGCCGCACCGGCGGCCACGGGGGCTACGGGATCTTCAAGCCGGGGCGTCATCGTCGGCCCCGGCGCCCGCTGCCGGCGCCGGCAGCAGCTGGGCCGCGCGCGCCTCGGGCAGCGCTTCCACGCCGCGCAACTGGCGCGCCATGGCGCGCGTGCGCGTCTCGGCCTGGTCGATGCTGTGGCTGGCTTCCTCGAGCTTCTTGCGCGTGCGCGCCAGCACCTCGCCGAAGCGGCCGAACTCGGTCTTGACGGCGCCCAGCACTTCCCAGACCTCGGCCGAGCGCTGCTCCAGCGCCAGCGTGCGAAAGCCCATCTGCAGGCTGTTCAGCAGCGCCAGCAGCGTGGTCGGGCCGGCCAGCATCACCTTGTGCTCGCGCTGCAGCAACTCGGCCAGGCCGGGGCGGCGCAGCGCCTCGGCGTACAGGCCCTCGGTGGGCAGGAACAGCACGCCGAAATCGGTGGTGTGCGGCGGCGCCAGGTACTTCTCGCGGATGCTGCGCGCTTCCAGCCGCAGGCGCGTTTCCAGCGCCTTGGCGGCGGCTTCCATGGCCGGCAGGTCGCCGCGCTCGCTGGCTTCGAGCAGACGCTCGTAGTCCTCGCGCGGGAACTTGGCGTCTATGGGCAGCCACAGCGGCGCGCCGTCCTGGCGGCCGGGCAGGCGCAGCGCAAACTCCACGCGCTCGGCGCTGCCGGGCACGGTGGCCACGTTGGCGGCGTACTGCTCGGGCGTGAACACCTGTTCCAGCAACGCCGCCAGCTGCACCTCGCCGAACACGCCGCGGGTCTTGACGTTGGTCAGCACGCGGTTCAGCGCACCCACGTCGCGCGCCAGGGTGTGCATCTCGCCCAGGCCCTTGTGCACCTGCTCCAGGCGCTCGGCCACGTGGCGGAAGCTCTCGCCCAGGCGCTGCTCCAGCGTGGCGTGCAGCTTCTCGTCCACGGTGGCGCGCATCTGCTCGAGCTTCTTCTCGTTGCCCTCTTGCAGCGCCGCCAGCCGCGCCTCTACCGCCTGGCGCAGCTCGCCCTGGCGGCGTTCGCCGGCATCGGCGTGCTGGCGCTGCTGGGCCACCAACGCCTGCTGCAGGCCGGCCAGGTCGGCGCGCGCGGCCTGGCCCTGGCGGCCGAGCTCGTCGCGCAACTCGCGTTCCAGGCGCTCCAACGCCGCCTGACCGCCGTCGCGCCGCAACACCAGCGCGATCACCGAGAGCAGCAGCAACAGGTTCAGCGCCAGCAGCGCCGGAACGATCCACACAGGCATGGCGGCCATTGTCTCAGCAGCCCCGTGCAGGAATGGGCGCAGACGCTTGGGCCTGCCCCCTGCCAGACAGGACCACGCTGACCATCAGCGGCAAGCGCCTGCGCAGCCTGCCGATAGACGCGGCAGCGCTCAGGCGCGCTTGATCGCGGCGGCGTTGATCGGCGTCGGCGCCACGCCGCCGGTCAGCGCCGCGATCAGGTTGTCGGCCGCCAGATCGGCCATGGCGCGGCGCGTGGCCACGGAGGCGCTGGCGATGTGCGGCGTGAGCACGACGTTGGGCACGGTCAGCAGGTCGGGGTGCACCTGGGGTTCGCCCTCGAAGACATCCAGCGCCGCGGCGGCGATGCGGCGCTCGCGCAGCGCCGTGGCCAGTGCCGCGTCGTCGACGATGCCGCCGCGCGCCACGTTGGTGAGCGTGGCCGTGGGCTTCATCAGCGCCAGTTCGGCCGCAGCTATGGCGTGGTGGCTGGCGGGCGAATACGGCAGCACCAGCACCAGGTGGTCGGCCTCGCGCAGCAGCGTGGGCTTGTCGACGTAGCGCGCACCGATGGGCGCCTCTTGCTCGGGTGTGAGGCGGCTGCGGTTGTGATAGATCACCCGCATGCCGAAGCCCAGGGCGCCGCGCCGCGCGATGGCCTGGCCGATGCGGCCCATGCCCAGGATGCCCAGGGTGGCGCCGTGCACGTCGCTGCCGGTGAACATGTCGTAGGACCAGCGCGTCCACTCGCCGCGGCGCAGGAAATGTTCGCTCTCGGCCATGCGCCGGGCCGCGGCCATCATCAGCGCGAAGCCGAAGTCGGCCGTAGTCTCGGTCAGCACGTCGGGCGTGTTGGTGGCCAGCACGCCGGCCGCATTGCAGGCCGGGATGTCGAAGTTGTTGTAGCCCACCGCCATGTTGGCCACCACGCGCAGCTGCGGGCAGGCGGCCAGCACCTCGGCGTCGATGCGCTCGCTGCCGGTGGTGAAGGCGCCGGCCTTGCCCTGAAGGCGGGCGATCAGCTCGGGCTTGCTGAGGATGTGGTCCTGGGGGTTGTCGTCCACCTCGAAGTGCTGGCGCAGTCGCTCCAGCACCTCGGGGAACACGGCGCGCGCCACCAATACCTGTTGCCTGGCCATGGTCGGTCTCCTGCGCTACTCGGCGAAGCCGTGGAACTGGGCAAACCCAGCAACCGGCTCGCGCTCGGTCACCAGGCGGTTGATAGGCGCATCGGGGTCGGCATGGCCCAGCGACATGCCACACACCACCATCTGGTCGGCCGGCAGCGCCAGGCGCTCTTCGATGATGCGGTGAAACTGCGTGAAGGCCTGCTGCGGGCAGGTGTCCAGGCCGCGCGCGCGCGCCGCGATCATCACGCTCTGGATGAACATGCCGTAGTCCAGCCAGCCGCCCTGCTCCATCAGCCTGTCGATCACGAAGAACAGACCCACCGGAGCATCGAAGAAGGCGTAGTTGCGGCCATGCTGCTCGTGCATGCGCGCCTTGTCGCCCTTGACGATGCCCAGCAACGAATACATGTCCCAGCCGATTTTGCGCCGGCGGTCGATGTAGGGGCTGCGCCATTCCTGGGGGTAGTAGTGGTACTCCTCGGTGTGCAGGGCGCGCTGCGCGGGGTCGTCGAAGGCGGCCAGGATGGCGGCCGACAGCCCCTGCTTGGCGGCACCGGTGAGCACGTGCACCTTCCAGGGCTGGACATTGGTGCCCGAAGGCGCGCGCGACGCCACGGCCAGGATGTCTTCGACCACCGCGCGCGGCACCGGCGTGGGCAGGAAGGCGCGCACCGAGCGGCGCGAGGTGATGGCGGCGTCCACCGCGGCGGTGTCCTGGGGCGTGGGCTGTTGCTTCATGCGGAGTGGGCGGGTGTGGTGAGGGGGGCCAGCGCGGCGCGCAGCGCATCGGGCAGCGGCACCGGGCGGCGCGTGGCCCGGTCGACGTAGACGTGCACGAAGTGTCCCACCGCGGCCGACAGCGGCGCGTCGTCGGCGAACAGCGCGATCTCGTAGCGCACGCTCGAGCGGCCCTGGTGCGCCACGCGCAGCCCGGCGTGCACCATCTGCGGAAAGGCGATGGACTCGAAATAGTGGCACTGGGTCTGCACCACCAGGCCGATCACCTGCCCCGCATGGATGTCCAGCGCGCCGGCCTGGATGAGGTAGCGATTGACGGCGGTATCGAACAGGCTGTAGTGGACGACGTTGTTGACGTGGCCGTAGACGTCGTTGTCCATCCAGCGCGTGGCGATGGTCTCGAAGCGCGCGAAGGGGGTGCGCGGCAAGGGGTGGGGGCGTTCGCTCATGGCGCGCATTCTTCCATCGTGCGCCAGGCGGCCCAGGACTCGCAGGCCAGCTCCAGCGTGCGCCGGTGCACGGCCACGGTCTGTGCCAGCTCGCGCCCGTAGCCGCCGGCCATGGAGAGGGCCACCGGGATGCGGCGCTGGCGCAGCGCGGCCAGCACGCGGCGGTCGCGCTCGGCCAGGCCTGCCGCGCTGATGCTCAGGCGGCCCAGGCGGTCGTTTTCGTGCGGGTCGGCGCCGGCCAGGTAGAAGGCCAGGCCGGGCGGGCCGTCGCGGTGGCGCGCCCAGGCGCTGGCCAGGGCCTGGTCCAGCGCTTCCAGGTACGGCGCGTCGGTGCAGCCGTCGGGCAGGTCCACGTCCAGGTCGCTGGCTTCCTTGCGGAAGGGGAAGTTGCGCGCGCCGTGGATGGACAGGGTGAACACCGTGGGGTCGTCGCGGAAGATGGCCGCCGTGCCGTTGCCCTGGTGTACGTCCAGGTCGATGACGATCACCCGCAGCAGCGCACGCCGCAGGCGGTGCCATTCGGCCTGCATCAGCCGCGCCGCCACGGCCACGTCGTTGAAGACGCAGTAGCCCGAGCCCTTGTGCGCATAGGCGTGGTGCGTGCCGCCGGCCAGGTTGGCGGCCACGCCCTCGCCCGCCAGGAGCGCCGTGCGCGCGGCCAGGATGGTGGCGCCCACCGAGCGCCGCGCGCGCTCGACCATGCGCTCGCTCCAGGGGAAGCCGATCTCGCGCTGCTGCGCCGGCGTGGTGGCGCCTTCGGCCACGGCGCTGATCCAGGCCGGCTCGTGCGCCAGCGCCAGTTCGCCGTCGCTGGCAGGCAGCGCCTCGCTCACGCGGATCTGCGGCAGGCTGGTCTCGGCCGCCTCGCGCAGCAGCCGGTACTTGGTCATCGGAAAGCTGTGGCCTGCCGGCAAGGGCAGCACGAAGTGATCGGAATGGAAGGCGCGCACCGCTGGCGATTCTAGAAACCTTGTTCTAGAATGTTGCATTGCAGCAAAAACCGCTTGCACCAGACACGGGCTCCCTTATACTTGCACCCATGTTGCAGCGCAGCAATGCAGTCTGAGCGATGCGACTAGCTTTCCCAGTCAACCATCCCAGGAGATCCACATGTCTTTCACCCCTGAACAATTCGCCGCCGCCCAGAAGGCCAACCTCGAAACCCTGTTCGGTCTGACCGGCAAGGCCTTCGAGAGCGTCGAGCGCCTCGTCGAGCTGAACCTGCAAGTCGCGAAGGCCTCGCTGGCCGAAGCCGCCGAGACCACCTACGCCGCCCTGTCGGTGAAGGACGCCCAAGAGCTGCTGGCGCTGCAAGCCGGCCTGCTGCAACCGGCCGCCGAGAAGGCCGCCGCCTACAGCCGTCATCTGTACGACATCATGGCCGGCAGCACCGCCGAGCTGAGCAAGGTCACCGAGTCCACCCTGGCCGACAACCAGAAGAAGGTTCTGGCCCTGGTCGACAACGCCGTCAAGAACGCCCCCGCCGGCAGCGAAAGCGCCGTGGCGCTGGTGAAGTCGGCCGTCGCCGCCGCCAACAACGCCTACGAGAGCGTGCACAAGGCTGCCAAGCAGGCTTCCGAAGTGGCCGAAGCCAACTTCACGGCCATCACCAACTCGGCCGTCACCGCCACCAAGACCGCGACCGCCAACGCCGCCAAGGCCACCAAGCGCGCCGCCGCCTAAGCAAGAGATCAGACCCGGCCGCGGCCGGTCTGACTTTCGCCTCGAGTTCAGGCCGGTTCATCCGGCCTGAACTTTTTTGCGTCTGGCCGCTCTACCCGGTGCCCGGAACCTGGTTTCGGGCTCTCTCGTGTGGAAGGTTGTGAGTTGGCGCCTGGGTTGAACCCGGCGCATTGCGGCCCGGTCGAAAGCCCGGGCCGCTTCTTATTCGGCGCGACGTTTTCAGCGGCTCAGCGCCGCGATGCGTGCCCGGATGGCATCCAGCTGCCCCTGGGCCGCCTCTCGGCCCGAGCGGATGGCGCGCACGCGCGACGTGAAGTCGCCCGAAGCCACCCCGATGAGCGGCGGGCGCAGCACGATGTCGGCGTCGCGCAGCTCGAAGCGGTTGATGCTCTTGCCCATGATGGCAAAGGTCTGCAGCAGCATGCGCATCACGCCGTCGGTGGCGGCGCCATCGGGCGGGCTGGAGATATCGATGGCGATGACCATCTCGGCGCCCATCTGGCGCGCAAAGCGTACCGGCACGGGCGACACCAGGCCGCCGTCCACGTATTCGCGCTCGCCGATCTTCACCGGCTGGAACACCGCCGGCACCGAACTCGAGGCGCGCACCGCCAGCCCGGTGTCGCCGCGCTGGAACAGCACCGGCGCGCCGCTGTCCAGGTCGGTGGCGACGATGCCCAGCGGCAGCGGCAGCTGCTCGATCGTTCGGCCGCCGGTGTGCTCGCGCACGAAGCGCGCCAGCGCCTCGCCGCGGATCAGCCCGCGTGTCGGGTAGGCCCAGTCGGTGATGGCGCCTTCATCCAGCGTCAGTGCCAGCGATTCCAGCTCGGCCCCGGTCTTGCCCGAGGCGTAGAGCGCCGCCACCAGGCTGCCGGCGGACGTGCCGGCCACGAATGCGGGGCGGATGCCGGCGGCCTCGAGCACCTGGATCACGCCGATGTGGGCGAAGCCGCGCGCCGCGCCACCGCCCAGGGCCAGGCCGATGCGCGGCGGGCGCAGGGGGGGCCGCGGCGCCGAGGCCGCCGGGGCCGCTGCCACGGGCGGCACGGCCGGGGGCGTGACGGCACTCGTCACGGGAGGCGCGGTCTGGCAGGCCGCCAGCAGGCCGGCGGGCACCAGGGACAGAAAGGAACGGCGGGTCGTCATGCACGCATTCTAGAAAGGAAGACGGCCCTCTTAATTACTCGCAGGCATATGCAAGCTACTTCTTTGTAGTTCCTGGAAATATGAAGTCTTTCTACAGTGCGTCGCATCGGCAGGCCCCGGGGCCCGCCTGCAGTGTTTCAAGGGCTCCATGGACTATCTGGCGGTACTGGCAGGATTCGGCGTAGGCGCCATCGTCGGCATGACGGGCGTGGGCGGCGGCTCACTCATGACGCCGCTGCTGATGGGCGTGTTCAAGCTCAACCCGGCCGTGGCCATCGGCACCGACCTGTGGTTTGCCGCCATCACCAAGTCGGGCGGCAGCTGGGTGCACTGGCGCATGGGCCATGTGGACACGCGCATCACCGCCCTGCTGCTGGCCGGCAGCGTGCCGGCCACGCTGGCCACGGTGGCGCTGATGCACTTCACCGGCATCACCAAGGGCTGGGCCGGGGCGCTGACCACGGCGCTGGGCATCGCGCTGCTGCTCACCGCGGTCTCGGTGGCCTACCGCCGCGTCTGGCACGCGCTGGGCCTGCGCCTGGAAGCCTGGCTGCCGCCGCGGCGCCAGGCCATCGCCACCGTGGCCAGTGGCGCGCTGCTGGGCGTGCTGGTCTCGCTCAGCTCCATCGGCGCCGGTGCCATCGGTGCCACGCTGCTGCTGCTGCTGTACCCGCGCCTGCCCGCCCACAAGGTGGTGGGCACCGACATCGCGCACGCCGTGCCGCTGACCCTGCTGGCAGGCATCGGCCACGCCACGCTGGGCCACGTCGACTGGCAGCTGCTGGCGGCGCTGCTGGTGGGTTCGCTGCCGGGCATCTGGCTGGGCGCACGCCTGACGCGCGCCATGCCCGAGCGCCTGGTGCGCGGCGTGCTGTGCGCCTCTCTGCTGGGTGCCGGCCTCAAGGTTCTGAACTGATAACACCACCATGTACACCTACACCGACTTCGACCGCCAGTTCGTACGCGCCCGTGCGGCGCAATACCGCGACCAGCTGCAGCGCAACCTTGCCGGCGAGCTGGCCGACGACGCGTTCCGCCCGCTGCGCCTGCAGAACGGCTGGTACGTGCAGCGCCACGCGCCCATGCTGCGCGTGGCCGTGCCCTACGGCGAGCTGTCCAGCCGTCAGCTGCGCCAGCTGGCGCGCATCGCACGTGATTACGACCTGCAGGACGCCGGCCGGCCCACCGAACGTGGCGGCTTCGGGCACTTCTCGACGCGCCAGAACCTGCAGTTCAACTGGATCCCGCTGGCGCGCAGCGCCGACGTGATGGACCTGCTGGCCGAAGTGGACATGCACGGCATCCAGACCAGCGGCAACTGCATCCGCAACATCACCAGCGACGCGCTGGCCGGCATCGCGCCCGACGAGGTGGTGGACC